>WNGB01004467.1_pt1 | contig 21319 bp, 21 predicted proteins | sample 5400681 | NCBI WGS metagenome assembly WNGB01 (sample SAMN13153367, study PRJNA577476) | soil metagenome | isolation source: 115 cm soil or saprolite under grassland replicate 2 | place: USA:California | collected 2016-06-15
GGCCGCGATCGCTTCGAGCCCGATTTGCGTCACCTCGTTGACCGCGACCGGCAGCACGTTCGCCGGCAGCCCGTCGCCGTAGCGCGCGAGCGCGTCGATCAGCGGCGCCCCATGGGCGTCGTCGTGCAGGAGCACGATCGGATGCGTGCCGCCGGCGTCGCGATAAGCCGTGAGCAGCGCGCGCAACCGGCGCATCAGCGTGTCGGCGGGCGGCAGCGCATAGGCGGCCGCGCCGGTCGGGCAGACCGCGGCGCATTGCCCGCAGCCGGCGCATACATTGGCGTCGATTGCTACGTGATCGCCGTTGGGCGCGATCGCGCCGGTCGGACAGAGATCGAGGCAGCGGTTGCAGCCGACGATCTGGGAGCGCGAATGCGCGCACAGGTCCGCCGTGAAGGTGACGTAGCGCGGCTTGTCGAAGGTGCCGACGAGGTCGCGCGCCTTCAACACCGCCTTGAGCACGGCGGCGCCATCGCCCGGATCGGCGCGCAGGTAGCCGTCGCGCAGGTCGGCGGCGGTGAACAGCGGCGCGCCGCCCGAGAGATCGAGCACGAGGTCGCAGCGCGACACTGTGCCGTTTCTGGACGCGCCGAAGGCGAGCGCGCCGCGCGAGGACGGCGCCGGCTGCGCGAAGTCGTCGACCGTCAGCTCGAACGCGCCGAGATGGCCCGTGGCGGTGCGGATCGAGCCCTTGACGATCGGAAACTCGGTGACGCGCGGCGGCGCGACCGCGGCCGGCGGGGCGATCAGCACGGTCACGTCGAGATGATCCTTGAGCAGGTCGGCGGCCTCGATCGCGCGCTCGTCGCGGCCGTAGATCAGGATCACGCCCTCGCTGTTGAGCGTGACGAAGGGGATTTCCGGCGCCGGCTCGGCGGCCATCGCCAGCAGCGCCGCCATCTTGGGGCCGGCCGTGGCGGCATCCGCCGACCAGCCGGCGGTCTCGCGGATATTGGCGTAGCGGATGTCGCTGCCGCTCTCCTCGGCGACCTCGGAGAACAGCGGCGTCTCCTGGGTGCAGCCGACGGTCAGCGGCGCGCCGGAGGCGGCGGCCTTGCTAAACTTCTCCAGCTCGGCGCGGCACAGCTGATGCGCGGCCGTCACCTCGCTGCCGCGACAACCGCGCCGCACCGCATCGGTGTCGAGCGGCATGGTGTCGTCGCACGAGCAGATCAGCAATTGTCGCGGCCTTTCGGCCATGCCCTTGCCCTGTATTGCGAGTGTCTTTGCGCGACTTTGGCGCACTTGTCGCGGCAACCCTGGCCACGGCGCCAAGCAGGTTATAAGTATTCCAATCGGAAATCGCGAGTCCGGGACCCGCCATGCCGCTCGATCCCAGTGTCGCATCGGCGCTCGATCTGCCGCCGCCGTTCCGCCTCGTCACGTTGCGGGAGGTCGGCGACGCGTTCGCGCACGCGACCGCGATCGCGGCCCAGGAAGGCGCCGGCACCCTCGTTTACGTCGGGCGCTTCGATCTGGTCGAGTTCGCGGTCGTGCTCGAGCCGGAGGAGCGGCTGCGCACGGCGCGGCGCGCCTTTTACGTGGCCATGAACGCGCTCGCGGACGCGCTTGCAGTGCACGCCCCGCCCGAGAAGCCGATCAGCTTCGTGTGGCCCGACGCGGTCCGAGTCGATGGCGGGCTGGTCGGCGGCGCGCGGCTCGGCTGGCCCACCGGTGCCGACGAGAACGAGCCGCCGGCCTGGCTCGTGTTCGGCGCCATGATCCGCACCGTTGCGATGGGCGAGGGCGATCCGGGGCTGCGGCCGCTCTCGTCCGCGCTCGAAGACGAGGGCTTCGACGATCTCGGCTCCGGCCGGCTGGTCGAGAGCTTCACCCGCCACCTGATGGTCGCGACCGACACTTGGCAGGAGAAGGGCTTTGCCGAGGTGGCGAAGACCTATCTGGCGCGGCTCGCGCCGGTGGCAGCGGCCGCGGGCGAAGGCGTGAAGACCGCGGGCGTGCAACGCGACCTCGCCGGCAACGGCGATCTTCTCGTGCGCCGCACCGCGGTGCCGGGCACCGAGCGGCACGCGCTCGTCGACGCGCTGGCGGAGCCGTCGTGGCTTGATCCCGCGACCGGCGGGCCGCGGACGTGAAGCTTCTGCGCACCATCCGGCTCGATCCATCTGACACGTTCGTGTTCGAGCGCGCCGCCGAGCCGGGCGAATGGGCGGTGTCGGGCGCCTTCATGTTCTCCGATCCGGCGGCGCTCGACGGCAAGGCGCGCGCGGCGTTCCGCGGCGGCTTCCTTGGGGTTGCGTCGCTCGGCTGGTCGACCTTGGTGCAGATTGTCGAGGCGCGCGACGAAGATCGCGCCGTGCTGATCGAGGCGCTGGCGCGGCAGTTTCAGGAGCGGCTCGGCGCGCCCGGCCTTGCCGAGGCGCGGGCGGCGGCAGAGGAGGAGGTCGCCTTCGCGGCTTCGCTCTGCGATCACGAGCCCGACACGCTGATCGCCGTGCACCGCACGGTCGAGGCCGGAGAGATCCGCGAGTCCTTCCGCACGCTACGTCCGCGCGGCGAACGCAAGCCGATGCGGGCGTTCTCGTTTCTCGATGTCGAGGGCGAGGACGAGCCGGGCGAGGCCGTCGATCTGGCGCGGCTCGCGCAGGAGCAGCAGGGCAAGGAGTGACTTGCGTGTCCCGGCCGAGCGAAGCGAGAGCCGGGACCCAGGGGCACCAAGCTGCCGCTTGCGTTCGTGATGCTGCGCTTCGCACGTTTTACGCTGGGTCCCGGGTCTCGTTCCGCTCGGCTGCGCCTCGCTGCACTCGCCCGGGACACGTGAGTTAACTCACTCCTTCTCCGCCACCACGAACGACCACCAGGGCGGCGGGCTCGCGCGCAGCATGCCGTCCCAATACCAGGCCGAAACGTCGGACCAGCTGTCGCCGCGGTCGTCGCGGATCACCTCGCAGACCGTCATGCTGGCGCCGTTGAGCGTCGCGCGGAAGCAGCCCATCGTGGCACCACTGACATCACGCCGCGCCGGCAACGGCGTGACGGCGTAGCCGCTGCCGCGGAAGCAGTCGGCGGCGGAATGCAGCTTACGCGACGGCGCGCCGACCCAGCGGATGATGATCTCGCGCCGTCCGTCCGAGAAGCGGCCGACCCGGCCCGGGAAGTCGCGCACGAACGCGGTCTCGCGCTGGGTGAGCGGCAGCGCGGTGAGCGCCCGGCCCTCATAGTGCGAGGGCCAGCCCGGAAACGGTGCATCCACGCCGGTCGCCTTGGCCCGGTCGAAGAGCGGGGCGAGCGCCGCGGCGAGGGCGGCAAGCAGCAGCGCCGCGGCGGGTGTCCAAGTTTTCATGTGCCGCATGCCGTTGCCTCCCGACCGCGCAGCCGCGTGAGCAGCCAGAGCGTCGCCATGGCGGACAGCATGAAAGCCGCAATGCCGATGCCCTCGTGCCACCACGCCGGCGCCTGCGGCACCAGCCCGGCTTCGACATAGAACAGGCTCGCGGCGCGCAGCACGTTGCAGGCGATCGCAAGCACAAGCGACAGCGCGACCGCGACTGTGACCTTGAGCGTGCCGAACCGAAACAAGACGCAGCCCATGAGTGTGAGCAGCAGCCCGGCCCACAGCATGTTCACGCCGCTGCAGGGCGCATCGAACTGGATCATCTCGCCACGCCAGACCAGGAACGTGCCCTGCCGTTCGACCGTGAGCCCGTGCAGCTGCAGCAGGCCGACCGACAGCGCGGCCGACACGATCCGCATCGGATAGCCGAGCATGAACTGCAGCGACGGCACGACCGGCAGCGCCAAGGCCGCCAGGCCCCAGAACGCCACCGGCGGCCGTTCTCTGAAGGCCGCGAGATGGCAGCAGTAGAGCGTCGCCGCGATCGCGATGGCGGCACGACCGATCGGCGGCAGCACGGCGTAAGACGCCGCATACACCGCGAGCAGGATCGCGATGGTGACGAGCGGCAGGCGCGGCGGGGGCAAAATCCTTGTCGGGGATTCAGGCACGCTCTCTCCGCTCCCCTCCCCCCGCGAGCACTTGCGAGCGGCGGGGAGGGGGATGGGGTGGGGGGCGCAGTGAATTTCGAGCGGGTTGCGGCACCCCCCACCCCGGCTCGCGCAACGCGCTCGCCGACCCTCCCCGCCGCTTCGCGGGCGGGAGGGTGACCTGCGGCGCCATCGTCGTTCGATCAACAGAGCGATTGCCCGGCGCGACAGCGACGCCGCTAGCTCCGGCCAGCGCGCGAGACCGAGCACGCCGAGGAACGCCACCGTCAGCGCCAGCGACAGCGCTTCCTCGGGCGAGTCCCAGACGCGCCCAACATACCAGCGCCAGGCGTCCCAGGTTGCCGCCATCACCAGCGTTGCAAGCAGAAGCGGATGCATCATGCCGCCACTGCCCCGCCACCTGCGCCGCCCGCAAAGAGATGGCGGCGGCGCCAGGCGAGCCACATCAGCGCCGCGAAAGCGAGCGCGAGCAGCGCCCACTCATGCGGCTCGGGAACGGTCGGCACGGTGGTCTGGGCGACCGGCGTCAGCCGGCTCTCCTCGTATTGCTGTTGGGTCTCGAGCACCACGGCGCCGCTGACCGGCGTCACCAGGTGATAGCGCGCCGCCAGCGCCACCGCGTCGGCGCGGCTGCCGCCGGTGCGCATCATGTCGAGCACGCGATCGTTGGCCCACAGCCGGGCGATGTGCTCGGAGCCTGCGGGCGCGCCGTCGCCCGGCGCGTCGTGCAGGCGGCGGACTACCTGCGCCTGGTCGGGGCTGAACGTGCGCGCGAAGAAGCCCGCAAGGTCGGCCTGCGGCGCGCCGGTCTGCGGCAGCGAGCGCGCGCCCCAGGCCCAGGACGAGTCGGGCAGGAGCTCGTTCGGGCCGGGCTCGACGCTGTAGAGCGTCACAGCCGGCAGCCGCGACAGGCGCGCGGTGGCCTGCTCGAGCCACGCCGCGCTGCCGTGAAAGCTCACCGGCTGGGGCCCGTGCACCCACAGCAGCATCGCGTGCGGCTCAGGCTCCAGCAGTTGCAACGCTTCGGCGAGCGCCGGGGCGTTGTCCTGCCCGCCCACGAAGGTCGTGGACCGGATCAGCTTGGCGATCGCGGCCTTCTGCGCGTCCGACCAGGGCGCGAGCGGCACGCGCCGGGTCTGATCGGCGGCGATGATCGCGCCGACCTTCACGCCGGGCGGGATCGCTTCGAGCGCCGCGACCAGTCGCGAGCGCGTCGTCGCGACCCGCGCCGAGCTATCGACGACCAGCATCAGGGCGCGCGTCGGCTCGCCGCGCGTGATCTCCTGCACGACCTGTTCGCCGTCCTCGAAGCGTGTCGTGCGGCTGCCGGCGCCCGGGTTGCGACTGACCGTGATGCTCTGCCGCAGGCCGGACAAGTCGCGGTCGCTGAGCGCGCCGGACACGCGGTAGTGCACAGCGCCGACGGGGCTCGCTGTCAGCTCCGGCAGCGACGTGGTCATCAACTGGCGACTTTCGATCCACACGCTGTGGCTCGTGTTGGAGCCGATCGAGAAGTTGCGGTCGATGATGGCCGGCAGCGTCAGGCGTGCCTTGCCGGGCTTAGAGAGATCGAGCGGCGCCGTGATGCCGATCTTGAACTTGATGGTGCCGCCGCTGCGGCCGACCGGAAATGCCTGGGCCAGCACGCGGTCGGCGCCCTTGGTGGTGACCAGCAGCGGGTCGCGCCGCTGCACCACGGCGACGCGCTGATAGGCAGCGCGCACCTCGCCGCGCCCACCATAGGCGGCCTCGCGCTCCTCGCCGTTGACCCAGAGCGTCGCCCGCGACACCACGCCGCCGGGCGGCAGCGCGAGCTGCAGGCGCGCCTCGCGGTCGAGCGCCGAGGCGTTGCGGAATTCGATCGTCCATTCGAGATAGCCGACGAGGTCGTCGCCGCTGATCGAGCCGTCGAGGCGCGAGGAGGCGAGCGTCAGCCCCGGCACCCGGCCGCCGACCTGCGTACCGCCGTGGTCGCGATCGACCTGGGTATCGGTCTCGACGCGCACCGTGCTCGTCCCGGGCGCCGGCCGGGCGTTGAACGCCACGCCATGCATCCGGTAGTAGATTTCGCGCACGACGGCGGGAGACGTATCGGCCTGCCGCTGCCGGGGCCATTGATTGCTGCCCAGCGTGGCGAACGCGCTCAGGAGCCCGGTGGGCTGCCGGGCGGCCTCGTAGCAGAGCCGCAGCAGGAGGTCGTCGTCGCCGAGCGAGCGCAGCAGCGCGAGTCCGCGCTCGCGCTCCGCCGGCACGTCGCTCGCAGCCATCCGGATGCCGATGCGGGTCGCCGACGGCGGCACATCGAGCGCAACGAGGAACACAAGGCCGGCGGCGAGCCCGCCGAGCAGGGGACGCCCGAGCTTGCCGTCAAGGCGGGTGCGGGCGAGCGCCGTGCGCAGCCGCAACGCGCTCACGAAGGCCGCGAGCGGCGCCAGCGGCAGCAGACCGATGCCGACCAGGATGCCCACGACCGCGAGCGGCACCAGCGGTAGGAACAGCAGCGCATAGACCGTCGCGATGGCGATGGCGACGCCGTTGGCGAAAGCCAGCCATTTGACGCTCCACGGGCCGCCGTGCTCCAGATACATCCAGATCACGAAGTTGCTCATCGGTACGAACGCGATCGCGGCCATGTGGCCCCAGGTCGGCATCGGGTCGAAGAAGGTCTGGGCACAGATCTGCGTCACCAGCTCGATCCCGATCACGATGACGGGATAGACGACCCCGAGCGCGAGGAGCCAGGCGCTGGGCGGCTGCGGTTTCGGCTGCGGCTTCGGCTCCGGCTTGCGCTCGAGCGCCGGTTCGAACGTCGTCACGCCGATTGTCGTCAGTTGCCGATTGCTCATCGGGGTCCTCCGTTTGGGGTCACGATCATTCGGCGGCAGTGAGCTGCCGGATGTCGCCGACGCCGCCGAAGCGGCGCTCGCGGCGGCGGAAGTCGGCGATCGCGGCGGAGAGGTCGTCGCCGCCGAAATCGGGCCACAGCACGTCGACGAAGCAGAGCTCGGCGTAGGCCGCCTCCCACAGCAGGAAATCGGACAGCCGCTGCTCGCCGCCGGAGCGGATCAGGAGATCGACGTCGGGCGAGATACCCGGCCGGCCGAGCAGGCGGCGGAAGGCGTCGCGGGACGGGGAAGAATCTTCGCGCCAGGCAGCCGCCGCGTTGGCGATGGCGTCGCGCGCGGAGTAGTCGATGGCGATGCGCAGATCGAGCCGTGTGCCGAGCGCGGTGACCCGTTCGGCCTCGGCGATCTGGTCGCTCAAGCCGTCCGGCAGCCGGTCGCGCCGGCCGATGACGGTGAGGCGAATGCCATTCTCGGCGAGCTGCGCAACCTCGCGCCGCAGGTAGCGGCGCAGCAGCGCCATCAGCGCAGCCACTTCCTCACGCGGGCGCCGCCAATTGTCGGACGAGAAGGCGAACAGCGAGAGCGTGCCGACGCCGAGGTCGGGCGCGGCTTCCAGCACGCGGCGGACCGCGTCGGCGCCGGCGCGGTGCCCGGCCGGGCGCGGCAGGGCGCGGCGCGTTGCCCAGCGGCCATTGCCGTCCATGATGATGGCGACGTGCAGACGATCCAGCCCATTCCCCTCGATCTTCACCTTGTCATCTCCGAGTACTTTGTGTTGTAAAGTTAGTGCTCAAAAAAAGAGGCGAAGAAAGCTCACACGGTTTTCAGGCGGCGCAGGCCGGCGGACCCGGCGCCCGATTTGGCGGCGCTGGCGGCATCGCGCACCACCTGTTCGAGCACCTTGAGATAGTCGAGATAGCGCTGCCGGCCCTGCGGCGTGATCCGGCAGATGGTCTGCGGCCGGTTGCGGTCGTAGCCCTTCTCGATCGCGATCAGGCCGGCGTCCTCGAGCACCGAGAGGTGCCGGCTGAGGTTGCCGTCGGTCAGGCCGCACATCTGCTTGAGGCTGCCGAACACCAGGCCTTTCGGATGCGCCGCGAGCGAGGTGAGCACGCTCAGGCGCGCCTTCTCGTGGATCACGCGATCGAGGCCGTCATAGGCGAAGCGCCCGGCGCCTCCGTCTTTGTCATGCGACTTCGGCACGGTTCGCTCCGACGCTGCGATAGAGAATGGCGGCCATCAGCACTTGTCCTGCGCCGAACGGCAATGCCATGGCCCAGGGCGAAAACGCCTGCGCGCCGTTCGCGAATGCAAGGCTCGCCAGCCCCGTGGCGAGATACCAGACCGCGACCGCGAACACCGGGCGCGGCAGCGAGCGGCAGGAGGCGAAGAAGCCGAGGCTGAAGACGATCTGCCAGAGGCCCGGCAGCATCCACAGGCTCTCGGGCGCAAAGCGCAGGAGCACGAAGGTGAGCAGCGCACCGGCCACGCCGGCCGGGATGAACTGCTCGGTCGCGCTATGGATCATCTCGTCGGCGAGGCCGGAATGAATGCGGCGCGAGCGCGCCACCATCTCGATGCCGATCAGCACCACGGAGACCGCGGCGGTCGCGATCCACAGCGCGAGATAGCTGAACACGTCGGCCGCCGGATCGGGCAGCCAGAGCGCCTGAGCGCCGCCGGCAAGAACGGCCAGCACGCCGCCGGCGGCGACCGTGACCGGGCCGTAGCCCTGAAATTCGGTGCCACGGGCCATCTGGCTGCGGATCGCCGTGATGTCGGCCAAGGCCTTGTCCAAGTCGCGCATGTCGCCCGCCGGTGACTTTACAGTGCAAAGTACACTGAAGGGTAAACCCGCGTCAAGAGGTCTCGTGTCCCGGCCCAGCGAGCGCGCAGCGCGAGCGCCGAGCCGGGACCCAGGGCACCGAACTCGGCTCTCGGAATGCAAAGGGGAAGGCGCTTCGCCGAGTCTTGCGCTGGGTCCCGGGCCTCGTTCCGCTTCGCTGCACTCGCGCGGGACACGCGCGCGTCGCATGTTTCCCTGTCGTGCAAGGCGCTTGCGGCCTCTTACCGGAATCACCATATCACCACTGGTGAATGCGCGGTGCTGGTCGAATGCGCGGTCGCACAAGACGGCGAACCGGCGCGAGCGACGTCGAGGTCAGGAGCTACAAGGTAAGAAGCTACCGTTCATTTTGGCCAAAACGAACCCACCGCGGAGGAAAGCTGAGCGATATCAATATGCAGGCAACGCCGGCACGGCCGACATCATCCCCGGTCACCCGCCGCCTTGGCGCCGTGGACCTACTCCGCCTTGATGTTGGCCTCGCGGATGACCTTGCCCCACTTCTCGGAGTCGCGGGCGATGCGCGCGGCGAACTCCTCGGGCGAACTCACGATCGAATAGATGAAGCTTCGGTCCAGCACGCGCTCGCGGAATTGCGGATCGTCGAAGATGCGCCGCGTCTCGGCGTTGAGCTTGTCGACGATCTCGCGCGGCGTGCCCCTCGGAGCGACGAGTCCATACCAGGAGCCGGCCTCGTAGCCGGGCAGGCCGTTCTCGGCGAGCGTGGGCATGTCGGGGAATTGCGCAAGCCGTGCGGTGCTGCCGAAGCCCAGCACATTGAGCTGGCCGGCCTGCCAGGGCTGCGACACGAGTCCGATGCTCACGATCATCATCTGGATGTGGCCCGCGATCGTGTCGGTCAGCGCCGGCGTCGCGCCGCGGTAATGCACCGGCGTGAACTTGGTGCCGGTCATGCTTTCGAGCAGCACAATGTTGAGGTGGCCGCTGGTGCCGATTCCGAAGGTCCCGTAGTTGAGCGCGCCGGGCTTGGTCTTCGCCAGCGCAATCAGTTCGGCGAGCGTGCGCGCCGGCACCGACGGATTAAGGATCAGGGCCTGCGGGCTGATGCCGAGCCCGGTGATCGGCGCGAAGTCGCGGATCGGGTCGTAGGGCAGCTTGCTGTAAGTATGCGGGGCGGTGACGAAGGCGGCGTCGGCGCCCACCAGCAGGGTGTGGCCGTCGGGCGCCGCCTTGGCGACCGAGTCGGTCCCGACGATGCCGGCGCCGGTCGGCTTGTTCTCGATGATGACCTGCTGCTTCCAGGCCTCCGACAGCCGCTGGCCGAGCGCCCGTGCGATCACGTCGGTGATGCCGCCCGGCGCATAGGGAACCACGATGTGGATCGGCTTGCTCGGATAGGTCTGCGCCGATGCGGCCTCCGCCGCGATGCCGAGTGCCAGCATCACCGCGAGCGCGATAGCCCTACGACCAATGGCCGACATGATGGCCTCCACGTTTGCCAGTGCCGGCATGATAGTATGGAAACCGAAAGCGTGAACATGAGTGATGGCATGAAAGACTTCTGGCTTTCCTGTGGGCATCACCTCCTCGATCGCGAAGGCGGCGGGCTCGTTGTCACCGACGAGTTCCTCAAGGCCTATCTGGCGCGGCCGGAGCTCAGCCCCCCGCCGGAGGCCTGCGTGGTCGAGCGCACGCTGCATGCGGCGCTGCTCACCGATCCGCGCCGCCCCGTCGGGCCCGGCGAAATCGGCGAGATCGCGGACGCCGACGCGCGCGAGAACTGGACCTTCATGATCGGCTGGCGCGATCTGCTGGTCGCGCACCGCACCATCGAGGCGGCCTATCTCGCCCTCGTGCGGCACGGCGTCGGCAACACGCCGCCGCTGTTTCTCAATCAGCTCGTGCACGTGATCCTGCGCAACATCCTCGACGGCTGCGAGGATCCTTTCATGCTGCGCGCGGCCGAGCTGTTCTTCCGCCCGCAGCGCCTGACCACCCACGAGGGCTCGCTGATCGCCGCCGACGAGGAGACGGTCGCCGGCGTCGGCGCGCAGTCGGCGTCGCCACTGATGTCGATGCTCGGCCTGCCTGCGAGCGCCGCGATCGACGTGCTCAACGAGGACAATGCCGCAACCTACTGGGAGCGCAGCGACCGCTTCGACACGGCGATCGATCTCACCGTCGGCCGGCGCGGGCTCGCTGCGCTCGGCGCGGTGATCGCGCGCTGGCTTGAACATCTGCTCGCCCTGAAGGGCACGGTCGAGCCGCTGACCGCGGTGCGCGACGTCAATCTCGCCTGGTACGTCGGGCTCGACGCGCAGGCCACCAAGATTGGCGACGCGTTGTGGCGCGGCGAGGAGGTCGACGGGGCGGCGCAGTCACGCATCGTCGGCCTCTATCGGCTGACAATTCCCGATGTGGACGTGGTCTTGGACAAGGCCAAAGGCGAACCCATCTATCTGTTGTTGGCAATGACGCCGGATGGCCTGCTGCGGATGAAGCCGCAGAACCTCGTGACCGGCTTGCCGATCCGGCAAATGGAGGCGGTGTCGTGAGCGTCGCAACCCCGCTTGCGCGGATTGCGGTCGGCGTCGTGGTCGAGCGGCGCAAGGCCGCGAACCCGTGGGTCGACGTGGTCTGGCAGCCGGCCGGCGTGCTGGCCGGAGTGCCGGAGGCGGCGCCGTGGACGGTGCTGAGCGTTGGCGAGGACCGCACGAGCTTCTACGCCGGCGCGGCCGAGATCGAGCTCTATCGCACCGAGACCGGCCACTACCGCGACAACCTCGCCTCCGCCATGCCGTCGCTGTGGATCGCCCTGCGGCCGACCGGCGTCGAGCCGCCGTTCGACATCGTGGCGGTCACGGCCGATCCGGCCGAAGGCGAGTCGTTCACGCAAGCCGGCGCCGATGTCGTCGAGGCAGTGCCGATGCCTAAGGCCGTGCGGGAGGTCGTCGAAGCGTTCGTTGCTGAGCACCACGTCGAGCGGCCGTTCGTGAAGCGCAAGCGCGACCGCGCCGATCCGCAGGCACTGGCGCGGCGCGCTCCGATCGCGAAGGATCGGCCCAAGGATCGACCATGAGTGAGGATTTCCTGTCGCGCTGGTCGCGCCGCAAGCGCGAAGCGCTCGAAGAGGCGAAGGACGCCAACGCGGAAACGCCACCCGATCAAGGCGAGCGCGCGCCGGACAGCGAAACGCCACTCGCCGACCCGAAAGCGCCGGCCACCATTACTAAGCTGGCGGAGCCGGCCACCATTACTACGGCGGAGCCGGCGTTCGATCTCACCTCGTTGCCGCCGATCGAGTCGATCACGGCCGCGACCGACATCCGCCCGTTCCTGGCGCCCGGGGTACCGCCGGATCTCGCGCGCGCGGCGCTTCGTCGCGCCTGGACAGCCGACCCCACGATCCGCAACTTCGTCGGGCTTGCCGAGTACGCCTGGGACTACCACACGCCCGGGTCGATGGCCGGCTTCGGCCCGCTCGAAATGACCGACGAACTGCGTCAGGCGGTTGCGCGGATCATCGGCGACCTGCCGGCGGAGCGCGCGGAAGCCGCGCCGAAAATTCCATCAGATCGGGTCAAATCGGCCGAAATGCCGAACGATATCAAGGCGCAGGGCCTTCCGCCGCCATCCGGTGTCGGCGACAGTAATCGCGGCGCCGTTCAAGATTCCATTGCGCATAGACAAGATGTCGCAAGCAATCCGGCAAGGGACCCAGGCGCTGATACGCAGCATCCTGCAGAGCAGCAGGTGCCGGCACAGCGTGAAAGCACGCCGTTGATTGTGCGTCGCAACCACGGCGGGGCCCTACCAAAGTAATGGTGCGCCAATAGCCTCCGGCTATTGACCGGTTCGGCGGCGGGGGCGCAATCTTGCGTTGAATAGAACTGAATTAAACCAAAGCAACGCTGATGCGGGATCCAGGCCTCGATCAGGCTATTTCCGTCGCTGGCGGCGTTGGCGCGCTTGCCAAGAAAATCGGCATTTCGCAGCCGTCGGTATCGAACTGGGCGCGGGTTCCCGCCGAGCGCGTGCTCGTGGTCGAAGCGGTGACCGGCGTGAGCCGCGCAGTCCTTCGCCCCGACCTCTTTGCTGAACATCCCGGTACCGGCGGCGATGTCGACGAGGTCGACGCCGCGCGCGCGCAAGAATACGCCTTGCTCGCGGCCCTGCTCGCGCGCGCGCCCGATCAGGCCCTGCTCGATCGTCTCGCCGGCCTGCGCGGCGACGCCAGCCCGCTCGGGCTTGCGCACGTGGCCCTCGCCGAAGCGGCGGCGAGCACAACCGCCGAGCGTGTCGAACGGGAGTACTTCAATCTGTTCATCGGGCTCGGGCGCGGGGAACTTCTGCCCTATGGCTCGTATTACCTTACCGGCTTCCTGCATGAACGGCCGCTGGCGCGATTGCGCGAGAGCCTCGGACGGCTCGGTATCGAGCGCGCGGAAGGACAGTCCGAGCCGGAAGATCACGCCGCCATCCTGTGCGAGATCATGGCCGGGTTGGCGAGCGGACGGTTCTCGGCGCCGGAGGGCGCGCAGCGCGATCTGTTCGAACAGCATCTGTCGCCCTGGATCGGGCGCTTCTTCGCCGATCTGGAGCGGGCCGAGGCGGGCGATTTCTACCGTCGAATAGGAACGCTCGGTCGGGTGTTCATGGAAGTTGAGACGGAGGCGTTCGCACTGCCGTCGTGAATGTCGTGTGCGAAGCCACCCAAGGAGGGCTACGGCGATGACCAAGGACAGGAACAAAGAGCGAAAGACTCTGGGACGACGTGAATTCCTGCGCACGCTCGGCGCCGGAGCGACCGCCGCGGCCGCGGTCAGCGGGCCGCTCGCCGGCGAGGCGCGCGCCGACACCGAGAGCAACGACGAGAAACGCAAGGCGCGTTACCGCGAGACCGAACACGTCAAGACCTTCTATCGGGTCAACCGGTATCCGCGCTGAGGGAGGCGGCCATGCTGATCAAGCGGACAGAACGTCAGGCTCGCCGCGGCGCGCTCGCCGCCAGCCTGCAAGGCCAATCGGACGGCGGTCTCGACCGCCGCGGCTTCCTGCGCAAGTCGGGTTTAGCCGCCGGTTCGCTGGCGGCGCTCGGCGCGCTGCCGCTTGCGAGCGTGCGCAAGGCGCAGGCCGGCCCGCCGCCGGCAGCGGGTGCGGCGGTCACCATCCGCAAGAACATCTGCACGCACTGCTCGGTCGGCTGCACGGTCGTCGCCGAAGTGTCGAACGGCGTCTGGATCGGCCAGGAGCCGGGCTGGGATTCGCCGATCAACCGCGGCTCGCATTGCGCCAAGGGCGCGGCGGTGCGCGAGCTCGTGCACGGCGACCGCCGCCTGCGCTATCCGATGAAGCTCGAAGGCGGGCAGTGGAAGCGGCTCTCGTGGGAGACCGCCATCAACGAGATCGGCGACAAGCTCATGGCGATCCGCGCGCAGTCGGGACCGGACTCGGTCTACTGGCTCGGCTCCGCCAAGTTCTCCAACGAGGGTTCCTATCTCTATCGCAAGTTCGCGGCCTACTGGGGCACCAACAACGTCGACCACCAGGCACGCATCTGCCATTCGACCACCGTCGCGGGCGTGGCCAATACCTGGGGCTACGGCGCGATGACCAACAGCTACAACGACATTCGCAACGCCAAGACGCTCTTGTTCATGGGCGGCAATCCGGCGGAAGCGCATCCGGTGTCGCTGCAGCATCTGCTCGAGGGCAAGGAGCTCAACCGGGCGAACTTCATCGTCGTCGATCCGCGCCTGACGCGCACCGCGGCGCACGCCACCGACTATGTGCGGGTGCGGCCGGGAACGCACATTCCGACGATCTACGGGATGCTCTGGCACATCTTCAAGAACGGCTGGGAGGACAAGGACTTCATCAAGCAGCGCGTCTACGGCATGGATGACGTGCGCAAGGAAGTCGAGAAGTGGCCGCCCGACGAGGTCGAGCGCGTCACCGGCCTGCCCGAGGCGCAGGTCAAGCGCATCGCCGAGACCTTCGCCAAGCAGAAGCCGGCGACGCTGATCTGGGCCATGGGTCAGACGCAGTTCTCGGTCGGCACCGCCAACGTGCGCGCGAGCTGCATCCTCCTGCTCGCCACCGGCAATGTCGGCGGCTACGGCAATGGCGCCAACATCTTCCGCGGTCACTGCAACGTGCAGGGCGCCACCGATCTCGGTCTCGATATCGTGACGCTGCCGCTCTACTACGGCCTCGCCGAAGGCGCCTGGAAGCATTGGTGCCGGGTGTGGGAGACCGACTACGACTGGATGCTGTCGCGCTTCGACTCCAAGCAGATCATGGAGGCGTCCGGCATCCCGTCGACGCGCTGGTTCGACGCCGCGATGCTGCCCAAGAACCAGGTGCAGCAGAAAGACAACCTGAAGGCCATGATCGTGTTCGGTCACGGCGGCAACACGCTCACCCGCATGCCCGAAGAAGCCAAAGGCATGGAGAAGCTCGAGCTCCTGGTCGTGGGCGATCCGCATCCCACCACCTGGGCGGTGCTGAGCGAGCGCAAGGACGGCACCTACCTGTTGCCGATCTGCACCCAGTTCGAGACCTCCGGGTCGCGCACCGCCTCGAACCGCTCGCTGCAGTGGGGCGAACAGATCGTCAAGCCGATCTTCGAGTCGAAGAACGACTATGAGGCGATGTATCTGCTGGCGACGAAGCTCGGCCTTGCCGACCGCATGTTCAAGAACATCAAGGTCGAGAACAACGTGCCGGTCGCCGAGGACATCCTGCGCGAGATCAACCGCGGCGGCTGGTCGACCGGCTATTGCGGCCAATCGCCGGAGCGGCTCAAGGCGCACATGCGCAACCAGGCCAAGTTCGATCTGGTGTCGCTGCGCGCGCCCAAGGAGGCGCCCGAGGTCGGCGGCGACTACTACGGCCTGCCGTGGCCGTGCTGGGGCACGCCGGAGCTGCGGCATCCCGGCACCCACACGCTCTACAACACCAATCTCCACGTGATGGACGGCGGCGGCACCTTCCGCGCCCGCTTCGGCGTGGAGCGCGAAGTCACGCTGCCCGACGGCAGCAAGGAGAAGCACAACCTCCTGGCCGAAGGCTCCTACTCGGTCGGCTCGGAGCTCAAGGACGGCTACCCCGAGTTCACCTATGGAGTGCTCAAGAAGCTCGGCTGGGACAAGGAATTGACCGATGTCGAGAAGGCGGTGATCGAACGCATCGGCGGCAACGCCCCCGACGGCGTGTCCTGGGCGATCGACCTGTCCGGCGGCATTCAGCGCGTCGCCATGGCGCACGGCTGCATCCACTACGGCAACGGCAAGGCGCGCGCCAATGCGTGGAATTTGCCCGACCCCATCCCGGTGCATCGCGAGCCGATCTACACGCCACGGCCCGACCTCGTCGCCAAATATCCGACGCTGCCGAACGCGGTGCAGTTCCGCGTGCCTAATGTCGGCTTCGACGTGCAGAAGGCCGCGGTCGACAAGGGGATCGCCAAGAACTTCCCCTTGATCCTCACCTCCGGCCGCCTGGTCGAGTTCGAAGGCGGCGGCGAGGAGACCCGCTCCAACAAGTGGCTCGCCGAGCTGCAGCAGGACTCCTTCATCGAGATGAATCCGGCCGACGCCGGCGATCGCGGCATCAAGGACGGTGCCTGGGTCCTGGTCTCGGGCCCCGAAATGGCCGGCGGCAAGGCCTGCCGGATGAAGGCGATGATCACCGAACGGGTCGGCAAGGGCGTCGCCTGGATGCCCTTCCACTTCGCCGGCTGGTTCCAGGGCGTCGATCAGCGCGACAAGTATCCGAAGGGCGCCGATCCGATCGTGCTCGGTGAGAGCGTGAACACGATCACGACCTACGGCTACGACCCGTTCACCGGAATGCAGGAGCCCAAAGCCACGCTCTGCCAGATCAGGGCAGCTTGAGGGAGGCAACCATGGCTCGGATGAAATTTCTCTGCGACGCCGACCGTTGCATCGAATGCAACGCCTGCGTCACCGCCTGCAAGAACGAGCATGAGGTGCCCTGGGGCATCAACCGCCGGCGCGTCGTCACCATCAACGATGGCAAGCCGGGCGAGCGTTCGGTCTCCATGGCCTGCATGCATTGCACCGACGCGCCCTGCGCGGCGGTGTGCCCGGTCAACTGCTTCTACACGACCGCCGACGCGGTAGTCCTGCACTCCAAGGACCTCTGCATCGGCTGCGGCTATTGCTTCTACGCCTGCCCGTTCGGCGCGCCGCAATATCCCAAGGTCGGCAACTTCGGCTCGCGCGGCAAGATGGACAAGTGCACCTATTGCGCCGGCGGTCCGGAAGCCGACGGCAGCGAGGCCGAGTTCGTCAAGTACGGCGCCAACCGCTTGGCCGAGGGCAAGCTGCCGCTGTGCGCCGAGATGTGCTCGACCAAGTCGCTGCTGGCCGGCGACGGCGAGATCATCGCCCAGATCTACAAGGAGCGCGTGCTCAAGCGCGGCTACGGCTCCGGCGCCTGGGGATGGCAGGTCGCCTATCGCGAAACGATTGCGACCTGACGCCGCGACGTTTGGGGCGAGGACGGCTCCGAGGAGGAAGGACATGACGACACTCATCGCGCGCATCCGCATCGTCGTCGCGGCGATCGCGCTGCTCCTGGTCGCCGGCTTCGCGGTGCCCGCGGGCGCCCAGCAGGTCAACCCGACGGCCGATTCGGTCAAGGAGGAGCAGCTCCTGCGCGAGCTCAACCGCGTGCAGGGCCGCGGCTCGATTCCCGACACCAAGTCCTACATCATCGAGCAGCCGCGCGGCCGCGACTGGCGCCAGTTCCACCAGGTCACGCTGAGGTGGGTCGGCGCCATCGCCATCATTGGCGTGCTCGGCGTGCTGGTCGCGTTCTACCTGATCCGCGGGATGGTGCGGATCGAGGCCGGGCGCTCCGGACGAACGCTCGTGCGCTTCAACACGTTCGAACGCCTGGTGCACTGGATGACGGCGACCTGCTTCGTCATCCTGGCGCTGTCCGGGCTCAACATCAGCTTCGGCCGGCCGCTGCTCTTGCCCATGATCGGGCCGGAGGCGTTCACCGCCTGGTCGCAATGGGCGAAATACGCACACAACTATCTGAGCTTCCCGTTCACGCTCGGCGTGATCCTGATCTGCCTGATGTGGATCGCCTGGAACTTCCCCACCCGTGTCGACGTCGAGTGGCTCAAGGCCGGCGGCGGCATGGTCGGCCATGAGCATCCGCCGGCGCGCCGGTTCAACGCCGGCCAGAAGCTGATCTACTGGATCGTCGTGCTCGGCGGCGGCGCGGTCGCGGTCTCCGGCTATGTCCTGATGTTCCCGTTCTATGCGACCGACATCGCGGGCATGCAGCTCGCCCAGATCGTGCACGGCGTGGTGGCGATGCTGTTCGTCGCCGCCATGCTCGGCCACATCTATATCGGCACCATCGGCATGGAAGGCGCGTTCGAGGGCATGGGCTCAGGCACCGTCGACGTCAACTGGGCGAAGCAGCACCACAGCCTGTGGCTCGAAGAGGAGCAGGCCAAGGGCGGCGTTTCGCCGCCGGCGAGGGAAGGCAAGATGCAGCCGGCTGAGTAGCGCCGGGCGTCGGGCGTTTGCTTTACCTCCCCCTGAAAGGGGGAGGTCGACGCGCGAAGCGCGGCGGGTGGGGGTCAACTGTAAAGTACGAATGACCCCCACCCCAACCCTTCCCCTTTCAGGGGGAGGGAGTCCACCGAGCTCGTGGCGGGCATATCGAGTCAAACAAGACCGTGCTTGCTATCATGGGCCATGCGCATCATCGGCCTCGCGGGCTATAGCGGCTCGGGCAAGACCACGCTGCTGACCAAGGCGATCCCGCGCATCGTGGCGCGCGGGCTCACGGTGTCGACGCTCAAGCATGCCCATCACGATTTCGACATCGACCAGCCCGGCAAGGACTCGCATGCCCATCGCGCCGCCGGCGCGACTGAGGTGCTGATCGGCTCGGCCCGGCGCTGGGCGCTGATGCACGAATTGCGGACCGAGGCCGAGGCGGGGCTGGCCGCGCTCTTGAGCCGGCTTTCGCCGGTCGATCTCGTGATCGTCGAGGGCTACAAGGCCGAGCCGCATCCGAAGCTCGAAGTGCACCGGGCCGCGGTCGGCGCGCCGCTCCTGGCTCCGGACGATCCGGCGATCGTGGCGATCGCGTCGGACGTGCCGCTGCCGGCCGCCAAGGTGCCGGTTGTCGATCTCGATGACATTGACCATATCGTCGAGATCCTGATCCGGCACGCGGCGGCGCGCGATGCGCTGCTGGCGGCGATGAAAGCAGGAGCATGATCCGGAAAAGTGGGAACCGGTTTTCCGATAAGATCATGCTCAAATGCAAAAGAGAGCGGACCGCGTATGATTCAATCTAAACGGACACGGCTCTAGCTGAATGGCGCAGCTCACCGACGATTGCTTCGCGTTCGCGGGCCCGCTGCTGCCGATCGCCGAGGCCGAGCGCATGATCTACGAGCGGGTCGCGCCGGTCACGGAGGTCGAGAGCGCGCCGCTCGCCGCGGCGCGCGGCCGCGTGATCGCGCGCGACATCGTGGCGCCGCTCAGCCTGCCGCCGTTCGACAATTCGGCGGTCGACGGCTACGCGGTGCGCCACGCCGATCTCGATCCGACGAACGAGACCCGGCTGGCGGTCACCGAGCGCGTCACCGCCGGCCGCGCCGCCGCGCATTCGCTCACGGCCGGCGCGGCGATCCGCATCTTCACCGGCGCGCCGATGCCGGCCGGCGCCGACACCGTGTTCATGCAGGAAGACTGCCGCGTCGACGGCCAGGACGTGATCGTGCCGGCGGGCCTGGCGCTCGGCGCCAACCGGCGGCTCGCGGGCGAGGATCTCGGCGCCGGCGCGCTGATGCTGCCGGCTGGACGGCGGCTTACCGAGCAGCACGTGGCGCTTGCCGCCGCGGTTGGATTGACCGCGCTCCCGGTGCGGCGCCGGGTGCGGGTCGCGGTGTTCTCGACCGGTGACGAGATCGTGGAGCCGGGCTCGGCGCGCCCGGCGGCCGCACTGTTCGACGCTAATCGTTTTCTGCTGACGGGCCTGATCGAGCGCCTGGGCGCTGCCGCGACCGACCTCGGCATCCTGCCCGACGATCCGGACCGGCTCGGCCGCGCGATCGCGGCCGCGGCGGCGGAGCACGATCTCGTGCTGACGTCGGGCGGCGTGTCGACCGGCGAGGCCGACCACGTGCGCGCCGCGGTCGAACGTATCGGCAAGCTCGTGTTCTGGCGGGTCGGCATCAAGCCGGGCCGTCCCGTCGCGATGGGGGTGATCCAGGGACCGGAGGGCGCCGCCGCCTTCGCCGGCCTGCCGGGCAATCCGGTCGCGGTGTTCGTCACCTTCGCCAAGGTCGTGCGCCCGCTGCTCCTTCGCCTCGCCGGCGCCGAGCCCGAGCCGCTGCTACCGCTGCCGGTGCGAGCCACGTTCGCCTATCGCAAGCGCAAGGGCCGGCGGGAATATGTGCGGGTGAAGTTGATACGCGCCGCCGACGGCGGCATCGACGCGGTCAAGCATGCGCAGGATGGCGCCGGTGTGCTGACTTCGCTGACGGAGACCGACGGCCTGATCGAGCTGCCCGAGGACGCCACGGCGGTCGAGCCGGGCGCGACCGTCGGCTTCCTGTCCTACGCGGCGCTCGTGGGTTAGATGCGCACGCCGATGGTCGAGTACGCGACCTCGGCGTTCTTCTGGATCGCGTTGAGGGCGAACACGGCGCCGATCGCGATCACGGCGGCAACGACGCATGAAACGAGATAGGTGCGCATGGCGATCCTCCCAAACAACCCAGCTCACAGGTGAGAAGTATGAGGCCCGGCGGCTGAGATCAAGCGATCAAAGGTCGCGATATTGCGCTGCAATACGGTCGGCCTCGGCGACATCCTCGGGCGTGTTGACATTGAAGAACGGATCGACCGGTGCCGCCGGCCAGTCCGCGATCGCGACCCTGTGGCGCCCGGTCCAGGCCTCGATCTTGTGCAGACCCTCATCAAGGAGGGCGCGGCGCAGGTCCTCGCGCAGCGCGACCGGCCAGAGCCCGATCACCGGGTGGCGCCACTCGCCCGAGCGCGCGCAGGCAAGCGGCAGGCCGGCGGTGGCGCGCGCCGCCGCCAGGCGCTCCACCAGGTTGCCCGGCAGGAACGGGCAGTCGCCCGGCACGCTCGCCACATCGGCGACATCGGGCGCATGCGCGGCGGCCCAGTCGAGCCCGGCCAGGATGCCGGCAAGCGGGCCCGCGAAGTCGGGCACGCTGTCGGCGACCACCGGCAGCCGCGTGTCGGAAAAGCGCGTCGGGTCGCCGTTGGCGTTGAGGATGATGCGCGTGCACTGCGGGCGCAGCCGCGCGAGCACACGCTCCAGGATGGTCCTCCCGCCGATGGCGATGCGCGCCTTGTCGCCGCCGCCCATGCGCCGCGCCAGCCCGCCGGCAAGCACGAGGCCGAGGATGGAAGGACAACTCAAGGGACGTCACCGCGCTGGTAGGCATCGTATCGGTCGAGCGCCTGCCGGAGTAATTTCTCGACCCGACTGACTTCGGAGAGACCGACGAACCCCTCGCATTCTACGTGCGTGCTGTCACCCACCCCGTACATTTTCTCTCTGAAGTAGATATCTCCCGATCCGCCTCTCCGCGGACGCACGTCGAGAGGGGCGATCTGACCCACGGGCATGCTGGTTCGTCGTGGCAGAATGCCCGAAATTT
>WNGB01004468.1_pt1 | contig 21319 bp, 22 predicted proteins | sample 5400681 | NCBI WGS metagenome assembly WNGB01 (sample SAMN13153367, study PRJNA577476) | soil metagenome | isolation source: 115 cm soil or saprolite under grassland replicate 2 | place: USA:California | collected 2016-06-15
CGCTTGTCAAAACCGCGGCCAGACGGTCCCCCCGTGGGCTATCCCATCTGGCCGCGCTGGTTCTCAACGGTATGCTTCGTACATAACCGCGTGTTTAGCAATTACTTTGTGCTGGCGTTGATTATCGATACCCTGCTCCGCACTGTCTTTCCCACTTTCTGGAGATAAGTATTTAGTCTACTTTTATAAAGCCTGCCTCAAAAGCAGGCTATTTGTTTTTACCGGCATAATGCAAATGAGCGTGGCAACTAAGAGTAAAATATTCTTCCAATCAATACTGTTATTCATTGATCTCAACAGAGGAGGTATGAATGTCCATCCTAATCACGATGCGCGTGAAGGTGAATGATTTTGAAGGCACAAAGAAAGCTATTGCTAAATACGGACCTATTATGAAGAGATACGGCTGTCTTGAATACAAAATTTACCAGCGGGAAAATAATCCCAAGGAAGTCCTCTGGCTATTGGAATTCGAAAATCATGAATCTTTCGAAAAAAGCGGTGCTGAATTTGAGGACGATTTTATTGAGATGGTTCAACCGATCGGCTATTGGGATGACGCGATATGGAATCTATCTATCGAGGGATAAGAATCCGGTAGCAAATATGGAATTTTTATGATATTTATCTAGTATATTGACAAACCTAGCCCAGACGGGTATACTTTTGCATTATGAGTAGTACGAAAGATAAAATCCTACAGACCCTGCTTCGCAAGCCAAAAATCACAATCAACGAACTGGCTGAAGCCGTAGGTATTAATCCCATTTCTGTCCGGCACCACCTCACAAATCTTCAGGTGGAGGGTCTTATTTCCGCAGATGAAGAACGCCATGGCGTAGGTCGTCCGCGGCTTGTCTATTCACTGACAGAAGATGGGATGGAAAGATTCCCTACCCGCTACTTGCAACTTACCACGCGGCTTCTCGCGCAAATGAAAGAGACCATGCCGGCCCCGGTGGTCAGCAAATTATTCAACCAGATCGCAGAAGACCTGGCCAGTGAATATGCCGCACAAATCAAAGACATGAGCATGGAAGAACGGCTGGATTTCGTAAGAGACCTGCTCGCACAGGAAGGTTTCACAGTTGAATGGGAAAAGAAAGACGGGCAATACCAGATCCATGAGATTTCGTGCCCATATTATAAGATTGGATTAGCACATCCTGAAGTCTGTACAGTAGACCAAACCCTAATTTCAAGAATGCTTGCACTACCTGCAAGCAAAGTCCAGTGTATCTTGGACGGTGGTGCATTCTGCACATATGTAGTGCAAGCGGGTAAGAATTAATAGGAATACAATGTCAGAATTACCCGGAGAAATAATGACGGAAGATACAACACCTAAGCAAATCAAGTGGACGATCAACGAAACAAATCCTGAAGTAGTTGAGCCGTTGCGGGCGAGTCTTTCTGAAGTAGTTGATCCCGAAATCGGTATGAATATTATTCAGCTAGGGCTAATCCGCGATGTGGAAATCGAAAACGGCGTAGCACGTATGAAGATGATCCTTACAACCCCGTTTTGCCCTTATGGTCCCGCTATGATCGAAATGACCAAGGCCAAGGCTGTAGAAGGACTTAACATGCCGGTAACCATTGAGATGGGCATGGATATGTGGGATTTTTCGATGATGGAAGACCCGTCAGCGTTGGATTGGGGAATGTATGCTTGAGATGAATAGCTACTTTTGAACAGAAGCATCGATAGGTTCGGAAAGAAGCGAAAGGCGGCTCGTGAGAGTCGCCTTTTTGATTCCTATTCACTTTTTTTCCAGTGCATCGCGTTTGGCTGTTCTCCCTCCGCATAGTCTGAAATAATGATCAATGCGTTGGTCACTGTAGAGGCGGGATTCCTCCAACGATGTTTCATTTGTGAGGCAAATAAAAGACTGTCACCTGAAGATAACTGAAACACGTCACGCTCCACTCTATACTCCAATAGACCGCGCAGACAGATTACAAACTCATGCCCCGTATGGACAATGTCATGAGGCCCACTTGACGAGCCGCTTTCTAATGTGAGCATAAAAGGCGCTACACGTCCAGTAAATTGCTCACCACCCAGCCCTTCGAAAACGCCACGTGAAAAGGACATCCGTATGCGTTCATCTGCTTTTATGAAGACAATTTGTGACTTTTCTGATTCAGTCCCAAAGAAGGCGGTAATCGCCACCCCAAGAGCATCCGATAATTTATAAAGAGTACTTACAGAGGGAGAAGTTTTTCCGCGCTCAATCATAGATAGAGCATTAGCAGAAAGTCCACTACGTGTCGCAAGTGTTCGCATTGAAATGCCCCGTGATTCGCGCAGGTCGCGCAACCGTCCACCTACATCCAGTGAAATAGCATCTCTTTGATAAAGGGCCATGATACCTCCTTTGGACTACCTTTTCTCACACTTCTCAGTAAGTTGGCTCTTTAATTTTGACTGAACTTATCGCATTATACCCCAACTTTCCGTGACATTAAACAGAAATAAAAGTGACACACTCCACTATTGTACAAAGTGTCACAAAAGTATGATGGGTTATGTAAATATTCGCTTATGCGTATAAAGGCAGGTCAATATGCTAAATCCGACATTAAAACAAGAAGTTTCCCAACTCGAAGCCGATTTCTGTTTTGCTCTTTCTGATCCTACACGAATTCTCATACTTTATGGACTGAATGAATCATCACACAACGTTACCGAACTCACAAATGACCTAGGTATCAGTCAACCTTCTGCTTCGCGCCATCTTAAAGTTTTGCGTGAGCGTGGGCTGGTTCATACTGTCAAGCAAGGCACAACTGTTTTATATCATATTTCTGACGCGAGGCTCATTCAGGCGCTCGACCTCCTGCGAGCCGTCATGCGCGAACGACTCGCCTATCGGGCCAGCCTGATAAGTGAAATTGATTAGGAGATGCAGATGAAGAAACGCTTCCCAATCTGGACCCTGGGACTGGTCGCCATTATTTTAGTGATTCTTGTCCCGGTCTTCTACTTCTTACCTCGCAAAGCGATGGCAGCGAGCGATCCATACTCAGGCATTCCCACACACCCTGTCCATGTTGACCACAAAGACATTGTGCAAGGCGATTTTAAAACCGGACAGGACGTGACCAAAGCTTGTCTAAAATGTCATCCAAATGCCGCAACGGAGCTCATGAAAACTACGCACTGGACCTGGGAATCCAAAGCCTTCAATGTACCTTGGCGCGACCAACCAGTTACCATCGGCAAGATCAATCAAATAAACAATTTTTGTATCGGCTCACAGGGCAACGAAAATAAATGTATGTCTTGTCATGCAGGATATGGTTGGGAAGAAGGCAGAGAGACTACGCTTTCCAAACAGGAAAACGTAGACTGCCTCGCTTGTCATGCGGATACAGGCATTTACGGCAAAGGCACTTTTGGAAATCCATCGGAAGGGGTTGATTTATTGGCAGCCGCTCAATCCGTCCGTGTGCCGACGCGTGAGAACTGTGGTAAATGTCACTTCGATGGTGGTGGCGGAAACGGCGTGAAGCACGGCGACCTTGACGAGAGCCTTTACTTCCCCTCAGAAAATTTAGATGTCCATATGGGCAAACTGGATTTTCAATGCACCGATTGTCACGTGACCAAAAACCATCAAATCCTAGGCCGGATGATAGCAGATAACTACACAATCGATCCAGCCGAACAAGTGTCATGCGAACAATGCCATACAAACCACCAGCATGAAGATGAACGCCTTAACACACATCTTGATTCGGTAGCATGCCAGACCTGTCATGTTCCAGCGCTCGCGTTGGAAGACCCGACAAAGGTGTTTTGGGATTGGTCAAAGGCTGGGCAGGAAGGTCGCAAGGATGATCACTTCACATACCTAAAAATCAAAGGCACATTTGTATACGATAAAAACTTCGCACCCACCTATTTGTGGTTCAATGGCAATAATGAATATCGTTATATCTTGGGGGATCAAATTGATCCGAACGGAATCACCTACATCAACAAACCGGCGGGCAATATTGATGATCCTAACGCAAAGATTTTCCCTTTCAAGCTTCATATTGCTAAACAACCTTACGATGTGGTGAATAAGTATCTGCTTCAACCGATTACATCTGGTAAAGATGGTTTCTGGACCACTTTTGACTGGGACAATTCCTTCAAACTCGCTGCGCCTATAATAGGACTTGATTACAGCGGACAATATGGTTTTGCTGAAACCTATATGTACTGGCCAACGACACACATGGTCCAACCCTCCGCGAATGCCCTACAGTGTGATGATTGCCACGGTGATAACAGCCGTATGGATTGGTCTGCATTAGGCTATTCAGGCGACCCAATTGAATGGGGTGGGAGAGACAAATGATGAATACACGCATACGCGCGTTTCTTATCATGTCAGGCTTACTAATTCTTGTGATGGCTTTGGGCATTAGCGCAGCTCTCGCTAAATCAGAAGTTGCACCAAAAGCAAAGGTCTCACCGTTGCATCCAACCTTCGTAATGCTAGACTCAAATGGCAAGAACGTGTTGACCACAGGCAACCCGGTCTCGACGATGCAGACCTGCGGTCAATGTCATGATACAAATTTCATTCAATCCCATGCTTTTCACTCTGATCTTGGCTTGAGCGATTACTCTCCAACCAAGGAGATGAATGCCAGTAACGGCATCTTCGGCCAATGGGATCCGCTTACCTACCGCTACCTGTCGCAGCCAGGCGATGAAAGGCTGGATCTTTCAACAGCCGAATGGCTCATAAGCAATAGTAATCGTGTCGTTGGAGGCGGGCCAGCAGGTACCTCACGCAACGGCAAAGCGCTTGCAAGTCTCCCTGCTGATGCTAACAATCCTGAAGCCAGCATCCTAGATCCTGTCACTGGCGAAGCAAAGCCTTGGAATTGGGACAAATCCGGCATCATGGAAATGAATTGTTTCCTGTGCCATATGGAAAAGCCAAATCTCGAGGCACGACAAGAAGCCATTCAATCCGGCCAGTTTGAGCTAGCAAACACAGCCACACTTTTCAATGGCGGCCTGGCTTATAAAACCGACAATGGGTTCGAATGGAATAAATTCGCATTCCAGGAAAATGGTGAAATTAATGCCAACCGTGTGTTTATTCAGGACCCTACCAATGCAAACTGCGCAGCGTGTCACGCTGAAGTTCATACAGACACGGATGTGCCGCTCACTATCAATGCATGTGATTTGAATTATCCCCAAACAGCAACGACAGGACAAGTGGTATCTGGACAAAAGATTTCCGCCTCAGGCCTGAACCTAAGCAAAAAAGATCAGCTAAATCGCTCATGGGATATTCACGCCGAACGACAGCTTCAATGTACTGACTGTCATTTTTCACCCAACAATCCCGCACATGCGCTTGATGCACAAGAAAAAGAACCCAGCCATCTCATCTATGATCCGCGCACTCTAGATATCAATGAGTACCTTGCATCGCCTGATCACAATTTGGCACGTGGGCAGAGCGCACAGTTCAACATTGCACCAGAACTCAAAGGTACGATGCGGCGATGTGAATCATGTCACGACGCAAACAAGGGTCATGCAGACTGGCTCCCCTACGTTGACACCCGCATGGCAGCAGTTGCATGTGAAACCTGTCATATCCCACAGATGTATGCGCCAGCCATTCAAACCTATGATTGGACTGTCCTTACAGCCAATGGCAAGCCGCAATCTGTTTGCCGGGGTGTGCGAGGCGATCCAGGTTCAGTGTCGTCGCTTGTCACAGGTTATCAGCCCGTTCTACTCAACCGCACCAACATTGACGGCGCTAATCTACTCGCACCCTATAATTTAATTACAAGTTATTACTGGGTCTATGACGATGCAAATGGCAATAAGCGCCCGGTTCGTCTCTTTGACCTTGAAACTATATTCTTCGAAAATAGCAATTATGCAGCGGACGTAGTCTCCACCTTCGACGCCAACGCCGACGGCGCTCTGAGCGACGATGAACTGGTGATCGACTCTTCTGCCAAAGAAGACTTCATCAAATCGAAATTGATCGCGCTCGGCATCAACAATCCTCGCATTGAAGGGTTGGTACAACCTTATAGCATCAACCACGATGTGACGCGCGGCGAAAACGCAGTCCATGATTGCAAGGCTTGTCACAACGATCAGTCACGCGTGAGCCAGCCGATCAAGCTTGCCAATTACGCACCCAATGGCGTAATGCCTGTCTTCGATATGGATAACAATGTTAATGCTACAGGAGAGATTGTCACAGGCAAAGACGGCGCCCTCTACTATGACCCCGCCCCTGCCAATGACAACATGTATGTGTTCGGCTCCAGCCGCCTCAATTGGGTGGATTGGTTTGGCGCGCTGATGTTCGTCGGAGTACTGGTAGGTGTATCCGGCCATGGGATGTTGAGATTCATCTCGTCGCGGAAACACCCTCACGGTCCGGCGAGAATCGAACGCGTTTATATGTATCAAGCGTATGAACGTTTCTGGCATTGGCTCCAAACAATCACCATTGTCATCTTGCTATTCACAGGCTTGATCATCCACCGACCTGATATCTTCGGCGTGTTCTCCTTCCGCGGTGTGGTTACCGTCCATAATGTGTTGGCCGCCATCCTTGCTGTGAATGCAGCTTTATCCCTGTTCTATCATCTCACCACTGGTCACATTCGCCAGTTTATTCCGCGCCCACACGGTTTCATCAATGACGCGATTGAACAAACACTGTTCTACGTCAAGGGCATTTTCAAGGGCGAGCCTCATCCATTCGCAAAGACTCCTGACTCAAAGATGAATCCGCTGCAACAGGCGACATACTTTGGAATTCTGAATGTGCTTCTGCCACTCCAAGGACTGACAGGTATCTTGATGTGGGGCGTACAGCGCTGGCCTTCCATTGCTAGTTGGTTCGGCGGACTTTCCTTCCTTGCCCCTGTACACACATTGATCGCTTGGACATTCGCGGCCTTTATCGTAGCACACGTCTATCTCACTACAACCGGATCGACGCCGCTCGAAGCAATGCGTGGCATGATTACCGGTTTCGAAGAAGTAGAAGTACAAGAACCGCGCAAGCCGCGTGAAAAAAGTGAAAGTGAAATAATCACGCTGGTCGAGTAGGCCGAATGTACGTAGAGGCCGTATCAAGACCAGCAGTTCGATGTAAATAGGAAATAACATGCGCGTGGTCTCGATACAACGGAAAAGCGCCGCTTAATCGACCACCGAATCAAAAGGAGTATTAAATGACTACTCTACAGAAGAAAAGCATTTTCAAACGACCCACGAGACCATATGTCCATCCATATTTTGGAGGCATAGTGCTCGGAATTGTGCTTTTCCTCGCCCTCTTTCTGACTGGAAATGGGCTTGGATCTTCAGGAGCAACGACTCGTATCATGGCAGCCATCGAAGACCAGATTGCCCCCGCTCACGTTGACCAAACCCCGTATTTGCTCAAGATGGCTGGCGGAAATAAAAATCCATTCGATGATTGGATTATCCCTGTCTTTTTCGGTGCGCTAGTCGGTGGCTTCACCTCCGGTTGGATCTTTGGCCGCCTCAAAATTGAAACGACGAAGGGCCCGAACGTTTCAAACCGCACCCGCTGGTTAATGTCATTTCTTGGAGGCACGATTTTTCTCTATGGAGCACGCATGGCACGTGGATGCACTTCGGGGCAGGCACTTACAGGCGGCGCGACCTTAGCGGCTGGCTCATGGCTGATCATGTTTTCTATTTTCGCAGGTGCCTATGCCATGGCATATTTTGTAAGGAAGTTGTGGTTATAGACCCTCACACCTAGCCCCTCTCCTATGAAGGGAGAGGGGGAAAGGAAATGGAAATGAACTTTCCTCTTCAATCATTTCTCGCCGTTAGCACCTCCAATCCGTGGACATATGTGGTTTTCGGCCTGATTGGCTTCGCTTTCGGTTTTACTCTTGAAATGTCCGGCTTTGGGGATTCAAGGAAACTTGCCGCGCAATTCTATTTCACCGAGATGACCGTTCTCAAGGTCATGTTCACTGCCATTGTTGTAACACTGGTATTGTTATTCGGCGCAGTTGGCCTCGGCATTCTTGATTTCGGTCAGGTCTGGGTTAACCCCACTTATCTCGCTTCTGGTATCTTCGGCGGACTCATCATGGGTGTTGGATTCATCGTCGGTGGGTTCTGTCCAACTACGTCACTAGCTTCCGCGTCCACCGGGAAAATTGATGGCATGTTTTTTGTCGCTGGTGGATTTTTTGGCGCATTCCTGTTTAGCGAGACTGAAAAATATTTTACCAACTGGTATAACAACGCAGGTTATCTCGGCCGCCTCACGCTTGACCAAGTCTTTGGCATTCCAATTGGTGTAGTCGTTTTACTGATTGTCTTGATGGCACTCTTCATGTTTTGGGGCGCAGAACAACTTGAACGCATCTTCGGCAAGAAGGATCTTAGCAAGGAACCGAAATTGCGTATCACTGGCGCGCTGGCTTTGGTTGGTGCAGCGGTACTCCTTGTCGTAATTGGTAGCCCTTCTCTTGGCGATAAATACAACAAGCTTACCTTTCACCGCGAGGTAGATGGCCAGCAAGTGGCATACACCGCTAACGAAATGCTGTCGAAGCGACTGGTTTTCATTACACCTGCTGAGGCGTTCAAGTCAAAATACAATCAAGCCATGAATCCTGTTTACCTCGATGTGCGCTCTGAAGCAAACTTCAACCTGTATCATATTGAGGACGCAGTCAACGTGCCTATAAATCGTCTTACTGAGATTGTCCCTGCGCTTCTCGCTGAACCACCTGCAAATTCGATATTTATCGTAATGAGCAATGATGAAACGGCAGCGGTCGAAGCCTGGAAGTTGCTGGTTGCATCCAGTGTTAAGAACGTTTATATCCTCGGCGGAGGAGTGAACAACTGGATTGCATTCTTCGGTGAAGATGAAAAAGCGCTTCAGTACGCGCCGGATGCTGGGGACGACGAACTAAAATATACCTTCCCCGCGGCATTGGGCGACCAATACGAATCATGTTCTCCAAGTCCCATCAAATACGGAGAACTTGAATATGAAGCAAAAATCAAATTAGAATTGAAACGCGATAAGAGTGGTGGCGGGTGCGGGTAGGAGTTCGGTAGTTTAGTAGTTGGATAGTTCAGTGGTTTGGTGAATAGTGAAACGTCCTAGCAAAGATAGATTGCGAGGACGTTTTATTTGGCGAGAGAGTGCGTCGCGCCTTACCGACCGGTAAATATGATTAGCAGAAAAAGCTGCCCTTTGGATGTCCCATTAAATACGGTGCGACGCACTTGTGCAACGCCATCATTCTTCCGTAATTGTGACGCTCTCGATTACATCGCCCTGAAATGAAGGATTTTGTTCCGGATCGCGGCGCGTGATGCCATTGACCACATCCATACCTTCGACGACCTGACCAAAGATAGTGTAATCGCCATTAAGCTGTGGAGCTGGGCCGAATGTGATGAAGAACTGGCTGCCGTTGGTATCTCGTCCAGCGTTAGCCATAGCAACGACGCCTGCTTTATCGAAGATTAGATCACTATCTTCATTCACAAATTCATAGCCAGGGCCGCCCATGCCCGTGCCGGTGGGATCTCCGCCCTGCGCCATGAACCCTTCGAGCACGCGGTGGAAAGTCACACCATTGAAATATCCCTTGCAGGAAAGGAAAACAAAACTATTGACCGTGATAGGTGCTTTATCCGGATATAACTGCACCACAATCTCACCACCTTTTTTTAGTTTGAAAGTGGCATAATATTTTCCAGCCTGATTAATTAACATAGGCGGCGGTGCATCGTATTTCTCCGCAGTGGGGATGGAGTCAAATAATCCGCAGGCAGTCGTGCCGTTTGCAGCGGTCTTGTTGTTTTCTGGAACTGCCGCTACAGGCTGTCTCTTTGGAATATATCTCCACGCAAACCAGGCGGCAATTAACACAATGAGGCCGATTGCCGCGATTTGAATCCAATCCAATCTTCTTTTCTGTTGAACCTTCCGCTTGCTTCTCTTTGACATGTTTCATTACTCCTTGGTTTTTTGGTCAATTCTGAGCCCTTATTGTAATGAGGAACTTCTTCACTTGTCGAGATAACAGTTTTCCTGTATGCTTTCCGTCGCATGCAGAGGTATTTCAAGAAGCAAATTGCACTTCCCCAAGACCATGGATCGTGGGTATTTATTCTCAGTCCGCTACTCGTTGGTATTTTCGCAGGAAAATCTTTTTCATTCGCCACACTAAACTTAGTTGTTGCCGCCTTAGCTGCGTTCATGCTCCGCCAGCCGATGTCTATTGCTGTAAAAGCCTATGCTGGAAGACGCCGAAAAGATGACCTAGCTGTCGCAGGCTTCTGGGTGGCAGCGTATGGTTTTATCGCAGCCTTGGCTCTCATCGGGTTGATTCTTGGAGGATTCGGATATCTTTTGTATCTAGCCGTTCCAGGAATGCCTATTTTCGCATACCACTTATGGCTTGTCAGCAAACGCGCAGAGCGACGACAGGCAGGAGTTGAGATCATCGCTACGGGAGTCTTGTCGCTGGCCGCGCCTGCAGCGTACTGGGTGGGGATTGGTCATTATGATTCGGCCGGTTGGTGGTTGTGGCTATTGACGTGGCTGCAGTCGGCCGCGTCTATCGTCTATGCCTATTTAAGGCTCGAGCAACGGGAACAGGCTCAGGGTCTCGCGCGAGTCGAACAATGGAAAATGGGAAAGCGCGCATTGGCGTACACGTCTTTTAATCTGTTGCTGACGGTCGTGTTGGGATTAGTCAACTTAATCCCGCGCTTTATCTTTATCCCTTTTTCAATTCAATGGATTGAAACAATCTGGGGCATCACACATCCTGCCATAAAATGGAAGCCCACACGCATTGGTGTACGTCAGTTAATTGTCAGTTCATTGTGGACAGTTTCCTTTGTCATACTCTGGAGGTAGAAATGGATGAACTCAAATGGGATTTGCTTGTCGAAGTGTTCGGCCGTATGGAAGCGGAGCTGATCAAGAGTTATCTTGAGGCACACGGCATCGCCACAGAATTATTTCAAGAAGCCGTTGGGCATTTCATCTATCCAACGACTATAGATGGTATGGGAAGCGTGCAAATTTTCGTTTCAAAGGAAAACACGCGCGAAGCGCGCAAACTTATCAAAGAATATCAGGAACAAATCAACGACGAGTGAAAAGAATGAAAAATACAATCATTCTCATTACAAATAACGGCATAGGGAAGGCGGACATCCAGTTGCAACAAACGTTGGCAGGAAAGTATCTTGAACTACTTAATCAAAGCGGAGAATTGCCTGCTGCAATTTGTTTCTATACAGATGGCGTGAGACTGGTCTGTGATGGCTCACCTGTGATTGAACAGTTGCGCGCGGTCGAAACGAAAGGCGTGCGCCTGCTCATTTGCAGTACCTGCCTGAATTATTTCAACCTAACTGATAAAGTACAAGTCGGTATTGTCGGTGGAATGGGCGACATCCTCGAAGCGCAGATAAAAGCTGAGAAAGTAATTACCCTTTAGCTACGCGTTATAATCAAATCAATGAAATCATCCGGAGGAATGGAATGAACTTCGATTTAAACGAAGAGCAGCGTGTATGGAAAAAAACTGTCCATGATTTTGTAGCAAAGGTAGTAAAACCCAAAGCTCATGATGTAGATGAAAGCGGTGAATTCAACTGGGAGGCTGTACGCAAGGGTGGGCCAATTGGATTGCTTGGTATGAGCATTCCTGAGGAATACGGCGGTTCGCATGTGGACAGCATCAGTATAGCCATTGCAATGGAAGAATTAGGGTGGGGATGTGGATCCACGGCGCTTGCCTTGGCAGCTCATAGTGGGCTTGGTACAGCACCAATTACCGAGTATGGCTCGGAGGAGCTAAAGAAAAATTGGTTACCGATCGTAGCTGATGGAAAGCACAAACTTGGCGCGCTGGCATTGACCGAACCCGGCGCGGGATCAGACATTCAAGGCGGCGTGATCACCAAGGCCGAGAAAAAAGAAAACGATTGGATAATCAACGGCGCAAAGATGTGGTGCACAAATGCCACCATAGCCGAATATATCATTACACTGGTCCGCACAGACCCGAAAGGTGGATCAAAATCGCTGAGTATGGTTTTGGTTCCCACAGATGCACCCGGTGTAAAGATTGGACCTCCTGAAAAGAAAATGGGCTTGCGTGGCTCTCCTACCAGCGCTGTCACCTATGAAAATGTGCGTGTGCCACTTGGGAATCTTATCGGTCCGGAAGGACGCGGTCTCCAACAGACACTTGCAACGCTGGATGCAGGTCGAGTATCTATTGGTGCAATCTCAGTAGGTTTGGCACAAGCCGCACTGGAGGCTGCACTAGATTATGCACGCCAACGCAAGGCTTTCGGACAACCCATTGCTGAATTTCAAGCCATCCAATGGAAACTTGCAAACATGGCAATGGAGATTGAGATTGCGCGCACTATGCTATATAAAGCCGCATGGCTGAAAGACCAGGGGAGATCGATCAACAAAGAAGCTGCCATTGCTAAGCTGTACGCCACAGAAATGGCAGAACGCGCCTGCTACGATGCCATTCAAATCCATGGCGGTTATGGATACAGCCGTGAATATCATGTGGAAAGGATGTATCGTGACGCGCGGTTAATGACCATTGGGGAAGGTACAAGCGAAATTCAACGGCTTGTCATTGCTCGGCATGTACTGGCAAGTGAATAAACTGGTATAAGCAACTCGTTGGTTTTTACAGCAACTCACCCCGAAAAAATGTTTTCCGGGGTGAGTTATCTTTTAGGGCAATTATCTACTCATCAACAAGATGAAGGAGATTAAACAGTTATCAAGTCTTTTATATTTTCAAACGTCGCAGGACCAATTCCAGAAACATTCATGATATCTTCGATTTGATCAAAAGGACCGTTCGTTGTACGATAGTCAATTATTTTTTGAGCAGTAGTCGGACCGATCCCAGGCAAGGCATCAAGCTCTTCAAGAGTAGCTGTGTTAATGTTGACCAAGTCTACTGAATTTGCTGCTGTTGGCCCAGGAGTAACTGGAACGACTGGAGCTTCCGTGGCAGCGGGACCGCCTGCTCCATAAGGAATATTTAGTTGTTGTCCATCTTCCAGCAGAGCCGCGAGATTAAGAACAGATTCGTCGGCATCGGCAAGCAATCCACCTGATGCATCTATCGCGTCTTGCACACGTGCGCCTTGCGGAAATTCATATAGCCCGGGACGCGGCACTGCGCCAATGATATGTACAGCAATTGGTTTTTCAGTAGGAGCCGGTTCCAACGCGATTGGTTTACCTGCAGGTGCACGCATAACAAACAAAAGCCCACCTGCGAGTATAAACCCCGCTAATACACCTATGAGAACATACAATGCTTGCTTCATAATTTGATTCTACTCCAACTTCATCACGAGCAGGCCATCTCCCGATTGCATCAGCGCATCGGCTAACCCGGCAAGTTTAGAAATTCTTTGAAAATAGCGCGGCATCCATTCATATGAGAGTGAACGGAAACCAAACTTCTCATATAGGGTTCCCATGCTCGAACGGCACATCAAATATAATGGCCGGGGACTCTCGCCAAGTAAGGCCTCGATCACCTTACGAGCAAGCCCTTGTCCGCGATATTCTGGCTTGACTGCAATCGAAGCCAGCTCATACACTTCATCCCCATGCGGCTTGATCTGTCCGCAAGCTATGACCTCATCTTTTTCATTTACCACCACAACAAAACGCTTCCAATCCAGACCCATGGGATTGATCCCGACTAAATGGATCAGATCATGAATTTGAGAAGAATCTGTTTGCACTGCAGAACGGAGCACCAAACTATCCAACTACACCTGCCGCGACAAGAATAATAAACGTTGCAATAAACCAATGGATCAGGAAGGGCCAAACAAATGACCGCGTGCGCCAGGCTACCCATCCAAACGCGAAACCACCGAAGATTGTAGAAAGAGTCTCAACTTCCGGTTTTCCAATATGCGCAATCGCGAAAGGGACCGCCTGCAACCACAACGCTTCTGGCCCAAATTTTCGCGCATATCCAAATAATATCCAGCCTCGAAAGATAAACTCCCAGCCGATCAAATCGAGAAATGTCGTCCACGGTAAACCTGAAACAAAACCCTCATAATAACTCTTCATGGATTGGTCACCGCGACCAAGATAATAAATCACGGGCGCCATGAATAAAATTCCGACCATCGTAAGCATAATTCCGGCTTTCCAATCACCAAACGAAAACCCATACTCGCTCGGATTCTCCCTGAAAAACACAATAATGATCACTAAGGGAATAATAAGATATAGGATTACACGATCCCAGTATTTATATCCAGTCAATTGGTGATAATGATCCACCATAATCAAAAGCGTGCTCACAACTGTAATGGTGACGATCTTCCAGTCAAATTCAATTTTCTCGCCAAGGAGATATTTCATGAGAAGTCTCAGTATGGAAAGGAGGAGTGATTCCCAGCCGGGCCCAGTAATATATTAATTTTATCCGCATCGCGGGATAATTCCAGACTCCAATTTAAAACTAGTAAGGAGACTAGTATGATAGACACAGCCACAATGAATTTACTTGTCTTCGACTCTCCCCAGCTAGCTAGCAGCGATGAAAATCCTTTTTTCCAAAATTGGGCTGCCAGAATAGCCAAGAACGGAACAAGAGCCAGGTGAAAACGATCTTCGGACAGGATCAAGACATGTGGCAATAAATAGGAGAAAAATAATATCGCCAGCAAGGCGATCTTTTTGTTCCAGGCAAGAAAGGTTAGACTTAATGCAGCTAAAATACTGACAATAACAAAAGGCAGGAGCAAGATCAATGACACAGTCAATAAAATTGGCAAAGAGAGATATCCAATAAGATTATTTGAATAAAAATACATCAACACGCGTTTTTCAAGTCCAAAGAAGAATCCAAGCCGGTTTATGGCAAGCGGCAATATCCGCTCAGGTTGAGCATGGATAAATTCAATCGCCTTTTCCATACCAACCTGATCACGAACGGAATCATCCAGAATGGTCACTAGATCCAGGGATGGACCAAAGATGAATGAGCCATTTCCACCAGGGTAATAACCTAAATACAGGTTATAACCCATTGAAGTTTCGATTCCAGTCAATTTGCCATGCAGGAGTGAGTTGCGTACAACCCATGGAACGATGAGAAGGAAAAAAGGAATAATAGCAATTACTGCACGCCGGCGAACTTTGACAAACAACATATAAAAAGCTAGAAATGCAAAGGGCAGAATCACCGAACGCGTCAACGTTACAAGCCCAAGCAACAATCCTGCTAAACTTAAATTAACCCATGTTGGTTGATCGAACGATTTAAGCAAAAACAAAAAAGCAGCCAGCAATAGTACAAAAAATGGATTTTCTGTCCCGAGGCCAAGTGGATAAACAAGCAACATCGGATAAGCAGCAATAATCCACGCCGAGCTGCGCGCCGCGCGTTCCTGACCCGGAAATATTTCTTGAGATACAAGATATGTCAACGTCGCGAGAGGTGCGCCAAGAAAAATCGCCTGGGCTAATCGAGCAGCAAAGAATCGGCAGAATCCTGTCCCGCTGAAAAAATAGACGAGAGCCAAAAATGTGGGATATAGTGGCGCGCGAAAGGAAGTGCGAATGCCGCGAACCGGATCATATCCTTTGACGGAATCCAGATCAAAGTCTACGTAAGCCGCTAGCTGGTTTAAGTCTGCTTGAGCATACCAGCGATATCCGTTTCCCGAGACGATGCTGCGTGCCAGCATGTCATATTGAAACATATCATCCAAACCTATGCCGAGATTCCAAGCGAGAATAACTGGTATGATCCGCAGAATCAATGCGACAAGATAGATTCGGAAAGCGAACGATCGCGACGGCATATGGACAGATTCTATTTAATCTCGCTGGCCAAGGTGTTGAGCCTCTATCTTTTCATCACAATACTGAAAAAAATCTGTGAACTTTTTCCATCGCACGTTCAATGATATCCATCGAAGTTGCATAAGCGAACCGAAGATACCCGCTGCCGCCCAAGCCGAAATCTGTCCCCGCTAAAACGGCTACACCTGCCTCTTCGAGCAATCGTCGTTGGATTTCACTTGATGCGATTCCAAATGACTTGATGTTTGGAAACACGTAAAAAGCTCCCTGTGGCTTTTGCGTGTGGATACCGGGAATCGCGTTTAATAAATCCACCAGCCTGTCGCGCCTCTTCTGATACTCGGTTAGCATGTCTGTTACATAATCCTGCGGACCCGTGAGGGCCTCCATGCCCGCGTACTGCGTGAATTCAGCAGTCGAACCAACAGAATGCGTGACCAGCAAATCCAATCGTTCCGCCAGCTTAGGAGGAGCAATCGCATACCCCAATCGCCATCCAGGCATGGCAAATGTTTTTGAGAAGCCATCTGCGATGATGCTTCGTTCGAGCATCCTATCGATGGATGCAATGCTTGGAGCAGTGCTCATTCCATCGTATACAAGACGCGAATAGATTTCATCCGCGAGGATCCACACATCATGTTTCTGCGCCTTTTCTGCGATATGCTTTAAGTCATCAAGCGGGATCACACCCCCGGTCGGGTTTGCTGGCGAATTCAAAATAATGAGTTTTGTCCTATCTGAAATTTTTCGATCAAAGATATCCAAGTCGAAGGAAAACTGATTTTCTTCCGATAATGGGATTGGTACCCCTACGCCACCAGCCACACCAATCATTGCAGAATATGTAGGAAAGCCCGGATCCGGATATATCACTTCATCCCCCGGCTGGACGAGCGCCATAGTCGGGAAAAATAATCCCGGCTTTGAACCCGGTCCCACCACAACCATATCAGGTGTAATGTTGATATCGCGTTGTTTGCCCGCGGCTTCCGCGATCAGCTCGCGGAAGCGATGGATTCCTGATGGTGCTGTATATCGTGTATGGTTCTCACGGATGGCTTGAATGCCTTTTTCTTTGATACTCTCAGGCGTGGGAAAATCGGGCTGGCCTAGTTCTAGATGGAAAATCTCACGGCCTTGCCGTTCCAGTTCTTGGGCATGGGCCAACACGGCATATGCGCCTTCAGGTTCGAGGTGAGTAACACGATTTGCAAACATTTATCTGCTCCGTAGAAGAGATGGCAATATTCCCCCACCCAGGTGTGCACGGAGGAGTGCTACGCTGACAGCGGGTAAATCCGCCGCGCCGGGGTAAATCAAATAACGAGGTGACCAAATTGGGTGAAATTTTTCCTTGAAAGAATGGAGTCCCCGAAAGTTATAGAAACGGTTGATATTCTGATAGATAAAGTTGAGCGCACGTTCCACTACAGGATCATCTGAGTGCTCGCCAACGCCGGAAAGCGCGCTGAGGCCGAGGTTAAAACCGGCAAAGCCGTGCTCACGCGCCCAGCGTAAAAGCGACACGAAGAGGAAATCCATTAAACCGGATTCACTTTGCTGGCGGTAGCGCATGAGGTCAACCGCAATCTCATTAGCTTGGAATTCAGTCACGAGGTTAGCAAAACCTTCAATAAAGCCTTCACGGTCGCGAACTAACAGGATAGGACATGTATTCAGATAGGGCTCATCAAACCAACCTAGCGAAAAACGCAATTCGGAAGCGCCGTGGCCAGTAAGCCAATCATTACTGATATAGCTTAATTCTCGCAGCATGCGCGCCGAAAACGGAGGCTGTATCACGTCCGAGCAATAACCGAGGCGAAGCATTTTGTTATAGCTGTTCCGTAAAGTCTTATTTTCACTTCCCTCCAACGTAAATTTGGCTAAATCCACAATGGCTTCCTGACCGATAGCGACCGCATCAAACTCAAGCTTCTTGTATGATTGCAGACATGTAGGCAACACTTGATAGAATACGGGAAGCCAGTCATTTCCTGAACAGAATTGTTTAAACGCTGAAATCGCCGGATCTAGATCCTCGAACGGACCAATGGGATCACCCAGTACCAATGCCACTCTGTTTTCCACAACGTATGACACCAGCGAACCGCCAGGCGTGAAGAAAAATAATTTATCGTCAAACAAAGCATAGCGTGCCAGTGAGGTTCGTCCATATGCTTTAACGATGTCCCAGGCGCGTGACCGCTCCTCTTCCGTTAGAGGACGGCGGTTCAATACAGGCCGTAATAGCATGAGTAGGGCGTAACCAAACGTCACAGTACCGATAACATAAATTGAATCGGCGAAATATCGTCCGAAGCCTGTAATCGGCTGCAAGCCGGGATCGTAGAACTCGGTGAACATCACGATTGTCTGGCGCAGTGCAGACCAAAAACCAAAATGGACTTTAAAATGCCGATCGAGCAGATAAAAACCGACCACCCCGTAAACAAGTGTAAAGGCCAGTGCCGCGGCCAAAATTTGCAAGCCCTGCTTGACAGAAGGTGTATCTGACCGCGCATGAAAGTGTGGGCGTAAATAGATCAGCAGTCCAGCTAACAAAGCGGCAAGCGTCGCTTCTTCATAATCCAGACCTTTAATGAGATGGACTGGAACGGAAATAATCAAAGTAATGAGCGTTAATAGCCACCCCACTTGTTTACGCCGCCAAAGACTAACTGAAAGCAAAAGGAGGGCAAATCCCGTAATGGCGGAGGTGAGATGTCCGCCCCTACTGATAGCGAAGGGTGAATATTGTTCGAGCAGTCTCAACCGTTCATGCATGGAAGGCATGATTGCCGAAATAACATTGACTACGCCCATTGCAGCAGTCAGCAGGGCAACCCCATGCACAAGGTTTTCTTCGGAGATAGCTAGTTTAAATTTCATCGCCAACTCCTGTAGGATGAATAGTACCCCGTCCTACAACTTTGGCAGAACAATGGACTGTTGTTTCTGGTATTTGCCTTTTTTATCCGCGTAGGAGATCTCACATTCCTCGTCTGCTTCAAAGAATAACACCTGCGCCAAACCTTCATTGGCGTAGATCTTTGCTGGCAAAGGAGTAGTATTAGAGATTTCCAACGTAACGAAGCCTTCCCATTCAGGCTCGAAGGGAGTGACATTCACTATGATTCCACATCTTGCATAGGTTGATTTTCCAAGACAAACTGTCAGCACTTTGCGTGGGATGCGGAAATACTCCACGGTGCGCGCGAGCGCAAATGAGTTTGGTGGGATGGTACACACATCTCCAATGTAATCCACCATGGACTTAGTATCGAAGTTTTTAGGATCAACTGTGGCGGAAAAGACGTTGGTGAAAATCTTGAACTCATCCGCAACGCGGATATCATAACCGTATGAAGACACTCCATAGGAAATCACATTATCACGGACTTGGTTCTCTTCGAATGGCTCGATCATTTTGTATTCGTGCGCCATCTTGCGAATCCAGTGGTCAGGTTTTAAGCCCATACTGCTCTCCAAAATATATCAACCGCTAATCACGCTAAGAACGCAAAAGCCTTTTCATTTCCTTCGCGATCTTCGCGGTGAAAATTTACTTTCCTACCCGTTCTGCCATCGACTGTCGCACTTCCTTTTCGAGCTGACTTGCTTTCTCCTCAAGGTCTTGCAACAAATTCAACATCCTCTCTCCTGCTGTTTTTTCCTCAAGTGAATTGATATTGACTTGTACATTTTGGGCTGCGGCAGTGAGCGCGGCACGTGACATTGCAAACGCGGTCATGGCATCACTGATGGCGTTTACGTTGCCATCTTGTGCGCATTTGACCGCAAGTTCCATCACTTTGACTACATCTTCCGCTACGTGGAGCGGGACGTGTGCAGCATTGAGAGTAGCATTGATGATCGCGGCTTTTCGCGCAGTCTCCTGCTCTTCAGTTTCTTTAGGTAATTTGTAGGAACCCATCACTGCATCGAACGCGGCCGCGTCATCATCCACTGCTTGCGTTAGTTCTTTGCGGAGTTTCTCAGCCATCACGCGGATGGCCTGCATTTCGGCTTCTACTTCAGCGTATTTCTTTTTGCCAATCGTAAGCCCCGCGACCATCGCGACAAGTCCAGCGCCCATTGCTCCAGCATAAGCTGCGGCAGAGCCACCACCGGGAGTCGGTGTGGGAGCAGCTAATTCTTCAATAAACGAGGGCCCGCTCTCGGTCTCACTTGAAGTGAAGGTCTCATAGAGCCTATTTTCAAGAATCTGTTTCTTGTCAAATTGATCAAGCTGTGTGTACCAGACAGCGGCGTCCACCAAAGCCTCCTGTGGAATCAAACCAACGAGTTCGCTGTGATGGATGGCAACTCCGTAGCGCGCGGCTTCACGCCGGATGATTTCAATAACACGTGCCAGCGGCGTCTCATGATAATTTGTGAGGTTCATCGAAACCTGTGCTCGTCCTTCAACCAGCATCCCAAGTCCTTTGACATAACGAAAGCCACCAGATGAGTGACGGATGGCCTTCGCGATTTTCTTTGCGATCTCTACATCGCCGGTAGTAAGGTAGATATTGAAGGCGATCAGAGGGTTGCGCGCGCCGATGACAGTTGCGCCTGCACTACCAATCTTTGCTGGACCGTAATCTGGCTTACGCTCGGGTTTGGATTCAATATCCAACCTGAGGCCCTCATATTGGCCTCTGCGGATGTTTTCGAGATCAACGCGGTCCGGCCGCCTCGCCGCCGCTTCATACAAATAGACCGGAATGTTGAGCTCATTACCGACGCGTTCACCTACCCTTTTGGCGATCGCGATACATTCGTCCATCGTCGCGCCGCTCAACGGCACAAAAGGACAGACGTCCGTCGCACCAATGCGCGGATGCTCGCCGGTGTGATGATTAAGGTCAATCAGTTCAGCAGCGGTCTTGATCGCGCGGAAAGCGGCCTCTTCCACAGCTTCTGGCGGACCTGCGAAGGTCAGCACTGTGCGGTTGTGGTCCAGGTCAGATGAACGGTCGAGCAGGCGCGCGCCCTCGACGGAGTTGATGGCAGCGACGATCTGGTCTATCACTTCCGGTCGCCGCGCTTCGGAGAAGTTGGGGATACTTTCGATGAGTTGAGTAGTCATATAGTTTGATAGTTGGGTAGAGTAGGCAGTATCTTGGATTAACGATTGACGATTTTCGATTTGCAAGGCTAATTATAAATGGTGATAGACCAAGTGGGAGGTAATGCTATAATTTCTACGGCAAAGATGTGTAACATGAAAATCAAAGAAGTAAGGGCAAATATGGCCGCAGTTCGGTTATAAAGAGAAAACAAAATTATCCACCAATACCAGATGGAAATATAATGTGTTACCTACTCTTACATTAGATCTACCAATAATAACTAAAACGGATTCTAAAAGGTCAACATTCGTTAAAAGAAAAATG
>WNGB01005686.1_pt1 | contig 21317 bp, 21 predicted proteins | sample 5400681 | NCBI WGS metagenome assembly WNGB01 (sample SAMN13153367, study PRJNA577476) | soil metagenome | isolation source: 115 cm soil or saprolite under grassland replicate 2 | place: USA:California | collected 2016-06-15
CAACATGCAAACTTGGCCTGGGGGCGAGAGTTGCTTGCAATACCTGTGCCATGGTGTACAGCGAGCCGGCCTCTATACCCTTTGTAGCGCTTACCAAAAGCGCCGAGGCTGGGAGGCTGGGAGCCAACATGCCCCACACGGTCCGCACGGCATGCGAAGGCACAACCGAGAAAAAGACGCCTGCGGCATAGGCTGCTTCAGTAAAATCGGCAGTCGACGTGAGGCGTGGGTGTAATGGGACATGCGGTAAGTACAGCGTGTTTTCTCGTTCCCGGGCCAGACGTTGGGCCAGGCACTGGGTACGAGCCCAGAGCATGACGTCACACCCCTTAGTCGCCAGGAGATTGGCGAGCGCAGTCCCCCAGGAACCTGCTCCGATGACGGCAACACGTATGTTGTGTCCGCTCTCTGACATGTCACCTGCCCTTCGCCCTCATCCCCTCTCTCGCCTGAAGGGAGATGGGGAACTTGCTTGCCATCGTCTTATGTCACTATCTCCGTGGCCCAGCCACGGGAGCGACGTGCCGCCTCCTGCCAGCCACGGTACAGACGATCACGGCGGTCCACGGACATCTGCGGCGTATAGGTACGCTCCAGATGCCAGTTGGCCGCAAGCTGGTCTTGGCTTTCCCAATAGCCCACAGCTAAGCCAGCCATATAGGCAGCCCCCAGGGCCGTCGTTTCCACAACTTGAGGCCGTTGCACCGGGACCTGTAGCATATCGCTCTGAAACTGCATGGCAAAGTTGTTCACTGCCCCCCCCCCATCCACGCGTAGGACCGAGACCGGCACGCCCGCTACAGCGATCATACGGTTGATCACATCGCAGGTCTGATAGGCCATCGCTTCCAGCGCAGCGCGCACAATATGCGCCCGGCTCGTACTGCGCGTGAGGCCGATCAACATCCCACGCGCATACATATCCCAGTAGGGGGCTCCCAGACCAGTAAACGCCGGGACGAAATACACCCCCTGCGTGTCAGGCACGCTGGACGCTAGCGCTTCACTCTCTGCGGCACTCCGGATGATCTGCAGTTCATCCCGTAGCCACTGCACGGCCGAACCTGTCGAGAAGATACTGCCCTCTAAGGCATAGGTCGGGCAACCATTGAGTCCCCAGGCAATGGTGCAGAGCAGACCGGGCGCTGCGGTCATAGGTCGGGCACCGCTGTGCATCAACACAAAGGAACCCGTGCCGTAGGTATTCTTGACCGACCCCGGTGTAAAACATGCCTGACCAAAGAGCGCGCCTTGCTGGTCGCCAATCACACCGCCAATAGCAAGGCGTACCCCATCAAAATGCTCTGCCGCTGTTATCCCAAACACACCGCTCGAATCGCGCACCTCAGGCAGGAGAGAGGCGGGAATATCCAGGGCACGTAGAATCTCAGTATCCCAACTGCACGTGTGGATATTATACAGCATCGTTCGCGCAGCATTCGAGTAATCCGTGCAGTGCAAAGTCCCATCGCTAAGCTGGTAAAGTAACCATGTATCAACAGTGCCAAACGCTAACTTGCCCTGCAGCGCCCGCGCGCGTGCGCCAGGGACATTGTCCAGGAGCCACTGGACCTTTGTGGCCGAAAAATAGGCATCGAGCGCGAGCCCGGTACGTTGCTGTATCTCTGCTTCCCAACCCTGCGCCCGTAGCGATTCCACCAGGGGCGCAGTACGGCGACATTGCCAGACGATGGCTGGATAAATCGGCGCACCACTCTCACGGTCCCACATGAGCGTGGTTTCACGCTGATTGGTCACCCCTAGAGCCGCCACTTGCGTGGGCTGCACACCAGCCTGACGCAGCACTTGCTGCGCGGCGGTGCGTTGCGATTGCCAGAGGTCAGCAGGGTCGTGCTCTACCCAGCCGGGTTGCGGATAGTGCTGTGGAAATGCTTGGCTGACCTGATGTATCGCCTGCCCGGTGCGATCAAAGAGCACTGCCCGTGAGCTACTTGTTCCCTGGTCCAGGGCCAAAATGTAGGTATTTGTCATACACTCAGTATAGCGACATAGTTAGGAGAGCGATGCATAAATGCGTATGCTGATTTCTTGGTCAGGCATATCGTTGGGAAACGGACTATAGGGCGCCGCACGCTTCACAGCTCTGAGGAGGGCCTGATCCACCGCAGGATACCCGGACGAGCGGATCAACACTGTTTCTGCCAATTCACCGTTCCGTCGTACCGTAAAGCCGACAATCGGCACTCCTATGGCTCCATGATCTGGGCGCAACTGCGGCACAGTAAACACCAACTCAATTTTACGCTGCATGCCGAGCAAATAAGAGACATGCTTAAAGCCAAACGACGCGATCGAGCGGTACTTCCCGCCCTCCCCATCACCACGACCTTCTCCAGCACGTTCTGGCCCCTGCTCGAACACGCCTGGCGCATCGAACGAGGGTAACGGGAGATGTTTTTCTAAACGCGCAAAGTGCTCGTCGAGTCCCTGCTTCCCACTTCCAGCCGACTGACCAGCCGCCTCACGCTCCTGCGGGGTACGCTGCACCATCGCCAGCTCCTCTTGCTGAGTCAAACGACGACGCTGCTCCTCAGACATTGGAACCCGGTTGGAAGGCGTTGGTGCATCCGGGGTACTGCGTGGCATTTCTGCACGGCGTTGCACGTCTGGCTGTGACGGAGGGATAGCCGGCTGCGTAGGAGCCAGCGGCGCTTGGGGAATGTTGGCACTTGGTGGTACTGCTGCCTGCCGTGTCTCCTCTGCAGGCGTTCGGGGTGACTCTGACAGACGCGGCGCCGCTTTCGCCTGAGCCGAAGGCGTACTGGATGGCGTCTCGGGCCGACGTTTCTTCACTCTTGAGTACTGGGGCTAGTGGCTTTGGTGGAGCCGATTCTGCTTTCGCAGGTGGAGAGCCCGGTGGCTTTGGTGCTGCTGGTGTCACACTTGGTGGCACTGACACGGCTGGCGCAGACGGCTCTAGCGAAGCATTGGGCGGTGTAGGCTTGCCTGTGCTGTAGCGCTCTGGTAACGAAATCTCTGGGGGCATGGCCCGCGGCTGTTCTCCAGAAGGCTTACGCGCGCCTCCCTCTCCCGGCCCAATATCCTGCGCTTTACTGTCATAACGTGACACGAGCCGGGCATCGTCAGGACGCTCTTCACGCACCGGTTTGGGCAAATCGACCACTGTGCCACCTTTTTGTGGGGGGGGGGCTGCCACCTTTGGAGTGACCGGCTCTGGTGCACGTGGGGAGGCCGGAGGTTTCGGCGCTTCGGGCGCTGGCTTGCGCACCGGGGCTTCGGGTAGTTTACGCACACGTTCTGGCACCTGCGTAATCTGCGGTCGCGTCTGTTGTTGCGCCTGTGGAGGTAAATCAAACAGTTGGACTGCCACCGGGGCGTCGGACAGTGATGCCGCGCGCGGCTTCAGCTCAGAAAGTGAGATAAAACGCAAGATGCCGAGCACCAGGACGTGCACAAGCGCTGAGAGCAATAGAGAGCGTCGTAAGCGAGAGCTGTTCATGAGCATCCAAGAGACCAGAGGGCTTGTGCCTCGGATATCGGATAGAGGATCTGGACGTGCGGTGCAGTTAAAACCATCGTATCTTAAATAGCTTCCTCACCATGTTCCCCAGTCCGAATACGCACAACATCCTCAACAGGCAAGACAAAAATTTTCCCATCGCCAATACGCCCCGTGTGGGCCGCCGTCATAATGGCATCGATAATATCGTCTACTTGCTCTTCTGGAGCAAGGATTTCGAGCTTAGCCTTGGGCAGAAAATCAACCACATACTCCGCACCCCGGTACAGTTCTGTATGCCCCTTTTGGCGTCCAAAGCCTTTGACCTCGGTCACCGTCAACCCCTGGACACCAATAGCACTGAGACGATCCTTGACTTCGTCGAGTTTGAAAGGCTTGATGATGGCCTCAATCTTTTTCATCATATTCCCCACCCTTCCCACCTTGCACAAGACCACAGCCGTTAAGCTGAGACGCGCTGTAAAGCCCGCTGGCCGATGTCACGTCGATAGTGCACCCCTGGCCACTGAATCTGCTCAACTGCGTGATACGCATGCCTGACAGCCGACACAAGCGAGGCAGCACGTGTGGTCACACCAAGCACGCGTCCACCATTGGTCACCAGACGTCCAGCCTGTAGGTCAGTCCCGGCGTGAAAGACCCATGTGTCCTCTAGGCGTTCGCTCTCCTCCATCCCAACGATAGGAGCGCCTTTGTCGTACGCTGCAGGATAGCCCGCTGCGGCCATCACGACACACACTGCAGCGTCTGCATGGTATTCTGCTTGCAGATCACTTAAATGCCCATGCGCTACGCCATCGAGCAATGGCAAGAGATCATTGTGCAGTCGTACAAGTAATGGTTGGGTCTCTGGATCACCAAAGCGCGCGTTAAATTCTACGACGTATGGACGCTCGTCAACAATCATCAGACCGGCGTATAGGACACCGCGATATGATGTCCCACGAGCCGCCATACCACGCACTGTCGGCTGAATAATCTCGGACATGATGCGCTGATACAGCGCCGCCGTAATGACCGGTACTGGCGAATAGGCTCCCATCCCACCGGTGTTTGGACCGCGATCCTCGTCATAGACGCGTTTATGATCTTGGGCGGCAGCCAAGGGGAGCACCTTTTCTCCATCCACCAAGACATGAAAAGACGCCTCCTCGCCAGCCAGAAACTCCTCCAGGACGACACAGCGTCCCGCATCGCCGAACACTTTGGCTTGCATGGCCTGCTGGACTGCCCGCAACGCCTCTTCGCGTGTCTGACAGACCGTCACCCCCTTCCCAGCCGCCAAGCCGTCCACCTTCACCACCAAGGGGCCATCGTGCCAACGAATGTAGTCCTGTGCTACCGCCATATCATCAAAAATCGCCGCCTCAGCCGTTGGAATACCCTCTGCCCACATAAACTGTTTGGCAAACGCTTTGCTAGTCTCGAGTTGGGCAGCAGCCTGGGTCGGCCCAAAGACGCGCAGGTGGCACTCTGCAAACGCGTCAGTAATCCCGAGTGCCAGGGACAACTCAGGGCCCACAACTGTTAAATCAATGGCTTGCTCGAGGGCAAAAGATCGCAACCCGGCAATATCATCCACCGCGATGGGCACATTTTCCGCCTGCTGACGACTCCCAGCATTGCCCGGGGCACAGTAAAGCTTCGTGATATGGGGGCTCTGGGCCAACTTCCAGGCCAGCGCATGCTCGCGTCCCCCACTACCAACAACAAGTACTTTCACCCTGTATCCTTCCTTAGTCGTGTTCCCCCGAGGGCTCAAGTTCGCCTAAACTGTAGCGTACAATACCCATGAGTACAATTGCTGCTGTCTCAGTACGGAGCAGATACGGTCCCAGACCAACCGTTGTAAAGCCATGCTCACGCGCCCTCTCAACTTCATGGACAGTGAGTCCCCCTTCTGGCCCGATCACGACCACGATAGGACTCTCACCGGTGAGTTTTTCAAAGATCTGCCGCATGCCGTGGTGCCGCTCTTCCTCCCAGCAGACCAGTTTGACAGGCGCACTCCTGTAGCGTCCGCAAAAATCTCCAAGAGCCATGGGAAGTTGGATATCGAGGCACGTTCGCCGCCCACACTGTCGCGCCGCGGCTGCAGCAATGCGTTGCCAGCGCTCCATCTTCCCGGGAAGCCGCTCTGGCACCTCGCGTGCCACAGTGCGATCGGTGTACAAAGGCACCAGAGTGGTCAACCCCAGTTCAGAGCATTTTTCCACAATCAGATCCATTTTTGTGCCCTTGGGCAAAGCTTGTCCCAAGATGCATGGCTTGGGGGCAAGCCTGATGGTGCTCAACCACGCGACCCGCTCTCCCTGGACATGCGTAGCGCAAACACTCGTCAAGCGTACCAAGCACTCTTGACCGGTGCCATCAAAGGCGGCAATTTCATCTCCCACCCGTAGCCGTAGGACATGCATAACATAATGAGCGACAGAGGATGGGAGAGTGATGGTCGGCTGCACCAGGGTATCTGGAGGAACACAAACGCGGTGTATGCTCATTGCTGCTCACACGTGTGAAGCCCCTGGCTCCTCAGCACTCGCACGTCGGACTGCCAGAGCCACCCACCCCTCCTCCTCACGTCGTGTCTGGACTACCAGTCCCGCCTTCTGGACCGCTGTGCGCATGGCCGTCTCTTGAGAGGCCAAAAGGCCGGAGAGAAGGATCGTACCACCTGGTGCCAGATGTCTCATCACAGGCTGGAGCATTTCTACTAACGGCCCTAGATAGACATTCGCAGTAATGTATGGGAACTGGCCAGTGACGATATTCCACGAGCCATGGAAAAATTGTACACGGTCTTGCAACCCATTCAATTCCGCATTGTGCGTGGCTACGGCGATGGCTTGGTCGTCAATATCCACCCCCACAGCGCTCTGCCATCCAAGTTGCAGTGCTGCAAGACTCAGAATCCCTGAACCACATCCGATGTCGAGTATCCTACATCCCCGGTAGTGCTCTGCGCATTGGAGCAACATGAGCAGACACAGGTGGGTACTAGGATGAGTACCTGTCCCAAACGCAGGGCCAGGATTGAGTGTGAGGCACGCCATATGAGAGGGAATAGGCGAGGTATGCCACGGGGGGCGAATCATGAGGCGTTCCTCCAGGCAGAGCGGTTGGAAGAACTGTTGCCATTGCGTGAGATAGTCTATATCCGGTAGCGGTTGGCAGTAGAGCTGCACACCTGGGGTTTCCCAGGCACAGGTATTGAGCCACTGCTGGAGAGCAGCCACCTGTCTAGGGAGCGAGTCATCGAGAGGGAGCGCCCCTTGCAGGACAGTCCATTCTGCGCTCTGCGGCCACGTCTCGATACAAGGTTCATGCTGAGGAGTCAGGATGGCCTGCTCATGGAATACCACTGCGCTTGAGCCCAGACCAGAGAGGTACGCACTGGTAGCATCACTCATACTCTCAGGGACCCGCACGTAAATATCCCACCATTGCCTAGCGAGGGAAGTAGCCATAGAGAGACAGACCGATTGGAGCCCTTACCGTTGCGTTAGGATTTTACTGACGACATTGGCCGTATAGTCGACAATGGCCATGATCCGTGGGTAGACCATACGTTTTGGGCCAACGACCCCCAAAACCCCCAGCGTGCGGTTGTCATAGCTGTATGTATGGGTCACAAAGCTACACTCACGAATATCCTTAAAAGGTGTTTCGGAGCCAATAATGACGTGCACCCCTGGTTCATCCAGACACTTATCAAGCAGACTGATCAAACGGTTTTTTTCTTCAAAAGCTTTGAAGAGTTCTTTCATCTGCTCAAGATTCGACGCAAATTCGGGTTGGTCCATGATATTGGCTGTGCCGCCCAGATAGATATCACTCTCCCCCGCGGTGGTCTCCCCAAAGGTTTTCGCGCCTACGCTGAGGGCTTGCTGGGACAGTTTATCATACTGCGCCTTCTCCTCCGCCATCCGGTCAAGGACGTGCTGGCGTATCGTCCGTAAGGGTTGGCCAGAGAACTCCTGATTGAGGTAATTAGAAATTTGATGCAACTCCTCCTGGGTCATTTCTGTGTCAAGGATAATGAGTTTATTATGCACCATCCCTGATTCCATAACAAAAATCGCCAGGACTTGTCGACCGCGAATCTTAACAAACTCAATACGCTTGAAAAGCGTAATAGAAAAGATATGGAGCACGACACCGGCATAGCGTGAAATCTCAGACAGCAACCGTGAAGTGGCAGCCATCACTTCATCCACTTCTCCGTGGTATGGCGCATAGCGCCGCGAAATGAGATCCGATTCTTCCACGCTGAGCGCTTCGACACCTCGCAGATTATCGACGTAAAAACGATAGCCCTGATCTGTCGGCATGCGTCCAGCTGACGTGTGCGGTTGTTCGAGAAACCCCAGCTCTTCAAGATCAGACATAATATTGCGAATTGTTGCCGGACTCAGACCCAAATCAAAGCGTTTAGAGATGGTCCGTGAACCAACTGGCTCACCAGTATGAATGAAACTATGGATAACTGCCATTAAAATGTTTCGCGTACGCTCATCCAGTCCTTCAGGATCCAGAGGCTCTCGCATACACGCTACCCTTCCTCACATCACATTCAGCGCTAGCATCAGTGCATCTGCCATCCTATCTTCGCCCTCACCGCATATACAACTGCCTAGGCTCTTTGTCCATTGTAGCACTTCATACCACGCAATACGACTAGTTTCTAGGCATGCAGTGAGCCAAAACGCTTTCCTCCCTTGCATGTGACACATAGCGCTTACGACAGTCTCAACTCCAGCAGAGCCAACGATTCTAATTTTGGCTTGTAAAGGATTCGAGGTTGTCAATTGTCATCGGCATGGTTCAGGTGATGATCTCCGTCAAACCAAGACGATCGGCATGACACCCCCCTGCGGCTTCGACCTCCTCAAGAGTATCTTGCCCCGGCGGGTCAAGCAGTTGCCTGACCATCACCAAGAGCGTCCCAACACCCGATACGCCCTCCAAGATGTCGCTCTGGGTGCCTTTGGCATCTTTTTCACCCAATCGTCATCGTTTTGGGCATACCAGCGCAGGCTTCAACACACCCAAGGGCACCATAACGTCCATACCCTATGCGACGTCGAGCCGATTCCCTGTGACCATCAAGGCCGCAAGCGGCTCGATCCGATCACGCCGCGCGCCCTTGATGCGGTGTTTGTTGAGGTCTTTGAGGGACGTGAGCCACACCGCATGTTGTCACATTTTCGCGTCCTTGGCGCTCAACTCTTGGTGGCTCTCGATGGCACCACCTCCGTTTCGTCCGAAGCCATGCATGGTCACAACGGTCTGAGGCGTCAGCTCAGCCATAGCCCAACACGCTCTTATCATGCCGCCATCACACCGGTGATTGTTTGCCCTGGTCACGCACAGGTCATTGCCCTGCCGCCTGAGGACATCAGGCCGCAAGACGGACCTGACCAACAGGTCGGTGAACGCGCCGTGGGCAACCGCTGGCTGGCCAAACATGCCGCGCAGGTGGCCCCCCATGGCGTCACCTGCCTGGGCGATGCCCTCTCCAGCAACCCACCCTTTTGTGCGCTGGTGTTCCATCAGGGTTGCCACTTCATCTGTACGTGCCAACCCGCCTCCCATGCCACACGCTCTGCGCGCTTCGCGTTTTGGCAGGCCACTGACGCGAGCGCCGAGCATGAAGCCAGCCACTGCAATGGGCGCTTCACGGCAGGGACGCTGGTGCGCTCCCTCAACGCCGTCCTGCTGCGCAGGGGCGACGATGCCGTGGCGGGCAATGGGTTCGCCATGCCAGTGGTCAACGCCAAAACGGGTGAACAACGGTATCACCATCGCTGGATCACCCATCATCGCCTGACGGCGGACACCGTGGTGGTCGTTGCCCAATCGGGGCGCGGGCGATGGCAAATCGCAAACGAAAACCACCCCGTGCTCACGACCAAGGGGTCCCATCTGGCGCACAACTTTGGGCCTGGCGAGCAGTATCTCTCAGCGTTTCTGCTCAGCCTCAACCTGCTGGCTTTGCTGTTCTATACGGTGTTGGAGTGGAGCGATGACCAGGACGCCTGGCTTCGCCAGGTGATGGTCAGACGTCAGGCGTTTTTCCCTGCTATCCAGGCTTTCATGCGGTCTATGGTCTTTGACAGCTGGGATCACTTCATGGATTTCATGATCCGCGGCCTTGAGCTCGAATCGCACTTCGATACCAGTTGAGCTTTAAAATTAGAACGGCTGCAGCAGAGAGATGACAGATACCTCTCCTCTATGTTATGCTGCAGCCTGATAAAAAATCTGCAGTACAAGGAACACCTGTGGCATTCCACACTATCCTTGGACAAGAACATGCCCTTTCGTTGCTTCAGAAAGCCTTAGTGAGTACCCGCCTCGGGCATGCCTATCTCTTCTACGGCCCGAGCGGGGTTGGGAAAAGGCTGACAGCATTGCAGTTCGCTAAAGCCCTCAGCTGTCACGGCGCTGTTGCTGAAGCATGCGACAAATGTACTTCCTGTCATAAGATAGACACAGGGAATCACCCTGATGTCGTCGTTGTCAACCCAGAGGGCACCTCGATTCGCATTGAGCATATTCGTACCCTCCAGCGCCAACTGAGCTATAAGCCCTATGAAAGCCAGCATACCGTGATCATTATTGACGGTTGCGAAAGCTTAACGCCACCTGCGGCCAATGCCCTCCTCAAAACATTAGAGGAACCACCAGCAAGTGCCCTCTTGCTCCTCCTGACGAGCAAAAAGGATGTGTTACCGTTGACCATTATCTCTCGTTGTCAACAGCTCCCTTTTCGTCCCCTGGCTCCCTCCTATATTCGAGCGCTTCTCGTCCAACAGGGGGTAGACCAGGCTACAGCAGCTATCGCAGCGACACTCGCCGAAGGGCGCCTGGATACCTGGACGCAGACTGATATCAGTCAAGCCCTTGCCAGACGGCAAAACGCCTACGCTTTGCTGCAGGAGAGAGGACACACTAAAAACACGCCACTCTTTCTCCTGGCTCGCCAATATGCTGGGTCGCGCGAACAATGTGAAGAGATCCTCCACTGGCTGTCCCTGTTGTGCCGCGATCTAGTCATGCTGAAAGTTGCCGGGACCCCCCAGCTGTACAATTCTGATCTCCAGGCAGAACTGGCTGATCTGACCAACTCTCTGGCCGTTGAGTCTCTCCTCGATCTTTTTGCGTCGCTTCAGCAACTCCGACATTATCTTACAATGAACGTCAATCCCCAGCTCACCTTTGAACAACTTGTCATGCAACTTCAGCAGCTTTTGGGAACCCCGAGTCTCGCCTAGGATGCTTCTTAACGGGCATATTCTGTCGCCCGTGTCTCACGCAGGACGGTCACCCTGATCTGCCCAGGGTAGACCATCTCCTGCTCAATGCGTTTGGCCACATCACGTGCCAGTAAAGAGGCTTCCACGTCATTCACTTGCTCAGGCTGGACTACAATGCGAATTTCGCGTCCAGCTTGTATGGCGTAGGTCTTTTCAACACCAGCAAAGGAGTCACCAATTTCTTCCAGCTTCTGGAGACGTTTGATATAGCCTTCGAGCATCTCCCGTCGTGCTCCAGGACGCGCTGCGGACAAAGCGTCCGCGGCAGCCACCAGGATCGCTTCAATATAGCGCGGCTCCTCATCCTCATGGTGGCATCCAATGGCATTAAGCACCACATCGGGCTCACTGTACTTTTTGGCAATCTCCTGTCCGATCTGCACATGTGTGCCCTGCGTCATATGGTCTGCAGCTTTCCCAATATCATGCAACAACCCCGCCCGTCGTGCCAAGCGCTCGTCGGCTCCCAGCTCTGCTGCCATAATGCCAGCCAGAAACGCCGTTTCCTTGACGTGTTGGAGGACATTTTGTGAATAGCTCGTCCGGTATTTCAATCGCCCTAACAGCTTGATAATTTCTGGATGGAGGTCCTCAACCCCCACTTCGAAGGCCGCAGCCTCACCTTCTTCTTTGAGCGTGTTGGCCATCTCTTTCTTGACCTTTTCCACCATGTCCTCGATACGCCCTGGATGGATGCGTCCGTCAGCCAGGAGACGCTCCAGCGCCAGCCGTGCAATCTCACGGCGAATGGGGTCAAAACCTGAGATAATAACGGCTTCTGGCGTGTCATCAATAATGAGGTCCACCCCTGTAGCCGTTTCAAAGGCACGAATATTGCGCCCTTCACGACCAATGATCCGGCCTTTCATCTCCTCGCTCGGCAGCGTCACCACAGAGACTGAGCTTTCCACCACGTGGTCAGCAGCAAAGCGTTGGATCGCCAAACTCGTATAAAAACTGGCCCGTTTGCGTGCCAGTTCCTTGGCCTCCTCTTCGGCCCGTCGGACCTTCTCCACAGCCTCAGCCCGTGCTTCGGAAAGCATGCGATCTATGAGTTGCTGCTTCGCTTCGGTGGTAGTCATATGGGCGATCTGCTCTAAGGTGTGTATCTGCGTCGCCAGCAGCGTGACGAGTTCCTGCTCTTTGCGAGCATAGAGTTCCTCGCGTTCCACCAGACTGTGGTCGCGGCGTTGGAGGGCGTGTTCTTTCTCTTCAAGGTGCTCGAACTTACGTTCGAGATTTTCCTCACGCACGAGAATTTTTTTCTCTAAACGCTGGAGTTCGAGCTTCGTTGCGACGGCTTCTTGCTCGAGACTAGCCTTGGCCTGGTACCATGATGCCTGTGCTTCGAGGGCGGCCTCACGTTTCTTACTCTCGGCCTCTTTTTCCGCCTCGTGTAGTAGGTGGCGGGTGCGCTCTTCCGCCTCGTGTCGCGTCCGTTGGATGGCAACGCGCTGTCCTATATAACCGAGGAGGAGTCCTACCCCGGCGGCGACGGTCATTACCACAACGCTAATGGATGGACTAGACAGCAACACTGTTCTCCTTTACCCTTCTCCTGCCGGCGTCTATGTCGCCTCCCTCATGGCAGGCAGAGTATGTATACAGGGGATGTAGCCCTGTTCCGTGACAATGCCATGCATACAGAGATCATGTGACCCTTGGGGAACGCACGACACCACCTGTATGCCAAATGCCAAACCACACCTGTACGTTGTCGCAGGCAGCTGCCCCAGAAAACGATCATAGTACCCTTTGCCAAATCCTAGACGTCCTCCCCGTGAGTCAAAGGCTACACCGGGCACGGCAATGTAACCAATCTCCTGAGGTTGGATAACGCTTTGAGTCCCATACGGTTCTAGAATGCCAAAACGACCGCGCCGGAGCTGCGCCAGATCATCGCTCAGTTCTACCGCTCTAAGATGATCCCCACTGATTACTGGCACAGCGACACGCTTCTGCAACTGACGCGCTTGTGCAATAATCTGCATCGTTTGGACTTCCTGTGGGAGAGCCATATACATCATGACCGTATGGCTGACGTGGAAAGCCGGCAAGGCACAAACGTACTCAGCAATGACAGCGCTTTTGTGCTCAATTTCTGCCAACGTGAGCACCGCCCTCTGAGCCAAGAGATGTCGACGCAACTCTGCTTTTGTAGGCATAACTGTTTATGGGGCGAACAATGCCCCACTATAGGAATCTAGCCACGAGGAGGGATGAACTGAAGACTTAACAGAGGCGACAGACTATGCGCGCATTTACAACCCCGTAGACGAAACACCCCTTTGCTGCTGGTCAGTCTACTGACCAGAGACGCAACGCCTCTGGCACAGGATAATACCCATTCTCATATGAATCTCACCATGTAGGCAAGGCCTACCCTCTATCCAATCATGAGCCAGAAATCCTCTATACATGGCGATCGATCATAGCTGTTGTATTCCCTGGGACTGGCCTCTTCTGTAAGACATCTCGTCCTCAGTAAACACAGACCTTGTATCAACCTGCAAGAAAGTCCCCTGCTACTCTGTCGCATTGTCCCACACTCACAAAATACTGCAAAACGACAAGCATACTATGGGGATTCTCTACTCTTCACTTGCGCTATGTGGCGAGTCTCTCTACCTGGCTAAGCAAAATGCTCATGCCCCTGCCTCGTGTGCACTTATATACCGCGAAGCCAACCCCTAGCCTCTCTAGAGGAGCCTCCAGGCTACTGTAACAGATGTATCCTCCAGACGCAAGAAAAACACCCCTGCGTCCAGCGGCAGTAGCCTAGAGGCCATGCTCGCTTGATTCATTACTGAGTTGTTCACGCACCAGAGAAATAAGCTGCTCGGTTTTTGCATCGACAAGGCGGGCTGATTGCTCATAAGAATCGCGGAGTTTGAAGAGATCATCGGCAATATTGAGAGCAGTGAGGAGGGCCATGCGATTGAGGGGCATAGTTTTCGTAGCAGAAGCGATGGCGCGCATTTTCTCGTCGACGTAATACGCAAGGCGTTGAAGATAGGCAGGCGTTGCCTCCCCAGCCGCAACTCGAAAAACCTGCCCAAAAATTTCTATCTCAACGTCTTCTGCCATGGCTATGCCTCGAGGAATTTAGATTTATGAGTCACTCGGCATGTGGGAGAACGCCTCTAAGCGTTCAATGGCGGCCAGCATTTCTTCTAACCTATCGTGAATGAGTTGCCGCTCCTGCTGTAAGATCTGGGTGACTGCGCGTAGATAGATGAGTTCTTCCTGAGCAGACTGCCAATGCTCTAGACTGTGGTGTTGCTCATGCAACGTCTGTTGGCACTGGAGGAAGCTCTGAGTAAGACGTGTATTTTCTTCCTTGACCTGTGTAAAGGCTTGGATCAGTCGAATAATCTGGCTTTCCAAAGCCTCAAGTCTTTCTGTATCCATGAGGCACCCTTGGGGACTATAATCTAGTAGCTACAGGACAGTGAGATGCTGTCAGCTGTCTGCTGAGGTACACAGAGGCCCAGAGACCTCAGAGCAGCGTCTAGATAATGAGAGAATCAGGGAAGAACATCGAGCATACATTTGTGTATGATGTGTGCCCTCCTCCATATGATACAGAGGAGTCTCGTTATGCTTCCCCAACCTGATGGAGATGACCTTTGACAAGGGAGACAACTTTGGCGAAGGCTTCAGGATCATGCACAGCCACATCAGCTAGCACTTTCCGATCGAGGGCAATCTGTGCCCCTTTCAATCCCGCCATAAACCTACTATAGGAAAGTCCATGCAGGCGTGCAGCAGCATTAATACGCACAATCCAGAGCTGGCGGAAATTCCGCTGCCGGGTCTTACGATCGCGATAGGCAAATTTCCACCCGCGCTCAACCGTTTCACGCGCCCTGCGATACAGCTTCCCACGTGCTCCACGATTCCCCTTCGCATGGGCTAACAGACGCTTGTGGCGACGTGAGGTGACTGGACCACTTGCCGCTCGTGGCATGGTATACCTCCTTCAAAGCAAGGATTTCTCTTTGGAAGATCACTTAGGCGAGCAAGAGCTTCTTTATACGCCGCGAGTCTGCCCTAGACACCAGAGCTGTATGACGTAAACCACGCTTCCGTTTACGTGTCTTTTTCGTGAGAATATGTCGGGCAAAAGCGTGATTACGCCGCACTTTACCTGTTGCGGTGAGCCGAAAACGCTTGGCTGCACTTCGACTGCTTTTCATTTTTGGCATTGAGCAACCCTAAACATACTAAAAAGTCTGCAGTCCTCATGCATTGAGAACCACCACCTACACAGAAAGCTGAGCTTATGAGGAGCGTGGACTGAGGACCATTGACATATTACGTCCTTCTTGGCGTGGCGTCTGCTCTACTGTGCTAATGTCCCCCATATCTTCAACAATACGATCCAGCATACGTCGTCCCAATTCCGTGTGTGCCATCTCGCGGCCGCGAAACACCACAGTGACTTTTGCTTTGTGACCATCTTGCAAGAAGCGACGCACATGCTGGCTCTTAAATTGGTAGTCATGCTCCTCAGTTTTTGGTCGCAGCTTGATTTCTTTTACTGAGATAACTTTTTGTTTCTTCTTAGCCTGCTGAAGGCGCTTACTCTGTTGGTATTTATACTTGCCATAATCCATGATCCGACAAACAGGCGGCTTCTCATTAGGAGCAACCTCAACCAGATCAAATCCCTGCTCCTCTGCTAACCGCAGCGCCTCCGTGGTCAGAATAATGCCTAACTGTGAACCATCCTGGCCGACAACGCGCACTTCGCGGACACGGATCAATTCATTAATACGCTGTTGCTTAGCAATAGGCACTTACCTCCTGCTTTGCCCTGCCGGGCGTTCCTCTAGGCTGACATTTTCTCCACTCCATCAGGAGATAGGCACGGGCGGTTTTGAACCGCCGACCTCTTGCGCGTCAAGCAAGCGCTCTCCCCCTGAGCTACGTGCCTATGCAACAATTGCGAGCTGAGGTTACCTTTGGTGGTACCGCTTGTCAAGAGAAAAAGCGCCCATGCAACCTGCTTGGCTAACTGGCTTGTTTATAGAGCAGAGCCGGTTGCTGACGTCGTGCTACTGCTTCCTCGTTCACCATACATTCTTGCACGTCATTGCGCGAGGGTAATTCGTACATGGTGTCGAGCATGATCTCTTCCATAATGGAGCGCAGACCACGTGCTCCTGTCTTGCGGCGTAAGGCTTCCTGGGCAATCGCCCGCAAGGCTTCATCGGTAAACTTAAGTTTGACTTTTTCAAAATCAAAATATTTCTGATACTGCCGGACCAGAGCATTTTTGGGTGCCGTCAGGATACGCACGAAATCCTCTTCAGTCAGCTCATCGAGGGTAGCCACAATCGGTAAACGCCCAATAAACTCCGGAATTAATCCAAATTTCAGGAGATCCTCAGGTTGTACTTGGCTCAGAAGCTCCCCTAGGGGTTTGTCGTTACGCGTGTACAATTGCGCCTCAAAACCCATAGTGCGCTTGCTGATACGGCGCTCAATGATCTTCTCCAAACCGTGAAACGCACCGCCACATACGAAGAGAATATTTGTCGTATCGACCTGCAGAAATTCTTGGTGGGGATGTTTACGCCCTCCCTGCGGCGGCACACTGGCCACAGTCCCCTCAATGATCTTTAAGAGCGCCTGTTGCACGCCCTCACCCGACACATCCCGGGTGATCGAAGGGTTCTCCGATTTGCGGCTGATCTTATCGATTTCATCGATGTAAATGATACCTTTTTCTGTACGCTCGACATCATAGTCAGCCGCTTGCAAAAGGCGAAGGATAATATTTTCAACGTCTTCACCAACGTAGCCGGCCTCTGTGAGAGTCGTGGCGTCAGTGATGGTAAAAGGCACATCCAGGATACGCGCTAGCGTTTGCGCCAGAAGTGTTTTCCCTGAGCCGGTGGGACCAATGAGGAGCACGTTGCTTTTCTGCAACTCAACCTCACTCCGGATCGCATTGGCCTCGATACGTTTGTAGTGGTTATAGACGGCAACCGAGAGAATCTTTTTGGCCTTGATCTGGCCAATGATGTATTCATCGAGCTTTTGATTAAGCTCCTTGGGCGTTAACAGGCGCTTGCGGGACTTGCTTTGTTCTGCGGCACCCTCCTCAAGAATAATATCGTTACACAAATCGATACATTCATCGCAGATATATGCCGCTGGTCCTGCAATGAGCCTCCTGACTTCATCCTGAGATTTGCCGCAAAACGAGCAACGCAGCACGTCTCCCTGTGAGTCTTTCCGCGGCATGAATTCTCCCTCTCACTCGCACCAGAGATGTCTAAATATGCCTGGGTCGTGTAGGCGTGAGAAGCTCACTCTTGGGTCGGCTTGGCAACTGGCCGCTTGCCATTTCGCGACACAATAACCTCATCGAGCAAGCCGTACGCCTTTGCCTCATCTGCGGTCAGAAAGCGGTCGCGCTCAGTATCTTCGGCGATTTTCTGTTTGGGTTGACCTGTATGGCGTACCAGGATATCGTTCAATACATCTTTCAGACGCAGAATCTCACGGGCGTGAATTTCAATATCGGTCGCCTGCCCCTGGATGCCGCCAAGCGGCTGATGAATCATAATGGTGGAACGCGGCAGCGCGAAACGCTTCCCAGCCGCCCCAGCTGTCAACAGGAGAGCTGCGGCGCTCGCCGCCATGCCAATACAGATAGTTGAGACATCAGGCCGGATATACTGCATGGTATCGTAGATCGCCAAACCAGCCGTCACCGAACCACCAGGGCTGTTAATGTAAAATGAGATATCCTGCTCAGGGTCCTCGGCTTCCAGGAACAGCAACTGGGCAATAATCAAGTTCGCAATCATGTCATTGATCGGGGTCCCTAAGAAGACAATACGATCTTTGAGCAAGCGCGAATAAATATCATAGGCCCGCTCGCCCCGATTCGTTTGCTCCACAACCATCGGCACTAGTGCCATACTCCTCGCCCCTCCTTGAGCGGATGTCTCTACACCCATTACGCTTTGGACACTACCGTGTCTTCACTAATTATGGTATCGGTAATGTGCATATCGGCCATGATCTTCGCAAAGACTTTGGCCTCGAGCAGGCTAGCTTCCAGGGCTCGCAAGGTACCGTTGCGCTCCATAACTCTTTTTAATGCCTCAGGATTTTGCGCTGTCCGCGCCGCCAGAGACGCCACTTCTGCCTCCACCTCCGTGGCGGCCACCGTGATATCAGCCTCGGCAGCAATGTGGCGCAGAATCAGTTGCCCCCGCACAGCCTCAAGGGCCTGTACCCCAAAAAGTTCCTGCAAACTCTCTGGAGCGACCTGATAATCCGCTTCCGTCAATTGCTCATTGGTCTCTTGGCGCTTGTGCTGGAAATATGCGCGTCGCAACTCCTCGTGCAGGAGCACCTCAGGCACCTCGATAGGATGGACGGCAACCAGACGCACCAAGATCTCCTGCTGCACAACCGCATCAGCCCGTTGCCGAACGACTTTCTCGAGTTCCTGGCGTAACTTCGTACGTAAGGCTGGAAGGGAATCTACATCCTCATACGCGCCACGAGCAAAGTCATCGTCAAGGTCTGGCAAGTGTTTTTCTTTGAGTTCCGTCACCACCACACGGCATTGCCCCACATTACCAGCCAGGGCTGCATTACGGAAGTCGGCAGGGAAATGCACTAGGATGGTCTTTTCACCCCCTTGTTCCATCCCGATCAGACTCTGCTCAATCTCTGGGAAAGATTGCCCACTCCCCACCTCGATTGACACCTTCGTACCGGTGAAACCCGGAATGGTCTGTCCATCCAGGAAACCGGTATAGTCAAGGATGACCACGTCCCCCTCACGCACCGTACGCCCCTCCACCGTCTGCAGGATCGCATGGCGCGCCCGCAGGTTTTCGAGCGCTTGGTCCACCTGAGCCTCAGTCACCTCCGGGATCCGTCGTTCGAATTGCCACCCCTGGTAGTCAGTAAGCGTGAAGTCGGGAATGACCTGGGTAGTGGCGACAAAGCGCAGTGGTTGGCCTTTGACGAGGGCAATCTGGTCAATCTGAGGCTCGCCGACCGACGCAACATTCTCTTTGATGAGGACTTCAGAGAGTGCCTCAGGTACAAGCTTACGTAGAACTTCTTGTTCAACGGACTGACGATAATAACTTTCCAGCAAACGACGTGGGACTTTGCCCTGGCGAAAGCCCGGCATGCGTACGCGTTGCTGCAAATCGTTATAAATCGCACTAAATTCGTGGTTCACCTTGTCGACCGGGACTTCGATCGTCAAGCGCCGCACACAGGTAGCTACGTGTTCTATCTCAACTTTCATCACCCTCTTCCTATTGCTTCCTGCCCCTACCCGTACGGAAATCTCGATGGCTGCCCCGAGACTCGAACTCGGACACCCGCAAGGGTACTAGCTCCTAAGGCTAGCGTGTCTACCAATTCCACCAGGCAGCCAGAATGAGCCGCGAAGGAATCGAACCTTCAACCCACGGATTAAGAGTCCGTTGCTCTGCCAGTTGAGCTAGCGGCCCAAACGTAGAACACTACCATGCATAGGGCCAAGTAGCTAGCAGGCCCACAGCACCCCGGGTACGGATCGTGGAAGGCATGAAAGCTTTCTGCCTGCCTGATACATGGCCCGCTCAGATGCCGACTGGAAGGAGCGATTAAGGAGTGCCCTGAGGCGGCCAAACACATAATATCAACTCGCGCACCTATTTTAACTCCCTTTGGTAGCGCGGTCAACACTCCTACAGACTTATACCGTCATTCCCCGCCTCTGCGCTCGCATTTTAGAGCATTCCTACCGTTCCAAAAAGTTGCAGTTTGGCAGCAACTACAGTTTGCATTGCCACCTCAGCCTGACGCATCAGGTCAAGCACGTCAGGAGTGCCGGCTACCTGCAGGCAGTCTCGCAGCGCCTCCACGTACGCCTCCCGCACCTCGGTGTTGACGTTGAATTTGCGCACACCAAGCGCAATGGACTGCCGTACCATCGCCTCGGGCAAGCCCGACGCACCGTGCAAGACCAAGGGCACGGGCACAGCATGTTGGAGAGCGGCAAGACGGTCAAAATCGAGGCGTGGTTCGTGGCGATACCGGCCATGCACATTGCCAATACAAACCGCCAAGGCATCCACGCCAGTCCGTGCGACAAAGTCAGCAGCCTGCCTAGGGTCAGTAAACTTGGCTTCGTATTCTGGGACGCTCAGGCCGTCCTCTGTACCTGTCAAACGACCGAGTTCGGCTTCGACTACAGCCTGGTGCATGTGTGCCATCGCCACGATCGCCTGTGTGAAAGCCACATTGTCATCATACGATAGATGCGATCCGTCCGCCATGACCGACGTGACGCCTGCCGCTAATGCCTCCTGAATCGCAGCAACCGAGGTACTATGATCCAAATGGACCATAGCTGGGACAGTGGTAGCCTGCGCTGCCGCCAGACAGAGTGCCACGAGCGGTTGGCCCCCATGCTGCAAGGCGCCAGGATGCAATTGTAGCATCACTGGACTGCGGTGCGTCTCGGCAGCACGTATCACCGCCCGCACACCCTCCAGATTATAAACGTTGAAAGCACCGATGGCATATCCCCCTGCCATCGCAGCACGCAACAGTTCTGTCGTTGAGGTGAGCATATCAGTGCACACTCCCCGCCTGTGATTGGAGCGCTAGCACCACCTCCGCCAGCGCCTGCGGACCGCCTACGTTCCCAGGAAACACGATATACCCCAGACCAGGATAACGGGTCTCCGGACCGAGCTGCCACACTGGTACCCCAGGCAGGATCTGCCCAAGCACCAGGGCACGTTGAACGCCCAAGCCTTGCGTGGCGATATCACTCGAGGTGATCCCTCCCTTGGCCAGCAGATAGCGTGGCCGCGTGGCAAGCGCACGGACGACGGCGACGAGGCCCGCAGACACACGCTGCCCAATAGCGAGAGCGCTCTGCGCATCAGACCCAGTGACAAGCGCGCGACTAGTAAACAGGACCACATTCCTGTCATGGTGCAAACCGTGTTCAATCGCGTGTGTCACACGCGCCACTTCAGCAGCGTACTGCGTCTCCGCAAGCAAGGCCGGCACCTGTACCTCGACACTAACAACGCCTGGCTGACTACGTAACGCGGCCAGTTGACTACTCGTACGCGGCACATGTGAGCCCACGATGATCAAGCCACCGCCTGACGCTGGCATGGCCAGCTCAGCAGGAGCAAGCAGCGGACGTGGCGCAATGTCCGCACGGATGGACACGAACGAGGCCGCGGTGCGGTATAGGAAGCGTCGGCCGCGTGCTTCAGCAGCTAACAGCCCTTGGACAAACACTTCGAGATCGCGCTGACTCGCCGCATTGACAACGCAGACGCAGCCATGCGGGAGCGCCATAAGCCGAGTGGTCACTTGAGCCGGTCCACCTCGTCGCAGATCTTCGATCGACACCGAGGCGACGGTCTGGGCGGGGATGCGCCCAGCAGTTTTTTCTTCAACCCACTGACGCAGCTCTGAGGCATGGTAGCCAAACACTG
>WNGB01005044.1_pt1 | contig 21304 bp, 18 predicted proteins | sample 5400681 | NCBI WGS metagenome assembly WNGB01 (sample SAMN13153367, study PRJNA577476) | soil metagenome | isolation source: 115 cm soil or saprolite under grassland replicate 2 | place: USA:California | collected 2016-06-15
CAACCCCGTCGGGCCGGCGCCGATTATGGTGATATCTTTGACGGCCTGCATGGGGCGAATCTGACAGAGGGCGGTAACGGGCGGTAGTGGGGGAGGACGGGAAGTGAGGATCTACACCAGGACCGGTGACGGTGGGGAAACGGGGCTCTTCGGCGGCGGCCGGGTGCCCAAGGACGACCGGCGGGTCGAGGCGTACGGAGCGGTGGACGAGCTGAACGCCGCCATCGGGCTGGCGCTCGCGCTGGAGCCGCGCACCTACTGCCGGGAGCTGCTCGAGCAGGTGCAGCGGGACCTCTTCACCATCGGGGCGGAACTCGCGACGCCCGATCCGATGAAGCTCGACAAGGCGTTGCGGGACCGTCCCCCCCTCGGCCCCGAGCAGGTGAACGCTCTCGAGCAGGCCATCGACCGCCACGAGGCCGAGGTGCCGCCGTTGAAGCAGTTCGTCCTTCCCGGCGGCGTCCCCAAGGCAGCCGCGCTGCACCTCGCGCGCACGGTGTGCCGACGCGCCGAACGCGCCGTGGTGCGCCTCTACCGCGAGCACAAGACCGGCGGCCTGTCGTCGGTGATCCCCTACTTGAACCGGCTCTCCGACCTGCTGTTCGTCCTCGCCCGCGCCGCCAATCATGCGGCGGGTAACCCGGAAATCACGTGGTGAGGGTTCACGTTCCCATCGCGGAGCAGCGCGACGCCTCGTACGACATCCTGATCGGCCGGGGGCTGCTCGCCGGACTGGAGGCGCTCCTCCGGGAGCACTGTCCCGCGGCGCGCTACGCGGTGATCACGGACTCGCACGTGGCGAAGCTTTACGGCGAGCAAATCGTTGCACGATGCCACGACGCCAAGTTGCATGTGCAGCTCTTCGAATTCCCCGCCGGAGAGTGGAACAAGACACGGGAGACGTGGGCGACGCTGTCCGACAAGCTGCTCGCGGCCCAGTTCGCGCGCGATTCCGCGGTGATCGCGCTCGGCGGCGGCGTGGTGGGCGACGTCGCGGGATTCGTGGCCGCGACCTACCTGAGGGGCGTCCCGTACGTCCAAGTCCCCACCACGCTCCTCGCCATGATCGACTCCTCGATCGGCGGCAAGACCGGCGTGGACGTCCCCGCCGGCAAGAACCTGCTCGGCGCGTTCCACCAGCCGCGGCTCGTGGTGGCCGACCTCGACGTCCTCGCCTCGCTCGCGCCGGTGCAGCTCGCCGCCGGCATGGCCGAGGCGGTGAAGCACGGGGTGATCGCCGACGCCGAGTACTTCGCCTTCCTCGAGCGGGAGCGGGCGAGCGTCGCGGCGAAGGACCCGGAGGCGCTCGAGCACCTGGTGCGCCGCTCGGTCGAGATCAAGGCGGAGGTGGTGGCGGCGGACGAGCGCGAGGCGGGGCGCCGCGCGATCCTCAACTTCGGGCACACGGTCGGGCACGCGATCGAGGCGACGGCCAGGTTCGAGGTGCTGCACGGCGAGGCGGTGGCGATCGGGATGGCGTACGAGTCGCGGCTCGCCGAGGCGCTCGGCGTCGCGGACCGTGGGACGGCGGAGCGGATCGGCGGGCTGCTCAAGCGCTACCAACTGCCGCTCGAGCTGCCCGACACGGCGACGGTGGACGGGCTAGGGGACGGTCCGGTTCGCACTTCCCAAGGCGATCGGGGCGATGCAGGGAGATGGAAAGAGCGGCTGGACCGTGACGGCGCCGGAGCGGGTGGTGCGGGAGGTGCTGGGGGGCTCCTAGACCCGGTTTGTCCCACGGGACAAGTCAAAATCGCAAGTGGAACAGATCGCCGGCGGGAGCTGGCGAAGGATCGTGGTTTCCGATAACGAGTTGCGGCTAGGCGGGTCGCGGCACGCCGAGTGCCTAACCCCGGGGCGGACTTTCCTCTGGAGCCGTCCGTGGTTACCCGCTCGGTCGTGGCCGCCGTCCTGTTCGTCTTCGTGTCCGTTGCCCCGGCTTCCGCACAGGACGCGCCCGCCGGCGCCGGCGGAGACATCGTATACATCATCCCCGGGGACGGGGACGTAGGTCGGCCCCGGAACTCCGGGCCGTACTCACACGTCTTCACCGTCGGTAACGAAGGCATAGCCACGGGGTCTTACAGCTTCACGTGCTCGAAGACCGGGGGGATCAGTTGCGGGTCGGTCAGCCCGACAGGGTCCACCATCGCCCCCGGCGACACTCGACAGGTCACGGTTAACTATTCGGTGGGAAATGGCGGCGGCCAGGTGCGGCTCACCGCGAGCGGCACGTCGAGCGCCACGGCGTGGATCACGATCAGCACAAGCCCCGCGATCAACTTGGTTGCACCAGTGCTGACCTCGGGGAGCCGGGCCGTCGTGCGCAACCGCCAACCCCTCGTGCGCGCGCTGCTGACGCCGGATGGTTCGGCGATCGATACGCTGGCGACGGTGCTCAAGTGGCGTGGCGAAATAGTGACGGGCCTCGCCCGCGCGAACCGCGGGGTCGTCGAATTGGACGTAGACTCGACCCGGTGGGTCGCCGTGGGCGACTCGGCTCTCATCGAGGTGACCGCCTGTGCCCAGAACGCCCTGTGTAACACGGTGACCCGCTGGGCGGTGCTGCCGAACGACGACAAGCCGGTACTGGGTTTCACGGGGATGGCGCTGGGGGCGCTGGGGCGACGGTTCGGGGCGGCGTTCGGGCCGGGGCTGAGCGTGAGCGGCGCCGACATCGAGACGGGCTTCGGCACGCCCGCCTATTTCTCGCTCGGTCGGGCGCGCGGCGCGGGACTCGTGTACTCGACCCGCCAGTCGTACCCGCGGGCCCTCGTGGCGGTGGACCTCGAGCTCGCCTGGCCCGCGGGAACGCCGGACCAGATCACGCTGACGCTGTTTGACGGCGCTACGCAGCTCGATGCCTTGGTCCTCACCTCGCCCACATGCGCTACCGGAGCCGCGCGCCGCTGCCGGGCGGTGCTCCAGGGAGATTTCTCCAGCTCCTCCTTCTCCACCCCGACGCGCAAGTGGCTGACGGTGGAAGCGCGGGTCACGTCGGGCGCCACAACTCAGATCGCCGCCGACTCAGTGGAAGTCGTGCTGGTCGATCGGCGGAGCACGATCTATGGGTCCGGGTGGTGGCCCGCCGACGTGCCGAAGCTCGTCCCAGCCGGGAGCGATCGAGTGCTCGTCGGACCCACCGGGGCGGCGGCCGTCTATCGCGGGAACGGTGACAGCCTCTACGTCGCCCCGCCCGGAGACTTCGCCGTCTTAAAGAAGGTTGGCACCGGCTGGGAACTCAGCCCGCGCGGCAGCACGGCAAAGCTCGTCTTCGACGCGAACGGCCGGCTCGTCAAGTCGTTGGACCAGAATGGGAACCGCGATTCGATCGTGTACAACGGGGCGAGTGACCAGGTGACGAGCTTCCGCGATCCGGTCGGCAAGGCGATCAGCTTCGGCTACGACGGGAATGGGAAGCTCTCCACGATCACCGACCCCGGCTCCCGGCAGTCGAGAGTCGTGATCGACGCAGCGACGAACCAGCTCACCTACGACTCGCTCAGCTCGCCCGCCGCGCGTTCCAACCGCACGACGTACGTCTATCAGACCTACCCAGGCACGAACACCGTGGTCCTGACCAAGCGGATCGGAGTGATCACCGACACGACGATCGTGACGTACGACTCGACCTTCAAGCGCCGGCCCACGCAGGTGCGGCTCCCCCAGGTCAAGGACGAGAACGGGAATACGGTCAATCCTTTGGTCGCCTACACCGCCTACGAGCGTCAAGGCTATGGCGCTCTGCGGTCGCTCGACAGCGTGTACGTGGAAATGAGGGATCCGCGAAGCAACTGGACCCGCTCGCTCTTGAACCGCTGGGGCCAGGCGCGGAAGACATGGGACTCGCTGGGGGTCGTCGGCCGCACGGAATACACGCCCGAGGGCTTCGTGCTATGGAGCGAGGGCAAGGTGCCGGACTCGAGCCGGGTGTACCACACGTACGACGCGCTGCGTCGTCTCACTCGGAGCTACATCGTCCGGGCCGCGAACGACACGCTGCGGCTCGACAGTCTGGCCTACGACGCGAATCACCGAGTGATCAAGCGCATCGACGCCCGCGGAAAGCGGGACAGCGTTGTTTACGATGCGAACGGTAACGTCCTGCGAGCCATCACACCGAACGACGACACGACGAAGGGCTGGTATCGCACTGACGGACTCGCCGACTCGGTGCGCACGCCGGGGAATTTCGCGTCGCGAAAGTTTGTGTACGATGCCGTGTGGCGCAACCTGATGACGGTGGTCGACGAGAGTGGAGTCACGCTGGATTCACTCACACTCGACGCCGTAGGCCGCGACTCCTTGGCGGAGCGCAAAGCGTGGATCGACCGCAAGCCGACCCTCTTCTGCCCGAGCGGTGAGTGGTGGGGATGGCGGCGGCGCGAAGTCCTCTACAGCCCGAGCGGGCAGGTCGATTCCGTGCAGTATCGCGTGGCCAACACGTGTGACTCTGCTCCGCCGTCGTGGAGCGCACCACAGCGCAGGGTCGGCATGCTGTACGACCGCGCCGGCCGAGACTCGCTGCGGCTGCCGGCGACCGGCGGGTCGACGTTATACCTCTATGATCGGCTGGGTCGCGTGGTGAGCCGCCGGCCGTGGGTAGACTCGATGGCCGTCAGGGACAGCTTTGTCTACGACGTGGCGGGGAATGTGAAGAAGACGATCACTCGGCGAGGGGACGTCATCACGACGAACTACGACTCCCGTAACCGCGATACCCTCACCGTGATCCCCGGCGTGGGCACGCTGCGCAAAACCTTCGCCGGGCCGCTCGATCAACTCACTCGGCAGTGGGTCGACAGTCCCGTGGATTCGATCGGCGGCGTGAACGCCGAGCTGCGCTGGGGCTACGACCAGCGCGGCCGGGTCATGGCGGATACGAGTTACACTGGGACGATCGCTCGCGCCACCAGCTACGCCTACGACGCCTTCGAACGGCTCGTCACGCGAACCGATCCACTGGGCGCCTGGGCCACGCGCTACGAAACGAACCGCGGGCACGCGGACACGCTGCTCACGCCGATGGGCGACTCGATCACCTACGCGTTCGACGCGCGTTCCCGTCCGGTGGGACCGGACATCCGGGGTGGCGGCCCGCTGCAAGATCGCGACCAGCAGTGGCGCGCGGCCGGGCCGCTCTCGGTCCTCGCCCACACGGTGGCCACTGCGCCGAGCTTCGTGGCGGGGCGTTACGAGGGGGACAACGCGACGTTCCGCGACGAGCCATTCGCCCCCGTGTGGACCGAGCAGCACGGGGCGGGCGCGCCGGTGGACGCGCTGCGTGACACACTGACCTACGACAGCTATGGGCGCGTGACGAGCTGGGTGGCGCGCAAGAACGGCACCCTCCTCGCCGAGGAGAGCTACACCTTCAGCGCGCACGGCGACATCTCGAGCGGGGCCGGCGAGACCTACGATGCCGCCACCCGGCGGCTGGTCTCGCGCACCGGGTGGACCTACGGCTACGACCGGGCGGGGAATCTGATCCAGGCGGTAGGCGCCGGGGTGACGTGGGTGTACGGCTATGACGCGCTCAACCGGCTGCGCTCGGTACGCTACAACGCGACGCTCATCGCCCGCTACGGCTACGACGTGCTGGGCCGCCGGATCGCGAAGCGGGTCTACGCGAGCGCGAGCGGGGGCACGGTGGCCTACACCCAGTTCGTCTATCACGGGGATGCGGTCGCCTTCGAGACGGACTCGGCCGGGGCCATTGGGCTGCGCTACACCTGGGGACGGGCGGTGGACGATCTCCTCGCCATCCGGGATGCCGCGGGGAACCACTACTACGTTGTCCTCGACCGGCTGCGGAATACGCGAGGGCTCATCAAGCGAGATGGGACGTGGGTAGCGAGTTGGCGCTATGCGCCTTATGGCGCGGTCATCGACAGCGCCGGGAGCGCGCCCGTGGCCGTGCGGTATCGCTGGACCGGCCGCGAGTACGACAGCGAGACCGGGTTCTACTTCTTCCGGACCCGCTACTATGAGCCGGGCGTGCGCCGCTTTGTGCAAGAGGATGCAATCGGGTATGCGGGCGGGACCAACCTGTATGCCTACGGGGAGGGTCGGCCGCTGCGCGGACGCGATCCGGACGGGATGGTGATGATGAACGACGACCACAGCGGGAGCATCTGTGGCGTTTTGGAAGGCGCCTTTCAGACACTCTGCGGTGGCGGCAGGGGTGGGGGGGGCGGCGGCGACTGGAACGGCGATGGCCTCGATGACTGGTTCGAGTTCACGGAGTATTCGTGGGGTAAGCAGCAGTGGCTGAACGCAGGAGGCACGATCGAGCAGTGGCATTCGGTCTGGGCGGCCATTACATCTCCTTCGACCGACGAACGCACGCGCGACAGACTCCTGGCTGAGTCGTACTTTGGGCGCATCAAACCTTACTCAAACCCGAACGGGTTCGAGGACGCTCAGTTCTGTGGCCTTCCGGGGGGATGCACGGCGGGAGGTAAGCACTTCGAGCCGGGCGACATCATGCTCAACACGAATCGGTTTGTAGTGGAGGGCTTCGAAACGACCCTGTGGACGGGCCACCAGCATTACACAGCGTGGGTGCTAGCGCATGAGGTTTACCACCTCAATAGGTTCAGCCAGATGGGACTGAGCCATTGGATAGGCCTTACTGAGGTCGAGAGACGCGCTGAGGAGGCAGCAGCCTCGAACTTCGCGACTCGCATGACGGGCTGGAGCCTCGAGGCGCTCTACCCACCCATTCCCAAGCCGTGAGGATGCTGGTTCATGAGGGTTTAGACTGATGTGCACGAACATGTGCCCGCCCGATAGCCTGCGGTTGCTCAGAAGCTGGGTGGCGCCCACGCTTCTTGCCGTTATCGGAACCTACTGCTCTTTCCAGGGCCGCCGAACGGTGCTCTCGGAGTATCTCGCAGCGAGACCGGCGATGGCAAGCGCCGGGAATGTTGTCTTTGCACTTGAGCGTCGATGCCCAGTTTCAGGAATCCCACAGGCGGTCGCACTTGAGACGTTTGGGCGTCCCGAGCGCATCGACACCTTGAGAGACGACCCGCAGCGTAGCATCCGGACAACGTGGAACTATCGTCTTACGAGGAGTGGTTCAGTCCTCACCATCGGTTTCCACGGGGACTCTCTGACGTACTGGCAGACAGAGTTCAGGGAGGCGGACTGGGCTGCGGAGACGTGGCGGCGCCCGGCAAGTGTTCCACGTGCTCAGGTCGTAACGTACGTACGGTCGCATCCCGAGGTTGAGAACAACATCAAATTCGCCATACTGCAAGGTTGCCCTGCAGAAGGAATGTCGGCCGATGCGCTGCGCGCAGCCCTCGGGCTGCCAGACTTTGTCGAGGCGGTGGGAGCGGTGAAGGCGCAAGCGCATCAACGATGGGTCTACAGACTCGGCGTTGAAGGCCAGGCACTGCGAATCGATCTCGTTCAAGGGAACGTGCATCAGTGGCATGCGACTCTCGACCAGCACCGGTGATGCGAGAATCGCGCTACTCAAGGTCCGACCGCAGAAGCGGATCAGCACCTCGACTTGAACAGCTCGCGCCGCTGACTCGACCCTGCCGCTTTGAAGGCCGTAGCGGTGATGGTTAGCATCCCACTAGTGGCTGATCGTCTTAGGGCTGGCCCTCTCTGCTCGTCGGCCCTCCTTTTGGAAGGGCATCATGGGAACGTAAGCTATGGTAACGGGTGACTCGGACTCAACGGCCTCATTGGCAGCGATAGTGGAGCTGTTGGTGCATCAAGGTTCGCTTCGTACGGCGCTGCGGTTGAGGGAGAGAGGGTTCTGCTGTCGCCAAGTTGATAGGGTCGCACCTTCGGGGGCGAGCCTAGCACGCCTGGGCCACCTCACGACTCGCTGTCCGAGGGCACCGGGCGCGGGAAGATACGGTCCGAGGCCACGCTGGCTACGCAAACCCAGGTCACCGACCAATCGGCCCGTTCCAGTTTGCGCAGCCACGGATGGCGCGCACGTGCATCACTGATCCGTAAGAGGCACCATTTATGGTCCGACTGAGGGGGATCGCCACTAACGCCCTGGCCTTAAGCGCACTCGCATGCTCCAACGCCTCCGGGCCCGCCGCCCCCTTGTTGAGCGGCGCGTGGAGCGGGCAGAACCAGGGCAACCGGATCACGATGACCCTCGTGGAGAGCAGCTCCAACATCACCGGCTCCGGCAATGTCAGCGACGCGAACCGCAACGTCCCCTTGACCGTCTCCGGCACACATAATCACCCCGGCGTGGCGTTGACGTTGCAGCCGGAGGGCTACGCTCCTTTCACCTTCGACGGGACGTTCATCCTGACGAGCCGGGACAGCATCGGAGGCAAGTTGAACGGCTCGGGGTTCATAGATTTCGCGTTCATCTTTGTGCGGCAGCCCTAGCAACTCACCCCGCCATTGAGCCACGCTCCTTATCCCGCGACGCAACCAGAGGCGCCCGCCGCCCCTTCCCCGCCACCTCTCCCGCCCGCCTGAGCTCTTCGACAACTGGCCGGATCTTGTTCCGATGCGCGCCGAGCAACTCCGCCGCCGCGCCCAGCCTCCCGTCCGTGCTCCACAACGCCCACGCGACCAGCCGGCGGTTCCGCACCGCGTCGCCGCGACGCTCGTAACTGAGCGGTGTCCGGGAGAGGATCGCCTCTGAGGAGTGCCCCTCCTCGGGGGTGAGGCACGCTCATCGTCGCGCACACACAACACAGAGCGGATGTCGATGCCATGTCGAGGTGCCAGCGTCACGGTCTCGACACCGTTGCTGTTGCGCCATTGACACACCTCCCTTCTCCGCGTCGATTATAGCCGCGTAAGTCGCGTCGCGTCTCGACCCGTGCCCGGTGTGCGGCCCGAGTTGCTGATCGAAAGCGTCGCGTTGGGTCCCGAAACGAACCGACGTCGCACGAGGGAGCTCCGGGATGCCGCTCTCCCCCGGCCTGCTCAAGCTGCTTCACGGATTCGTCGCCACCTCCGCGGCGATGGTGGACGCCGTCGGCCGCATCGAGTGGTACGCCCGCGCCCACACGCCGATCGTCCTCGTTGGCGAACCCGGGACAGGAAAGACCGCCCTCGCCCAGGTTATCCACGCCGCGAGCGGGCGCACCGGACCGTTCGCCGCCCACACAGCGCGGGAGCTCGATCCCCAGCTCGAACGCAGTCAGCTGTTCGGCCACGAGGCGGGCGCCTTCACCGGAGCCCACGGACGGCACATCGGGATCCTCGAAGAGGCGGCCGACGGCACGCTGCTGCTCGACGACTTGCACCACCTGCGGCGCTCCACACAGATGTTGTTGCTGCGGGCACTGGGCGACGGGCAGTTCCGGCGCGTGGGAGGCAGCCGGGACCTGCCGGTGCGCTGTCGCTTCGTCTTCGGCCTGACCCGCTCGCCCGATGCACTGGTGCGCCGCCGGAAGCTCATCCCCGAGCTGCGCTCTCGCCTCGGGTTCAGCGTGATCCACCTCCCTCGGCTCGAGGACCGCATCGCTGACATCCCTCTGCTGGCGCAGTGGTTCCTAGAGCGGTGCCCGGCCGACGTGGGCAAGCTGGGGCCGACCCGTCTCACTGACGAGGTCGTCTCGGCACTGCGGGGCGCGGCATGGCCCGGGAACGTGCGCGATCTGGGAATGGTGATCCGCGAGGGATACCTGCGCGCCGAGGGGAGCGACGTGCTCGAGCTGCGCCACGTCGCGGAGGTGATCCGCTGGCGAGACCGCTACCGGCAGCGCGGCGATCCCGCGGCGAACCTCCGCGCGATCCGCCGGGCGCTCGAAATAACCAAGGGAGGCGTCTCCAAGGCTGCCCGGATCTCGGGCGCGGGGCGCACCACGATCTACAGATATCTGGCTCGGTTCGGATGCGCGGAGTCGGAGAACAGCCGCGAGCGTGGCCAGTCCCATTCGCCCGCTCAAACTGTCCCGTGGGACAATCAGGACACCGAGAATCCCCGGACTGCCAGCGCTTAGGTCTCAGCGACACAAGCGGTTCGATCAGAGATCGGATTCCCCCGCTGCGGCATGCGCGGTGCACTAAGGTGCCGCGACCTTTCGCGCGGGGTGGCCGGTGTCGCCGAATCTCTCGCCGAAGCTCCCAGTCACCGAAGCCTTCGAGGCCGAATACCTCGAGTACAACCGGATCCTCCCCCTCGAGCTGACGGGCGACCGCCTGCGCGTCGCCGTCGCCGGCGAGCCGGCGCGCGAAGTGGTCGAGGACCTCGAGCTGTCCTACGGCGTCCCGGTCGAGCTCTTCCCCGTGACCGCGGAGGAGCTGGGTGAAGCGATCCGCCGCACGTTCGCAGCGTCGGAGTCGGTCGTCGAGCTGGTCCGGGACCTGGACGCGGAGTTCGGCCCCCCCGCCGACGGTGCCGAGGACGACCTCGCCGACGCGCGCGACCTCGCGAACCAGCCGCCCGTCATCCGGTTCGTGAACCTGCTGATCCGCGAGGCCTACGAGGCGCGCGCGTCGGACATCCACCTCGAGTCCACGCGCGAGGGGCTCTCGACCCGGTTCCGGGTGGACGGCGTGCTCGCCGAGCTGCCAAGCCCCCCGAAAGGGCTCCACGCCGCCGTCGTCTCCCGCATCAAACTGCTCGCGCAGCTCGACATCGCCGAGCGCCGGGCGCCGCAGGACGGCCGCATCCGCGTGCGGCTCGAAGACCGAGAGCTCGATCTCCGCGTCTCGACCGTGCCCACGCTCTACGGCGAGTCGGTCGTGCTGCGGCTGCTCGACCGGGGAGGCCGGCCCGTGGGGCTCGACGAGCTGGGGATGGCACCCGAGACGCTCGACGCGTTCCGGCGGCTCGCCGAGAAACCGCACGGGATCTTGCTCGCCACGGGGCCGACCGGAAGCGGCAAAACGACCACGCTCTACGCGGCCCTCGCGCTGCGCCACCGCACCGCCGAGAAGATCGTCACCGTCGAGGACCCGGTGGAATACCACCTCGGTGGCGTGACCCAGGTGCCGGTGAACGCGAAGGCGGGCATGACGTTCGCGGGGGCGCTGCGCAGCATCCTGCGCCAGGACCCGGACGTCATGATGATCGGCGAGATGCGGGACCACGAGACCGCCGCGCTCGCCGTCCAGGCCGCTCTCACCGGGCATCTCGTATTCTCGACCCTCCACACGAACGATGCGTCGAGCGCTGTCACCCGGCTCGCGGACCTGAAGGTCGAGCCCTACCTGATCGCCGCGACGCTCGAGGGCGTGCTCGCCCAGCGGCTCGTCCGCAGGATCTGCGCCGAGTGCCGCGAGCGCTACTCGCCCGATCCCGGGGCCGTCGCGCTGCTCGCCCACCAGCCGGTGGGACAGCTCAAGCTCGAGCGCGGCCGTGGCTGTGCCGCCTGCCGCCAGACGGGATATCGCGGCCGCACGGGGGTCTTCGAGCTGCTCGTGATCACGGAGGAGATCAAGCGCGAGCTGCTCGCGACCCCGAACGCGGGTGCCTTGCGGGAGCTCGCCGAGGCGCAGGGGATGGTGACGCTGCGGCGCGACGCCTGGCGCAAGGTGCAGGCGGGAATCACGACGGTCGAGGAGGTGCTGCGTGTCACGGACCGCTGAGGCAATGCGGAATGCGGAATGTGGAATGCGGAATCGACGGGCGCGCCTTCATTCCGCATTCCGAATTCCACATTCCGCATTGGGCTTCACCCTCATCGAGCTGCTCGTCGTGATCACCGTGATCGCGATCCTCGCCGGGCTCGTGGCGCCGATGGTGTTCAGCCACGTAGGCGACGCGAAGACGTCCGCAGCGCGCGCCCAGATCGAGCTGTTCGGGCTGGCGCTCGAGGCGTATCGACTCGACAACGACTACTACCCAGCGACGGCGCAGGGCCTGGAGGCGCTGCGCACGCAACCTCAGGGCGAGCCCGAGGCCCGGAACTGGCGCGGGCCCTACCTCAAGAAGACCCTGCCCGTCGATCTCTGGGGGCGGCCCTACGTCTATAAGAGTCCCGGCGACGCGAACCCCAACGGCTACGACCTGCTCACCTACGGGCGCGATGGACAGCCGGGTGGGACGGAGGAGGACACGGACATCACGTCGTGGGAGAGCGCCGCAGGGAAGAAGCGATGACTCCCTTCCGCTACCGTGCCGCGCGCGCCGACGGCGCGATCGTCGAGGGCGTCGTCGATGCGGGCTCGGCGGGCGAGGCCGGTGTAGTCATCGCGGACCGTGGCCTGTTCACGCTCGCGGTGACACCCCTCGAGTCGGGAGACGGCGTGCGGCGCCCGGCGAGGCGACGCGATCTCGCGATCGTGTTCCAGAGCGTGGCGGCGCTCGTGTCGGCGGGCGTGCCGCTCGAGCGGGCAGTGGCGGCGAGCGAGTCACTGGCGCGGGGCGCGCTGCGCGACGCTCTGGCGCAGGCCCGGGCGCGCCTGCGCGAGGGTCAAAGTTTCGCCCAGGCGCTCGCCGCGGCGCGGGGTGTCGTACCGGGCGTCGTGCTCGGCATGCTGCGCGCCGGCGAGCGCGGCAGCCAGCTCGCGGTCGCGCTCCAGCAGGTGGCGACGCACCTCGAGCAAGAGGCCGAGTTGGTGGCGCGCGTGCGGCAGGCGCTCGCCTACCCGCTGCTCCTCAGTGTGGTGGGCGTCGCTGCGGTACTCGTGATCGGCGCGGTCATCGTCCCTCGGTTCGCCGAATTGCTTGGGGACATGGGCCAGGAGCTTCCGCCCGCGACGCGGCTCCTGCTGATCGGCTCGGCCCTCCTCTCCCACTACTGGTTCCTCCTCGTGCCGGCGATTGCGGCGGCCGTCGCGGCGACCATCGAGGTCGCGCGCCGTCCGGCGAGCCGGCGGCGGATCGAGCGGGCGCTCCTCGCGACGCCGTTCGTCGGCCCCGTGCGCCACGCGCTCGCCACCTCGCGTGTCGCCCGCGCCCTCGGCGCGATGCTCTCGGCGGGCATGCCGCTGCTCGCCGCCCTCGATGCCGTGCGGGAGGCAGCCGGCGACCTCGCAGTCGGGGAACGCCTGGCGCGCGCGCGAGAGCGGGTGGCGCAGGGCGCACCGCTGACAGGGTCGCTCGAACGCGAGGAGGTGCTGGCGTCGAGCGGACTCCAGCTCGTCGCGGTGGGAGAATCGAGCGGCCGGTTGGGCGAGATGTGCTGGCGCGCCGGGGACCTGGCCGCGCAGGAAGCGGAGCGGGGCTTAAAGACGCTCGTCACGCTCGTAGAGCCAGCGCTGATCGTCGCGTTCGGGGGGCTGGTGGCTTTCGTGGCGGCAGCACTGCTGGAGGCTGTTTACTCGTTGAGGCCGGGAGGCTTCTGATGAAGCGGTCGGGAGTAACGCTCGTCGAGCTGCTGGTTGTCATCGCGATCCTCGGGCTCGTCTTCGGCGTGATTGGGCTCGCGTTCTCGAGCCTGCGAGCCCCGCGCGAGTCGGTATGGGTTCGGGAGCTGCGTCGGGCCCGGGAGGAGGCCATCCGGACCGGAAAGCCGGTTCGGGCGACCCAACTTCTACTAGCTTCTACCGCCCTCTACCGCCCTCTACCGCCCTTGTTTCTCCCCGACGGCCGCGCCCTCGGCCCCGGCGCCGATCCCGTGACCGGAGCGCCCCTCAATGCTGCGCGCTGACCGCGGCGTAGTGCTGCTCGAAGTTCTCGTCGCCGTCGCGATTCTCTCGGCGTCGGGACTCGCCCTGGTCAGCGTCGTGAGCACCGGACTCCGCTCCGAATGGGACGCGCGCGAGCGGGAGCGAACGCTCGCGGCCGAGGAGCGGCTGCACGCCGGGCTCACGCTGCTCAAGAAGAGCGATCTCGATCGCCGGCTCGGCCGCCATCCCCTGGGCGCGTTCGTGGTGAACGTCCAACGCCCCGAGCGGGGGCTGTATCGGATCGCACTCGCGCAGGAGGGGTCGCCGGAGGCGGAGGACTTGGTGACGGTCGTGTATCGGTGGGAGCCGGACAATGGATCCCCGTGATATAACGCGGAACGCGAAACGCGGAACGCGGAAAAGCAGCACGGGCGCTTGCTCCGCGTTCCGACTTCCGCGTTCCGCGTTCGGGTTCACGCTCATTGAAGTCCTCGTCGCCCTGACGATCGCGGCCGTCGTCGTCCTGCTCGCCCACCAGGTGTTCGCCGCGGTCGCCGAGCGCGGGCGGACGCTCGTCGCCGCGCGCGACTCCCTCGACCGCGCCGCCAACGCCCGCCGCTGGCTCAAGGCGACGTTCCTCTCGCTCGAGGTCGGGACCGACAGCGCGGGAGGCTTCGACGGGCGCGCCGACCGCATCGAATTCGCGGCGTGGCAGCGGACGCCCGACGGCTGGTTCGAGCGCCGCCGCATCGCACTGGGCCATGACGGCGATCAGCTAGTCGCGTCGGTGACACCGGGAGAACCGGTGGCGCTGATCGACGGGGTGACCGGCATCGCTTTCGACTACCTGCTCGAGCCCGGCGCCGAGTCGAGATGGGTGAGGGAGTGGGTGAGTCCTGTATCCGCCCCGGTCGCGATTCGGATTCGGGTGGCGCGGGGAGGAGGGACGGGGGATGGGGGACGGGTGGTGACGGATACCCTGCTACTCCTCATAAAGGAGCGGGGATGATCCCCGGGCTGAGAGCCCGGGCTCGGCGCTGTGTGCGCCCTGTAAGGGCGCACCGCTGGCCGAGCGCGCCCTGTCAGGGCGCGAACTCGACGAGTGGCTTCGCTCTCTTAGCCGTCCTCTGGGTGCTCACGGCGCTCGTCGCCCTCGCGGCCGCCGCGCTCGCCGTGGCGCGCACCGGGAGCCAGGCGACACGCAACCGGATCCTGCTCGCCCGCGCCGAGTGGGCGCGCGAGGCGTGCGGCGAGATCCTGCTCGCGCGTTACGCGCGCGACGCCTCGGTGCGATCCCTGGACACCGTGGACCTTGGCCGCGGCACGTGGTGCACCGCGACGCTCGATGATCCCGCGTCCAAGCTCCACGTGAACCTCGCCGACCGTGCGGCGCTCGTCGGCGTGCTCCGAGCCGCGGCGGCGCCCGGCGCCCCGATCGACTCGCTCGTGGACGCGCTGCTCGACTGGCGCGATCCTGACTCTTTGCCCCGGCGGTTCGGCGACGAGCCTTCGCGGAGCCGCAACGAGCCGCTCGCCGACATCGCCGAGCTGCGGTACGTGCGCGGGTTCGACGACTCGCTCGTCGCCCGGCTGTCGGCGTTTCTCACGACGCGCGCCACGGGCGCGATCAACGTGAACGCCGCGCCGCCCGAAGTCCTAGCCGCGCTCCCGGGGCTCACGGAGGAGGCTGTGCGGCTCGTCATGATGCGCCGGGGCAGCGCGCCGGTTGCCGGTGCGGACGCCCTCGCCGGGCTCCTGTCCCCCGGCGCCCGCGCGACCCTGCTCGCGAGCTACCCGGAATTCGTGCGGGCGGCCGTGTTCGCCCCGCCCCAGCTCGTTGCGATGGTTGCGGGGGGCGTGCGGGGGACGCCGATCACCGCGCGGGCGACGCTCACACTGGTTCCGGTGGCGGGGCGGTTGGCGGTGATCAGGAGGGAGACGGAGTGATGACGGATTCCGGGCCCCTGGTCCGTGGGCTGAAGCCCCGGCTCGGCGCATGTGCGCCCTTAAGGGCGCGCCCTCGGGCCGAGCCCGCCCTTCAGGGCAGGGATTCACCGGGAGGAGAGACTTGATGCTGAGGCTCCTCCGTCCTCGCGTCACGCTGCACCTCCGCGTCGGCCGCTCGACCCTGCGCGCCGAGGCGGTCGAGCACGGCTCGGTCACCTGGGCAGGGGAGGCACCCTACTCCGCGCTCGCCGAGCTGTCGGACGCGATCGCCCGGCTCGCGGCCGAGGCGCCGGCGCGCTGCCGGGGGCTCGTGGTCGCGCTCGAGCGACCCCCCGTGCAAGTGCGCACCCTCGCCGAACTGCCGCCGGTGAAGCCGCGCGAGCTGCGGGCGGTCGTCGCCCACCAGGCGGGGCGATTCTTCCGCCGCAACGGGCATTCGCTCGTGACCGATGCGACGTGGACTGGCGAGGGCGAGGCTCGCGTCGCGCGGGCCGCGGCAGTGGAGGAGCTCCTGGTGGAAGCGATCGCTGCGGGCGCACGCGCGGCCGGGCTGTGGCTCGAGACAGTGGCTCTCGCGGACGATCCGGCCGCGCTTGCCCTGCTCCCGCGGTCCGAGCGGGAGAGCCGTGAGCGCGCAGCGCGTAGCCGTACCCGGCGGCTCGCGGTCACCACTTGCGGCTTGTGGCTTGTGGCTGGGGCTCTGTTCTTGGGCCGGCTCGCATGGGAGCGGCGCGCTGTCGAGCGCGAATTGGCGGGGCTCCGCCAACCCGTCGCGGCGGTGCTCGCGGCGCGGCGCGAGCTGCGCGACGCCGAGGCGACGATCAGCGCCATGTCCGCCGCGGAGCGGGAGCGAGGCCGGAGCATCGCCGTGCTCGCGGGCGTGACGGGCGCGCTCACGGACTCGAGCGTGCTCACGAGTCTCACCTGGACCCCCGATGGAACGGGGGTGCTGTCTGGTGCCGCGCGCCGCGCGACTGACGTCATGGCGCGGCTCGACCGCGTGGGCGCATTGGGCGGCGTGCGGCTCGAAGGCCCGGTGGTGCGCGAGGCGGTCGCGGGGCGGGAGTGGGAGCGGTTCACGGTCCTCTTCGGGCGGGAAGAGGGAAGAGGGAAGAGGGAAGGGTCATGATTCAGCGTGATCGCCGTGCCCTCGCCGTCGGCGGCGCCATCGTCCTCGCCGCGGTGTTGCTGCTCCGCGTCCTCCCGTGGGGTGTGCGGAGGGCGCTCGCGGCCGAGCGAGACCTCCGCGCCCAGGTTGCGCTGCTCGCCCGTGCACGCGTGGACTTGGCCGACGCCGCCCTGCTTCGCGACTCAGCGGCGGCGCTCGGCCGGACGCTGCTCGGGCTCGCGCCCAAGATCCTGAGCGGCGGCACGGCTGCTGAGGCCGTGGCGGATCTCTCGGGCCGGGTGAACCACGCGGCCGCGGCCAATCTGGTGAAGCTCGAGCGCGTTGATGCGATACCGGATTCGGCGGGTGCCGGCCGGCTGCGGCGCGCCACGCTCCGGGCCGCGCTCGAGTGTGACGTGCGGGGGCTCGCCGGCTTGCTCCAGGCGCTCGAGCGCGGAAACCCCGTCCTCGCGGTGCGGGGGCTTCGTGTGACGGCGCCGGACGTCGGCTCGGCGGACCGCGCCTCCGAGGTGCTGCGGGTCGAGCTCACGGTGACGGGGTGGTATCTCAAAGGCCGGGAAGAGGGAAGAGAGAAGAGGGAAGAGGTGCCATGAGTCCCACTCAGGTCAACGCGTCGCTGATCGGCGTGGCCTCGATCGGGCTTGCGCTTGGCGTGCGGCTCGCCGCGTGGCCGCTCGTGCGGGTGAGCGTGGGTGAGCGCGTAGTGACAGCGGGGACGCTGCCCGCCGCGACGCCGGTTCCGCCCGGGGACTCGCTCGCGGCGCTGATCGTGGCGCGCGACCCGTTCCGCGTGACCCGGCAGCCAGCCCCGGTGACTTACGATCCCGTGCGACTGGCCCAACCGGCGCCAGCGCCCCCGCCCAAGCCCCAGCTCGCGCTCGTCGGGATCATCTGGGAAGGGGGCGCGAACCCCACCGCGCTCGTCGAAGGAATCACCGGCATCGAGGGACCGCGCGTGGTGCGCAAAGGCGAGATGGTAGGTGATCTGCGAGTGAAGGACATCCGTCGGGACCGCGTCGTGATCGTGGGACGGGACACCGTATGGACGCTGACGGTGAGGGAGCTATGGCGGTAGAGGGCGGTACAGGGCGGCAGAAGGCGGTAGAGGTTGCTGCGGTCCTTGCTCTGGTTTTCGGCGCACCCGGCCGCCTCGTGGCTCAGGATACCACAGCGGTTCTGGCGGTGAACGACAGCGTGTCGGTCCGTTTCGTGGATGCCGACATCAGAGGCGTGATCCAAGCGCTCGGGCGCTATCTCCCGAAGCCGGTGCTGGTGGGCGCGATCCAGCCGGTGCGCGTCTCGCTCGAGACGCCGGCGCCAGTACCGAGGGCCGGCTTGCGTGGTCTGCTCCAGGGGCTCGTTGAATCCCAGAACCTCGAGTTCACCGAGGACTCGGCGTTCTTCCGCATCTCTGCCGCCCTCTCCCGCCCTGTACTGCCCGGTGGGGTCGGGGGTGGTGCGGGGCTACCGCCCGGGGCGGCCGGGCAGGGCAGTGGAGCTGCCGTCCAGTTGTTTGTGATCCGTCTCAAGCACGCCCGCGCCGCCGACGTCGCCGCGACGGTGAACCTGCTGTTCGGCGCCGGGGGCGAGTTCTCGGGTCGGGCCGGGCTCTCCACGGGCACGCTATCTGACGAGCTGCGCCGCAACGTCGTTCCGCCGGCGGGTGCTCCCCAGCCGAGCCAACCATCCGCCAGTCCGACTGTCCGCCCGTCTGCCCTCTCCGGCCCCGTCACGATCGTGCCCGACGAGCTGACCAACTCGCTCCTGATCCGCGCCTCGCAGACGGACTTCGACGTGCTCGAGCAGGCGGTCGAAAAGCTCGACATTCGACCGCTGCAAGTCCTCATCGAAGTGCTGATCGTCGAGGCCCGGGAGGATCGGAGCTTCTCGCTCGGCACGAGCCTCGTCGTTCCGCCCCAGTCGATCGACAAGGGCGACGGGACCGCGGACGTGAGCGTCACAGGCGCGAGCCTTGGAGACATCGTCCTGCGGCTCTTGAACGTCGGCCATGCGCAGATCGACGCCACGCTTTCGGCCGCGGCGAGCCGGGGCGACGTGCGCATCGTGTCGCGGCCGGTGCTGCTCGCGTCGAACAACACGGAAGCCCGCATCCTCATCGGCTCGCAGCGGCCGTTCGTCCAGGTCAGCCGCTCGCTCCCGACGGAAGCCCCCACGCGGGATCAGGTGGTGCAGTACCGCGACGTCGGGACCAAGCTCACCGTGCGGCCCACGATCAACGACGACGGCTACGTCTCGCTCTTGATCCAGCAGGAGGTGAACGCGGCGACGTCGGAGACCCAGTTTGACGCGCCGGTGATCTCGACGCGCGAGGCCGCGACACAAGTCCTGGTTCGAGACGGCCAGACCATCGTACTCGGCGGGCTGCGGGACCAGCAGCGGGACCGGAACCGGAGCGGCATCCCGATCCTCTCGTCCATCCCGCTAATCGGGGGGCTGTTCGGGAGTGTGAGCCAGTCGAGCAACCAGACGGAGTTCTATCTGTTCTTGACGCCGCGGATTCTCAAGACGGATGCGGACGCGGACAGTGTGACGGCGCCGCGGTTACCGAAGGGGGTGGAGCGGTGAGAGGGCCACCGCTCCTTGAGCCGATCGTCGGTCAGTCGGCCGCGATCCGGCGGGCCCGAGACCTGATCGAGCGGTATGCGCCGACGCCAATCCCATTCCTGCTCGTCGGCGCCACAGGAACGGGAAAGGAGCTCATAGCGCGGCACCTCCACGCGCTGAGCACGCGTCGTGGCCGGTTCGTGGCGGTCAATTGTGGGGCGCTGCCGCGCGAGATGGCGGAAGGGTTGCTGTTCGGGTATGAGCGCGGCGCGTTCTCCGGAGCCGTGAGGCGGCACCGCGGGCACATCGAGTGCGCGGATGAAGGCACGCTGTTCCTCGACGAGCTGCTCTCGCTGCCGCCCGATGGCCAGGCGATGCTGCTGCGAGCGCTCGACACCGGCGAGATCCAGCGGCTCGGTGAGGAGACCGAGCGACGCATCGACGTGCGGGTTATTGGGGCGGTGCAAGACGACCAGGAGGAGCGACTCGCGCGCGGGGCCTTCCGGCGGGACCTCTACCAGCGCCTCGCGGGCGTGGTGCTCGAGCTGCCGCCGCTCGCCGAGCGCATGGAGGATGTCCTTCCGCTGGCGGAGTATTTCGCGACGCAGCGGGGACAACGACTCGAGGCGGGGACGTCGCAGGAACTCATGACTTACGGCTGGCCTGGAAACGTGCGGGAGCTGCGGCAGGTGATCGAACGGGCGGGACAGCTCGTGGAAAACGGCACGCTGCCGGCGGTCGCGGTGGCGGAGGCCATCGCGCTCGGCAGAGCAACCTGCCATGCCACGGATGGCGAGCGCGAGCGGCTCCTCGCGCTCGGCGGCGCCCACGATTGGGACGTGCACACCTTGGCGACGGCGTTCGGCATGGGACGCACGCGCTTTTACAAGTGGCTCAAGGACCGCGGGATCAGGTTGCGAGACTTGAAGCGCGAAGGGTCCGCGGACGTTCGCGGATATCCGCGGACGGCCGTGTCGACCGGTTCGCCGCGTCCTCATAACTCGTTGTAAGACAAGACGCCGATTCGGCTCGGGCTCGGCACGCCGCGTGCCTTCAGGGGGGGCGACCTCCATCACCTGGAGCCGCCCGTGGACGTTCGTCTCGTCGCCTTCCGCGCCCCGACAGTAGCCATCCTGGTGACGTTCTTCTTGGTCGCGCCCTCCCTGGCCCGCGCCCAAGTGCAGCCGCTGTGCACGGTCGACTGCGGCGGGGGCAGTCCCGTGCAGGTGACACCGCAAGGCACGTACACGGACACCATGCTCGTGACGGACCGCGCCAGCACGGTCGGCTTCACGGTCAAGAACATCGGGTCGTACCCCGACACCTACACGCTCACGGCGGGTTGCTCCGCGTGCACGGTCGTGTCGCAAAGCAAGACATCGGTGTCCCTTTCGCCTGGGATCTCAACTTCTGTGACCGTGACGATCAGTCCGGGCGCAGTGAACACGATCGGGAGTGTCACGCTGCGGGCCGCCGACGCGGGCTGCACCAGCGAGCCGGTGAATGGCCCCGCGCCGAGCGGACCGGCTACCGGCGAGGCGGAGGCCGCCGCGAGCTGTTACGCCTCCACCGGCTGGTGGAACGTCGTCAATGTCGCGGGGACGGCTCCCGTGGTCTCGCTCGCGCCCTACAGCGCCGGGTATGGTCTCGCCGCGGACGGCGTGACGTATGCTCATGTGCTGCCTGCGGTCGGCTCGATGGGCGTGCCGCGGACGCTGACGCTCGCGTATAACAGCACGGCCGCGCGTCCCGTGTCGCTCGTGACCGTCGACGTGTCGAACGTCCGGTCGCCCTATCCCACCACCTATCAGCTGCAGGTGCAGCTCGCGTCGAGTGGCGTCTATCTCCAGCTCATGAACGGCGCGACCTGGGTCTACTACACGTCCGGCACGACCACGACGACCCGGATGGTGGCCGCGATCGACGCCAAGGCCAATGCGCTCGCGACGGGCTCGTATCCTGTCAACGTTGTCGTGACGGCGAATTACGAGGGCGGCCTGCGCGGGACGACGGTGAGCTCCCGGATCCTCGTGAATGATCAGACGGCGAGTTCCTTCGGCGCGGGCGCCGGCGTCGCGGGCATCCCCCGCCTCTTCTCGATCCCGGGGAGCTACGGGCTCTTGCTGATCGACGGCAGCGGCGGCATGTCCTACTTCGACC
>WNGB01007335.1_pt2 | contig 21303 bp, 8 predicted proteins | sample 5400681 | NCBI WGS metagenome assembly WNGB01 (sample SAMN13153367, study PRJNA577476) | soil metagenome | isolation source: 115 cm soil or saprolite under grassland replicate 2 | place: USA:California | collected 2016-06-15
CGCGGCGGCGGCCGGCTCCAAATCCAGGCCGGACAGCTCCCAGCCGGCCACCGAGTCGGTGCCGTCCAGCGCCACCCGCCACTCCAGCCACAGCGGCACCCACGGCTGCCGCCAGGTGGTGATCGCGACCGGGCTGGGCGCGGTGCCCTCCAGCAGCGAGTGCTTCGCCAGCTCCTGCGCCACCTGCCGGTCCACCATGGATCCGCCGGAGGAGACCTGCTGCCACGAGGCGGCCGCCGCCCGTCCCGCCGCCCGTCCCGCCGCCCGTCCCGCCGCTCCGCCCCGGCCCGGGGCCCCGACCTGGCGCAGCCGGGCGGCCAGGTGGCTGGTGCCGTCGTAGCGGCCGTCGGTGCCGTACAGCCGCACCATCTCCGCGCCGACCCGGTTGAGGTACGCGGTGGCCACGGTGCCGGAGGAGCCGGGCGGGGCGCCCGCGGCGGCCAGCCAGCGGTAGCCGTACGGGTTGATCACCACCGCCTCGCGGACCACGGTCAGCACCTCGGCGGGCACCGCGCCGGAGCCGAGCGTGGGCACCACGGCGGCGCCGGCGACCACCCCGGAGATGCCCGGCACGCACTCGCGCGGGTACCGGCAGCGCAGCGTGCCCGAGTCGTCGTACAGGCCGTCGCCGTGGTGGCGGTGGTTCGGCCGGGCGCCGCGCAGCGCCAGCATCGGCGGCTGCGGCCGGAAGTACCGCGGCGCCGGCCGCTCCACCTCCCTGGCCTCGGCCAGTTCCTTGCCGCCGGCGGCCACCTTGGTCTCCCCGGCGCGCGCCGCGTGGGTCTTCCCGCTGCCGGCCGCGTGCAGGGTGAGCGGGTCTGACCAGGCCAGCGTCGCCTCCAGCCGCTCCTGCGGCTGGGCGGCCCGGCCCTTGCGGCCGACCGTCAGCGGGCCCACCGGGGCGCTGTCCTCGGCGCGCAGCCGGTCGGCCTTCGCGGCCGGCAGGGGGGTGCCCGGCAGCGACCAGAAGCCGTCGCCGTGCTCGCGCTCGGCCAGGTCCTCCAGGCCGTCCGGGGTGCCCAGCTGCTCGATCAGCCCGCTGGTGAACGCGGCGATGAGCGTCTCGGCGGAGCGGCGGTGCGCGGCGTCGAGGTTCAGCACCCGGGCGCCGAAGGCGGCGGCCACATCGTCCAGGTCCTGCCCGAGCGCCACGCCGAGGGACCCCGCGGCCGGCCGGTCGTCCGCACCCGGCAGCGCCCCGACCGGCACCCCGAGCACGCTGCCGTGCACCAGGCAGGCGTAGCGCGGCAGCGCCGGGGTGAGGATCACCTCCGCGGCCTCGGCGACCGGCACCTTCGCCTCGAACGTCACCTGGTCCAGCGCGCCGGCGATGGTGCGGCCGTCCGCGCCCTTCACCGTGGCCGGCGGCGCGTCCGCCGGCGACCGCATGCCCATCCGGGCCCGGGTGCGGGTCACCCGCGGGTCCTCCTCGACCAGCGCCTCGTCGTCGCCGTCGTGAACCACGTGCCAGCCCAGCTCGGCCAGCCGGGCGTCCAGCCGCTGCATGCCCTCCACCGCGCCGAGCGGGTCGGCGGCCACGTCGCTCCACCAGCCGGCCACCGTGTACACCGCCTGGTCGCCCTCGAACCGCTCGGTGCCGCCGGCCAGGTCGTCCAGCGGGTCGTGGAAGCCGAACCGGCCGGCGCTGGCGGTGTAGGACGCGGTCCACATCAGCGAGCCGCCGGCGGCGCCGTCCAGCGGCTCGTACGGCACCCCGCCGGCCGGCGGGGTGCCGGTGAAGGTCGAAAGCGGGGCCACGGCGCCGGTGCGGGCGTCGATCACCCAGCCGCGGAGCCGGATCTGCCGGGACCCCACCGGCTGCAGTGTGCGCACCACCGCCCAGCGGTCCGGCAGCCGGGGCAGCGCCAGCGACTTCGCGGCCTCGTCGTGGGCTCCGGCGAGCAGCGCGTCGGGCATCGCCCAGTGCAGGTGCACCCCGGCCGGCCGCACCGTGCCGGCGGCGAACGGCACCGGGTCGCCGGGGCCGCCGGTGACCGGCACGGTGGCCTCCCCGCCGCCGGGCGGCACCACGAACGCCTGCACGTCGGCGGGCACCAGGATGCGGGTGCGGCGCACCAGGTGCGGGTCCCAGGTGCTGACCGTGCCGAGGTCCGTGCGCGCCTGGGCCAGCGCGGCGAACCGCTCATCGAGCACCGCGTCCCGGCGCTGCTGCGGGTCGAGCCGGGCCATCAGTGACCGCCCTTGGCGAAGACCTGCTCGACCATCACCTGGTAGGTCACCGTCGGCTTGAACACGATGGTGACCGGGGTGTCGGCGGTGTCGCCGAACACCTGCCGGAAGGGGAACCGGACCAGCTGCAGTGCGTACTCGGAGCTGTCCAGCCCGTCCGCGGCGCCGCTGCCGACGATCGGCTTGAGCCGGCGCTCCAGCCGCTGGATGTCCACCACGCCCGGCGCGCCCACCCGGAACGGCACCTCCACCGGCGGCACGGACAGGTACTCGAAGGTGGTGGCGTTGCGCGGCTTGAGCGTCGCGGTGAGGTTGTCGTCCTGCCCGGCCTGCTCGAAGCCGAACTGCACGCCCTGCCGCGGCTCCTCCAGGTGGACCACGGTCGGGATGCCGTCGAACAGGCACAGCAGCACCGCCGGTGCCAGCCGCTCCAGCCGCAGCAGCCGGACCCGCCCGGGCTGGTCCTGCGGGATCTTCGCGTCGTCGCCGTCCGGCCCCGGGTCGACGCTGAACGCCCGCACGTGCATGGCCGGCCACCCGGACACCGCCCGTGACCGCAGCAGGAAGCCGCTGATCGGGCCGCCGTCGCCGGTGTAGCGGTCGGAGCCGGCGGCGCGGCGCAGGTTGCGCTCCTCCCGGTCCAGCTCGTCCCGCACGCCGGGGTAGCGGGCGGTGAGCTGAGTGCGGTCGTCGCTGTTCACGGTGCCGACCGCGAGCGCGCCCTGCACCAGCGCGTCGGTCCAGCGGCGGTCCACGTAAAACCAGCGGATCGACTCCTCCGGCAGCAGCGCGGTGTCCGGCAGCAGGTAGGCGAACGGCACCCCGTCCAGCAGCCGCAGCCGCACCAGCCACTGCCGCAGCTCGGCCGGGATCGCGCCGTCGCCGTCGTCCTGCGTGGCCAGCACCACCGGCGGCGCCTTGGCCAGGACCAGCGGCAGCTCCGTGAGCATCTGCCCCGCGTCGACCTTCATGGCTGTTCCGCCTTCATGGCTGTTCCGCCTTCATCGCGGCCCCGCCTTCGTGGCCGCCCCGCCTTCATCGCGGCCCCGCCTTCATCGCGGCCCGGCTTCATGGCCGCCCCGCCTTCATCGCGGCCCCGCCTTCGTGGCTGCCCGCGTTCATGGCTGTTCCGCCTCCCCGGCGCGCATGCCGTCGATCAGCCGGTCCAGCGCGTCCGGCCCGGCGGCCGGCCCGATCGTGATCGCCAGCGCGTCCTGCACCAGCCGGGTGACCTCGGCATCGAGCCGGTCGGCCAGCACCGCGCGCACCTGCTCGCCGTCGGCCCGGATGCCGGTGTCGGGCCGCAGCACGGTGCTGTCCCGCAGCCGGCCCAGCACGGTCACCGCGTCGCCCTTGAACACCTCCGGGGCCAGGCCGAACCCCAGCGCCAGCAGCGTCTCGGGGGTGCCGTCCACGGTCAGGGCGCGGCCGGCGGTGACCAGCGGCAGCGGGTCGCCGACCAGGTCGGCCGGGCGGGCAACCGTGGCCTCGACCAGCCCGCGGCCGAGCAGCACCCCCAGCCGCCGCTCCATGGCGAGGTCGACCTTGTGGCCGACCACCGCCTCGACGACGGGGGCGATGTCGCTCCAGACGGCCTCGCGCCGCGCCGTCTGGTACCCGGTCTGCCGCCAGCGCATGAGCGCGGCGACCATCGACGGGCGGGCCAGCGCGAGCAGCCGGCCGATCTCGAACGCCGCCGCCAGCGAGATGTCCTCCCGGCCGTCCGGCACGATGATCCGCAGCTGGTCGGCCGCGTGCGCCAGCGGCAGCCGGCCGCCGGGCGGGTCGGTGGTGGGGTGCGGCACGAACGGCCCGCGGTACCAGGAGCGGACCGCGTCGCCGCGCCGGGTGCGGTGCGCCAGCCCGGTGTGGCCGGTCTCCACCACCTCCAGCGGCAACCGGCCCTGGGTGTCCTGCGGGTCCTCGCCGACCGTGCCGAGCAGCCCCGAGTCCAGGCCCTCGACCAGCGAGCGGAACGTGGTGCTGCCGTAGGAGGTGAAGCTCCAGTGCAGCAGCACCGGGAAATGCAGCGTCGGGTCGACGAGGACGTTCTCCCCGGCGATGAACCCGCTGACCACCGCGTGGGAGAAGTCGCGCGCCATGTCGGTGTACACCTCGGCGGAGCCGCGCACGTTCGCGCCCGACCAGCCGGCCTGCTGGCTGGCCGGCGCCGCGGCCGGTGCCGCGCTGGGCACCCCGACCACCATGCCGGTGCCCTGCTGGGGCGCCGCGGCCGCCGCGGGGCCCGGACCGCCGCCCGGGCCGCCGCCGCCCGGGCCGGGACCGCCGCCGGGACCGGGACCGCCGCCGGGCAGGCCGAAGCCGCCGGTCTGGTACGGCAGGCGGCCCATCCTGGTGTGGTCCCACTGCGCCTGGTCGGCCTTGATGTCGGCCATCTTGCTGGGCAGCGAGGTGGACGAGGACGGCTCGGGCGCCTTCTCCAGCAGGGAGGTGAACTGCCCCTCGAGGTTGACCAGGCAGGCCAGGTACTTCACCGGCGCCGGCTTGCCGTCCGGGCCGATGCCGGGCAGCGGCAGCCGGTTGCCGATCACCACGGCGAGGAAGCCGTCGTCGTCGCCCATCATCAGCTCGGTGTCGTGGATGTCCACCTCGCGGGCATGCGCGAGCAACGGGACGTCCAGCCGGGTGGGGAAGATCCGGTCTACCACCGACTTGCGGATCCTCAGGTAGTTGCCCAGCTCCACCTCCGCCCTGCCGGGCAGCGTGGTACCCGGGGTGACGCAGTTGGCCACCGGCTCGTTCATCCGCAGCTCGGCCTCACCCTCGGCGATGAGCACCAGCGCCAGCCACGGGGTCTGCCGCGGCACCCCGGCCTGCACCAGCCGCTCCCACGGCAGGGTCCGGCGGCGGATCACCACCTGCGGCAGCCGCGCGCCGTACGCCCCCTCGCTGCCGGCCGGCGGGAAGGTGGACAGCACCTGGTCCGGCGGCAGCACGTAGCGCGGCGAGCGGACCGTGACGTGGACGGGCAGCTCGGAGACCGGCAGCTGCGCCTGGGACAGCCCGGTGGCGGTCAGCCCCTGGCTGGCGGTGAAGCGGTAGTCGCCCGCCTCCAGCGGCGGCTCGATCCGCGAGTACAGCACGAACCTGCCCTCACCGACGGCCATCGCGACCAGCCTTCCCGTGGGCCTTTGCCGGCGCCGCCTTCTTCGCAGCCTTCGCGGGGGCAGCCTTCGCCTGGGCGGCCTTTGCCTTTGCGGGGGCAGCCTTCTTCGGCGTCTTTGCGGCGGCAGCCTTTGCGGCGGCAGCCTTTGCGGCGGCAGCCTTTGCGGGGGCAGCCTTCTTCGTCGCCTTCGCGGGGGCAGCCTTCTTCGGCGTCTTTGCGGGGGCAGCCTTCGCCTGGGCGGCCTTTGCCTTTGCGGGGGCAGCCTTCTTCGGCGTCTTTGCGGCGGCAGCCTTTGCGGCGGCAGCCTTCGCGCGCCGGGTCAGCACGCCGACCAGCGTGGCGGTGTCCACCTCGCCGCCGAGGACGCCGGTGACCTGCCACTGGCCGCCGGCCACCACCCGCACCACCACCGGCACCGGCGGCTCGCCCGGCCTGCCTTCCGGCTCGACCGCGAAGACCAGCACGGCCTGGCCGCCGCCGAGAACCACCGTCGGCGGCAGGTCGCGGCCGTCGGTGCCGCGGGCCCGCCGGGCGCCGGACAGCTCCAGGTCCAGCCCGTCCAGCCGGTCGGGCACGGCCGCCTCCACCACCAGCGCCACGGTGCGCACCGCCCGGCTGAACCGGGTGCGCACCGCGGCGGCCCCGGACAGCAGCTCCGCGGCGGTCGCCCACCGCACGCCGGACACCCCCGGGATGCCGTCGGCGGTGAGCACGCAGCCGGGCCCGAGCGCCGCGTGCGAGCCGAGCGCGGCCAGCCGCGACCGCACATGCCAGCCGGCCAGCCCGTCGCCGACGTCCACCGTGCCGTCGGCCTGCACCGCCGCCAGCGCGGTGCCCGGCGGCACCTGCAGCGTGGCCGCGGCCGCGCCGTCGGCCACCACCTCGCCGTCGCCGCGCAGCAGCACCACCCGGGCCGGGCCGTCCACGGCCAGCGACGGCCGCCGCCCGGCGGTGTCCACCGAGGCGTCCGGCATGGTCAGCACCACGATGTCGCCGGCACCCAGCGTCCGCGCCCGGGCCGCCGCCCGCGTGGCGGCCCTCTGGGTCGCGGCGCCCCTGGTCGCGGCGCCCTGGGTCGCGGCGCCCCTGGCGCCGGCCGGCCCGGGACCCGGCGTGCCGACCAGGCCGTCGACCAGGCCGTCCATGCCGCTGCCGCCCAGCCCGTAGGAGCGCACCGCGCCGGGCACCACCGTGCGCGGCACGAACTCGGCGGCCAGCGTGCCACCGGCCTGCACCGCCGGCCACGCCGTCGTGTGCAGCTGGATGGGCAGGTGGGCGCCGAGCCGGGCCTGCACCGAGTCCACCGTCGGCGCCGCGCGGCGCTTCAGCCGGCCGTCGGAGACGGTGGTGCCGCCGGGCCGCGCGGCCACCCCGTTGCCCGCGGTCAGGTACCCCGCCAGCTGCGGCTGCCGCGCCTTCGGCGGCCGGCCGGGGCCGCCCGCCTTGGTCCGCTTCGCCCCGGCGTCGGTGCCGTTGACCGGTGCCATGCCGTCGGCCAGCGTGCCGAACAGCGACGGCGCCGACACCTCGCCCAGGTATCCCGCCCGGGCCAGCGCGCTGCGGCTGCCCGCCGGCAGCACCCCGGGCACCTGCGCCGCCGCCGCGCCGAACAGCCGGGTCCGGGCGGCGTCCAGGGCCTGCGCCGTGGTGGTCACCGCGGGCACCGGCACGGTGCCGGCCTCGGTGAGCAGGTCACCGCGGGACGGGCCGCCGGCCTGCAGCGGCAGCGGCCGGCGGGACACCTCGACGCGGTAGTAGTCGATCTCGGGGCCGCGCGCGAAGGAGGTGGCCTCGGCCACCAGCCGGACCGAGTTCGCCGCGAACAGCACGTCGCCCTTCGGCAGCGGCGGCGCCGGCAGCCCGGGCAGGTCCGGCGCGCCCCAGGTGCCGATCGGGAACGCGTCCCGGCCCAGCGCGCTGCCCTCGGGCCGCGGCTGCGCGGCGGCCAGGTTCGCGCCGAGCTGGCGCAGCTGGCCGGCGATCTCGGTGTAGGTCCCGCCCGCCGGGTCCTTCCTGTGCAGCCGGATGAGCAGGGCGGAGGCCAGGCCGCCGGCGCTCATCGGCTTCAGCCCGAGCGCGGCGCCCGCCCCGTCCGAGCGGGTCACCGGTGCCACCACCGCCCCGGAGGCCAGCCCGAGGTCGATGCGCCCGGTCGGCACCGTGGTGACCACGGTGATCTCGAACTCGGCGAACACCTCGAACGGCCGGTCCTTCGTGCCGTCCGCGGTGGGCGCCGACCGCGCGCCGCCGGTGGCCGCGGGCAGCGTGCCCCGGCCGGTGATGGCCGAGAGCACCCGGGCGACGCCGTCGCCGGCGTCCTCCAGGTACTTGGCCACGAACTCGGCCCAGGCCAGCGTCACCCCCTCGACCTTCGCCTGGCTGCCGAACGGGACGGTGACCGTGCACGGCCCGACCTCCAGGCTGGCCCGGCCGGAGAAGTCCGGCCCCCACACGGTGACGCTGGCGCCGACGGTGATGCTGAAGCTGATCGTGCCGAGGAAGGTGTCCACCTTCACCCCGGCGGAGATCCGGGCGTAGATCGTGGCCTGGAAGTAGAACGGGTCGAAGTAGAGCAGGGCGTTCGCGCCGAAGGAGATCTTGGCCCAGGCCCAGCCGAAGTCGGCGCTGACCTCGACCTCGACGCCGGCCATCAGCGCCTCGGAGGTGAGCGCGAAGTACGTGCCGCCCTTGATCACGATGTAGTCGCTGAACCGCCACGCCAGGCCCAGCCGCGCCACCTGCGGGTACCCGTCGCGGTGGAAGTCCGGGTGGTAGCCGCCCAGCGTCATCACGAACTGCCCGGCCAGCGGACCCTTCCACCAGATCACGAACGCGAACCCGCCGGTGAGCCGCACCTCCTTGTACAGCAGCCAGGAGTTCTCCGTCAGCCCGGCGCGGATCATGAACACGCCCTCGCGGGTGGAGAACCGGGCGAGCAGGCCGAGCTCGATGGAGACCAGCGCCACCTGCGGGCGCGGCAGCGCCACCCGGGCCAGGCCGAGCAGGTTGATCTCGAAGCCGTCGCCGAAGGACACCGCGATGACCGCGATCCCGTCGACGAGGGTGAAGCAGTTGAAGCTGATCCCGGCGGCGAACCAGAAGTTGCCGCGCTGCACCGGGAAGTACTCGTTCAGCTTGCGCAGCTCGTCCATCGGGTCCTTCGGCGGCTTGGCCGCCGGGTCCAGGGCCATGATGAACGGGAAGGTGTTGAAGCCGGACGGGTCGTCCGGGATGTGCAGGCCGCGGTTGATGCCCAGGCCGCCGCCGATTCCGGTGACGAAGAAGGCCGGCGGGCCGCCGATGGGGCCGTTGATGCCGCCGAAGATGAAGAACGAGGGGTTGCCGTTGTCGTTGGTGTAGCCGCCGAAGACCGACAGCCCGTAGGTGCCGAACTTGCCGATCAGCATGCCGACGTAGGACACCGGGCCGGTGTGCTCCGGCGGGCCGACCGTCTTCAGGATGCCGCCGACCAGCGTCACCCCCGACATGTCGGCGGAGATGGCCAGGCCCATCAGGTCCACCGACCAGCTGCCGATGTCGAGGACGTCGCCGCCGTTCCAGTTGATCGACAGCCGGTCCACCGCCGCGGTGAGCCCGAACACCGACACCCGGCCGTCGAACAGCAGCGAGATCCGGGTGATCTTGCCGGCGGCCTCCACCACGTCCAGGCCGACCCGCTCCAGGTACAGCGGGCCGAGCTCGCGCTGGATGACGATCCACCACGGGCCCGGCGGCGGGCCGGCACGCAGCGACACCGACGGGCTGCGGCCGGGGTGCTTCTGCACCGAGACGGACGGGGAGAACGCCGGCCGGCTGGACGCGCCGGACTTGCCGGCGTCGTTCATGATGCTGTTCGCCACGCCGTTGCCGCCGGCCCCGCCGCCGGGGGAGAACGCCAGCCCGGCCAGCTCCAGGTTCACCCCGCCCCCGGCGCCGGCCGAGGACGCCTCGCCGTACAGGTGCACCGCGATGCCGTCCAGCGAGATCGCGCCGAGGGACAGCAGCGGGCCGGTGGTCTTGGTGAAGCGCACCCCGAGGCCGGCCACCGACACCGCGGGCTCGATCACCAGCGTGGCCGGGGAGGTGCCCTGCAGCACGTAGACGGACAGCCCGGCCGGCACCGCCGGGTCCACCCAGGTCGCGTCCACCTCCAGCTCGACCCGGGTGTCGCCCTCGGCCAGGGTGAACCGCTTGCCGGCGGCCAGCGAGACGCTGACGCCGAGCTGCTTCTGCCCGCCGGTCGGGCCGATGCTGGCCAGCGCGATCGTGACCAGGTTGTCCAGGGTGATCGACAGCGCCGGCGGCTGCGCGGCGTTCCACAGCAGCCGCTTGAGCCGCACCAGCAGCTTGGCGGGGTCGAGCAGGTCCAGCGCCAGGCCCGGGTCGACCTCGGTGCTGCCGGCGACATCGGCGAACGCCACGCCCTGCAGGGTGGCGATCGCCTTCGGGCCGAGCAGGTCGCGCAGCGCGTCCACCACGACGCCGCCGGCCAGCGACACGGCCAGCGCCAGCAGCCACTGGCCCGCCTCGGCCGCGGCGCCCACCGTCTCGCCGGCGGTGGTGCGGTGCACCGCGGCCAGCGTCGGCGGGGTGGCGTTGATCGCCCAGCGGGCCTCCACCGAGCGGGCCGCGGCGTCGTCCAGGGCCAGCCCGAGGCCGACCAGCCGGGCCGAGCCGGCGGCGCTGCCGACCCGCACCACCAGCAGCGGCCGCAGCGCGAACGGCCCCAGGTCCAGCACCACCGGGCCGAGCCGGGCGGCCACCTCGATGCCCGCGGTGGACAGCCGCAGCCGCTCCACCGCGAGCCGGCCGACCCCGGGCAGCCGCACGTCGGCCTGCACCTCGATCGCCGGCACCGCGGTGCTGGCGTCCAGCACCACCCGCACCGCGTGGCCGGCGCCGAAGGCCAGGGTGACCTTGCCGGCGGCCGGGATGACCGAGACGACGGCGCCGGCCGGGTCCAGCGCGGTGGCCACGGTACCCACCGCGGTGGTCACCAGCTGCGGCAGCCGGGCCGCCAGCCGGGCCGCCGGGTCCTCGGCGAAGGTGGTGAGCTTCGCCGCGGTGAAGTCGGCGCCGTCGCGCAGGTCCAGCGCGCCGCCGAGGTCGAAGACGGCCTGGGCGACCGTCTTGACCAGCGAGGTGCCGGCGTCGGTGCGGTGCGCGGCGACGGCGTTGAGCACGACGGGCACCACGGTCTCGCCGGCCGCGGCCAGCGCGGCGCCCAGCCCGGGCCCGCCCGGGTAGAGCTGCAGCGGTGCCGGCCGCAGCAGGGCCAGCCGCACCGGCGGGCTGGCACCGGCGTCCACGGCCAGCTGGACGCCGGCGCCGCCGGCCAGCCCCGACACCTCCAGCGTCGGCTGCGGCAGCCCGTCCGGGCCGATGACCAGGCCGCCGGCCAGGTGCGCTGTGACGGTCTGCCCGCCGAGGTCCGCGCTCAGCGCGGCGTCGAGCACCAGCCGCAGCCGGTTGCCGGCCACCACGGTGTAGCCGAGCGTCACCCCGCCGGCCAGCGGCCAGCCGGGCGCGGTGCCGCGGCCGGGCACCACCAGCGGCGCCAGCGCGTCCAGCAGCGCGACCGCGCTGGCGGCGGCGTTGGTGCGCCAGGCGTCGGTGGCGTGCCGCAACCAGCCGCCCGGGTCCTGCACCAGGCCGGTCGGCACCACGACGGCGCGCCCGCCGACGGTGTCCGGGGCGGTGAGCAGGCCGAGCGCGTCCAGCCCGGCGTCCAGCGCGGGCCGGGCAGTGGCGGAGACCAGGGAGCGCAGCGCGCTGAGCAGGCCGTGCACGCCGACCGCGGGCAGCACGACGGTGGCCAGCTCGCGCAGCGCGGCCGGGTCCGGGTCCGGCAGCAGCGGCAGCCTGCGCGGGGCGGCCGCGCCGGGGCCGGCCCACTCCACGGCCACCGCCGGGGTGGGCGCCGTCGCGGCCACCAGCCGCATCCCGCCGGCCGCCGGGTCCAGGGTGCCCAGCGCCGCGGTGGCGGACACGCCGGCCGGGCCGAACGCCACGTCCACCTCGACGGCCGGCACGTCCGGCGCGGCCAGGCGCAGCCCCGCGGTGAGGGTGCCGGCGGCCAGGTCGGCGCCGACGGTGGCCGGCCCGACCGTCCAGGCCAGCGCGCCGCCGCTGCCGGTGGCCGCGGGCACCAGCGCGCGCAGCCGCCGGGCCACCTCGGCGGGCGCGGCGGCCACCAGCGGGCGCAGCGTGGCGGCGGTGTCGTGCAGCAGCCGGTCCAGCCCGTCCGGGTCCAGCCCGCCGCTGCGGGTCAGCCCGAGCAGGTCCAGCAGCGCGGCCAGGTCGGGGGAGGCGGCGCGCAGCCGGGCCACCGCGTCGGCGAGCAGCACCCGCACCTCGGGCACCGCGCCGGTGATGTCCGCGGCCGGCACGTCCGGTGCGGCCAGCGCCGGGTCGGCGCGCACCACCCAGCGCTCCCGGTCCACGCCGAAGCCGCGGGCCTCGTGCAGCACCAGCTCCGCCTCACCCGGCCGGCCGTCCAGCGGCACCTCGATCCGGGCCGACATCCAGCGCAGGTCGCCGACCGTGCTGGCCGAGCCGGGGCCGCCGACCAGCCACCCGTCCGGCACGCCCAGGTGCACGTCGAGGATCACGCCGCGCACCGGCGTGGCGTCCAGCCCCGGTCCCGGGGTGGCGCGGCCGAGCCGGCACAGCTCGACGGTGGCGCCAACGCCGACAAGCAGGCCGCCCAGGTGCAGGTCGATGACGGGCACGTCCAGGCCGGCGTGCAGCGCGGTCACCGCGGTGCCGGCGGGCACGGCGGCGGTGGCCGCGGCCTCCCGCGCCTGGATGCCGGCCGCGACGAACTCGCCGATGCCGCGGCTGATCCCCTCCGGGTCCAGCGCGCCGAAGATGGCGTGCACCGCCAGGCCGGCGCGCCGGGCCTCGGCCGCCGCGGACGGCAGGTCCGCCTCCGCGGTGGCCGAGCCGGGGTGGGCCAGGCTGCGCCGCACGATCAGGTGCAGCTGCTGCAGCGGGGTGGCCTGCCGGGCGAGCAGGCCGTCCGGCCAGTCCGGCGCGGCCGGCCGGCGCAGCCGCTGCAGCAGCCGCAGCGCGTCGCCGCCAAGGCCGCTGGCCAGGCTGTCCACCGCCACCGGACCCCAGGGGCTGCCGGCGGTGACCACGTCGCTGACCGCGGTCACGGTGGCCGCCGCCCGGATGGCCGCGGCGCCGCAGCCGCCGTAGCCCACCAGCACCACGGGGTCGGTGCGCCCGGCCAGCACCGCAGCCAGCCGAGCGGCCTGCTCGGCGACCCCGTCGCGGTCCGCCCTGGCCGCCGCGGCGGCGCTGGTGGTGGGCAGCCGGACGTACCAGGTGCCGCCGCCGGCCGCCGGCACGGTCGCTGCATCGTCCCCAGCGCCCGCGGCGCCTGGCGCGCCGTCCCCGCTGCGGTCGAAGGCGGCGCCGGCCGCGCGCCCGGCGGTCCACGTCGGCTCGCAGCCCACGTGCACCACCGCGGCGGGCGGCGGGTCCAGCGCCTCGCCGACCAGCATGCCGGCGCTGCCCAGCGCGACCAGCATGTCGTAGCCGACGCCGGGCAGCTCGATGCCGGTGACGCCGCCGGGCAGCACGGCCGGCTGCCCGACCAGCCCGTCGGTACCGGCCCACCGGGTGCGCAGCAGGTCCAGGCCGGCGATGAGCGACACCCGCCCGACCAGCAGGTCGGCCAGGTCCGGCAGCTGGGTGGCGGCGCTGCGCAGCACGCCGACGACCGCGGCCGAGCTGGGCGGCGCGGTGCGGTTCAGCGTGGCCAGCGGGACGTCCTCGGTGTCGAAGACCGGGGCGCAGCCCGGGTCCAGCCACACCGCCAGGCCCGGAGCGCGGGGCTGGCCGGCCACCGGGCAGCGGTACGGGCTGCGGGCGGTGCCCTGGCCGAGCGGCCCGGTGCGGGCGAACCCGGACAGCACCGCGGCCACCGGCCCGAGCGCGGCGCGCACCCGGTCGCAGTCGAGCACCAGGTCGGCCAGCCACGCCTGCACCGCCGCGGCCGGGTCGGCGCCGACGAGGCCGGCCAGCGGCAGGTGCGCGCCGGTGCCGTCCCAGCCGGCAAGCGCCACCAGCGCGTCCACGGCCGGTGCCCGCAGCTCGCCCAGCAGCGCGGCCAGCGCCGCCTCGATGCCGTCCCAGTCCGGCGCCGGCAGGGTGAGCCGGCCGCCGGAGTCGAACGTGGGCAGCGGCAGCGGCACCCGCGGCTCGGCCAGCGACGGCACCAGCAGCGCCAGCCCGTCGGCCTCCAGGGCCAGCCGCATGCCGTGCGCCGGGGTCCAGCTCAGCACCGCGGACAGCGCGTCGGCCACCAACTCGATCGCGCCGAGCGGCAGCGAGGCGGTCTGGCCGTCCGCCCGGGCCAGCGCCAGCGAGCCGCGCACCTCCGGGACGAACGCGGCCTGCCCGGCGGCCAGGTCCGCGCGCAGCAGCGTGACGGCCAGCCCGGCGGTCACCTCGTACTCGCCGAGCACCGGGGTGCCGATGCTGCCGGCCAGGTCGGCGACCACCACGTCCCCGGCGTGCCAGACGTGCAGCGCCACGCCGCCGACCAGGTCCAGCCGCCAGGGGTCGGCCTGCGTGCCGGTGCCCGGGGCCGGGGTGACCGCCGCGCCGGTGACCAGGGCGCGCAGCCGGCCCAGCACCTCGGCGGCCGCGGTGGGCGAGCCGAGCAGCCCGCGGTAGTAGGCGCGGACCGCGGCCACCGGGTCGGCCAGCAGCGCCGGCACGTCCAGCGGGGTGACCCCGGCCGGCGGCTGCAGGCCGAGCAGCTGGTTCAGCAGCGCGCCGGCCGGGCCGAGGGCGTCGATCGCGTCGGCCAGCGCGCCCTCGACGACCGCCGCCGCGGAGTCCAGCGCGGCCGACGGCGAGGAGATGTCGAGCACGTCGTGGTGCGCGCCGCCGGCGGTGATCTCCACGTCGTGCAGCGTCAGCACGAACGCCGGCTGGCCGGTGGGGTGCAGCGCCACCCCGGCGTGCAGGCTGCCGACCTTCGGCGCCGGGCCGGTGAGCAGCGCGGTGCCGCCCGCGTCGGCCCCGAACACCGCCTCCAGCCGGATGTCCGGCAGCGCGGTGCAGCGGCCGGTGGCGGTGTCGGCGCGCAGCAGGTCGGCGGCCAGCCGGGCCCGGGCGCCGGCCCGCGGCGTCAGCGCCACCTCCGCCCACGGCACCACCACCGGGTGCCCGGCGGTGCCCGGCTGCACCCGCACCCCGACGGTGACCGTGACCGGGCCGGCGGTGACCCGTACCGCGTCCTGCGCCGGCAGCAGCGTGCCGCCGACCAGGTCGGCCAGCTCGCCGAGCCAGGCGTCCCGGGCGGTGTTGTCGGACAGCACAGCCTCCACCCAGGCCACCAGCGCGGGCAGCCCCCGGGTGGGCAGGTCGGCCAGCGGCAGCGGCGGCAGGCCCGGCACGTTGCGCAGCCCGAGCATGCCGGCCACGGCGCGGAACGGCGCCAGCGCCGGGTCGATGCCGGACAGCGCGTCGGCCTGGGCGCGGACCAGGCCGAGCACCAGGTCGAGCACGTCGGTGCCGAGCTCGTGCAGGCTGCCGGCGTCCAGGGCGAACGTGCGGGGCTGCTGCGCCCCGGGCAGCTGCAGGTCGCGCAGCTCGAAGTCGACGGCAAGGTCGTCGGCGGTCGTGGTGGGGATGCCGAGCCCGAGCGAGACGCCGCCGAGGGACGCCTCACCCGGCGCCGGCGCGTCGTCGGTGAAGGTGGCCTCGACGGCCAGTTCCACCCGGCCGCCCGGGGTGCCGAGCGCCAGCCAGCCGGGAAGCGAGCCGTTCGAGCCGATCGCCGGGCTGCCGCGGCGGGCGAACCGGAACAGGGGCACGTGCACGCGGGTGGCCACCCGCGGCGCGTCGCCGGCCATGGCGTACTCCAGGCCGGCCCCGAGCCGGACCTGCCCGTCCGCGGACTCGACCACCGCGGACACCGTCACGCCCGCGTCCGCCTCGGCGAACAGCGGCACCCAGGTACGCCCGGCGCGCTGCGCCGCGTCCGGCGGGCCGAGCGCCTCATCGACGAAGGCGAACAGCGCCTCCCGCTGGGCGTCATCGGCGAGGATGTGCCGCAGCCCATGCTGGTTGCCGCCCGCGCCGGACGCGCCGACCGGGTCGCCGAACCAGGACTTGTTCGGCTGGCCGCCGTCCAGCAGCCCGATCGCCGTGGCGAGCCGGCCGAAGGAGCCGAGACCCCCGACGGCGATGCTCATCGCTCGCCTCCGCGCCCCGCGGTGCTCATGTGCTCGCCTCCGCGCCTCGCGGTGCTCATTGCTCGCCTCCGCGCTCGCTCCGCTCCTCGGGCCCGCAGTCCCGGCACACCGCCGGATCGGTCCTCAGGGCGGGCCCTGCGATGCTCACTCGCTGTCGGCTCGCGGTGCTGATTGCTCGCCTCCGCGCTCGCTGCGCTCCTCGCTCGTTGCTCGCTGCGATGCTCGCTCGCTGTCGGCTCGCGGTGCTCATGCCGGCTGCCCGGCGATGCGGTGCCTGGCCATCGGCTGCACCAGCAGCACGCCCCGGGCGGCGGCGATGTAGGCCGGTACCAGGGGGCGGCCGCCGCTGTCGTTGCCGGTCGCCGCGCACAGCCGCTGGGCAAGGTGCAGCAGCGCCTCCCAGGCGAACGCGGTGACCGCCTGCGCCCACCCGTCGACCACCACCGCCGGCCCGACCGGGCGGGACAGGGTGGACATCACCAGCCCGCCGGGCGCCTTCTCGGTGCCGACCGCGAACGGCACGTCCACCCGCGCGCCCTCGGGCACCTGGTCGCAGCCGACCGGCACCGACACCGTGACCTGGCCGGTCAGGCAGGACAGCCCGATGCCGGCGGTGTGCACCAGCAGCTCGCTGCCGCCCTGCACCCACACCACCTCGGGGGAGGAGCCCGCCGGGATGTCGGCGACGAACCGGACCGTCTCGCGCAGGATCTTCTGGGCGTCGCCGGCCGGCACCCGGAGCAGGTCCGGCGCGGGCGTGCCCGGCTCGAGGGCGACCCGCCGGCCCAGCCGGCGGAACCATGCGTTGTCGCGCACCGGCACGCCCAGCACCTCGGGTCCGGGCCTGGCCGGGATGGCGCCTGCCACGGCGTCCCCTACTCCGGGGCGGCTCTGACCAGCATCGGGACCCCTTCCCCCAGTGCCGTCCCGAAGATCCTCGCGGCTCAGGCTCCTCGCGCCCGGCGCGCCGTGTCAATGATCCGATGGGACAGGTTTCGGCGCGCTGTCACCGGTGAGCTCTCGACCGGAGGCGAACCGCCGGCACATCCCGGCGCAGCACGACCCGGACCGGATGACGGCGCCGCCACGGGGCCGCCACGGGGCCGGCGGCGGCCCGTCCGCGGTCAGTGCGCCGGGTTCGGGGTGTGCGGCCGCTTGCCGAGCTGGCGCCAGTCGTCCTCCGCCACGTCCACGTGGTAGTGCTTCGCGGCCGCCCTGATGTTGGCGAACGCCTGGTCGCGCTCCTGGTCGGACACGTCCTGGACCTGGTCGAAGCGGGCCAGCGCGTTGCGCACGTGGCTGGCGTCGGTCAGCGGCTCCTTGCGCTTTCCCGGGAAGGCGTAGGCGCTGTCCGGCAGCATCCCGCGGTCCTCGGTGGACAGCTCGCCGTGCTCCTCGTGCGGTCTCCAGGTGGTCTTCATGCCCCGCATCGTTCCCGTACCGGCCGCGGCTACACGCCGGGGCGCGGCGGCAGGCGGCGGCGGGCGCCGGCGTCGACCGGGACGGCGGGCCGATCAGGCCAGCAGCCGGCGCACCGCCGACGGCAGCCCGCGGTCGGTCCAGAGCTCCGCGAGCCGGTCGGAGCCGACCCGCCCGGCCGCCGCGGCGACCTCGTCCTGCACCGTCCGGCCCTGCATGGCGGCGCTCAGCACGGCCGGGTGGATGTAGGAGGCGCGGGCGACCGAGGGGGTGTTGCCGAGCAGCGCGGCGGTCGCCTGGACGGCCGCGTTCTGCGGCGAGCGGGCATTCGGCCGGGCCAGGCCCGAGACGTCGGCGCCGTCGAGCGCGGCCGCGGCCAGCACCGTGCCCGCCCAGGTGCGGAACGACTTCGCGCTGGCGTCGATGCCCGCCAGGGTGTGGATGTAGCCGTTGACGTGCGCGCTGGTGACGTGCACCCAGCGGCCCTGGTCCGCGCTCCAGGCTGCGCAGCGCGGTCACCGCGGTCCGCAACTTCCTCGGACCATACAAGCACGGGAAGCTCCCGGCCGTTACCAAGCCGGCGGCAATCTGCCTCGCCGTCGTCGGGGGCGTGCTGACGTTCCTCGGTACCTGGGGCGTGCTCGCATCCCGCAGCGTGCGCGCTCTGGCGGCGATGGAGTTCGCCGGGCCGCCGAACAGTCCGGGTGGCGTGTTCGACAAGGCCGGCGGTGCCTACCAGCACGATGCGCTGATCGCCATGCTGATCGTGGCGGTCCTGGCGGCCGGTCTGGCCGTTCTGGGCTGGCTCGGGTACCGGGTGTTCTGCTCGAAGGCGGGACGGCGCGCCGGCGCCGGCGCTGCGGCCGCGGCGCTGACCGGGCTGCTGCTCGCCGCGGCGGAGCTCGGGCTGATCCTCGCGTCCTCATCCGGGCCGCATCCGCCGCTCGGCGCCATGCAGCCGCTCGCCTTTAGGTAGAACAGGTGCAGCAGGCCGCCGACGACCACGATCTCGGTCGGCGCGCTGGTGGTCACCTTTGCCCGGCTGCTGAGCTGGAGGCAGGGCTGTCACGTTCCGTTCCGTTGGAGCCTCGGGGTGAGATTCCCCGGGGCGCCCGACTGTGTTGATGGCGTTCGGGCCGGCATCGCCGCCGCTAGCAGCACGCCTCTGGGCTCACGTGCACGATCCCGACCGGGCACGGATACAGCCCGGTGCCCGGCCACGGCCGGCGCCACAGGGGGCAAGCAGAGATGGAAGGACGGCGACCTGTTCCCTCGACCTCGGGGAGAACGTCGGGCCGGGCGGACCCGAAGATCGGTACGCACTGGGACAGGGCGGGCTGGCTGCCCCCCGACGGGCCGCCCAACCGCCTCGGAATCAGCGTCTCCGGAGGCGGCATCCGTTCCGCGAGCGTGAGCTCGGGGCGTTGCAGGAGCTGCAGGTCGCCGGCGTGCTGTCCAAGGCCCGGTACCTGGTCTCGGTCTCCGGCGGCGGGTACACCGCGGGCGCCTACCAGATGGCGCTGACGGGCGCCGGTTCATCGGAGTCGACGGCGACCCCGCGGGACGTGCTGGCACCCGGGTCGGTCGAGGAGGATCACGTCCGCCGGCACAGCAAGCCGACGTGGCGAGCAACCAGAGCGAGACCAGCACGCCACGCAGCAGCACGCCCAGCGCGACCGCCCATTCCCTGGCACTGTCGGCGATGTAGCGGGTGGTGCCGGTCGTCGATCTGGCCGGCCTGGCGGTGGTGGGTCCGATCCGACGGATTTGTCCGATGCCGGCAGTGCAGCTGAGGATGAGGCGGGGTGGAAACGCCGGAGGCCGGTCTGGACCGGAGGTTTGGCGTCGTCCGGCATCGGCGGCGGGGGTCGCCGCCGCCTCGCCGCCGCCCCGACTGCTTGGTGGTGATGCGGGTCGGCATCGCAGCGGTGGTGTCGGTAGGAGGGTGGCCGCGACGCCGTCGATCCGGCCGACCGCCGCGCGCCGTCACCAGGTGTATCGCGTGCCCGGGTCGCAGCCGCCGATGCAGTCCCCGCCGGCTCTCGGCGACCCCGCGTCGATGTGTAGCTGTCAACTTGGCGTGTGCCGGCTGGCGGCTGGTGGCAGGTGGCGCGGTGTGGAGGCGGAGATGCGCCGGTTCCGCAGGGTCGGTCGTCGGCGGTGGGTGTGGTGTGACGCCTGGTGTGGGCGGCGCGATGCGGGTGCTCGGCGTAGTGTGTTCGGCTGCGCGGCTGCGGAAGGAGCGTCTCATGGATGGCTACCGGCGCCTGACAGCGATCACGGCGGCGGTCGCCGCCGCTCTCCTCGCCGTGTCGATGCAGGGGCGGGCAGCCTTGGCCGCGCCCGGCATCCCGGTGAACGTGGACGTCAGCCAGCGGCACCTCAACGAGTCCGAGGAGGCGATCGCGGTCAACCCGACCAACCCGGACAACATCGTGGTGGTGACCAACGTCGGCCACCGGGAAGCTGGGCTGACGGCCGGGATGTTCGAAGGGGTCAGCTTCGACGGCGGGAGGACCTGGGCGAGGAAACTGATCGGTCTGGGCAGCGGCGATCCGCTGGGCGACTCCTGCTGCGACCCGAGCCTGTCCTTCGACCAGTACGGCAACCTGTTCCTGACCTATCTCTACCAGACGGAGAACCAGGTCCCGGTGGCGCTGAGCACTGACGGCGGCCTGTCTTTCACGGTGATCGCCAACATCTCGGCAGCGGACCTGCCGGCGACCAAGGCGCGCGGCGACAACCGGGGCCTGTTCCGATTCGTCGACCAGCCGACCATCACCGCTGGCGCTGGCCAGGTGTGGGTGGTGTTCAACGCCGGCGGGCCACTGGTCGCCACCGGCGCGCCGGTCACCGGTGCCGGCCGGATCGGGGCGTTCGTCCCGGTCCAGGTGATCCCCGGGACGAACAACTGCACCTACGGCGACATCGCCATCGGCCCGCACGGCCAGGTGATGCAGGCCTGCAACCTGACCGAGACCGGCCAGGGCGGTGGCAAGGTCTTCGTCAACGTCGACCCGGATGGGGTCGGCCCGGCCGGCTTCGGCGACCGGGTGTTCGTGGCCCAGACCCACGTCGGCGGCTTCGACTTCATCCCGCCGCAGCCGGACCGTTCGGTGGACGCCGAGGTGGGGCTGGCCTGGGACCGCAGCGGCGGCCCGCACACCGGACGGGTATCGATGATCTACACCCGGGAACACCCGAACGAGAGCGACAACACCGACGTCTACTCGCAGCACTCCGACGACAGCGGGGCAACCTGGAGCACGCCGGTACGGGTCAACGACGACGCCACCACCAACAGCCAGTTCCTGCCGAAGATCTCGGTCGACCAGACCACCGGCAACCTCGCCGTCGTCTGGTACGACAGCCGCAACGACACCGGCACCGGCGGTCCCGCAGACACCGACGGGGTGCCGAATGACGACGCCCAGTTCTGGGGTGCGTTCAGCACCGACGGCACGGCCAGCTTCACCCCGAACATCCAGATCAGCGCCGGCACCTCGAACTCCCACGACTCCGGAAACGGGATCGACTACGGCGACTACTCGGGCCTGTCGTTCCACGCCGGGCTCGCACACCCCGCCTGGTCGGACAACTCCAACAGCACCGGCACCAACCCGGACGGCGCCCTGCACCAACTCGACATCCACACCGCGGCCATCCCACCAACCCGGTAACCCAGCCGCACCGAAGACCAGCCCTGGGTCGGTCAGCTCGTCCGGGCTCCGCGCGCAAGCCAGAGTCGCGCAGTGCCGCTCCGCGGCTTCGCATGGTGCCGCTCCGCGGCAGGGTCGCGTGTGCGCACGACGAGCGCATGTGCGTACCTGCGTGGGGGCGTCGGGGGGCCGGTTCGCGACGGTTCGGGAGCGGTTGAGGAATAGGGTCTGTTCGGGGCCGTGCTTGGGTGTTCGAGCCTTGCCGCGCTGCCGGTGTCGGCCGGCCTGGGCGGCGGTGACCTGCCGATCGGGAGAGGACTGTTCGGATGCGAGCACTGCAGTTCGGGGCTTACGTTGACCAGCTCCCGGACGTCATCCAACATGCCCTCGACCAGCGCGATCTCATACAGGTCGCGGCGCCGCACCGGGTCGGACAGGTCCCAGCGCACCCCGCGGATCAGGCCCCGACCAGAACAGCCGAGCCGGAAGAGCGACGACCCCACGCAACCGGCCACGCAACTCGCTCACCTCGCCCGGCACCGCAACATCCCGCACCCAGCCAGGACGCGACACCGAACCCACCGCCTCGACCACATGGTCATGGTGCACCACGTGTCTGTGCAGGTACGGGGCTTATGTGAACCACGCTGGCAGTGTGGGGGTCAGGGGTTCGAGTCCCCTCAGCTCCACC
>WNGB01017957.1_pt1 | contig 21290 bp, 20 predicted proteins | sample 5400681 | NCBI WGS metagenome assembly WNGB01 (sample SAMN13153367, study PRJNA577476) | soil metagenome | isolation source: 115 cm soil or saprolite under grassland replicate 2 | place: USA:California | collected 2016-06-15
GCTCCCCACGCCGCTGCCGGCACGGCGAACGGGGGACGCCTGGCGCCTGATCGCGGGTGACCGCGAGCTGCGCGTGTCCAACCTCGACAAGGTGTACTGGCCGAGGGATCGCCTGACCAAACGGGACCTGCTCGGCTACTACTGGAACGTGGCGCCGCTGCTGCTCCCCCACCTCCGCGACCGTCCTTTGACCATGCTGCGAATGCCGGACGGCATCGAGGGCGAGGCGTTCTTCGAGAAGCGGGTGCCCGGCCACGCGCCGGACTGGCTGCCCACCGCGCGGGTCCCCGGGGACGACCGCAAGGTCAACGACATGGTGATGGCGCAGGACCTGGCCAGCCTGCTCTACGTCGTCAACCTCGGCTGCATCGAGCTGCACCCGCTGCACAGCCGGGCCGGCTCGCTGGACCGTCCCGAGTTCGCGCTGTTCGATCTCGACCCCTTCGAGCCCTACACCTTCGCCGACGTCCGCACGGTCGCCAAGCTGATCAAGGTGGTGCTGGACGGGCTGGGGCTGCGCGGCTACCCGAAGACCTCCGGCGCCACCGGGATGCAGGTCTACGTGCCGCTCGAGCCGGTGCACCCGTACGCGGACGTGCGCGCCTTCGTCGAGCAGGTCGGTCGCCTGCTGGTCCGCGCCTACCGGGAGAAGGTGACCATGGCCTGGCCCGTCGCCGAGCGGGCCGGGAAGGTGTTCATCGACCACCAGATGAACCGCAAAGGCGCCAACATCGCCAGCGTCTACTCGCTGCGGCCACGGCCCGGCGCGCCGGTGTCGACCCCGCTGGACTGGGACGAGCTGGACCAGGACCTGGAGCCGAACGACTTCCGCATCGACAACGTCTGGCAGCGGTTCGAGGAGGCGTCCAGCCCGCGGAAGCCGGCGCGGCATCGGAGTCGGAGGCGGCGCCTCCGCCCACGCCCGACCTCTCCGAATACCGGAGCAAGCGGGACTTCCGGCGCACCCCGGAGCCGGCCGGCACCGCCCGGCGAGCAGTGGCGCTGCCGGAGGCGCCGCACGCGGCCGGGCTCGCCGAGCCGGCCGACCTGGCGTCGGGCCCGGTCTTCTGCATCCAGCAGCACCACGCCCGCGCGCTCCACCACGTCCGCTTCGAACGCGACGGCGTACTGGTGTCCTTCGCTGTCCCCAAGCGGCTGCCCGAGGTGCCCGGCGTCCGGCACCTGGCGGTCAACACCGAAGACCACCCGATGGACTACCTCACCTTCTCGGGCTCCATCCCGGAGGGCGAGTACGGCGCGGGCGAGGTGCGCCTGTTCGACCTCGGCACCTACGAGCCGCTGGAGGTGACCGACGGCAAGTGGACCGTCCGCCTGCACGGCAGCCGCTACCGCGGGGCCGAGTACCACTTCGTGCGCACCAAGCAGGACTGGATCTGCCTGCTCGGCGGCCGGACGCCCCTGCCGGCCCCGGCCGCGCCGCCGACCTTCGAGCCGATGATGGCGCAGCTGGTCCGCGAGCCGTTCGACGACGAAGCCTGGCTCTTCGAGGTGAAATGGGACGGTCACCGCTGCCTCGCCGCGCTCGGCGGGACCACCCGGCTGACCTCGCGGACGGCCCGCGATGTCACCGCCCAGTTCCCGGAGCTGGACAGACTGCACCGCCAGCTTGCCGCGCGCAACGCCGTGGTCGACGGCGAGATCGTCGCCTTCGACCAGGACGGCCGGCCGTCGTTCCAGCGCATGCAGGACCGCTTCCACCGCTCGCCCGAGGAGCTTGCGCGCCATCGCGGCCGGGTGCCGATCCAGTTCCTGGCCTTCGACCTGTTGTGGCTCGACGGCGAGTCCCTGTTGGAGCTGCCGCTGGCCGACCGCCGGGCTCGCCTTGCCGAGGTGCTGGTGCCGCGCGACGACGTGCGCGTCTCGCAGGAGGTCCAGGGCCGCGGCACCGCCTTCTTCGACCAGATCAAGGGCCTGGGCCTGGAGGGAGTGGTCGCCAAGCGGCTGACCAGCCAGTACCGGCCGGGCGCCCGCTCGCCGGACTGGCGCAAGGTCAAGGCGCTGCGACGCCAGGACTGCGTGATCGTCGGCTGGACCAGGGGCAAGGGCGGCCGCTCCAGCACGCTCGGGTCGTTGCTGCTGGCGGTGTACGACGGCGGCGGGCCGCGCTACGTCGGCAACGTCGGCACGGGCTTCACCCACAGCTTCCTGGAGCGGCTGCTGCCCGACCTCCAGGAACGCGAGCAGGCGCACGCCCTCCTTCAAGGGGATCCGCACCGACAAGCTGCCCGAGGACTGCCGCCGCGAGGACGTCGCCGAGCGATAGCGGCGCCGCCGCGCCAGCCCGATGATTTGTGACGATCGTGGCGGATACACCAGAGGGCTTCGCTCGCGGGTAGGCAAGGATGGCGCCGAGCAGGCAGAATGACGCCCAGGGGTCCCAGACCCTGAAGGTAGGTGGAGAAGGGCGGCATGCAGATGGGTGCCCACATCCTGGTCGTGGACGACGATCCCCTGCTGGCTTCGGCGCTGCGTCGGCCGCTGGCCTACGAGGGCTTCGAGGTCGACGTCGCCGCGTCCGGGGAGGAGGCCCTTTCGAGGGCCCTCGACCACGCTCCTGACCTCGTCATCCTGGACGTGCTGCTTCCTGGCATCGACGGGCTCGAGGTCTGCCGGCGCCTGCGCCAGGCGGGCGACGTGCCGGTGCTGATGCTGACGGCCCGCAGCGAGGTGCCGGAGCGGGTGGCCGGCTTCGAGGCCGGCGCCGACGACTACCTCGGCAAGCCGTTCGCGTTCGAGGAGCTGCTGGTCAGGATCAAGGCGCTGCTGCGAAGGGGCCGCAACGGCTCGAGCACCGCGGAGCTGCGCTTCGGCGACCTGCGCATGGACCGCTCCACCCACGAGGTGTGGCGCGGCGACCGCTCCATCTCGCTCACCCGCCAGGAGTTCGACCTGTTGTCGCTGTTCCTGGAGCACCCGCGCCAGGTGCTGACGCGGTCGACGATCCTGGAGCGGGTCTGGGACTACGACTTCGGCCGCGACTCCAACGTGCTGGAGGTCTACGTGGGCTACCTTCGCCGCAAGCTGGAGACCGAGGGCGAGCCCCGGGTGATCCACACCGTCCGCGGGGTCGGCTACGTGCTCCGCGAGGACCCGGACGGCGCCCGATGAGCTTCCGCGCGCGGTTGACCGTGGCCTACCTGGTGTTGCTGATGCTCGCGCTGACCGCCTTCGGGTTCGGCGTCTACACCTACGTGGACCGGCGGCTGCACGACGAGTTCGCCTACTCCGTGCAGAGCCAGGGCCAGGCGCTCGGTCGGCTGCTCTATTCCTACGACTTCGCCAACGACATCCACGAGAACGGCCAGCTCGGTCGGAAGACCCCCGACCAGAAGCCGGGCACCTGGATGCAGATCGCCATGGGCGAGGACAAGGACCGCAAGCGGTGGGCGATCGACGCCAAGAGCCCCAACACCGACGAGAACGCCGGCGTCCGGCTGCCGCACGTGGCCTACAACCGCGTGACGCGGGTCCAGGCCGACCTCAACGACCTGCACATTCCCCTGGCGGTGTACTCCGAGCCGTTCGAGGCCCTCCAGAGCGTGCCGCCGGGCGAGAAGGGCAGGCAGGCGAACCTGCCGGCGCCCGACGTCCAGAAGACCCCGCCCAAGAAGCTGTACGGCGAGGTCACCGTCGCCCGCTCGCTGGACAGCGTGGAGTCGTCGCTGCGCCTGCTGCGCAGCATCCTGATCGGCGGCGGCCTGGCGGTGCTGCTGGTGGCCGCGCTGATCGGCTCCGGACTGGCGGCGGCGCTGCTCCGCCCGCTCGCCCGCATGCGGGCCACCGCGCAGCAGATCGGGGACGACCGCGACTTCACCAAGCGGCTGCCGGTCGAGGGCAAGCCGCACAACCGCCGCGACGAGCTGGGCCGCCTTTCCCTCACGTTCAACCAGATGCTGAACGAGCTGGAACGCTCCCACGTCGACCTGCAGACCACGCTCGACTCGCAGCGGCGCTTCGTGGCCGACGCATCGCACGAGCTGCGCACCCCGATCACCGCGATCCGCACCAACGTCGAGTTCCTGAGCCGGGTCCCCGACGCCCGGCCGGAGGACCGCAGCGCCGCCCTGCACGACGTCCTCACCGAGATGCGCCGCATGGAGTCACTGATCGGCGACCTGCTCGCGCTGGCACGGCTGGAGGCCGCCACCAGGTCCGCGCCCCGGCGCATCTTCCGCCTCGATCACCTGGTCGCCGACATCCACAGGGACTCCGGGCGCCACGCCTCGGACGCCGTGGAGGTCCGTCTCGGCCCACTGCCGGAGGCCTGGGTGCTCGGCGACCGCGACGACCTCCGCCGCGCGATCTGGAACGTGGCCGACAACGCGCTCAAGTACACCCGCACGGGCTGGGTCGAGCTGAGCATGGCCGTGCACGACGGTCGGGCCGAGGTCCGGGTGGCCGACAGCGGCATCGGCATCGAGGACGAGCACCTCGACCGGATGTTCGACCGGTTCTGGCGAGCGCCCAGCGTGCGCGGCATGGCCGGGTCGGGGCTGGGGCTGGCGATCGTCAAGTGGGTCGCCGAGCTGCACGGCGGCGGCGTCTCGGTGGAGTCGCAGCCCGGGCGCGGTTCGATCGTGACCATCGACCTGCCGGCCACGGTCCGCCAGGGAGTCGCCCGCCGCCTGCAACAGCAGGTCGAGCAGATCGGCAGGCTCGCTCCCGTGGGTCGCTCCTGAGGCGGCGCCCTGAGACGTCGGACCTGCGTGGCCCGTGGCTTTGGACCAGCTTTCTTAAGACTCCCCTATGTCATTCTCAGCCAGTTCTCAGGGTGACCGCGTAGAACGACTGCAACGCGGCGGATGTGCCGAGCGGGATCGCCCTGGTCCCGGGGTGAGGCTCAGCCCCTCGGATGACCGGGCTCGCGACACGCATCCGTTGCCGGCGACACGCCGGAGGCCCATATGGTGGGACAAGGCCGGGGGCAACCGCTCCGGCCTTGGGGCCTCCGGGGGAGCCAATCTCATTCCGGATGGTGCCGGATCGCGCTGCTGGCGCTATGGTGTGACTTGTCCACGTCGGCTGCCCCTCCACCCCTCCGTCCCGTCTCCGAACAGGTTTGACCTGTCCGGTTCCCGGGAAGCTCGAGTCACCACTCGGAGTCCCCGATACATAGGGTGTTCCGCGTTCGAGCAACCCCGCTGCGCCACCAAGGCACCGGCCGCCCGGAAGGAGCCCTATCCGTGACTGAACACAAGCCACGGCTGGCAGCGGTCGGCGAGGCCGCGGCCGCGCACACCCAGCTCGAGGCGGCGCTCTTCGAGATCAAGCGGGTGATCGTCGGCCAGGAGGGGATGCTGGAACGCGTCCTGGTCGCGTTGCTCTCCAACGGGCACCTGCTCCTGGAAGGCGTGCCCGGCCTGGCCAAGACGCTCACCATCTCGACCGTGGCCAGAGTGCTCGGCGGCACCTTCCACCGCGTGCAGTTCACTCCCGACCTGGTGCCTTCCGACCTGGTCGGCACGCGCATCTACCGGCCGGACAGCGGCAATTTCGACACCGAGCTGGGGCCGGTGTTCTGCAACTTCCTGCTCGCCGACGAGATCAACCGCGCGCCCGCCAAGGTGCAGTCGGCGCTGCTGGAGGTCATGCAGGAGCGGCAGGTCACCATCGGCAAGGCGACCTATCCCGCGCCGGACCCGTTCCTGGTGCTGGCCACCCAGAACCCGATCGAGTCCGAGGGCACCTATCCCCTTCCCGAGGCGCAGGTCGACCGCTTCATGATGAAGGTGCTGGTGGACTACCCCAACTTCAGCGAGGAGATGAGCGTGGTCCACCGCTCACTGGTGGACCCCGCAGACGTCCAGCAGGTGCTCACGCTGGACCAGCTCCACGAGTACCAGCGCGCCACCAAGGACATCTACGTCGACCGGCTGGTGGCCGAGTACTCGGTCGCGCTGTGCATGGCGACCCGCCTGCCCGAGCAGTACGGGGTCGGCGAGATCGCGCCCTACATCGGCTACGGCGCGAGCCCGCGCGGCTCCATCAACCTGGTGCACGCCGCCAGGGCGCTGGCGCTGCTGCGCGGCCGCCCCTACGCGCTGCCGCAGGACGTGCAGGAGGTGGCCAAGGACGTGCTGCGCCACCGGCTGGTGCTCACCTACCAGGCCCTCGCCGAGGAGGTCACCGCCGACGCCCTGCTGACCGCGGTGCTGTCCTCGATCCCGGCGCCGCGGATCGACCTGGCACGCGAGTCGACCGCATGAGCGCGGCCGGCGGCGGCGTCCCGCTCGTCCCGGTCCGGACCCCGGACCGACCAGGACCCGGGCCCACCCCGGAGGCGCTGCTGCGCGCGCTCGACGTGGTGGTCCACAGGCGGGTGGAGGCGCTGCTGGCCGGCGAGTACCGCTCCAACTCCGTCGGGATCGGGACGGAGCTCGCCCAGATCCGCCCCTACCAGCCGGGCGACGACGTGCGCCGCATCGATTGGAACGTGACCGCGCGCACGCGCGAGCCGCACGTCCGCGACCAGGTGGCCGAGCGCGCCCTGGTGAGCTGGCTGATCCTCGACACCTCGCCGTCGATGTGCTTCGGCACCGCCGAGCGCCGCAAGGCGGACGTGGCCGAGGGCGTGGCGCTGGCCGTCGGCCACCTCACCACCCGGCGCGGCAACCGCCTGGGGATCGTGACCTTCGGCGACGACCACCCGGTCACGCTCCCGCCCCGCCAGGGCCGGGTCGGCCTGATGGGCCTGCTCGCCTCGCTGCGCCGCGAGCCGCAGCTCGACGGGGCCGGAGCCACCTCGCTCGGCGAGGGGATGGCCCGCGCCGGGCGGCTCACCCACAGCCGCTCGCTGCTGTTCCTGGTCAGCGACTTCCGCGGGCCGCGCGACTGGAAGGCCGCGGTGCTGGCGCTGGCCGGGCGGCACGACCTGATCGCCGTGGAGATCCGCGACCGCCGCGAGCAGGAGCTGCCCAACGTCGGAGAGCTCCTGCTGGTCGACCCGGAGACCGGCCGGCACCTGCGCGTCGACACCGGGCAGCGCACGCTGCGGGAGCGCTTCAACGCGGCGGCCGACGCCGAACGGGCCGAGCTGGCGGCGGAGCTGCGCCGCTGCGGCGTGGACCACGTCGTGCTGTGGACCGAGGGCGACTGGCTGCGAAGCTTCGCCGGGTACCTGCGCCACCGGGTGACCGGACCGGCGAGCGGCACCCAGACCGTGGCGAGGCGATCGCGATGAGCCTCCAATGGCCGGGATTCCTGTGGGCACTGGCCCTGGTCCCGGTCGCGGTGCTCGCCTACCTGCTCGGCCAGCGACGCCGCACCAGCTACGCGGTCCGCTTCACCAACCTCGACCTGCTCGCCAACGTCGTCACCCGCTCGCCCGGGTGGCGCCGCCACCTGCCACCGGCCCTGTACCTGCTGGCGCTGACCGGGCTGCTGTTCTCGCTGGCGCGACCACAGGCGGTCACTCTGGTCCCCAAGGAGCAGGCCACGGTCATGCTGGTGATGGACACCTCCGGCTCGATGAACGCCACCGACGTGGCGCCGAGCCGGATGATCGCGGCCGAGCAGGCGGCCAACGTCTTCCTCGGTGAGCTGCCGGAAAAGTTCCGCGTCGGCGTGGTCGCCTTCTCGGGCACGGCGCAGATCCTCACCCGGCCCACCACCGACCGGGCTGCCGTCCAGGACGCGCTGGCCTCGCTGCACGCCGAGGGGCCGACGGCCATGGGCGACGCGATCGAGCGGGCGCTGGAGGCCAGGCTGCCGCCGCCCGCCCCGGGCGCTCCCACCACGACCGTGCCGGGCGGACACGGGAGCGTCCCGACGACCACGGCCCCCGACCTGTCCAAGCAGCCGCCCACGGTGATCCTGCTGCTCTCGGACGGGTCGAACACCCAGGGCCGGACCCAGCCGCTGGACGCGGCCCGGCACGCGCGCCAGCTCAACGTCCCGGTGTTCACCATCTCACTGGGCACCGACACCGGCATGGTCGACGTCCCGGACGAGGCCACCGGGCAGCTCCGCCGCATCCCGGTGCCGCCGGACAAGTTCACCCTGCGGCGCGTGGCCGAGGCGACGGGCGGCCGTTTCTTCGCCGCCCCGACCAGCAAGGACCTCAAGGGCATCTACCACGACCTCGGCTCCAAGATCGGCCTCGTCAGGCAGAGGCAGGAGGTCACGGTGGTCTTCGCCGCGGCGTCGCTGCTGCTGCTGGTCGCCGGGGCCGGCCTGTCGCTGATCTGGTTCAGCCGGTTCCCGTGAGGGGCTCACCTCCCTCGCGTTCGGGCCGCGGCACGGCCACCGTCAGGGGCGCGGCGACCACCTCCGGGTCCGCGGCTTCGAGCGACTCGTCGGTCGCCTGCGAGGGGCTCTGGACCTCGCCGGCGCGGTCGGAGACCTCGGAGAGCCTGTCGCCGAAGCGGTCCAGCCGGCGGGCGGCCTCCTCCCAGCGTGTTCGCGCGTTGCCGAGGTGCTTGCCGACCACCTCGAAGTCGCTCTGGAAGCGGTCGAGGTCGCCCCGCAGCGCCGACAGCGCGTCGAGCACGCGCCGGGCGTTCGCCTCGACCCGCAGGCCGCGCAGCCCCACGCCCACTGACAGGAGGTAGGCATAGAACGTCGCCGGCGACACCGGGAAGACGCGACGCTCCAGCGCGTAGCGGAACGCCGACTCGCCCGCCGGCTCCTCACGGAGGAACTCGTAGTAGACGGCCTCCGACGGCAGGTAACAGAGGGCGAAGTCGAAGGTGCCCTCGTCGGGGCGGATGTACTTGTCGGCGATCGCGTCCACGTGCCTGCGCGCGTCGCGCACGAAGGCGCGGCGGTGCAGCGCGCGGGCGGCGTCGCCATGGTCCTCGGCGGCCATCCGGGCGAAGGCTTCGAGCGGGAACTTGGAGTCCACCGACACCAGCGCGCCGTCGAGCACCAGCACGGCGTCGACGCGCGCTCCCGAGCGGAAGGCGTACTGGGTCCGCCAGCATCCCTCTGGCAGGCCCTGGGTGAGCAGGTGCTCGAGCAGGACCTCGCCGAAGGCGCCGCGCGCCTGCGGCGGCCGCAGCAGGTCCTCCAGCTTGCCGAGGTCGCGCGCCTGCTCGAGGACCTGCTGGGCGATACCGCTCACCACCGCGACCCGCTCGCGCACGTCGGCGGCCACGTCGCTCGCCTGGGCCTGCGCGTGCTGCACCGTGTCCAGGCCGAGGTACAGGCGGCGGTCCAGGTCGACCAGGCGCCGGTCGAGTTCCTTGGACATGCCGTCGAGCCGCCGGTCGAGCAGGCTGGCCGCAAGGCCGAGCTGCCCGCCTCGGCGCGCCAGCAGGAAGCCGGCCGCCAGCCCCCCGAGCACCGCGACCGCCACGCCCAGCTCCCAGCCCACCGGCCTCGCCTCCCGTTCGTGCGCCGTCCTTGGCGCAGGAACCTACCAAGCCGGTGCGACACTTGGTCGCCTTCTTCCACATGCCCCGCCCACCGCCGCCGGCGGATCGTTTCCGCCCGGTCCTGCTACGCTCGCGCGGCAACCCGCCGCGCGCGGCCCGACGAGCAGGAGGACGTTCGACCGATGGAGGTCAAGCTGGGGGTCACCGACAACCCCAAGGAACTCGAGGTCGATATCGACCAGTCAGCCGATGAGGTGGCCAAGATCGTGGAGAGCGCCCTGGCCAACGAGACCCGCGTCGTCCTTTGGCTGACCGACAGCAGGGGCCACCGCGTCGGCATCCCCACCGACAAGCTCGCCTACATCGAGATGAGCGAGGACAACCCCGAGAAGCGCGTCGGCTTCGCCTCGCGCTGAGCAACCGGCCCGCGGGCGGGCCGGGAGGCCCCCAGGGCCCCGCGGGAGGTCCGGACCCGCCAGAGGCCCCGGCCCTACTGGTAGTCGCGGTGGTAGCTGATGCCCTCGCGCCCCAGCTCGACCACGGACACGCCGGGGGTGCCGGACCAGCGCCGGCCGGCCTCGGTGTAGGAGCTGGTCCACTCGGCCAGCACCGACGAGTCGGCGTCGACCTCGCGCTTGACCGTGACCTCGACCGGGCCGCGCCTGGCGAAGTACGCGGCCAGGTAGTTGCGGATCTCGTCGCGGCCGCGATGGGCGGCGTTGTCCGGCTCGTAGTAGACCGCGTCGGATGCGTACAGCGCGGCGGCGGCGTCCGCGTCGGCCCTGGCATGGGCCTCGCGCAGCGCCTGGTAGACGTCGGCCGGACTGGCCACTGGCGACCTCCTCGAAGGCTCCGGCCCACGGCGGGCCGGATCTGACCACGGGAACCGCGCCAAGCCTACCGTAGGGGCGGGCGGTGCCGAGCCAGGCAGTACGATTGACACCGAGTCCTGAAGGCACTGCATCGCTCCAATCGATCAAGGGGGAACCAGTGGCAGCCAAGCTGGTCGAATGCGCTTCCTGTGGGGCATTCGTCGAGGTGTCGGAGGCAGCGGCCGACACCGATCAGCAGCCCGAGGCGCTGCTCGAGCAGGCGCCCGAGCTGGTCAAGTTCTACTGCCCGGACTGCTGGTCCGAGGGCGCGGGCTGATGCCGGGCGGCCACTCCCTGCTCGAGGAGGTCAACCCGGCCGAGCTGGCCCTGGAGCTGGACGGCCCGACGCCCCCGCTGCTGGTCGACGTCCGCACCGCCGAGGAGCGGGCGATCGCCACCATCGAGCCCTCGCTGCACCTGGACCTCGGCGAGTTCGTCGACCGGGCGCCCTCCGAGATCCCCAAGGACGCGGGGGTGGTGATCTACTGCCACTCGGGCATGCGCAGCGCCCAGGCGGCCATGTGGCTGAAGGCCAACGGCTGGTCGCGCCCGAGGAGCCTTGCGGGCGGGATCGACGAGTGGAGCCTGGTCGTCGACCCGCGAATCCCCAGGTACTGACGCCGTCATCGGCGCACGTCCGCCGGTCCGGACACGCAGATCGCAGAAGGCAGATACACTGGGCAGCTAGGAGGGCAGGCTCCCAAGCTGGAGCCGCCCTTGAGGCATGTCCACACACGTTCTTGGAGGCACCGGTCTGAGTCCAACACCGAGCAGCCACAGCAGCTCAACCAGTAACACCACCGAACGAAGTTTCGCCGACCTCGGCGCAACCCCTACCACCCTCACCTCGCTCGCACGCATCGGCGTCGAGCACCCCTTCCCCATCCAGACGCTCTGCCTGCCCTTGGCACTGGCCGGCGTCGACCTCATCGGCACCCGTGAGCTGTGCCTCCAGGTGGCCGCCGACATCTCCAAAGCGGGGCACGACGCGGGCGTCCGCGTCGCCGCGATCGTCGGCGGCAGGCCCATGGGCCCGCAGATCGTCGACCTGAACGAGGGTGCCCCCGTGGTGGTCGGCACCCCGGGACGGCTCCTCGACCACCTGCGGCAGGGCAGCCTGCAGCTCGACGCCCTGCGCGTGCTGGTGCTGGACGAGGCCGACGAGATGCTCGACCTCGGCTTCCTGCCGGACGTCGAGTCGATCATCGCCGCCACGCCACAGCACCGGCAAACGATGCTCTTCTCGGCGACCATGCCCAAGGCCGTGGTCGCGCTCGCCCGCCGCTACTCCAAGCAGCCGACCTTCGTGCACGCCGAGCCAGAGGGCGAGCTGGCCACCGTGCCCGCCACCGAGCAGCACTTCTTCCAGGTCCACCCGCTCAACCGCTTCGAGGTGCTCTGCCGCCTGCTCGACGCCCCCGCCAGGGACCGCGTCGCGGTGTTCCGGCGCACCAAGCGCGGGGTCGAGCGGACCATCCAGGGCCTGGTCGAGCGCGGCTACCGCGCGGGCGCCCTCCACGGCGACCTGCCGCAGGTGGTCCGCGAGCGCGTGATGCGCTCGTTCCGCAAGGGCAAGCTGGACGTCCTGGTCTGCACCGACGTCGCCGCCCGCGGGCTGGACATCGCCGGGCTCTCGCACGTGATCAACTACGACACCCCAGAGGACGAGCGCGCCTACGTCCACCGGATCGGCCGCACCGGCCGCGCCGGCGCGGCGGGCGTGGCGATCACCTTCGTGGCCTGGAACGAGGCCGCGACCGCTGACCTCATCCGCCAGCACCTCGGCCTCGCCGGGGAGCCGATCCCCGAGGTCTACTCCACCAGCCAGATGCTGGTCGATCTGTTCGACCTGCCGACCGTCGAGGAGGCGGCGGCCAAGCGCGCCGCCAGCCATCCGGCGGCGGCCAAGGCGAAGGCCAAGGCCGCCGCGTCGGCGTCCGGCGACGAGGAGGCCACCCAGGCGACACGCACGTCCGGGTCGCGCCGGCGTCGCCGCCGGCGCCTCGCCGGACCCCGGACCGACGCCTCCACCGCGGCGGTGGCTGGCTAGGGGGCGGTGGCTGGGCTGGGTCTGGACCTGGCGCGGGCAGCCACGGGCGCCCGCGGGCCTGGGAATCGGCCGGGCGGCCTCGCGGTTCCTGAATCAGGAGTGGCGAGTCCGCCCGAGCCGACAGGAGGGAGTCGTCGCCAGTGGAGCTGGCCGGGTTCGAGGCGACCGCCGTACCGCACATGGACACGCTGTACGACGCCGCCCTGCGCCTGACCGGCCAACGCGCCGCGGCGCAGGACCTCACCCAGGAGACGATGCTCCGCGCGCTGCGCTCGTTCTCGACGTTCAAGCCTGGCACCAACTGCAAGGCCTGGCTGCTACGCATCCAGTACAACCTGTTCTGCACGCAGTACCGCAAGGATCGCCGCCTGCCGCTGGTCTGGCTGGACTCGCCTGACGAGCCCAGCGTGGAGCCGCCGAGCTACGAGCCCGGCCCAGAGGAGCAGGCCGTGCGAGAGATGGACCGGGAGAGCGTCCGCCGGGCCATCGCGCTGCTGCCCGAGGAGTTCCGCATCGCCGTCACGTTGGTCGACATCCACGGGCTGTCCTGCGCGGAGGCTGCCGAGGTGATGGGCGTCCCACGGGGCACCATCCTGTCGCGCCTGCACCGGGCCCGCCGCCGCCTGGAGCGGCTGCTGACACCCGAGCTAGGGAGGGTGCAGGCCGATGACCTGTGAGCAGTTCCAGGACCGGCTGACCGCCTTCAGCCTCGGGGAGCTGGAGCCGCACGAGGCGGTCGCCGCGCGCGAGCACGTCGCGCGGTGCAGTGGCTGCGCCTCCCGCGCCCTGCTGGACCGCCAGCTCACCTCGCTGGTGCGCTCCACGGCCGTGCCCACGCCGGACACCGTCAGGGTCCGGATCATGTCGGCCCTGCGCGACGAGGCGCGGGGACATGGGCAGCGCAACCGTCGGCGCCACTGGCTGTCGCTGGGCGCCGCGGCCGGGCTCGCCGCCGCGATGCTGGCGGCGGCCCTGCTGCTGGTGCCGGCCCCGGCGCCGGCAAGTCCGCTGACCGCGGCATGGACCGCCTACCGGACCCAGCCGCTGATGACGCAGTGGGACAGCTCGACGCAGGCCCGCCTGACCGCCGTGCTCGGGCCCGCCGCGGAGACGCCCAACCTGACCTCCTTCGGCTACCGCGTCCAAGGGGCCGGCGGCCGCATGCTCGCCGGGCACCTCGCCGCCGTGACCGAGTACCGGGACATGGCCGGCCACCGGATGACCCTGATCCGCTGGAAGGGCGACCTGCCGGAGATGGCCAGCGCACGCGGCCCCACCAGCGATCCGGGCGTCGACGCGGCCAGATGGGGGTCGATCGGCAGCATCTGGTGGAGCTCCCACGGCATCGTCTACTGCCTGATCGGCGGCGTGCAGCAGCAGCTCCTCTACCGGGTGACGGAGCACCTCCAGAGCGGCGCGGGCTGATAGTCGAACCCCCGAAGATGGCAGACCTCAACCTTCCAGCTCGACACGGAATTGCTCCGGACGCGTCGGCGTTGAGCCAGGTGATGCACCCGACTTCATCTGGAGAACGAATGCCTGAGCTGTCTGTTGAGACCCTGCCGCTGCTCCCTCTGACCAGCGGTGTCGTGCTGCCCGGCATGGTCGTGACCGCCACCCTCGAGACCGCCGAGTCCCGTGCCGCCACCACGGCGGCCAGAGACGCCGGCCAACTGCTCGTGCTGGTGCCCAAGGTCGGCGAGCGCTATGCGCGCGTCGGCACCGTGGCCAAGGTCGAGGACGCCGGGGAGCTTCCCGGCGGACAGATGGCGATCGTGGTCCGGGGCCTGCACCGCGCCGAGATCTCCACGGGCGTGGCCGGCACCGGCAGCGCCACCTGGGTCGAGATCCAGCGGATCGACGAGCCGGAGCCCACGCCACGGGCGCGCGAGCTCGCTCGCGAGTACCGCGCAGTGATCCAGAACATCCTGGAGGCGCGCGGCGCGCGCCAGATCGCCGACACCCTGCGGGGCGTCGAGGACCCCGGCCAGCTCGCCGACACCGCCGTCTACTCGCCCGACCTCGACTTCGACCGCAAGGTCGAGCTGCTGGAGACCCTCGACGTCGAGCAGCGACTCGAGAAGGTCCTGGCCTGGGCCCGCGACACCCTCGCGGAGCAGGAGATCAAGGACCGCATCCGCCGGGACGTCTCCGAGGGCATGGAGAAGAGCCAGCGCGAGTTCCTGCTGCGCCAGCAGCTCGCCGCCATCCGCAAGGAGCTGGGCGAGCTGGACGACGACGAGGACCTGATCGCCAGCTACCGCAGGAAGCTGGACGAGGCCTCGCTGCCCGACCAGGCGCGCAAGGCGGTCGAGCGCGAGATCGACCGGCTGGAGCGGACGCCGGAGCAGAACCCCGAGCACGGCTGGATCCGGACCTGGCTCGACACCGTCACCGAGCTGCCGTTCGGCAAGCGGTCCGAGGACCGGCTCGACATCGGCGGGGCACGCGAGGTGCTCGACGCCGACCACACCGGCCTCGAGGACGTGAAGGACCGCATCATCGAGTACCTGGCCGTGCGCAAGCTGCGCTCCGACCGTGGCATCGAGCCCACCGGCCGCGGCGCCGGCACCATCATCGCGCTGGTCGGCCCGCCGGGCGTCGGCAAGACCTCGCTGGGCGAGTCGGTGGCTCGGTCCATGGGCCGCAAGTTCGTGCGCGTCGCGCTCGGCGGCATCCGCGACGAGGCGGAGATCCGCGGGCACCGGCGCACCTACGTCGGCGCCCAGCCCGGCCGCATCGTCCGGGCCATCAAGGAGGCCGGGACCATGAACCCGGTGTTCCTGCTGGACGAGGTCGACAAGGTCGGCTCCGACTGGCGGAAGGTCGCGATCGCCCGCGACCACCTGCTCGGCCGTCGGACGGAGCAGGCGGGCCTGCGGCCCGGCGAGGTGGAGCTGACCACCGACGCCCTGCGGACGATCGTTGGCGACTACACGCGCGAGGCGGGCGTCCGAAACCTCGAGCGCGAGCTCGGCCGGCTGCTCCGCAAGGTCGCGACCAAGCTGGCGGCCGGCGAGGTCCAGGCTCCGCTGGTGATCGACGCCTCGGACGTCGGCAGCTACCTCGGCAGGCAGCGGTTCTTCTTCGAGGCGGCCGAGCGCACGGCCGTCCCGGGCGTGGCCACCGGCCTGGCGGTCACCGGCACCGGCGGCGACGTGCTGTTCGTCGAGGCCAGCATCATGGGCGGCGACCCGGGCCTGACCCTGACCGGCCAGCTCGGCGACGTCATGAAGGAGTCGGCCAGCATCGCCCTCTCCTACGTCCGCGCGCACGCTGACGAGCTGGGCATCGACCAGCAGGTCGAGGGACGCCGAGTCCACCTGCACGTGCCGGCGGGCGCGGTGCCGAAGGACGGCCCGAGCGCCGGCGTCACCATGACGACCGCGCTGGTGAGCCTGCTCACCGGCCGTCCGGTCCGCTCCGAGGTCGGCATGACCGGCGAGGTCACCCTGCAGGGACGCGTCCTGCCGATCGGCGGCGTCAAGCAGAAGGTGCTGGCCGCCCACCGGGCCGGCCTCAAGGAGGTCATCCTGCCGAGCCGCAACGGCGGCGACCTCGACGACGTGCCAGAGTCGGTGCGCGACGAGATGACCTTCCACCTGGCGGACGAGATCGGGCAGGTGCTCGACCTGGCGCTCGCCTCGGATGAGGCGACCGCCGGCGGCGAGCCCGCCGAGCAGGCCGCCTGACCCGCCCACGAATGCGACGGGGCCGGCTCCACCAGGAGCCGGCCCCGTCCTTGGCGTCGCTGCTATTCGAGGAGGTCGAACTCCCCGTCCCGCGCTCCACCCAGGAATGCGTTCCATTCATGCGGCGTGCTCGACGATCGCACCGGCGCCGAGGCGCCGGCCGACCGGAGCGACCGCTGCGAGCCAGGCATGCGGCTGCCGGAGAGCCGCGATGCCGCTGACCGCGTAGGACGAGGGTAGATTATTCGCAAGTCAGATGGAATGCCGCGTTCGCTTCGTGGGATCGCGATGGGCTGGGAGGGGTCGATGACCGACGCGTACCGCACGCCCGACGAGCGCTTCGAGGGGCTCCCGGAGTTCGACCTCCCCGCCAGATACCGCGAGGTCGGCGGGCTGCGCCTGGCGCACGTGGAGGACGGTGAGGGCGCGCCCGTGGTGTTCCTGCACGGGGAGCCGACCTGGTCGTTCCTGTGGCGCAAGGTGATCCCGCCGGTGCGCGACGCCGGCTTCCGCTGCGTCGCCCCCGACCTTGTCGGGTTCGGGCGCTCCGACAAGCCGATCTCCGAGTCGTGGTACTCCTTCGATCGGCATACCGAGGTGATCGCCTCGCTGCTCGACGACCTCGACCTGCGCGACGTGACCCTGGTGCTGCACGACTGGGGCGGCCCGATCGGCCTGCGCATCGCGGTCGAGCAGCCCGACAGGGTCGCCCGGCTGGTGGCCATGGACACCGGGATCTTCACCGGGCACCAGCCCATGAGCGAGGCCTGGCAGCGCTTCGCCGACTTCGTCGCCCGCACCGAGGACCTGCCCATCGGCTTCCTGGTCCGGCAGGGCTGCGCCCGCGACCCTGGCGACGAGGTCACCGCCGCCTACGAGGCGCCATTCCCCGAGCCCGCGGCCAAGGCCGGCGCCAAGGCGTTCCCGGCGCTGATCCCGCGGCGCCCGGACGCTCCCGGTGCCGCGGCCGGTGGCCGCACCTTCGCGGGCCTGGTGGGCGACCGGCGGCCGCTGCTGTTGCTCTGGGGCGAGGAGGACCGCCCGCTGCCGGTGGCGGCCGGCGAGGCGCTCGCGGAGGCGCTGGGGCGGCCGCCGCCCCGCCGGATCAGCGGGGCCGGCCACTACCTCCAGGAGGACGCCGGCCCAGAGATCGGCGCGATCATCGCGGAGTGGCTCGGCGTGTGAACGCCGGCCACGTATCCGCGGTGCGCGCGATTGCGGATCGCCGTGCTCTCCGACACCCACGCGCCGCGATACTGGAAGCGGTGCCCGCCGGCCGTGGCCAGGCGCCTGGAGGGCGCTGACCTGATCCTGCACGCCGGCGACCTCTGCCGCGCGTTCGTGCTCGACGAGCTGGCGGCGTTCGCGCCGGTCCGGGCGGTGCTCGGCAACAACGACACGATCGACGTCGCCGAGTGGGGCGCCCCGGAGACGCTCGACCTCGACCTGGAGGGACTGCGGGTCGGCGTGGTCCACGACGCCGGGCCGGCGGCCTGCTCCGCGTCGAGGCGGGGCGGCTGGTCGAGGCACGCATCGAGCCGGTCGACTGACGGTGGCGCCGGGCCTAGTCCCTCGGCATGCCCTCGACCCAGGCGACGTAGCGGCGCGCGGACGCACGGACCGCCTCGGCCGCGTCCCGGAGCACGTCCCGGTCCCACCAGCCGCCATAGATGCGGTCGAAGGCCAGCGGCTCCAGGGTCTGCGCGATCCGATCGACCTCCGAGGCGGGCAGCGGGACGAAGTTCGGGTAGCTGCGCATGAAGGAGACGTAGCGGCGATCGCTCACCACCGTGATCGTGTCCCCGACCAGGAGCGCGCCACGCCCGGCGGCGCCGCCGGCCCAGTGGAGCACCGCCGACCCCGCGAAGTGCCCGCCGCACTGTACCAGCGTGACGCCGGGCACGACCTCCAGGCGGTCCTCCCAGAGCCGCACCGCCGGGTCGGGGCGCATGATCCAGGGCTCGTCCGCGCGCGGCAGGTACACGGGGGCGTCGAAGGCGTGGCTCCACTCCACCAGGCAGCCGTAGAAGTGCGGGTGGGACGCGGAGATGCCGGCCAGCCCGCCGAGCTGGCGCACCCGCTCCACGGCGGCGTCGTCGAGGTAGCCAGGGCAGTCCCAGAGCACGTTGCCGGCCTCGGTCTGGACCAGGAGGGCGCGCTGGCCGATCGCCAGCGCCGGGGTCACGCCGATGCCGGCGAGACCGGGCTCCAGCTCGCGAAGCTCCGAGCGGAAGCCCTCGGCGGACAGTTCCTCCAAGGTGGTCCATTGCTGGCCCTGCCAGCCGACGTACTGGCGCTCGTCCTCGCAGATCGGGCAGCGTGAGGGCGGTTGGGGGCTGTCGGCGTGCTGGACGGCGCAGGTCCGGCAGGTGAAGCAGGTCATGGGGTGGCGGCCCTCCTCTTCGGCCCACAGACGCATTCGGGGAGCAGGCCGCAGAGTACCGCCTGGAGAAACCAGGGCCCGGGAAAAGGCGACGCCGGCCCCGCACGCACCCGTCATGCACGAGGAGCAGGGCGGCTGCGAGGTCCCCCCGGGAGCACGGCGTCGCCTCTGCATGCCAAGGCGTGGACGGGACGGGATCGATACGGCCCTTCCAAAAACTTCGTTCCACTCCGCGAGAACGAACCCGATCGGACGGCGCCGTCCGGCCGAACTTCCTCTCTCAGCAGAATTTCGTAATGCATCCGGATCGGTTCGGTTCCGGCTGCTCGATTCGGGATCTCTTGCCCTGGCCTGCGGAAACCGATGAATCGTGAGCACTGGGGCATACGGCAGGTTCGAGGTTTCCTAGGTAGAACAACTCATTCAGCATTATTGCTGGAAGCGGATAGTGTCCCTATTGGGACAACAGCAGTCCCGTGCCCGAAGGGGTGTCGACCAATGAGCCGCACGAGTCGACCGACCTACCTGAGAACCTCAGAGGTAGCCGGTCTGCTTCACGTGTCCCCCAAGACAGTCTCTCGTTGGGCCCAGGAAGGCAAGCTACCCTTCCTGCGGACGCTTGGAGGCCACCGCCGCTACCCGGACAACGAGATCCGGGCGCTCGCGGAGGAGCTGCGGATGTGGCCCGCGATGCAGGACGCGCAACCGGGCGAAGCCCAGTAGCGATCGCTCCAGCAAGGCGGCGGCGGCCGCAGCCAGCCCGCGGCCGACCGCCCTATCCGGCGGCCGGTGCGTCCAGCGTCTTCTCCAGCAGGATCCGCGTGCCGTTGAGGCTCGAATCGACGACCACGCGGTCCATGACGGCCTGCATGACGTAGAGCCCGCGGCCCCGGCTCTGTGACGGGTGGGCGCGCCGCGACAGCGCCAATCGTGAGTTGTCCAGCCCGGGCCCGCGATCCTGCACCGAGAAGGTGAACAGCCCGTCCACCAGGGACCATCGCACCATCAGCACCGGCTCGCGCTGCCCCCACGACCCGTTCACCACCGCGTTGGTGACTGCCTCGGCGATCGCGAGCTGAACCGAATCGGCGATCTCCTCGGCCACGTGCCAGCGTTCGAGGTCGCGATGCAGCAGGGCCCGTACGGTGTGCACCGACTCGCTCCGACACGGTAGGAGCAGGTGCGCCGCGGGGCCCTTCATCCGGGCCAGCGTCGGTTCCTCCAAATGGACTCTCCCCCCGAATCCGACTTCGGCTGCCTATCCCGAGGGTCGGCGCCACCTCATCTGAATACACGAGCGGGGCCGATGAGTCCAACTCGGCTCATGCGTGACTCATCCGGCGCTGATCTCCCGCTGCCCATCCGGGCACGCCCCGAGCAGGTCGCACGACGAGCACCAGGGGCCCGTGCGAGGCGTGAACTCGCGGTCCGCCCGCAGGCGGGAAGCCGTCTCGAGCACCTGGTCGAGGCGCTCGTCCAGCACCTCGGGCGGCCGCTCGGTCCGGACCTGGGTGCCGGCAACCACGTAGTCGAGCACCAGCCCGTGCACCGGACGGTGCAGGCGGCGCTGCGCGAGCGCCGCGTAGATCGTGAGCGCCGAATCCGCGTCAGCCGCCTCCTGGCTGACTGGCCGCCGCCCGGTCTTGTAGTCGACCACCACCAGGCCCCCGTCCCGATCCGTGTCGACCCGGTCCAGGCGTCCCTTGAGCACCACGTCGCCCCAGCTCGCCTGCAGGTCCACCTCGGTGGCGTAGGGGACCGCCCGCACGTCGGCGCGCTGGTACCAGTCGCGCAGCGCCTCGGCCGCGCGCTCCTTCTCGGTCTGGAGCTCCTCGCGGCTGCGGTAGCCCTCCTTGACCCAGCAGTCGCGGAGCAGCCCCAGCAGGCGCTCGGCGCTCCGGCGGGCGACGGGCAGGCGGAAGAACTCGCGCATGACCGCGTGGATGGTGGTGCCGAACGACTGCGTCGCGGTGACACGCGAGCGGTTCCACATGCCGTCCACGTACAGGAACCGGTACAGGCGCGGGCAGTGGAGATACTTGTCGAGCGCGGACGGGCTGAGGAAGGTGACCGGGCTCGAATCGATCCCAGGAAGGCTCTGCTGTGCGGGGTCGTGCGTGCGCATGCTCCGAGGCTACGCTCCCCCTGCGACCTTTGGACCAGACCGCCCGACTAGCGAACGTCCGGGGCGGCGCGGGCCAGCAGGCGCTCCAGCACCGGCTCGGGCGTGCGGCAGACGCCCATGCGGTACCCGTACAAGGCGCCGTGGCAGTCCGAGGCGCCGGTCGCCTCGAGGCCCAGCTCGCCGGCGAGCGCGCGCCAGTGCTCCCGGTCCTCGGGCGGCTGGTCGGGGTGGTCGACCTCCAGCCCGGCCATGCCGGCCTCGGCCATGGCACGGATGACCGGCTCGGGGACCGGGGCGGCGCCGGCGTGGATCGAGGGATGGGCCAGCACGGCCACCCCGGTGGCCTCGCGGATCAGCCGCACGGCCTCGACCGGTTTCACCGCGGCCTTGGCCACGTAGGCGCGCCCGCCGGTGCCGATCCACTCCGGCGAGAAGGCGGCGGCAAGGTCCGGCACCACGCCGGCCTCGACCATGGCGCGGGCGACGTGGGGCCGCCCGACGGAGGCGCCCCCCGCCAGCTCCAGCACCCGCTCGAAGCGCACGTCGGCTCCCAGCTCGCGCAGCCGCTCCACCATCCGCTCGGCGCGACCGACGCGGCCGGCGCGGATCCACTCGCGCGTGGCACGGAAGCGCGGCTCCGCCGGATCGAAGGCGTAGCCGAGCACGTGGACCGGCTGGCCGTCGTGCTCGGCCGACAGCTCGCACCCGGTCAGCACCACCAGCTCGCTGTCCCGCGCCGCCGCGCGGGCCTCGGAGAGCCCGGCGGTGGTGTCGTGGTCGGTGAGCGCGATGCCCGCCAGGTCGCGCCGCAGCGCCAGCTCGACCACCTCGCT
>WNGB01004477.1_pt1 | contig 21289 bp, 18 predicted proteins | sample 5400681 | NCBI WGS metagenome assembly WNGB01 (sample SAMN13153367, study PRJNA577476) | soil metagenome | isolation source: 115 cm soil or saprolite under grassland replicate 2 | place: USA:California | collected 2016-06-15
TGCAATGTCTGCAACAGCGCACAAAATATATCGCGGACTTATATATGAGACTCCCGGGTTTATCGAATTCTGGCAAACCGCGACTCCACTCGATGAAATCAAACGAATGCACATTGGTTCACGTCCCGCGGCGCGCGGGCAGAGCAGTGAAGTGGCTAAAATCCGCGCCATTCCCTGGGTGTTCTCGTGGATGCAAAGCCGCTTCAATTTACCGGGCTGGTTTAGTCTGGGTTCCGCGCTTGCCTCTGCAAAGGATGATGCGCTTCTTCATGAGATGTATTATGGCTGGCCTTTTTTCAAGACCATGCTTGATAATACCGAAATGTCTCTGCTCAAGGCGGATATGGATATCGCATCCCTGTACGTTGAGCTTGTGCCGGATAAGAAGTTAGCAAATGAGTTATTTGATTCTATCCGTACTGAGTATGATCGCACTCGAGGTGCAGTTCTATCTATAAGCGGCCATACAAACTTACTCGATGCTGAACCCATCACACAAAATGCTGTGCAGTTGCGTAATCCCTATGTAGATCCATTGAATTACATTCAAGTGGAAATGCTGCGGCGTATACGCGCTTTACCTGACCCCGAAAGCGCTGAAGCCGAGTCGATTCGTGAGGTGATTGGTATCACCATCAATGGAATTGCCGCTGGGTTGAGAAATACGGGATAGATTTCGTGTTTATCCTCACTACAACACAACGATCTTCCCCGCTGTTCCATCTATTCTAATCCGCTGTCCATCTTTTAGTCTTGTCGTTGCTTGGTGCACACCAACCACCGCTGGAATACCATATTCGCGCGCCACAACCGAGCCATGTGTCATCATCCCGCCGACTTCGGTGATCAGTCCGCCTGCCGCCATGAATAATGGAGTCCAAGCCGGGTCGGTGCCAAGGCAGACCAGGATTTCGCCCGGAGCAAGTTGCGCGCCGCGTGGATCAAAGACGATGTGCACATTTCCTTCTGCCACACCCGGTGAGACGGGACTGCCACTAATGACCGTATCAGTATCTGCCAATACACCAAGACCTTCATAGAAAGTTCTACCATCACTAACCAGCACACGCGGGATTTGTTTGCGACGAGCCTCACGTTCGTAAATATTATGTCGCTCTGCGATCAGTGATTTCCAATCACGCAACTCTTGATTAGCTAAAGCTTGAAGTTCATAGAAATGCAAGAAGAACAAATCTTCCGGTTTCTCAATGATGCCTGCATCCGCAAATTCTTGCCCACTGGCAAGGAGCTCATTCCGGACAATACCCAACATGCGTACAAGAAAAAACTTAGGAGCTTCGCGCATACCCATGAGCACGCGGATGCGCCTTGCTGTCCCACGCACCATTCGTTCCTTCAACCAGCCGCTTGGCTGACGGCGCGCAGTTAATGCTAATTTCTCAATTGTTTCCTCGGCTGCCTTTGCCCCACGCTCGAATAAAACATCCGGAGCCATATCTGGAGGGATTTGCAAATAACTCTGCAACGTCTGCATAATGGAAGTTGGCTCCTCACGCCAGCGCGGTTGACCGATGTCAATTTCACCAACACAACGCATGCCGTATTGGGTCATAAAATTTGCTATAGCCTTTTGAGCCGTCTCGGGCAGGGTTCCGTTTAGATAACGCGAAGCAAGTGTCAGTGCGTCTGAAGCGAGGAATGTTTCCAGAGAGTCCCTATCTGCACGAATGTCATTCGCCGTCCTCCATAACGCCAAATCCATTTCGGTTGTGACATTGTTAGGTAAACCCCGCGTCACTTCTAATGCAGTCATTGAGAAGCCGTGATCAGTCTGTCCTTTGTTGTCATTGCTGGTAATACGGGTTAGTATGGCAAGCGACGCGATCGCGGGACCTAGCACAGGTGCAAAGCGTGGAAACACTTCATATAAAGCAGCGGCGGCGCGCTCTTCCATGAATTGGAGACGCTGTGCCAGGCGTGTAAATTTGTCATCGCCTGTTATGTTGGGACGAATGAGTTGACTTTCGATAAAAGCATTGAAGCCAGAGCGGGTTTTTTCGGGATCATGAATAGAGCTGGCCGCGCGCGGCAGGATTGGCAGGAGAAAGCCGAGTATGGCGCGTACGGTGCTGAACTTCAAATGTGCTTCTCCCGCGCGGAGACGCAGCTCATCTGCCAACTTGCCCAAAATCTGACCCACGCTTGGTTCACCAAAACCAAGCACAGTTCTATAGACCCGTCGTCCAAGCGGGTTGCGCATCACATCACTGATCTTGATCCAAAGGCGCTCACCTGCGGGCATGACCCCCTCAGTTTCATCATAGCGTATCTGTGCGCCAAACATTTTGCCTGCGATACTAAAGAACATACGCAATGTATCCTGCCCAAGCGGTGTCATTGCGCCGAGCATGCCTTGGAATGCACCTAGCGAAAACCAAATAATCAGCGGATCAAATGATTCTTTCGGCAATGGATACAGCGATGTGATGGCACGCGACTGCAAAATATATAGTTTGTCCTCCGACAGCGCCCATTCGATATCCTGTGGAAAGTTATATTCTTTTTGGATTTTTTGACCAATCGTCCCTAAATGCAGAATGTTCTCATCTGAAAGCACTTGTCGCGCTTTGGCATTTTCTTCAATCACTTCTACGCCGCCACCTGCCCTGCTCCGTGTGGAGATTTTCTTGGCTCCAAGCGTTTTGCTGATGATTTTATTGCCGAGAGTATCAACCACATAATGGTCTGGTTCCACCTGGCCTGAGACAAGCGCTTCCCCCAACCCGAATGTAGCATCAATGACTGATTCACTCCTTAAGCCGGATAATGGATTCGCCGTAAAGAGCACACCCGAACTTTCACTTTGAACCATCTCCTGCACCACGACTGCCAATGCTGCATCATGATGATCAATGCCATTGCGGATGCGGTATCCTATGGCGCGCGCTGTCCACAGGCTTGACCAGCAATTGATGACCGCTTCAAGTAACTGATCAATACCGATTACATTCAGGTAAGTGTCTTGTTGTCCGGCAAAGGATAGATCAGGTAGGTCTTCTGCTGTGGCCGAAGAACGCACGGCAACAGGTTTGTTGTCAAATTTGGCGTATGCTGTACGAATAGCAGATTCTATATCGTCTGGCATCTTCCCTACCACAAATGCCGCACGGATTTGTGCCGACGCTTTCTCAAGCGCGCTGGCATCTTCCGCTGACAGATTTTCTACCACTGATTGGATAGTTGCCAGCCAGCGATTGGCATTGACAAACTCCCGGTAGGCATCTGTCGAAATGATAAATCCGGGTGGCACACGGAATCCTGCGCGTGCCAGGCGCACTAGATTCGTGCCTTTTCCGCCTGCACTTTCGAGTGTTGCTTCAGATGATGAGAAAGAAAGAATATGCATAAGAATATTATTGCATAAAAAGCAAATAAATGTGTAAAGCAAATTCTCCCACCTTCGTACGCCGCCCTTGCACCCATTTGATAAAGATCACGTATTTCATGTATCTAGACATCTGGAGAATAAATGAAATGGTCATGTTGCTGGCAAGATCCTAAACGATTCATAACATAAATTGCTGCCCATTGTTTTTTAGCCATTTCTTGTGCTCTTTATAATTTGGTAGGATCTTTTCCACTTTCTTCCAAAATCGCTTTGAGTGATTATGGATCATTGTATGCACGAGTTCATGAATCACTACGTAATCGATCGTTTCCAATGGAGTCATAATCAGACGCCATGAGAAGTTCAGTGATCCATTGGCGCTACAAGATCCCCAACGACTGCGGGCTGAAGTAATCCTGATCTTCTCGTATCGAAAGTCATGCTGGCTGGCATACAAATTTACACGCTCATTCAGGATCTGTCTAGCCTCCCCTCGATACCAACGTTCAAATATCAAATCAGCATAGTTTTGAGCCGACTCAGCTAGTTTGAAGTTATCTATCAAAAGTAATGGTTTCTTTTGGCCCTTGACTATTTCGAGTGGATAGACATGCCCCAAATACATAAACATCTCGCCAGGAATATATTGTTTGGGCGCCAGAGGAATAATTTCTCGAACTTCTGCCTGTTTTTTTTCAATCCATTGTGCATTCTTCTCCACAAATTCTCTGATCGATTTCTCAGAGGACCTCAACGGGGCGCGAACAATTAGAGAACCGTTGGGCTTTACAATTAAGGCCAGCGTTTTACGTTTGCTGCGAATAGTCTGATCAATTTCAATTGACATTTATTTTCTCATTAAAGGATATCAGCTAGCTAAATCGTATTATAGTCTGCTGGACGGATAGTTTTACCAAAAAAGGGTAAAATCATTATAATCAAACATCTGTTTAATCTAAAAAGAATTAAGTTGCAGTATCGTGAAAAGCTTGGCAGAACCCCAGTTGCGCTTCCTCGCAAGGAGAGAAGGTTGTACATTACTGCGAAGCTAACGAGAGGTAACATTTAGGATTCATATGCTAGTCAGCAATCCAACTCACTCCTGGCTTAAACAGTTATGTGTAGCTTATATTTCTGGACCCTCTACCAGCTTGGCAAACGATGTCGCATCAGAGCTGATAAATTATTTTCATCATGAGGGTCATGTTGCTCAAAAGAATCCATCCTCCGAAACTAATGTAATCTTGACTACCGCCAAACTAGGGGAGCCTCTGGGCTGGCGAGAAGCGGTCATGTTTACGGCAAGACGCCGATATAACTTGAAACATGTTCCAACTGTCTTTACCATTGTCCATGCGCTGCCAGAGCAATTCAACGAAATGATGGTGAAGATCGATCAAATATTGAAGAGCCACCAGGAGAATGGAACCAGGTTCGCCGGCGTACCCGCAACCGCCTACAAGACTTTATATCAACAAGGCAAACGGGGTGGCGTCATCATGTATTTGTTGAGAATCCTTCAGATCCAAACCAAGAGCGTTCGTGTGTTACTCGTCATTGGAAAAGATGGACCCGAGTCCGCTTTTTTGTTTGATATGGTGGGCGCGCATCCACAGATCAAATTCGAAGACTCACATGCCTTTTATAAGGATATTGCCACCCGCATCATGACAGCCGCAAGTACAGAAGAGATCACCAAGCATCGGGCAGTAGAGCCAAAGATCAAGCACGAAGAATGGAACAACTTATCCACTATAAAAGAAATGACCCGAGCAAGCCAGGAGCTTGGTAAGAGAGATTTTTTCACCGAGATGATTCATGTCTCTGATGTCGCAGAGATCCCTGGATTTAGCGATGCGATTTCAAGACAATATAGTGAAGGATGTTTTGCAACCTGGGATACACAGATCAATGGTTTATTGACGACGATCACTGGAAGCGCCAGACCAGTAAGGAAAGAAAATATTACAGAAAATGATCTTGCTGTGATCGTTGGTATTAAACCAGAGCATGACGGCGCCTTGATCAAAAAAGTCGAAGGGCATCCGAACCACCCGCCATCTTCCGAAGCTGTTGAAATGATCGGTATGGATCTACAATTGCCCAAGATTTCTCTGCTAAGTGGGGCACAAGTTCCTGCCATACGATCCAAATTGCATGGACATCGCGGCGTTCGGTCTTTTGACCGTAACCGCGTCGAATATGTTTCTTTGCCAGATAGTTATCTTTACTATCCAGTATCCTGTTCAACCGATGCCCAATATAAAGCTGTTCAAGAGGCTTTTTCAAGCTCCTCTGCCTTGCAAAATCCAGATGATCCCCGTCAGATTGTATTCACCGTTCTACCGGGACATGGCGTTGTTATCGTCGAAAAGTGGGTTGAAGAGAAACAGGCATTCCAAGTCATTTGGGAAGCAATGGATAACAAGGATATCGAAATAACGAACTATATTCCCCAAGGTCCATTCCTGTTCGAGGAAAGCGGGCAACGCTCCAATATTGTAAGCAACGCTTACTCCATAGGTCTTGATACTCCTGCTACAAATGGACAGTAATTTTGTTGCCTTGGCTTCTAGAAAAGACTTTGTAAGTACGCTAATCTCATCGCGAATCTTGTAATTTCTTAGCTCTCAATGTTGACTGAGATTGTATCGATCGGCTCTAAGTAATATCGAAATTCCTCGGTCGATTCAATCCAAAGCGGGGGAATAATTGAACCCATGATGATCACTTCACCGGAGCGCAATCGCTCGCCTACTACAGAAAGCATATCGGCGGTATGACACACGATGTCAATGATGTCACCTGTCAGGGCTTGGAGGTCTGTCGTCGAGGCTATTTCATTTCCGTTGCGGTAGACATGCGCTACTAAGCCGCCCAATTTGCAACCTGCACGCGAGATATCCATACTACCAAGAATAACATAGCGATTATATATATTCCCCGCAAGGATCATTTCCACATCGTCGGGTGGAAAATCTACGTCGGCGAGTTCAATTGCAGGTCCGATGGAGGCGATCGCACCGCGTGTTGTCTTACGATCTTCTTTCCCAAGGAGATCATTGCCCATATAGACTGCAATCTCAGGTTCCAGCGCTGGTTTTGTCCAAGCAGCGGTAGAGAGCTTTGTGCCCGAAGGTAGAAGCACCTTATCAGTTAAAAAACCGATCAGGGGCGCGTCTAAGTGCAGTCGCTTCAGCGCGGCTGGTGTACCGAAACCTACTTTCCAGCCAATCAGTTGCTCGCCAGCATTCAGACGATTCCGTCGAAGCCTCAACTGAGTTTCCATTCCGCGTAAAATACGCTGATCGTTGCACGTGTTGCTCATTGTCTTTTAATGGGAATGACCGCTATCGGTCGAGACTTCATAACCGGCCAATTCAAGTGAACCCGCGCCACTCCAACCCCAGACCAGAATCACTTCATCGTCTGATGTGTTGTTGAAGCCATGCCAGTGACCACGTGTGGTGAACACAACATCTCCCTCACCAGATGACTCATTACCTTCATCAGTGTATATTTCACCATGACCTTTAAGAACCAGCAGAAACTCGTCAGCATGAAAATGACGATGACGGTCATGCCGCGCGCCAGGCGGAAGCACCGTCCAACCGAGAACCAAATGATCTGAATTGGCTGATTTTTTGTCGATCAAAAACTGGACCTGCATGTTAACCCAGCCTTCTCTTGGCGACAGCCCTTCGACAAAGGGTACGTCACGAAGATTGGTGCGAAACGGTCTCATTTAGACATTCCTCCTAATATGCGATAAACCTCATGAGCAGTAACAAAGTCACGGTGGTCTATGCCGAGGCCTCGACAAGCATTCATCATCTCATTAGCCGCGGCGGCGAGAGGGACGGGAGAGCCCAGTTTGCGTCCCTGTTCAAGCACAAGTAGCATATCCTTCTGTTGTAAGTTGACATCTGCCAATGGAACTTCGGGCATTTTGCCTTTCAGGATAAACGGGCCGCGATAGCCAAGCACTGGCGAGGCCGCTACGCTATTGAGCATAGCTTCGACCGCAACTTCGCGTCTCACACCTCCTTTTTCAGCCAACGCGATACCTTCTCCAAAAGCGATTACTTCCACCATTAGTACAAGGTTGATGGCGAGTTTCATTTGCACAGCCATTCCATGATCGCCGATATAAGTGGCTTTTGCACCAATATCCAGTAATAAAGATTTAATACGTTCGAAAGCTTTTCTATCCCCGCCTACCATAATAGATGCTTTACCTGCGGCAAGTGTGATGGTACTGCCAGAGATGGGTGCATCGAGCATGGTCAATCCTGCTTCCTTAAATTCCTTCGCAATAGCGCGGCTCGCGTCTGGCGTGATGGTGCTCATATCCAAATAGATACTTTCTTTCGAAAGACCTGCGATGATTCCTTCAGGACCAAACGCGACAGCTTGCACAGCCGTCGCATCTGTGACGATCGAGAACATGACCTCAGACTGGCTTGCCGCTTCGCGTGGATTATTTGCCCATTTCATTCCCTCTTTGACTAGCGCATCAGCCTTTCCTTTGGTGCGATTCCAACCTGTCACGGTATGTCCTGCTGCAATCAACCGTGAAACTATCCCCGCGCCCATCGCACCAAGTCCTACGAAACCAACATTCATTGCGCACCTCCTCTCTTATATCTTTATATGAAAGGGTTATTTGATCATATTTCTAAATTGGATATTGACAATCTTTTTTATCATGATATAATGATATAGACATCATACCACCATACCACTCGGGATGGTAGCCTAATGTACTTACCTATTCAATCTGAACGCCTTTACGAACAAATTGTAAATCAAATCGAAAAGCGTATTGTGGCCGGGGAATTAAAGGCTGGCGATCAGTTACCCCCAGAAAATGAACTGGCAAAGCAGTTTGCTGTAAGCCGCACTGCTGTGAGAGAAGCTATCAAAACCCTGCGCGAAAAGCGTTTGGTTGAAATCCGTCCCGGTAGGGGAACCTTCATCACAATCGGAACTCCCGAGGCTGTTCGCCATTCACTTGGACATTTAATGAAATTTGGTTCACTGAATGGTTCTTCCAGCTTAGTAGAAGTGCGGGAGATTTTGGAGCCGGAGATCGCCGCGTTGGCGGCAACCCGAATCACAGAAGAATACATCGCTGCCATGCGTGAGGCTATAGAGATCATGGATACAGCTTTGGATAATGTGGATGTTTTTGTCGAAGCAGATTTGGATTTTCATCTTGCGTTGGCGGAGGCAACACAAAACCCCTTCATCCCCATCTTGATGGACTCAATCATCGACTTGCTCCGTGAACAACGAAAGCGGATCGGACTTACTCCCGGCGGGCTGCGACGTGGACAATCTCATCATAAGAAAATTCTGGATGCCATTATCCAACATGATCCACAAGCTGCACGCAAAGCAATGCAAGATCATCTTCAGCAAGTACGCGAAGATTCAAATGCCTCCACTGCGACCGCGGTGTGAGGCTTATTTTTTGGAGGATCTCGGATGGCTAAACTGGGTTTTGTTGGCCTCGGCGTAATGGGTAGTCGCGTGGTCAAGCGACTCTTAGACGCCGGCCACCAGGTGACTGGTTATAACCGTACGAAGTCAAAAGCACAGTGGCTGTTAGATGCAGGGATGAAGTGGGCTGAAACCCCTCGCGCGGTAGCCGAGGCATCCGATACCAGTTTCAGTATGGTGACCAACACCTCTGCATTGCAAAGCGTTATGGAAGGGACGGATGGCATCTTAGCTGGATTAACTGCTGGAAAAACTCATGTTGATATGAGTACAGTGAGTCCAGCTTATAGTCAACAGCTAGCAGAGCAGGTTACGGATAAAGGGGCAGCAATGCTAGATGCGCCAGTTTCAGGGAGTGTTATTACATTGGAAGAGGGGAAATTATCTCTTATGGTTGGTGGTGATCCGGCAGTATTTGAAAAAGTCAAACCGATCCTTTTAGATATCGGGCCAAAAGTAACGCATGTCGGTAAGAATGGGCTAGCAGTCACAATGAAGATCGCGACAAATCTTAGTTTGGCTGTGCAAATGCTTGCACTTAGCGAAGGCGTGTTGATTGCTGAAAAGAGCGGTATCAAGCGTGAGACTGCTGTTGAAGTTTTGACGAATAGCGTGATTGCCTCACCCATGGTGAAATACCGCGGGCCATTCGTACTAGATATGCCAGATGAAGCTTGGTTCAATGTCAATATGATGCAAAAAGATATGAATCTTGCCTTGGAGCTTGGTCGTCAGTTAGATATCCCTTTACCTACTACTGCGGTGACAAATGAGTTCCTGACAGCAGCGCGGGGAATGGGATTGGAGGAACGAGACTTCGCGATTCTATTTGAGGTGCTTGCGCAGATGTCTGGAGTGAAGAAATGACGAAGAAAGCAGAGAAATACTCCTCGTCCGAGATTGAAGCGACTGATGTTGAACATTGGCTGCATGTTTATCAGCAAATGGTCAAAATCCGAGAATTCGAAGAGAAGGTCAATGAGTTGTATATGAAGGCGCTCATGCCTGGTCTTGCACATCTGTATTCAGGACAGGAGGCAGTCGCTGTTGGAGTCTGTGAGGCTTTAAATCAGAAGGATTACATCACGAGCACGCATCGTGGACATGGTCATTGTCTTGCCAAGGGAGCGTCAGTGGATCTTATGTTCGCTGAGTTGCTGGGAAAGGAAGCGGGTTATTGTCATGGTAAAGGCGGATCAATGCATATCGCTGATCAAGAGTCAGGTAATCTTGGTGCAAATGCGATTGTTGGCGGCAGCGCAGGGATAGCAACCGGTGCGGCGTATACATCTAAAGTGCTTGGGACTAATCAGGTAACCATTTGTTTTTTTGGTGAGGGTGCTCTTGGGCAGGGATTGCTATACGAGGTTATGAATATGGCGTCTCTGTGGAAGTTGCCAGTCATTTATGTTTGTGAAAACAATATGTACAACGAATATACACATTTTAATGAAACCTTAGCAGGTGAAGTGGCTGCGCGTGCCAAAGCATTTGGGATTTATACCGAAGTCGTTGACGGACAGGATGTGCAAGTAGTTTATGAGACAACCAAACGGTTGGTGGAGCGTGCCCGACGCGGTGAAGGGCCGGCTTTTTTGGAGTGCCGAACATACCGTTTTTATGGACATCATGTTGGTGATATTAACCGCGCCTATTACCGTTCAAAAGAAGAAGAGCAGGAATGGCGGATGACGCGCGATCCAATAAATCTTTTGGCAGACAAATTGATCGGGCAGAATCTGACCGACCAAGCCGTTCTCGACCGCATCCATTCCGATGTGAAATCCGAAGTAGAAAACGGTGTGCAGTTTGCGCTCAATGCACCCTTCCCAGATAAAAGCAAGGTTGACCAGGATGTTTACGCATAAAAAATTCTCTAGGATTATGACGGACAAAGATCAAAGGTGTCAGGATGAGTATGACATCTGAGCGTGAACTTACCTTTGCTGAAGCAATCCGAGAAGCGCTCGCAGAAGAAATGCGTCGTGATCCGCATGTATTTATTGTCGGTGAAGATGTTGCAGAAGCCGGTACTCCTTTTAAAGTGTTATCAGGTTTGGTAGAAGAATTTGGGAAAAATCGTGTGGTTGATACACCAATCTCGGAACCTGGCTTTTCAGGGATGGGTGTGGGAGCAGCAATGACGGGGCTGCGCCCCGTGGTTGATATTATGTTTGGCGACTTTCTCACACTGGTAATGGATCAAGTCGTGAACCAGGCTGCAAAGGTGCACTACATGTCTGGCGGGAAGATGAAGGTGCCTATTGTTTTTCGCACAACCCTCGGAGCGACTCGTCGCTCCGCAGCACAACATTCACAGAGTTTACATGCCTGGGTCAGTCATATCCCCGGTTTGAAGGTAGCTATTCCGTCAACTCCTTATGATGCCAAAGGTCTGCTAAAGACAGCAATCCGCGATGAGAATCCAGTTGTCTTTTTCGAAGACAAGATGATGTACAAACTCACGGGACCTGTCCCAGTAGAGGATTACACCATCCCATTCGGAGTTGCAGATGTGAAACTGGTGGGCGAAGATATTACTCTAGTGGCGACTAGCTCAATGATCCATGTAGCGATCAGTGCGGCGGAAAAACTAAAGGAGATCGGTGTAAGTGCTGAGGTAATTGATCCGCGCACCACGGTGCCACTTGATAAACAAACAATGATTGAATCAGCAAAGAAAACTTCGCGAGCAATTGTGATCGATGAAGGTTATGAGCGCTATGGTGTCACCGCTGAAATTGCATCGGTGATTGCCGATGGCGCTTTTTATTATCTTGATGCACCTGTAAAACGGATGGGTGCAATGGATGTGCCGATTCCATTTTCGCCGGTGCTAGAGGATTTGACTGTACCGACAGAGGAAACTGTTTTTGAGATGGCAAAGTCTCTTTGCAGGAGGAACTGATGGCTATCAAAACATACGGAACAATGGCCGTTGATTGGGAGCAGCGCATTGATTTCGACCGTTTGCGACGCGAACGTTTGGAGCGTGCCAAGGCATTACTTAAACAATCTGAGATGGGCGCGTTGCTTTGTTTCGATATGAACAATGTGCGCTACATCACTGCGACTCATATCGGAACATGGGCGCAAGATAAAGCGAATCGTTTCACGCTTTTACCACAAGATGACGAACCAATCTTGTGGGACTTTGGGTCTGCCGCGCGACATCATCAACTCTATGCTCCTTGGCTGGGCGAGCGTTCACGTGCTGGCATTTCTTTGTTGCGAGGCGCCATGTCACCCGAGATGGGACGCGCCGAAGATGTGGCTAACAAAATTTGGACAGAACTCAAAGAGCGCGGGTTGGAAAAAGAACCAGTCGGTGTGGATATTGCCGAAGTGCCAGTCCTATTTGAGTTGCAGAAAAAGGGCTTAACGATTGTTGATGGACAACAATTAATGTCTAATGCGCGGCTCATCAAAACACAGGATGAGATCGCTTTGCTTACGCACGCGGCAGCGCAAGTTGATGCAGCGTACGATGAGTTATATCGGGCGATGAAGCCAGGCATGCGCGAGAACGAAGCAGTTGGGCTTGTTTCTAAAGTTCTCTATGATTTGGGCTCGGAGTACGTTGAAGCAGTCAACGCGATTTCAGGGGAACGCTGCAATCCACATCCGCATGTGTTTTCTGATCGCATGTTGCGCCCTGGAGATCCAGTCTATTACGACATTCTACAATCTTACATGGGTTATCGCACTTGTTACTATCGTTGCTTCACGATCGGTTATGCCTCTCATGCAATGATGGATGCATACAAACGCTGCCGTGATTATCTAGATGCCGCGATTGAGCTTGTCCGTCCTGGGCGCACAACAGGTGAGATCGCCTCCGTCTGGCCAAAAGCTGAAGAATTTGGTTTTCCAAATGAAGAGTCTTGTTTCGCTTTGCAGTATGGTCATGGTGTCGGATTGGCCATTTGGGAGAAGCCTGTAATCAGCAGACTCGTTTCTCTCGATCATCCATTTGAAATCAATCCCGGTATGGTGTTTGCGCTTGAAACCTACTGGCCATCTACAGATGGCTGGAGCGCAGCACGTATCGAAGAGGAAATCGTGGTTACTGAGACTGGACATGAGATCATCACACGCTTCCCTGCAAATGAGCTAATGGTCGCAGGTCATCATTACTACACTAGCACAGGTCCGCTGCCGACTACGCGCACGCACGAACCGGAACCGAATGACCAAGTAGCGGAAATGGTAGCGGCAGTACGAGGTTAAATGGCAAAAAGCGTGATCATGCCTGCGCTCGGAATGTCGCAGGAAACGGGTGTACTTGTGAGTTGGCTCAAACATGAGGGCGAGCCTGTCGCCAAGGGTGAGCCAATCATGGAAATCGAGACTGATAAAGTCACGGTCGAGATTGAAGCGCCCGCATCAGGATTTCTCGGCGGCATCCTCGCGAAAAATGGTGATGTTGTACCCGTTGGGCAGACAATTGCGTGGATTCTTGCGGCTGGTGAACAGCCACCTGAGTCAGACTCTCTTAACTCGCAGCCTGGTCTCGCTTCAACGATTTCAACTTCAACTCAAAACGAAATCAAACAACCCTCCTCACGAAATGTTTCCATTGAGATTTCCCCGCTGGCGCGCAAGATTGCCGAAGAACACGGGATTGATCTTGCATTGATTAATTCCAATGGGAAACGGATAGAGAAAGCAGATGTGCTAGCCTTCATCGACGCGACGGGTCAAACGAAGCCTGAGCCTGCTTCTGTTTCGACGGCGCTCAACACAAGCGTTTCACCGGCTGCACCCTCTCAGACGCGTCTCACGCCTGCCTCACCAAAAGCGCGCAGACTTGCAACTGAGCGCGGAATTGATATCACAACGATCACAGGCTTAGGACCCGATGGCGCTGTCTTGGCTGCCGATGTACCTCTTGAAGCAGTGACTGTCAGTACTCCGGGCAGTTTGGAAACCCCAAGCACAGTCTGGCGCGTGATGGCTGAACGCATGACAGCCAGTTGGACAACCGTCCCCCACTTTTATCTTGTTCGTGAGGTGGAAGCCAGTAATCTGATTGAATGGCGTACGCGGGTTTCAAGCACTGTTGAGAAACGAAGCGGTATCAAACCCACATACACAGATCTGCTCGTCAAATTGATCGCTTTTACCTTGCACGAGCATTCGAGGGTCAATGCCGCTTGGGCAAATGGCAACATTCAATTCAACAAGGATATCAATATTGGTATTGCGACCGCGATAGAGGACGGACTCATTGTCCCCGTAATTCGCAATGCAGACACATCCTCAATTAGTGAAATAGCGACTCGACGAAAAGATTTGGTCGAGCGTGCCCAGAACCGCAAACTTCGCCCTGCTGATATTTCCGATGGAACCTTTACACTATCCAATCTTGGTATGTACAACATCGATGCTTTTAGTGCCATTATCAATACCCCTCAAGCTGCCATCCTTGCCGTTGGAAAAATCGCCGAACGCGTCGTACCAGTCAATGGTGAAGTGGTCATTCGACCGATGATGGTGATGACGCTTTCCTGTGACCATCGCGTAGTGGATGGCGCGCGCGGGGCGCAGTTTCTGGATGATCTTGCAACTCTTATTAATGATCCTTGGAGGTTATTAGCATGACAACACCCGAAAGACTCCGCACTGCTTCGGATAAACAAGCAGTTGCTAACAGTGATGAAAAACCCCGTTTAGGTAGCTTTGGCTGTTATATAGCTGGCGAATGGATTGAGACAGCAAACGCAGTAGAAGTACGAAGTCCTTTTAATAATGAGCTTGTGGCGGTCGTGCATCGTGCTGGTCCGCAAGAGATCGAAACGGCCATCGCTAAAGCAACATCTTCTTTTGAATTGACGCGCAAGCTACCAGTATGGAAACGTGCCGAAGCTCTTGAAAAGATTAGCGCAGGCATTGCTGCAAGGCGAGAAGATTTTGCACAAACGATTGCTTTGGAAGCAGGCAAACCAATTCGAACAGCACGTCTGGAAGTAGATCGCGCTATTTTTACCTTCAAAGTTGCGGCTGAAGAATCAAAACGGATTTACGGTGAAGTTGTTCCCTTAGATTGGATCCCCGGGACAGAGGGGCGTGAAGCGCAAGTTCGCCGCGTTCCTCTTGGACCGATTGTTGGGATCAGCCCATTTAACTTTCCGTTAAATCTTGTAGCGCATAAAGTCGCCCCTGCTTTGGCTGCGGGGAACTCGATTGTTTTGCGTCCGGCTAGTCAAACCCCGGTCAGTGCTCTCAAACTGGCGGAGGTCATATCTGCTTCTGGCTGGCCGGTTGAGGCATTTAGCGTAGTGCCCAGTACAACTCAAGATGCTGCTCCGCTGATTGAAGATGAGCGTATTAAACTCTTGACATTCACCGGCAGTCCGGCAGTTGGTTGGGGATTAAAAACGCGGGCCGGTCGCAAGCGAGTGACTTTAGAGTTAGGCGGTAATGCTGGAGTCATTATCCACAGAGATGCGGATTTCACTTATGCCGCTGAACGCGTTGCATGGGGAGGGTTCTCTTATGCAGGACAATCATGTATTTCGGTGCAGCGGGTGTATGTGCATAAGGATGTGTATGAATCTTTTTTGGATCAGTTTCTTCCCCGCGTGAAGGCGCTCAAGGTTGGTGATCCTCTGGATGAATTAACAGATGTCGGTCCGCTCATTGATCGTGGGGCGGCTGAACGAGTCGAGGCCTGGGTGGTCGAAGCACAGATGGACGGGGCCAGTGTCCTGACAGGCGGATCACGCACTGGGAATCTTTGGCAACCCACAGTCTTGACTGACATTCAACCTGCGATGCGAGTAAGCTGCCAGGAGGTGTTTGCCCCGTTGGTTGGGCTGTATCGCTATACCGATGTTCGTCAAGCAATTGCCAGTGTCAATGATAGCGATTTCGGATTGCAAGCTGGTTTATTCACACAGGACCTAAGTGTGATCAAGCGGGCTTTTGATGAGATTGATGTGGGCGGGCTTATGGTCAACGATGTACCAACATTTCGCATCGATCATATGCCTTATGGTGGTGTCAAGCAATCCGGGTTTGGCCGCGAGGGATTACGGTACGCCATTGAAGAGATGAGCGAATTAAAGTTGCTGACATATAACCATCGCTTCTAACACCGTGATTACTAGGAAGGAGGTGCGGAGGCAGCATATTGTGGAGAAGAGAAATGTAAGAGTGTAAGTAGATTTCGTATTTTATTGCTATGAGGAGACAAAATGAAATCCAAAATTTGGTACTCGCTAATTAGCATTCTTGTTATTAGCATGCTGGTCACTGCTTGTGGTACTACTACGACCACAACGCCTGCAGCGACACAGGCACCGACAGAAGCACCCACCGAGGCGCCTACTACTGCTCCGACCGAAGCGCCTACGTCGGGAGAACCGATCAAAATTGGCGCATCACTTCCATTGACCGGCGACTTCTCTGAACCGGGCACAGCAGCCAAGATGGGTTATGAATTATGGGTGGAACAGGTCAATAACGCCGGCGGTTTGCTGGGCCGTCAGGTCGAATTTACCCTTTACGACAATGCATCCGATCCTGATACGGCAGTAGCCGATTATGAACGCCTGATCACTCAGGATAAAGTAGACCTCGTAGTCGGGCCATTTTCGAGCCGTTTAGTCATCCCCACCTCGGAAGTCGCAGCAAAATACGGTTATGCTTTCCCTGAACCTGCTGGTGGCGCTCCGGACGTTTTTAATCGCGGCCTAACCAATATATTCTTTTGCCAGCCTGCCCCTGGTGCTGACCAGGCGATCCCTTTTGCTGACTACATCCTCAGCCTGCCCGAAGATGTTCGCCCCAAGACTTTTGCGGTTGTGAGTGCGGACGATCCTTTTAACCTGGGAGTCGTGGAAGCGGCGGAGAAATTGTTGACCGATGGTGGCTTAACTTCACTAATGAAGGAAGTTTATCCTCCTGATACGAAGGATTTTTCTTCCATTGCTGCCAAAGTTGCAGATGCGGATCCTGACCTGATCCTGGGCGGTACGATCTTCGAAGATTCCGTAGCGCAGATCCAAGCTTATATGCAAGCTGGGTACCAGCCGCGTGGTGCATTCTTTACCACTGGTCCATCCCTGCCCAAGGAGTTTAGCGAAGCCCTCGGGTCAGCTACTGAGGGCATTTTCTCAGCAATCTCCTGGTTTGAGGATTCTACGATTGAGACCAATCCTGAATTTGTAAAAGCATTCCACGACAAAAATGGACCAGATCCAATTGCAGAAGACTCAGCGAATGCCTATACGGTTGGTCAAGTGCTTCAGCAGGCAATCGAAAAAGCCCAAAGCATCGACAATAAGACGTTGATCGATGAAATGCATAAAGATACCTTCACAACCGTGGTCGGCCCGCTCAAGTTTGACGAAGTTGGCAAACCGCAAGGCTCCTTCATGATCTTGCAATGGCAAGGTGGTAAATACGTTATCGTTCACCCGGACTTTGCCAAACAAGCGGATCCTATCTGGCCTAAACCCGAGTGGTAGAAGGAACGACTGCTTATACGCCGCGCTGTGATCGCGCGTAAGAGTGAGAAGAGTTAGGGCAGGCATGATCGCTTGCCCTAACCCCACATCAATGGTTACTTTTCTGTCAAAGGAGCTTTAGAGTCGTGACGGTTCCTTCTACACATCTGCTAATCCAAACGATCATTTTGGGTATATTGGTAGGTGGGGTCTATGCGTTGATGGCCTCTGGCCTGACGCTTATATTTGGCGTGATGCGCGTGATTAATGTTGCTCACGGCGCGTTCCTGATTTTCGCAGCATACTGTACTTATTGGTTATTCCAATTGGTCAGGCTTGACCCGATCATTTCTATTGTTCTCACTGCTCCCTTGCTTTTTGTACTAGGTTGGGTGATACAAAGATATATTCTGTCGCGCATCGAAAGCCCTGAGCGGAGTTCGGTGATTATCACCTTTGCATTAGCTGTGACCCTGGAAGGTTTAATGGGAACTTTGTGGAAGACAACGATCCGCTCCGTTAAACCCGAGTACGCGTCCGAAGTCCTCAAGTTTGCTACCTACCGTTTCCCGGTCACTCGCCTAGCGGGGTTTGCAGCAGCGCTTTTGGTTCTATTGATTCTTTATATAATCCTTGAGCGTACCAACCTCGGTCGTGCTATTCGTGCCACTATCCAAGATCGAAATGCTGCCCAGCTCGTAGGCGTTAATGTTCAAATGGTTTCAGCTATCACATTTGGAATCGGTATCGCCACTGCCGCTGCAGGTGGTTCGCTCTTAAGTATGATTTATAGTTTTAATGCCTCGAGTCAGACGGATTGGATTACACGTGTTCTATCTGTGATCGTTTTGGGTGGGATGGGCAGCCTACCGGGTGCATTTATTGCCGCGATCATCCTGGGGGTCATGGAACAACTAACTGCTGTGGTATTGACGCTGTATTGGTCACCAATTGTTTTTTATCTTTTTCTATTTCTTACTCTAATATTCCGTCCGCAAGGGTTAATGGGCACAGTAGTCCGGGAGAAAGCTTGATGAAGCGACTATTATCATCGAATTGTCTTTGGATTACTATTGTCCTTTTGATATTGCTGATTTTCCCTTGGATTCAACGGTCGCAATATTCTCAACACGTTATGGTCATGACCATGATGGCCGCTGTCTTGGCTTCCAGTTGGAACATCCTTGGCGGCTATGCTGGCTATACATCGCTTGGTCATGCCGCTTTCTTTGGGCTGGGTGGCTATCTGGTAGCCCTGGCGCACAATCATTTCGGTTGGCATCCTTTTATCAGTACATGGTTCCTGGCTTTCATCGTAACGGGGGTTGCCTTGATCCTGGGTTGGATTTCTTTGCGTACTCAAGGCTCAGCTTTCGTGGTGGTAACCATTGCGATGGTTTTTATCTTCCGCATCGTTGCGCTTAATCTGGCTAGCATAACGAATGGCGCGCGTGGATTGACACAGGCTCGCCCGGGTTGGGCTGGCGTACCATGGTCGCCTGAATTCATCAAGATCCCATTTCATTACATTATGTTGCTTTTGCTTTGCCTGACGATTTTTGTTTCATGGCGGATTCGGCAATCTAAGTTTGGGTTAGGTTTGATCGCCATCCGGGAGGATGAAGGTAAAGCTGAAGCGGTTGGCATAAACACAATGTTGTACAAAGTTTTGGCGTTCGGCATCAGCGCGTATTTTATGGGAGTTGCGGGTGGGATCTATTCTTATTTTTTCACTTATATCGATCCACAATTCATTTTCGATATCTTCACCGGCGTGACCATGGTGTTGATCGCAATTTTGGGAGGCCGAGGCACATTATGGGGCCCGGTGCTGGGTGCGTTCATCATGGAGCCGCTTGGCAACTGGATCATTGGGACTTTTGGTGGTACTCAAATACATCTGACTATATTCGGTGCAATATTGCTTATTGTGATGTTGTTTATGCCACAGGGCATTCTTCCAACTTTGTCAGAGGTCATCAGACAACGCGGAAAAGTTAAGCTGGCGAAAGTCCCATCGTAAAGGAAAGTCCATGCCTGAAAAGAACATGCTTGAGGTGAATCATATTTCTAAAGCGTTCGGTGGGATCAAGGCAGTAGATGATTGCTCGCTGTGCGTTGAGCGTGGATCAATCACAGGTCTGATTGGTCCGAATGGCTCAGGGAAAACAACTCTATTTAACATGGTCACTGGTTTTTACCCGCCTGACTCGGGAACCATTTCGCTCAATACTCAACCAATTCAAAACCTTTTGCCCAGCCAGATCTGTCATCGAGGCATAGGCCGTACTTTTCAAATCACACGGCTTTTCTGGAAGATGACTGTGCTGGAAAATATGATTGTGCCAGTACGTCATACCGGCTGGCGCACGCTGTTTAGCCGGGGTGTAAAAAGGCATGAAGAAGAACGTGCCATGGAACTATTGGATCTGGTGGGGCTGACCCAATATCGTGATGAGGAGGCGGGCAAGTTGTCGTTTGGCCAGCAGAAGTTGATAGAGTTTGCTGCCATTCTCATGTCAGATCCAGAATTGATATTGCTGGATGAACCCGCTGGCGGTGTAAATCCTGTAATGATCGAAAAAATAATGGAACTGGTTGATGACCTAAATCAACAAGGGAAGACATTTTTAGTTGTTGAACACAACATGCGCCTTGTCATGGAGCTTTGCCAGCAGATCGTTGTCTTGGATCATGGCCAGAAAATTGCCGAGGGCAAACCTGCTGCAATCCAAAACGATCCAATTGTCCTGGAAGCTTATCTTGGGAGTACAAATCATGCTGGTGCTTGAAAATGTGGTGGCTGGTTATATTCCTGGCGTTGATATTCTGCAAGGAGTAAGCCTTCACGTGGAAAAGGGAGAGATGGTTTGCCTGGTTGGGCCAAACGGTGCAGGCAAATCTACAGTAATGCGCACAATTTCAGGCTTGCTTCGCCCTAAGTCTGGGCGCGTGATGTTCAACGGTAAAGAAATAAACGGCTTGCGACCAGACCAGGTTCTTGCCGAAGGTATTGCTCAAGTGCCTCAGGGGCACAGTGTGTTTCCTAAGATGACCATTCACGAAAACTTGTTGATGGGCGCATATTCAGTAAAAAATCGTGCCTCGATTCCGGCACGACTTGATAAGGTATATAGTTTGTTTCCACTTCTAAAAGAACGGGCGCGTGAAAAGGCCGGTAACCTTTCTGGTGGCCAGCAAAAAATTCTTGAGATGGGACGAGCACTGATGCTCGAGCCACCACTAATGATGCTGGACGAACCTTCGCTTGGACTAGCCCCCAAAACAATGGCAACTCTCTTCGATACCATCAAGGATCTCAACAACACCGGTTTGACAATCCTGATGGTGGAACAAAATGCGCGCCAAGGATTGGCCGCTTCGCATCGCGGCTATGTCCTTGAGCTAGGTAAGGAAAAATTCGAAGGGACAGCACAGGAATTATTGGACAGCCCTGAGATGGCAAAACTTTACCTTGGAGGCTCAACGGAGAACGGCGTAGCTTATCGACGAAAGGCGAAAGCGTGATGAATGATGAAGTTCGTTTAGAGCGTCTTTCCCAGCCCGAAGCTGAATCCCGTTTAAAGAGCAGTCGCCTCGCTGTGATGGCACCCGGGAGCGTTGAACAGCATGGACCTCATCTCCCGCTTGGCACAGATGCCTTCGCCGCTGACACACTCGCGGAAGTAGTGGCCCGCAAAATGGATTCCGTGCTTGTGCCATTGCCATTAGTTGGCGTATCACCCTATCATTTAAGTTGGGCGGGCAGTTTATCTTTGCAGCCACAGACCATGATCGCCGTGATTGAAGATATTTGTGAATGCCTTGCAAATCATGGTGTGGATAAAGTCCTTTTCGTCAACTGGCATGAAGGCAACACGCCGACGCTGCGCTTGGCTGGCGATAGTGTTCAGCGTAAATTCAAGATGCGCGTTGTTGTAGCTGAGTCACATATCATCACAAATAAACTATTTGGTGATCA
>WNGB01004478.1_pt1 | contig 21288 bp, 19 predicted proteins | sample 5400681 | NCBI WGS metagenome assembly WNGB01 (sample SAMN13153367, study PRJNA577476) | soil metagenome | isolation source: 115 cm soil or saprolite under grassland replicate 2 | place: USA:California | collected 2016-06-15
CGGGTTCGACCAGACCGCCCAGGACCAGCCGGTCGGGGCCGCGGGGCACGATGAAGACCATGTTCTGGCCGCCGACGGAGTGGTCGTAGGCCATGCAGTGCGCGGTGGTGATCCGGGGCATGTCCCGGCCGTCGTTGCGGAGGTGAACCAACGCCCCCCGCAGCGGGTAGACTGGGTCATCGAGGAGTTCCCGGGCGCCCAGCCCGGCGCAGTTGATGATCAGGTCGGCGCCGAACCGGTCGAGGATCTCCTGCTCCCGATCGACCAGGTTTCCGCAGATGCGTTCGCGGCGGATCCGGCAGCCGGCGGCGGTGGCGCGGGCCAGTAGCCAGGCCAGGTAGCGGTCGGTGTCGATCATCGGGGCGAGGTAGCTGTAGGCGTCCCGCACGCCCACCGACGCACTGACGCCATGCTCGGCCGCAAGCGACGGGCAGTGGCGGAAGCCGCGGACGTGCTCGCGTAGCTCCCGCATCTTCCGGTCCGCTACCGGATCATCGTGCACCGGCGCGCGGAAGTAGAACGCGGCCGGACGCAGGTACACGCCGGTGCCGGCGTCCTCGGCGAGCCGGAGAAACACCCGGTAGGAGGTCAGGCACCAGGACTTCGACCGCTCCAACGACCGCTGGTCGCGATGGTGTCCACACACCGCCGGAGGCCACTCCCACAGCGCACCGGCCACGACCGAGGTGATATCCGGAGCGAACCGGTCCGCCACCACCACAACCTCATGGTCGCGTTCCCGGGCGCACAATGCCGTGGTCAGGCCGATCACACCGGCACCGATGACAACGATCCTCACAAGCAGACTCCCCGCGGTACAGGAACATGACACGCCGATGAACGGGCCAACCCGGCAGCCGGTTCAACACCGCGGCCTGCAACCCGGCACCCGCACACGGGGCGACCGGCGCGATCATCGGCGCACAAGCCTGGACCGGGACCGAGCACTACCTCGCCGGGCTCCTCGCCACGCTCGTCGGGAGCGGCACCGCACTGATTGTGCTCGCCATCGCTGCGGGCTGCGACCGTCGCCAGCGCCGCCATGGGCGCATGCGACCTTCCTGACGGCAACCGTCATCCTGGGACTGCACCCGCACGCGGCGTCCATCGAGCTGCTCGACCTCGACCGGGTGGTGCTGAGGATCCGCGCTCGCTGCCCCCCGCAGCGATCGCCGTCGGTCGCAGGCTCCGCGGTCTCGTGCAGCGCCTCGAGCGCCCCTGACCGGGCGGCTCTGGATCGGGCGAGGCGATCGCGCGTGTTCACGTCTGCGAATTGGATGGCGGCTCGTCAGGGCTCCTGGCACAGTGCGCCCGTGCCGAAGAACTACTTCGACAAACGGATCGCGAAGGGTTACGAAGCCCTCTGGCCGGACCTGTTCGAGCCGGCGGTCGTCGAGCCCGCGGTGAGGTTCCTCGCCGATCTGGCGGGCACCGGCGCCGCCCTCGAGCTCGGCATCGGGACCGGTCGTCTCGCGTTGCCGCTGCATGGGCGTGGCGTTCGCGTGCACGGGATCGATCTGTCGCCCGACATGGTGGCCGAGCTGCACGCCAAGCCCGGCTCCGACGGCATCGGCGTGACGATCGGCGACTTCGCCACCGCCACGGTGGGCGCGAGGTTCGAGCTCGCGTACCTGGTGCGCAACACGATCACGAACCTGACCACGCAGGACGAACAGGTCGCGTGCTTCCGCAACGTGGCGGCGCACCTGGAGCCCGGCGGTCGCTTCGTCATCGAGGTGTACATCCCGCAGCTTCAACGTCTCCCACCCGGCGAGACCATCCACGCGTTCAGCGTGACCCCGACGCACCTCGGCTTCGAGGAGTACGACATCGCCTCGCAGATCGCCATCTCCCACCACTACTGGGTCGTCGATGGCCGGCTCGAGACCTTCTCCGCGCCGTTCCGCTACGTGTGGCCCGCGGAACTGGACCTGATGGCGCGCCTGGCCGGCATGACCCTGCACGAGCGCTGGAGCGACTGGAACCGAGAGCCCTTCACCAGCGACAGCAGGAGTCACGTCTCGGTCTGGGAGAAGACGACGTAGACCGCGGCATGAGCGGCACTGTCGCGGTGCGGCATAGGCGGATACCGGGCGATGGGTGCGTGGCGGCCACGTCGATCTGCTGGAGGGAGGGAATCGTCTGGTGACCGCTCGTGGACGGCCGGCGCCTGAGACGCTTCGTCAGGTGCTGGCCCGGTGGGAGGCGCGAGGCCGCCCGACGCAGCCGGCAATCGGGTGGTCGCTGCGGTCATGGCAGGCGGCCCTGCCGCGGCATGCCGAGTACTTGGCGTCGCTGCCGAACCCGCTCGACCGCTCGGGGGTCACCGCGGAGGCCGCCGAGGCGGCCGACAGCCCGCACGGTGCGCTCAGAGCCTTCCTCGCCGCCATGGTCTGGGGATACGGCCGAGTCGGCTATGGTCCGTTCCGCACCGCCCGGGTGCTTGCGGACAACCCACAGGCCACAGACATCCTCATGCGCATCGCGGACCGGACCCGCCGCGACGGGGGACCCGCAGCGTTCGAACAGCTCACCCGGAACCGGCTCGCCGGACTCGGCGTGGCCTTCGCTACGAAGTACCTCTGCTTCTGCAGCGTCGGATATCGGTCGCAGGTGGAGTACCTCATGTTCGCGGGCGCGGTCTCGGTCGAAGCGGCTGGCAGCCAGTGGGCCGACCCAGCCGCCAAAGGCCACGACCTGCCGATGACCTCAACGGCGTCGCCACCGCCGGACGTGCGAGCGGAGCAGGTTGCCGTCCTTGAAGCCCTGGACGAGGCCGAGGAGGCTTTCGCAGTCTTGCCGCAGTCCGGCGATCCGCACGACGCGGAGGACTTCGAACGCGGGCTACGGCAATCCGCCGCATCGTTGTGTCACACCACCGCACCCCACCGACATAGCCACCACCGACCGCACTCACGAAACCCGACACGACCGAGGGTGGCATGGGCGCGCTCCGCGCGCAGTGCGGCGGATGTGCGCGGCCGCTCCGCGGCACGAGAGTGTGATTACGTCGGCCCCGAGAAATCCTGCTATGGGGTCAAGGCCAGGCGGACGACTGAGCGGGACGCGCTGGGGCGGGCGACCTCGATGAAGCCCGCGTGCAGGTACATCGACAGCGGGCCCTGGAATAGTCCCGACGAGCCGGTCGGCCGCACGGAGGCGTCGACCGGGTAAGCCTCGACGATTCGCGCGCCGTGCCGGCGCGCGAAGTCGACGGCAGCGCGGAGCAGTTGTGCAGCAACGCCCTTTCGCCGGTGGCCCACGCGCACCACAAAGCAGGTGACCGACCAGAGGCCGTCCTCGCCGTGCGTTCCCCTCGCGGCCTGCATGCGTTTCAACCGTGGGTAGTCGTCTCGCGGAGCGACAGCGCACCACCCGACCGGGCGTCTACCATCGTACGCGAGTACACCATGCGGCACCGTGGCAGTTGTCACCTGGCGACGCATCGCCGCGCGATTGCGCTGTCGGCTTTCGTGTTCGTACGACCCTTCGCTGCGGTAGTACTGGCACCAGCAGCGGGATGGATCACCCCGCTCACCCATGAGCTCGGCAAGATCGTCCCACCGATCGGCGCCCGCATCGACGATCGTCATCATGGATCAACGTTCTACCATGCCTGAGTCAGCCAGGGAGTCTGAGCTGAGATCCGGGCCGACATCCTCGCACTTCACGACCGGCTCGCGAGTACGAGCGGCAAGTCCGCCGGAGTGGTGTCCGGGACGATCACCGGTGGCCTGGTCGGGGGTCTGCGGTGATCGTTTGCTGGGCCGGGTCTCCTTGTCGAGGTGTCGCGCAAGTCGCCCACGCAGTAGCGGCTCGCGACGCCGAGCGTGAGCAGCCGAGCCGGCAGCCGCAGCATCACCCGACGCGTGCCCCAGTTCGCCAGATAGAGGAACGCGTCGAAGTACCGTTCCATCAACGTCCGCGGATCACCGCGGAAGTCACCCCAGTGATAGCTGTTGACGAAACCGGTCGGAGTGATCCTCGCCCGCGTCGACAGGGCGCGTAGCCGGTCCAGCTGGCCCTGGTCCAGCGGCCGCCACCGGCCGGAACGGGCGGTGCGGCAGGCCGACCGGGGCCGGGTCCGGCGGCGAGGGTGGCACCCGTCCGGCACGCCATGTCCGGGCCGGGCCGGGTGCGGCGCGCCTGTTCCGGGCCGGCCGACGCGGGCTATACGGTGGCCGGCGTGGCGGAGATCGACCGGTTGGTCCGGCGCAGCGCGGAGCTGAAGCAGGAGTTGCTGGCGTTCAGCCGTGGCCGGCGGTGTGAGCGGGCGCTGTCGCAGGCCCTGGCCCGCAGGTTCGGGTCAGTGGTGGTGGCGGAGGAAGAGGAGCTGATCAACTTCTTCGACCACTTCCTCCTGCAGCACCGGCTGAGCGACGGGCGCACCGTGGTGGAACGGTTCGTGCGTGCCCGGGGCGACCTGCCGAGAGCCGAACGGGACATGCTGCTGCGCTGGCGTGACGTCGTCGAGGGGATCTTCGAGGTCGAGCGGATCGAGGGCGACGTGCTGGTCGCGGTCAACCTGATCGACGACCTCACCTACCGGATCCGCACCAACATGGGGCCGGCGCTGTACGAACGGACACCGCCCGGCCACTTCCTGATCGCCCGGGTGGTGCCGATCCTGGACGACTGGCTGCTCAGCGGGTCGCTGGCGACGTTCCCGCCCGAACACGCCGAGCAGCTGTGCGAGGTCGCGGCGAAGACCGCGCTCGAACACCCGCACCTGGTGTTCCGCAACCCGCAGCGGCTGGAACTGGCCTGGCAGCAGCAACGCGACGACCGCGCCCGGTTCATCGAGTTCTTCGGCTCGGACCTGATCGTCTTCCCCTGCGCCGAATGGGCGACGCGGATGAACGAGTACTGGCGGCACCGCTCGGACGGGGCCGCGGCACCACCACAGATGAACGGCGCCAGCCTGTCCTGGGCGCAGACCGTGGGCGTGATCTACGACGAGGTCGAGGGCCTGACCTACCTCGCCGACTTCGGCCCGTTCCAGCAGGCGTTCGAAGACCCCGAACTCCTCACCCAGCGGCGGTACCGCGAGGTCGTCCACACCTATCTGGACGACGACTCGGTCTCACCGCTGCCCTTCCGCCGACTGGCCCAGGCCAACCCCGACCACGCCAGCCGCGTCTTCGCGCGCCTGCTCGGCAAGCCGTCCTTCACCTGGGCCGATGATGGTGAAACGCTACTGCGCTCGGCCAAAGCCGCCTACTTCGCCCAGCCGCCGACGCCGCGGATCACGCCCCTCAGCGACAGACTCGCCGCCACCTTCCAACACCGAACGGACACTTCGCCCGACCGCTCTCCGACAGCGCAGATTGCCGGGTCCGAGCAGATTGCCAGGTCCGCCAGCGGTGATCGGTGACGGGTGCAGCCGATCACGATCAGCAGCGCTCGGTCGAATGAACGACAGCCAGGCCAGCAACCTTGGCTCACTCAAGCCACGATGCGGCAGCCCCGGGATCGGGCAAGGGTGGCGACCGGGTTTCAGATGAGTCGGCGTGGGTCTGGGTATCCGAGGCTGGTGTAGCCGGGTGCGCGTTTGGCCAGGGACGAGGCGAGGACGCCGGTTGCGGTGTCGTGGTAGTCGTGGATTTCTGCGGTGGTCTTGCCGGGGTGGTGGCGCAGGATCCGGCCGGCGTACTGGACGAGGCGGCCTTTGAACGCTATGGGTGCGGCGAGGAAGAGGGTGTCCAGGACGGGGCAGTCGAAGCCTTCCCCGGCGTACGGTCCGGTGGCCACGATGAGAAGTGGCGGCCCGTCGGGGTTGGGTTGGAGTCGTTGGTCGGCGGCGGCGCGGGCCTTGGCGCCCATCCCGCCGCGCAGAGTCACAGGGTCGTGTCCCTTCTCGCGCAGGGCGTCGACGAGGGAGTCGAGGTGGCCGGTCCACTGGGTGAGGAGCAGGCAGTGCCGGCCCCGGCCGAGCGCGGCGATCACGTCGCCGACGATCTGGGTGGTGCGGGCCTGGTCGGCGATCATGTCGTGGTAGATCTTGGCCATGCCGCCCGGTGCGGACGGGTCGGCGTCACCGGTGTAGCGGTACGCGGTGGGGTGGACGTGCAGCACCGGCCTCGGCCGTGGCACGGCGCCGCCCGCCGCGTCGAAATCCAGGCGCGGGGCGATGTCGGCCTGCCCGTTCGGGCCGGCCCGCTGGTGGGTGTGGGTGATGGTGTGCCGGACCGGGCCGATCTGCAGGGCGATGAGGTCGTCGAGTTTGTCGCGGCGGTAGGGGGTGGCGGTCAGGCCGAGCCAACGGCGGGCCGGGATCTGCTTGACCGCATGCTCGAACGCGGCGGCGGGGACGTGATGGCATTCATCGACCACGACCAGGCCGTACCCGCCGGTCAACTCGGCCACGTCCGTGCGGCGGGCCAGGGTCTGCAGCATCGCCACATCGACGGTGCCGCGGGTCTTGGTCCGGCCGCCGCCGAGTTGGCCGGCCTTGACACCGAGCAGATCGCGGATGTTCGCCCGCCACTGGTCGGCCAGCGTCTTGCGGTCCACCAGCACCAACGTCGACGTGCCGTGTCCGGCGATCAGCGCGCAGGCGATCACCGTCTTACCCGAGCCGGGTGGCGCGACCAGCACCCCCAGGTCGTGGCCGGCGAGGCCGTCCGCGGCCCGCTGCTGTTCGCCGGTCAGGGTGGCGGTGAAGGTGAACTCCTGCGGGTTGCCGGGCGCGTGTTCGTCGGCGGTGTCCAGGCGGCTGCCCGCCTGCTCTACCAGCGACGCCACCCGCTCGGCCAGGCCACGAGGCAGAACCAGGCCACCGTCGAGGGTCTCCTCGTAGCTGCGAAGGAACCGGGGCACGTTCCAGGTCGAGCCACGCAGCCGCTGCCGCTCGTAGAACAACGGGTTCGGCATCGACGCCGCGTGTTTGAGCGTGGCCAGCAACGCCGGAGTCAACTCGGCAGCCTCCACCCGCACCCCGGCACCCAGCCGGGCGCGGACCACCGCCGGTGCCGGCGGGCGGACCCGCGTCGAGCCGGCAACGGCCAGTCGGTCCACACCCGCCCCGACCATCACCGGCCCGGCCCGCTCGGCCGCCCGGGTCACCTCGCCGGGACTCATCCGGCCCAGCGAGGACAGGAACGCCCACTGGTCCTCACACGGCTCCAACGTGGCCAGGTCCAGGAACACCGTCGCGCCGTCCCGACGGCACCGGCCGTGCAGCGGCGCCGCGATCAAGTTGCCCACCCCGCCGGTGGGGAGCACGTCCTGCGACGGGAACAACCGGTCGTAGCTGGCCAGGTCCATCCGCCCGCGCACCGCCATCGCCTCCCGCAACAACCCGGTGCCCAGCCGGCGGGCGGTCTGCGCCGGCACCGGCGCGGTGAAGAACACCCACACGTGCGCCCCCACCCCGGACCGGGACACCTCCAGGCCGGCCGGCACACCCAGCGACCGGGCCGCCTTCAGATACGCCAACGCATCCAACATCGCCGCCGGCCCGTCGAAGTCCGCCGCCACCCACCAACACCGATCGCCGTCCAGCAACGGATACAACCCCAGGTGCAGCTCACCGGATAGGTGCGCGGTGATCACCCGCTCGGTCAGCGGCAGGTACTCCCGATCCCCCTGCGCCAGGCCCTTGCGCCAGCCACCACGCACCGCCGGCAACCACCCCGCCTTCCCCGCCCGGGTGTTCTCCCACCGCACCGCGTACACATCCGTGCGCGCGGCGAACAACGCCCCGAAGAACGCCACCTTCACCGGCGGCGGCGACCCGGCGTGCACCGGACCAGGCGACGCCTCAAAGAACCCCGTCTGCGCCGGACCCGGCGGAGCCGCCTGAGCCGGCGTCAACTCCAACAACCGCAACAGCCGCGCGTTCTCCGCACGTAGCTGCCCCACCAACGCCCGCAGCCCCGACAACTCCTCCGCCATTGCGGCAGGAACCTGCTGCCCGACAGCCTGCCCGGCCTCATCCCTCACCCCACCACCGTAGGACGTCAACGCCTGACTGGTCGCCGCTCCCAGCCACCGCAGCCCAGTCCTGGGCAGTCCCGCGGCGAGGCCAGTTCCCGGCGGGAGGATCACGGTGTCCGAATGGATGGCCGGCTGGGTCGGCACGCTCGACGTGGCGCTGCGTACCGCAGAGAACTACGCCAGCCGGCTCCCCAATCACATCCTGCCCCGCTAGGGAAACACGCCGCTCGGCGACATTACGACCTTCTCCGGGTCTTCCATGCCGGTGATGAGACTGATGACGGCCTCGTCTGCCGTGGTTTGTCTCCGGTCAGGGTCGGGTGGCTGCCAGCGTGACGGCGCGTACGCCGTATGTGAGGCTGGCGTTGCGTGCCTGGTCGGTGAGGAACTGGCAGTCCGGGACGTCTTGGAACGTGTGCAGTTTCAGTCCGGCGGCGTCGATCGCGGCGCGGTAGGCGACCTCGGCGGCGGCGCCGCCGATGCAGGCAGCCCACAGGTCGTGGTTGCAGGTGACCGATTCGGGCAGGGGCCGCGTGGCGACGATGTCGGCGATGGCCAGCCGGCCGCCCGGTTTGAGGACGCGGACGATCTCGCGGAAGACACATGCCTTGTCCGGGCACAGGTTGATGACTGCGTTGGAGATGACCACGTCCACCGACTCGTCTGGTACAGGCAGGTCTTCCAGGTGGCCGGGGAGGAAGCGGATGTGCTCGGCGCCGGCGCGGAGCCGGTCGGCCTTGGCGCGCTGTTCGTCGGTCATGTCGACGCCGGTGACCGTGCCGGTGGGGCCGACCAGCAGGGCGGCGGCGAATGAGTCGGTGCCCGATCCGCTGCCCAGGTCGAGTGCCCGGTCGCCCGGGGTGAGCCGGGCGAGGTCGAGGGCGTACCCGACGCCGGCGAAGGAGGCGAGCGCCTCGGTGGGGATGATGCCTCCTTCGGCTGGTTCCGGTCGGCGTGGCACAGCCGACCGGAGTCGCCGCCTGCCTGTTCTTCGGTGGATATGTCCAGATAGGACCTCAGTCGGCGTCGATGTCGATGGTGACCGGCACCTGGTTGGTGATGACGTCGTACACGGCCGAGCGGGCCCGGGACTGCTCGACGAGCTCGCGCAGCTTCTCCGCCGGGGCGTCGCCCTTGACGGTGAGCCGGACGGTGATGTGCTGGTAGCCGTTGCGGACGGCGGGGTCGAGCCCGAGGATCCCGTTGAGGTCGATGTCACCGGACACAGTGGAGCGGACCTCGGTGAGCCGGATCTTCCGGGCGGCGGCGATGTTGGCCAGGCCGGCGGTGAGGCACGCGGCGAGCGCGTGCAGCATGTACTCCACCGGGGTGGGTCCGTTGTCGCGTCCGACCAGGACGGCCGGGTGGTCGGCGTCGAAGTGGAAGGTGCGCTCGTGGGTGCGCTCCTCGCCGACGCCGTAGAAGCCGTGGATCGTGCCGCGGCTGTGGGTGCCGCTGATCCACTCGTTGCTGGCGCGGAACTGGAACTTCGCCGCTTCCGGTGCGGCCTTGACCGCGTTCAGGGTGGCGAAGAGCGTGGCGGTGTCGACGCCGTTGCGGGTCGAGTCGTTGAGCGTGGCGGTCATCTCGGTTCTCCTTCTGCTGTGGTGGGGTGGTCAGGCGCAGGCGAGCGCGGGCTCGCCCGGAACCGGGCCGGCGGCCAGCTCGGCCGCCTCGATGTCGATGGCCTTGCTGAGCTGCTTCTGCAGCTCGACGAACTCGGGCACCGGCGGGTAGGCGGCCAGCGCGCAAGTCAGGTCGAAGACCTCGCGCAGGGCGAAGTCGCGCCGGCGTTGGTAGCCGGCCAGGGCGGTGCTCTCGTCGGCCTCGCCGCGCAGCGCCTCGTGCAGGGCGACGGCGAGCAGTTCGGCGTCCCGGTAGGCGTCGCTGAGGCCGTAGCCGGTGATCGCGTCGCGGTGATAGCCGGCGTCGCCGACCAGCGCCCAGCCGGGACCGTGGGCTCTGCGCAGCTGGTTGGGCAGGCGCAGCATGCCGGTGACCGACGAGCTGCGCTGTCCGGTGCGCAGCCTGGCGGCCAGCTCGGGGGCAGCGAGCTGCAGCTGGGTGGTGAACGCCTCGGTGCTGGACGCGGCCCGGCGGCGGGCGGCGCGCGCGTCCGCTGACGGGGTGCAGACCCAGACGCACGCCTGACCGTGGTGGGTGGGGAACACTCCGGCCAGGGCGCGGTCGGCGGCGACCAGTTCGATGCCGTGCCATGGGATGCCGGCGTAGTAGGCGTACTGGGCGGCGCCGTTGTCGCCGTGGTGCTCGATGAGCTCCGCGCCGACCGCGCGGGCCACGGTGGATTTCAGCCCGTCCGCACCGACCACGAACCGGGCGTGGAGCTCCATCGGGGCACCGGTGCCGTCCCGGCCGTACACGCCGACGGCCCGGCCGGCGTCGTCCAGCCGGACGCCGGTGACCGTGCCGCCCAGTCGCATGTGGACGCCGGCCTGGGCGGCCGCCTCGGCCACGATGGTGTCCAGGATGTAGCGGCGCGGCGCGACCAGGAGGTCCACCCCGGCCTTGTGTTTCACCTCCCGGGTGACCGACTCGCCCTCGGCGGTGAAGGTGACCTGACGGATGGCGGGGGCCCCGCTGGCCAGCACCGCCGGCAGCAGCCCCCAGCGGTGTAGCTGGACCACGCCGGGGCGGGCGATCTGGTGGGTGGAGACGGTGTCGGCCGGGAACGTGGTCCGGTCGACCAGGACCACGTCGTGCCCGAGGCGGGCCAGCAGCAGCGCGGTGGCCGCCCCGGCGGCGCGTGCGCCGACCACGACGACGTCATGGCGGTGGAGGTGGGTTGGCATGGCGATGGAACTCCCGGTTTGCTAGTCAGGATGCGGCGGCGATCAGGCGGACCGGGCAGCGGCGAACCACGCTCGCCAGCGGCGGACCGGCCCGCGGTCCTCGTCATCGAAAAAGTCCACAATGGACTGCTTAGCCAACCCGTATTCGTGGAATGACTCGATCTCGGCTCGGGTAAGTGGCCACGGCATCTCGCCGGGATCCTCGTGCTCGTCGCGCGCCCCCGCGATGACCAGCAGCCGACCGCCGGGCGCGACCAGCCGGGCGAGCCGGGCGAAGGCGGTCCGCCGCGCCGCGCCGCGGAGCACCTGCAGCGTGAACACCTCGACGACGAGATCGAACGCGCCGGCCCACGTGCGCGGCGGCGACAGCAGATCGGCGGTCACGTACTCCACGGTGGAGCGGGGGAAGCGTCGCCGCGCGGCGGCGACCGCGGTGGGCGACACGTCGAAGGCCACCGTGGTGAAGCCCCGCGAGGCGACGTGTTCGGCATCGTCGCCCAGGCCGCAGCCGACCACGACTGCCCGCCCGCCCCCCGGCAGACCGGCCAGCGCGGAGACCAAGCCTGGGTAGGGCGCGAAGTCGGCCCACGGCACGGTGGTCGTGCCCTGCTCGGCCGCCGCATACAGCGTCTCGAACCAGCCGGTGGCGTCACCGCGGGCAATCGAATCCGCCGCGAGCCGCCGCGCATGGCGACGGTGCGCATCGGTCATGTGGGACGTGCTGGCCGCTATCGTGGTGTGGTCCATGACTACGCCACGTCTTCGATCGGACGACCGAACGTGACCGCATCGCGTACCATCGCCGGCGCGGTGGAGCGAAGGGCGGCGTCGGGGCGCAGGCCGAGGGCGTCATTGACCGTCGAGAACGCCAGCCGCAACGCCACGAACACGGTCATCGTGAAGATCTGCGAGTCGGTGAACCCGGCGTCGCGCAACTCCTGCACGTCTGCCGCGGTGGTGGCGTTCGGGTCGCGCGCCACCTTGCGGGCCCAGGCGGCCGTGGCCCGCTCGCTGGTGCTCAGGCCGTCATCGACGCCCACCAACACCCGGGCGGCGGTCTGCGCGTCGCTCGCCTTGGCCAGCTTGCTGCCCCAGGCCAGCGAGCAGTAGGAGTCGCCGAATGCCGACGCGCACGCGGTGACGAGGATCGAGCGCTGACGGGGGCTGAGGCGATCTGCCGAGTTCACCTGCGTCAGCAGCGTGAACAGACCGGTCACGGTCGCAGGCTGATAGGCCCACAGGCGCGAGACGTTCATCACGTAGCAGCCCGGCTCGGCGGCGTCCTCGTCGAACATGCGCTGGACTTCGGCGGTTGCCTCGGGGACGCCGAGACAACCGATCTTGTGCGTGGTCACGTCGTTTCGTGGTCGGTGGCTCTGTTTCACACGACCAGCGTCGCCGTCGGGGTGCGGTAGCTCATCCGTGCGGTGCACGGATCTTTGTACGGATGCCGCCTTCCGTACCGCCGAGCGCCGGTGCCGAAGCACAATGCGTGCATGACACGCGACGGGGACGGCATGGCCGACCGGCTTGCGCGCGCAGGCGTCACGGACCGGGAGGCGGAGGTTCTCTGGGCGGTCGCAGAGCGACTACGCAACCGCGAGATCGCCGAACGGCTCCACCTGTCCGTGCGCACCGTGGAGAGCCACATCGCGGCCCTGCTGCGTAAGCTCGGCGCCACGGACCGGGCGGCGCTGGCCGAGACTGGTGTGAAGCTGCGTCGCACGGCCCCCGTCGGCACCATCCCCGCGGCTCTCACCAGCCTCATCGGCCGAGAGAGCGAGACGGCCGAACTGATCGCGCTGCTCGAGGCCCATCGCCTGGTCACGCTCGTCGGCCCGGCCGGGGTGGGCAAGACCCGGCTCGCGCTGCGCATCGCCGCCGTCCACCCTGACCGGTTCGCGGACGGGGTCCGGCTTGTCGATCTTGCTCCGGTGCAGCCGGAGCTGGTCGGCGACGCGCTAGCCCGGGCCTTGGGGGTCTTACCGGACCCTGGATGGCCGCTACGCGACATCCTGCGGGAGGTGGCCGCCGGGATGGCCTGCCTGCTGCTCGTCGACAACTGTGAGCACGTCGTTGCCGAGGTCGCCGAGATCGTCGCCGACCTGCTCGGCGCCGGCGGCCAGCCGCGGGTACTTGCCACCAGCCGCGAACCGCTCGGCGTACCCGGCGAGCTCACCTACCCGGTGTCGACGCTGCACGTGCCCACCCCGCAGGACTCCACCGACGCCGACAGCGTCGGTAACTACGACGCCGTACGCCTGTTCGTCGACCGTGCCACGACCGCGTCACCCAGCTTCGCGCTCACCGACGCCATCGCCCCGGCCGTCGCAGCGCTGTGCCAGCGGCTCGACGGGCTACCACTGGCCATCGAGCTCGCCGCGTCTCGCAGCCGCACCTTCGGGCCGGTTGAGCTCGTGGAGCACCTCGATCAGCGGTTCGAGCTGCTCTCCGCCGGAGCGCGCACCGCTCTGCCGCGGCACCGAACCCTGCGTAGCGCGATCGACTGGAGCTACGACCTGCTCGACGGCGACGAGCGGGCGTTGTTCGATCTGCTCGGCGTGTTCCCCGCCGACTTCGGCTACGAGGCCGTCCAATCGGTGTGCCGGGCTGGGGATCTCGATGGCGGAGAGGTGATAGCGCTGTTGCCGAGGCTGGTGGACAAGTCGCTCGTCTCCACCGTTGGCCGGGACACCCGCCGCTACCGGCTGCTGGAGACGATCCGCACGTACGCCGCCGATCGGCTGGTCGCCTCGGGCGCCGAGCCCGCCGCGCGAGACAGCCACACGGCCCACTACACCGCCCTGGCCGAGCGCGCGGCCCAGGGGCTACAGACCTCAGACCAGCGCATCTGCCTCGACCGGCTGACCGCCGAACAGCCTAACCTGCGGGCCTCGCTGGCACACAGCATCGACGCCGGCGACATCGAATCCGCGTGGCGTTCGGTCGCCGCGCTGCACCGGTTCTGGGAGGTCACCGGGCAGCGCCGCGAGGCGCACGAATGGATCCAGCGAATCCTCGCCGTCGGTGACCCGCCGGCCACCCCACCGGCCGTCGCCGGGCTCGCCGCGGCCAGCGAGATCCTGCACCCCTTCGACGCTCGCGTCGCGTTCGACCTCGCCAGGCAGGCAAAGCAGCTGGCGGCCGGCCTCGACGACCTCACCCGAGCCAAAGCGGCACGCGCCGTCGGCACGACAGCGGTCTGGGTACAACCGGAGCTTGTCCGGCCCGCGCAGCAGGAGGCGCTGGCCGGGTTCGGCGACGACCACCCGTGGGAGAGCGCGGTGACGATGCAAGGGCTCGCGAGCGCGTCCGGCGCGCTCAGCGAAGCACTCCAATGGGGACGAGACAGTGTGGCGCTGTTCCGCAGCGTCGGCGACCACATGTACGCGGCCAACACGCTGTTCATCATGGCGCAACGCGCGATATACGCCGGCATAGGCGATGACGAGGTGCACGGGTGGCTCACCGAGAGCCGGGCGTTGGCTGAGGCAGCTGGCAGCGAGGGCGACATCCTCCATGCCACGGTCGGCTTCGGACAGCTGGCGTGGGTGCGCGGCGACCATGACGACGCGGCCAAGCTCATGGAGGAGTGTCTGCCCACACTGCGCCGGCTCGGCGACAGGCGCTGCGTCGGCAAAGCGCTGTACGTGCTCGGTACGCGGGCGCATCAGGAGCGACAGTTGGCCCGTGCCGAGGAACTCCTGCGCGCGAGCGTCGAGGCCGTCGCGCTCGCCGGCCAGTCGTTCGTGCTCGTGCAGGCGCTCGAAGCCCTCGCCGCCGTGTTCGCCGCGCAGCACCGCCCCCGCAGCGCGGCCGTGCTCCTCGGCACGGCGCACACCGCGCGCCACTCGGCGAGCGAGCACATGCGACCCATCTCGCCACCCGACCAGGAACTGCACCTCGCCCTCGTGCGGCACCTGGGCGCCGCGGCCTTTGAGACCGCCCACGGCGAGGGGGTGCGATTAGCGCCGGCCGACGCGCTGCGGTTCGCCCCGTTCGACGAGCCCGACAACTCCCGGCCTGCTCGCCCGTAACGGCCCCCGTGCGCGTCCCCGGCTGCAACGACCACGCCGACGCTGGCCGCGCAGATTGCAGCTCGCGTTGGGCAGGTCCGGGTGACCCGAACGTCTCAGGTCTGGCATGCTGCCAAGGTGGGAGAAGCGAAGATCGGGCTCGTGCTCGACTGTGCCGACCCCGGGACCATCGCCGAGTTCTGGGAGCAGGCGCTCGGTGTCAAGCGGCTTGGAGCCGCGGGCAACTACGTCCTGCTGGCATCGCCGTCAGGCGCACTGCCCAACCTCCTGCTCCAACGGGTCAGCGAACCCCGAGTCGCCAAGAACCGCATGCACCTCGATATCGAGATCCCCGATGTCGATGCTGAGGTCGAACGGCTCGAGCGGATCGGTGCCCACCGCCTCGAAGAACAGGCCCGGACTGAGCACGGCGGGCGCTGGGTGATCATGGTCGATCCCGAGGGCAACGAGTTCTGCGTCTGCGACGGCGGAGGCCCCGGGTAAGGGACCCGTCATGGAGATCGGCCTGCGCCGAGTGCCGACCAACGTGGCGGGCGGGAGCGGATCACTGCGTTCTATTCAACAACGTACTTGAACTATTGCGAAAGGTGGCTCGCGTGCCGGCTACCCATCCCGGGCTGACCCCGGGCGTGGTCTACCTCGATTACAACGCGACCACGCCCGTCGACCCGCGGGTGGTGGAGGCGATGCTGCCGTACCTGACGGTGCACTTCGGGAACCCCTCCAGCGCGCACGACTACGCCACCGTGCCCCTACAGGGACTGGCCGCGGCACGTCAGCAGGTCGCGGCGCTGATCGGCGCCCAGCCCGAGCAGATCGTGTTCACCGGCAGCGGGTCCGAAGCCGACGCGCTGGCCATCCGCGGCGCCGTCCTGGCCGCAAACACAACCAGCCCGCCGGCCCACGTCGTCACCCAGGCCACCGAACATCCCGCCGTGCTGGCCGCCTGCCGCGCGCTGCAGCGCGAGCACGGCACGGACATCACCGTCCTGCCGGTGGACGACAACGGTCTGCTCGACCCGGCCCGGCTGCAGGCGGCGCTGACCCCCCGCACGGCGCTCGTCTCGGTGATGTACGCCAACAATGAGACCGGCACCGTCCAACCGATAGCCGAACTCGCCGCGCTCACCCGCCGTCACGGCGCCCTATTCCACACCGACGCCGCGCAGGCCGTGGGCAAGATCCCGGTCGACGTGAAAACCCTCGGCGTCGACCTGCTCACCGTCGTGGGGCACAAAATGTACGCCCCCAAAGGCATCGCCGCGCTCTACATCCGCACCGGCGTTCGGCTCAGCCCGCTGGTCGGCGGCGGCGGGCAGGAACGCGGCCTGCGCGCCGGCACCGAGAACATCGCCGGCGCGGTGGCCCTGGGCGCGGCGGCCGAGCTGGCAGGCGAGGAGTTAGCCGACGGTACGCCGGCACGGCTGCGAGAACTGCGGGATCGGCTGCACGAGACGCTGGCGCAGCAGCTGCCGGGTCGAGTCCGGCTCAACGGACACCCCGTCCGCCGGCTGCCGAACACGCTGAACATCAGCATCGCCGGGACTCGCGGTCGCGAGCTGCTCGCCGACTGCCCGGCTGTCGCCGCGTCCACCGGCGCCGCCTGCCACGCCGGCACAGTTGAGCCATCGCCTGTCCTACGGGCGATGAAGGTCACCGATGATGTGGCGCTCGCGGCGATCCGCCTGTCGTTGGGCCGCTGGACAACCGACGCCGAGGTCGACCGTGCCGCGGCTGCGCTGTCCGCGGCAGCGTCCACGGATACCAACCCGCCGGCCGATCTTCCAGCGGCCCAGCCACTCGCGGCCTCCACGGACGCCAAGTGACCACGACCCCCGAGCAGATGCTGACCCGGTCTACGACGAGGGCGCGGAGGCCCACGACAGGCACTGGGCGCCGGCACTCCGTCGGCACGCCCGAAATCCTCGCCGACCGGGTCCCGGCCGGACGCTCCCGCACGGTGGTCGATGTGGCGGCCGGAGCAGGCACCCTGACATCGGCTCTCCGCAGAGTGGCCGGCCCGACGGGCACGGTATTAGCGGTCGACCGCAGCCGCGGCATGTTTCGGCGCGCGCCCACGGACCTGCCCCGGGTCCAAGCCGATGCCCACTCGACTGCCGCTCGCCGAGGGCTGCGCGGACGTCGTGGTGCTCGCTCACCGTGACACGGTCCGAGGCCGTGCCGCCGAGCGGCTTGCAGCGCTGCCAGCGGCCCTACCTGGTGGACCGATCCCAGGTGCTACGCACCTGGGATCGCCGTCGATGAGCAAGACGTCCGGGCGACCGATCCACGGCGACCGTTGGAGCGCGGCGCACCGGCAACCCCTTGCCGCGGTCGGCGGCTTGGCATAGGAGTAGCCGGTGGATGCTGACATTCGCTGGCTGACGGCAATGTGGCCGTTCGTACGAGCACAAATGCCGGCGGCCCCCGCTCACGTGCTTGAGATCGGGTGCGGGTCGCGCGGCGGGTTCATACCGGCGTTGCGTACCGAGGGGTACCCAGCGGTGGGCGTCGACCCGGAGGCACCAGACGAGCCCGGCTACTACCGGACCGCGTTCGAGGAGTACCGGGTCGCCCAGCCGGTGCAGGCGGCGGTGGCGTGCACATCGTTGCACCATGTAACCGGCCTCGACGAAGTGCTGGACAGGCTGCACGCCGCCCTGGTGCCGGGCGGTGTGCTGGTCGTGGTGGAGTGGGCACGGGAACGGTTCGATGAGGCGACCGCCCGATGGTGCTTCGCCCGGCTCGGCCCAACCGGCGTCGAGCCGGGCTGGCTGCACCGGTGCCAGGAGGAGTGGCTCGCCTTCGGCCGGTCGTGGAACGAGTACGTCCGGTACTGGGCCGGGGCCGAGGGCCTACATGCAGGCGCGGAGATCGTGCGCGGACTGGACGCACGCTTCCACCGGCAGACATACGCGGTGGGCCCGTACTTCTTCGCCGACCTCGCCGACACCAGCGAATCCGACGAGCAGGCGGCGATCGACGCGCGGGAGATTTCCGCAAACGGCATCCGCTACGTCGGACAGCGGCGCTGAGCGCTGCCGGCGTGGCGACCACACGGACGTTCGGCGTGCAATCTTGCCTGGGCCGACAGCGCTCCGGAACCTGGCCGCGACGCTCGTTGGGACCCGAGTCGCCCGGAGGGCGAACCCCACACCTTGCACGCCGTTCCGCGTCTTCACCGACTCCTTCACCGTCCACTCGGGAACGAGCGACGCGTCTCGGGGCTGGCTGCTGGACAACCGGCCAGCCCCGGCGGTGAGGCAGGCGACTGCGCGGAGCGTCCTGGGCGAGGAAGGCTGCTGGTACGGCAGCGTCCCCTTCGCCGGAGCGTCATGGTTGTGGCGCCGGAACACCGCGCGGGTGCCCCCATGCGTACCACCCGAAGACGGCGGCTCCGCAGTGCACCCTGGTTGGTGGGCTGAAGAACCGTTGCGCGATGGCGGTGGGCAGCACGGCGGTGAGCACCACGACGGTGACCAGGACGGAGAACTGGGCGCGGTCGATGATCCCGGCGGTGTAGCCGTAGGTGGCCGAGATGGTGCCGAAGGTCAGCCCGATGGACATCAGCAGGGTGGTGAAGGTGGCGTGTGCGGTGACGTAGCGGCGGGCGAACGGGTAGACCGCCCCCGACTTGGCGGCCAGCCTGGCGGCCAGGAACAAGCCGAGCAGGCCGAGGGTGGCCTGTCCCTAGGACTCGGACTGGCCTGCGCGGCCGTGATGGCGCTGATGTGCCTGCCGATGGCCGTCGGCCTGACCGCAGGAGGCTGCGGCGCTGGCAACCGCCGGCCGCCGCCCGGCCCGCGGAACCGGCGGTCGAGGAGGACCAGCACGGGATCCTCCGCTAGTAACCTCCGGCGGGGTGCTTCGGCAGGCGCCTTCTCCGACCCCCTCCGCAGCGCAACGCCCGAGCGCGCGAATTCGGGCTCACGGTCGTCTGCCGACTGCTGGCCGCAGCTCGTATGTACGAACCCCGCCCCACGCCGGCCACCACCGGCCGCCGTCGGGCGGCAGGCGCCGGTGGCGATACGGTTGTTGGGTGACCAGCGGCCGATGCGACCCACGTGGCTGCGACCAGTTCTTCGGACCACGTTTCGCCCGCCATGTGGCGAACCGCTACCGTCGCCGCGGCCTGGATCGATCGGCCCGGCGGATGGTGGACTTCCTGGCCGACCGTGGGATCGTGGGCGCGGCCGTGCTGGAGGTGGGCGGCGGCGCCGGTGAGATCCAGGTCGAGTTGCTCAAGCGCGGCGCCGCTCGCGCGGTGAACCTCGAGCTGTCCTCGGCCTACGATGACCAGGCGGGTGACCTGCTGCGCGCCGCCGGGTTGGAGGGGCGAGCCGAGCGGCGTCTGCACGACATCGCGGTTGATCCGGACGGCGTCGAACCGGCCGACGTGGTCGTGCTGCACCGTGTCGTGTGCTGCTATCCGGACTACCAACGACTGCTCACTGCGGCCGGCGGGCATGCTCGGCGGCTGCTGGTTTTCAGTTACCCGCGCTGCAACGCCGGCAGCCGCCTGGTCCTGGCCGCGCAGAACCTCGTCTTCATGCTGCTGCGCAAGCAGTTCCGGGTGTTCGCCCATCCACCGGATAAGATGCTCGCCGTGCTGCGTGAAGCCGGGTTCCGGCAGACGCTGGCCCACCGCCGGCTGGCTTGGCAGGTGGCCGGGCTCGAGCGATGACCCTGCCGGCTCGCGCCGGGCACCGCGCCGCTCCGATCGTGAGCACGCCGAGGAAGGCGCGCAGTAGGAGCAGGCCGGGGCGGATCTCGGCCGGGCGGCTGTGGCCGGTGGTGCGCAGCGTCTGGTCGTCCACCCCGCGCTATCTCGTCTCTCAGCCACGGGAAAGCGGCAACCCGGCCGGCATAGATCGAGAAACCCCCGCACCTGCGAACACGAAGAACTGGTCGGCGGAGACCACGGCACCTCCCAACAGTCATCCCACCCAGGCGGCGGGCGAATCGCTCAGCTGCGTCGGACTAACGGGCATGAGAGAAGTGTCGACCCGGGCCGATTCATCGACATCGCGAGCCCGCACCACCGCCGCAGCGCTCACGCAAACCGGCATCGTCGGCGGCGGACTACTCCTGCCCGCTCTCGCCCGCCACGGTGACGGTGCCTAGGCCGAAAGCAGCAAGACTGCACAGTCAGGCGCGGCCAAGCCGACAACGAGCTCTTACTCTCCTGCCGCCGAAGTCGTTCTCCCCTACCGCGCCGGCACCTTCGTCCAAACAGGACGACGCCGACCTCCCAGACGACCTCCCTCGGCCGAGATCACGAATACTGGACCCGGCAAACGTAGGTGGTCGCCGTCGGCGGACGTCAGTCTCAGCTCAGACCGTGTGGCAGAGTTCTGGAACCCGACAGGGTTCCAGGCCCGGCGGTCGGCGATAACGGCGCGGAGTTGGCGCAGGAGCCCGGCGGCGACGCGGCGCAGGCCCGGCGGACAGCCAATTGTCCGCTCGGGTGGTGAGGTGGGTGAATCGTGTGGCCAGGACCAGGGTTGTGTCGGGTGATCATCCACGCGGCCCGCCACGCGGCCAGCAGCAGGCCGGGCCGGCCGATGCGGGTGCGGCCGGTGTAGGCGCCGCTCGCGCGTTCCCGGCGAACTCGATTGCCCGTAGCATCCCGGCATGCAGCCGCGCCGGCACCGGATGCGACAACGGCAACGCCGCGACTCAGCGCGGGAATGGATCCGCTCCGGAGCGACGGTCACCGTGCGGACGTATGCCCGGCGGTACGGCGTCGACCGCTACACCGCCTACGACGACCTCGCCGCGCTCGGGTTCGTGTTGCCCACCTCCGCGCAGCAGTGGGCGCAACGGCCGCCGGCCACCCCGCACCGCACGGCCGAGCAGCGCACCCACCCTGTCGATCACGACTCGTGGAGTGTGCTGGATGGCAGGCCGTTCTTCGTCGTCGGTTACACCTCGGGCGGAGCACCGTACGGCATGTTCGAAGACGAGATGGAGCCCTACGACGATCCGCCCTAAAGCTACGGAACATGATCGGCTACCGGGCGGCATCCGCTCCTGCCGCCCTGCGCGCGTTCGCGGCGTGGCCACGCTGCGCGACCGGCGAGCTGAACCGCTGACGTGACCGGCCCCGGCCTGATCGTGGCAGTCCGTTCGCGCGGCCGACTCTGGCAGTCCGTCTCAGTCCTCAAGCCTGCTCGTGCGGGCGCAGCCGGGGGCCACGGTGGGCGGCGGCGTGCCGCCCACCGATGTGGGAGAGTAGGGCAGGTGAGTGAGAAGGCGAAGCCGCTTCCGCCCCACCTGCAGGTGTGGATCGAGGCGCGCAAACGGTACCGGCTCTCACACGCCCACGTGCAGATGGCGCGGGAGCTGGGGTTGAACCCGAAGAAGCTCGGCGGGCTCGCCAACCATCGGCAGGAGCCGTGGAAGGCGCCGCTGCCGCAGTTCATCGAAGGCATCTATGCCAAGAGGTTCGGCCGGGAAAGGCCCGACGTCGTTGTCCCGGTCGAGGAATACGCGCGGCAGCT
>WNGB01004479.1_pt1 | contig 21287 bp, 20 predicted proteins | sample 5400681 | NCBI WGS metagenome assembly WNGB01 (sample SAMN13153367, study PRJNA577476) | soil metagenome | isolation source: 115 cm soil or saprolite under grassland replicate 2 | place: USA:California | collected 2016-06-15
GCCTTCATCGCTTTCGGTCTCCTCGTGATGGGTTGAGACCGGACCCCTGGCTCCAATGAATGCGATTCAGTACGCTGCTCACATGGTCGTGGCGACCGAGCGCGGGGCTGCCCTGATCGAGCAGCAGATGGCTGCCTCCCCGGTGCTCGAGGGAGTGCCCGCTGCCGCGGTCAAACAGCTCGTCGGTCAGGGCACCATCCGGCAGTATCGGCGGGGCACGTACCTCTGGTACCAGGGAGACTCCTCCGAGCACGTGCTCTTCCTATGGCAAGGTCGCATCGAGGTGAGTTCGATCTCCGTCACCGGCCACCGCCAGCTCCTCACCACTCTCGACCGGCCGCAGTTCTTCGGGGAGCTCGGGGTGCTCGGGGACCAACGGCGTTCTGCGACGGCCCTGGCCCTGGAGGAGTCCACGGTGTGGGTGATCGAGGGGGAGCGGTTCCTGACGTTCCTGGGAAAGTACTTCGAGGCGACCCGGGCGCTACTGCGCGGCATGGCCCAGCAGATCCAGGCCCACGAGTCCTTCGTGGAGGACCTGCTGTTCCTGGACTTGAAGGGCCGGGTGGCGAAGCGCCTCCTCCAGCTGGTCGCCCCCAGCCTGGATGAGTTGCCGGCCAACGGCACCACGCTCCCCTCTGTCGTCACCCATGTCGATTTGGCGAGCTTGTGCGGCGGGAGCCGGGAGAACGTCACCCGTATTCTCTCGGAGTTCCAGCGGCGGAAACTGGTCGACCGAGACGGGCGACGCTATGTGTTGAAGGACGTTGATGGGCTCAAGCGCCTGGCAGGACTGTAGGATCTCAGCGCGACGGAATCGAGCGCTCAACCTGCACAGTGGAGGTGGCTGTCGACTTCGTCGTACCACTGCCCTTTCTTCCAAAGGATGGGTCGCTTCTTCCCTTCTTTGATGATCCGATCCCGAGCCGCCTGGTATTGCCTGGGGGACAAGACGTTGGCCGCGGGACCCGGCGTCTGCTGCTGTGCGAGCGTGGCGAGTTCGGCAGCCACGTTGGGCTTGGGGCCCAGCACGGTTGGCTTGGTCCACCTGATGTAGACGTCTGGGTCCCGCCGGGTAGCCCGCTCGACCACCCGTCCGTTGTAGGTGACGGTGTACGTCACGACGGCGCGGGCACCCTGCACGTCGATCCCGATGTTCAGGATGTCGATCAGATGCCAGAAGTCCGGGTCCCCGCTGGTGACCTCGAGGGTCTCACTGGCGAACTCGGCCCGCCCGCAGGCTGCTTTGGCTCTGGGAGAGAGGGTCGCGTGGAGCTGGCCGACTCTCCCAGCCACAGCGAGCTTGATCTGGCGATCGATCAGCCGGCGGACCTGTTGCTGGGGTGAGGATCGCGCGATGACCAGAAGCACCAGCCCGCCGATGATCGCCAGCAGGACGAGCAGCGGGATCACCGAGACTCGGCGACGAGCGGAGCCGGTCGCCTTGGTCCCGTTGGCCTCGGCCGGTCCATTCGCGTCCATGGGCCTCCCTCCCTATGGGAAGCTCTTCTACACCCTGAGCGAATGACCACACAAGACTCCGAGATGATTGCGAGTCGATCTAGCCATTTCGGACTATCTGTCTCCCTCATGTGGTCCATTGACGGTTCAGCTACGGGGGATGGACAATGGGCTGTCTTTCATGTTGTCACGATTCGCCCGCTCCTCTCGTTTTCCGCCCGGGCGGGGGGCCAGGCGCAGGGAATGGGGGGGTACGAGGTGAAGAATCTAAGTATCGTTCGGCGCTCCTGGGCGGCCGTGGCCGTCTTGCTGAGCGTAGTTGCGGGGCTCGTATCGGCGGGGGCCGCGGGAAGTTTCGCCGCCAACAACGGATGTAACTCGCCGCTTCGCTCGACCGATCTCGGGCTGAGCCAGTCGGCATCCAAGCTGCCCTCTGGGAACGTGACCTACAGGCTCGACGTCACGAACTATGGCCCGGACTGCGCCAACGCGGTCACCACGACCTCCCAGCTACCGGCCGGATCGACACTCGTCGGCTTTACCAGCTTGATCCGGACCTGGATCTGCTCGGGGACGAGCACAGTGAGTTGCACGGTCCAGTCCACGTTGCCATCGCCTCCGTCGAACTCGAACGTGGCGGCGGTCAGCATCGAGACAACGGCACCCAATTCTTCCAGTGACCCAAACCATACAGACCTGACCGCCAGTGTTTCCGACCTCGAGGATACGAACAACCATAGCGACGTCGGTTACACGAGCTCGCTCACGGTGGGGGCGTGCTCCTCTTCGACGAAGCCGCAGGTGACCACCGCCCGGAACGACCATGCGAGCAGCATCCAGACGCAATTCCCCAGCGCCACGTCCCTCGCGGGAGAGCCGAATCCCCCATGCGGCGACAATTGTTTCTTCTCGAGCGAGGTGAACAACTCCACCGAGTCCACCGACCCGAAGCAGTGGCCGAAGGTGCACCTCACCTTCACGGTGTGCCTGACCGGCCTCTCCGAGGCACCCTTGGGTACTGTCTCTCGGTTCAACGACAAGACGGGTCAGTGGGTCGATAACCTGGAGTCGTGTTCGGGATTCAAGGGCGACACCGATCTGGGGTGCTCCAAGTCGATCAGCTTCAAGGACGGCACGTGGATCCAGATCATCTGGACGACCCGGAACGGCCACCTGGCCAAATAGCACGCGTACGGGCTAACCCTGGCCCGCGGCCACTCTCTGGGAGTCGGCCTGGCCAGCCGTACACTCACCACGTGCAGATTTGTCCTAAGTGCGGCGAGGAGAACCCGGACAGGTTCCGGCTGTGCGGGTTCTGCGGCGCTCAGCTCGCGGTGGAGCTGTCGCCCCAGGAGGTTCGCAAATCCGTCACGGTCGTCTTCTGCGACCTGAAGGGATCGACGAGCCTGGGTGAACGACTCGATACCGAATCCTTGCGAGAGGTGCTGGGGCACTACTTCGCCAGGATGAAGACGGTCTTGGAGAGCCACGGCGGCACCGTCGAGAAGTACATCGGGGACGCCATCATGGCGGTGTTCGGGCTCCCTCGAGCGCACGAGGACGACGCGCTCAGGGCCGTTCGAGCGGCGGCGGACATGCAGAGCGCCCTGCTCGAGATCAACGAGGAGCTCGAGCGGAGGTGGGGCGTCCGGCTGGCCAACCGTACCGGGGTCAATACCGGAGAGGTGGTTGCGGGGGATGTGACCCACGGGCAACGGCTGGTCACCGGAGACACCGTGAACGTGGCAGCGCGGCTGGAGCAGGCCGCACCCGAGTTCGAGGTCTTGCTCGGTGAGAGCACATACCGGCTGGTTCGGGATGGGGTGGAAGTGGAAGCGCTCGAACCTCTCGAGCTCAAGGGGAAAGCCGAGCGTGTCCCCGCCTACAGGCTGCTCTCCGTGACCGGGACCCAGGCCATTACCCGTCATGTCGATACACCACTGGTCGGACGTGCCGCCGAGCTCGCCCTGCTGGGGGAGCGGTTCCAGCGGGCGGTGGAGCGTCGATCCTGTGAGCTCGTCACCGTGTTCGGACAGGCCGGGGTGGGCAAGTCGAGGTTGATCCACGAACTCGTCAGCGAGCTGGCGGGGACGGCTCTCAGCCTGCGCGGACGGTGCCTGCCATACGGTGAGGGGATCACCTTCTGGCCTCTCGTGGAGGTGATCCGGGACGCGGCGGAGCTGACACTCGAGGATCCCTCTGAAGCCAGGGCCAGGATCGCCGAGCTGGCCGGGAGGGCCGACGTAGCCGATCGCCTCGCCGCGGTGTCAGGCCTCTCCACGGAGGAATTTGCGATCCAGGAGACGTTCTGGGCCGCCCGAAAGCTCTTCGAGGCGTTGTCCCAGAATCAGCCGCTCATCGTGGTGATCGATGACATCCACTGGGCCGAGCCGACATTCCTCGACCTGATCGAGCACGTCCTGGAGGGCACGCAGGACGCGCCCGTCTTGATGCTGTGCACGGCGCGCCACGATTTCCTGGAAGAACGATCTGCCTGGCTGGCCGAGAGACCGAACGCTACTCGCCTGCTGCTCGAGCCCCTGTCGTCCGACGAGAGCGCTGAGATCGTGGAGAACCTCCTGGGCGACGCCCCCCTTCCAGATAAGGTTCGCAACAGGATCATCAGCTCTGCGGAAGGAAACCCGCTGTTCGTGGAACAGATCCTGTCGATGCTCATCGACGAGGGTCTCGTCTGCCAGGCACCCGACGGCACATGGTCGGTACGTGCTGAAGTGGAGTCCTTTGCGGTCCCGCCGAGCATCTTCGCATTGCTGGGAGCCCGCCTGGACCGACTACCCGGAGCCGAACGCGCGGTGTTGGAGCGAGGAGGCGTGGTCGGCTCAGTCTTCTATCAGGGGGCCGTGGTGTCGCTTTCGCCCGATCCGCTGAAGCCCGAGGTCCCCGCCTGCCTGTCCTCCCTCACCACCAAACAAATGGTCCGTCCCCACCACTCCGATTTCGCCGGGCAGGAGGCCTTCCGCTTCCACCACGTGCTCATCCGAGACACCGCCTATCAGGGGCTGCTGAAGCGAACCCGGATCGGGCTGCATGAAGCGGTGGCGCAATGGATGGAAGAGGCTTCCGGCAGTATCACGGAATACGAGGAGATCCGGGGCTACCACCTCGAGCAGGCGTACCGATACAGGGAGGAACTCGGGCCGATCGACGAGGCCGGTCGCGCAGTCGGCCACCGAGCCGCGCAGCTCCTCTCGGCCGCCGGAGAGCGGGCGTTCGCCCGAGGAGACATGCCCGCGGCGGCCAACCTGATGGATCGGGCGGCCTCGCTGTTGCCCGAAGCCGACCCCATCCGCCTCACTCTCCTGCCCGATCTGGGCGAGGCCCTCATGTACGTCGGTGAGTTCACCAAGGCCCGGGAGATGGTAGGTGAGGCGATCCGATTCGCCGCCATCCAGGGAGATCGCCGGCTGGAGATGGACGCCACCATCGTGGATTTCCTCGTCCGAACCTCCGTCGAGGAGGGAGCGTGGGTCGAATCCGTTCTCAGAGAATCCGAGCGAGCCATCGAAGTCCTGGATGAGGCGGGGGACCACGGGGCGCTCGCCCGCGCTTGGAGACTGGTCGGATGGATCCAGGGGACCGTTGGCCACTACGGCTCGGGCGAGGCCGCGCTGGGACAGGCCATCAGGCACGCCCGACTGGCACGCGATCGTCGTCAGGAGGCTCGGAGCCTCACCCTTTACGCGGGATGTGCCTTGTACGGACCGACCCCCGTTCCCGAGGCGATCCGCCTATGTGAGGAGTTCCTCGTCGAAGCGACCGGAGCCCAGCGCTCGGAGGCCCTGATCCGCCTGTACCTCTCGCAGCTCCACGCGATGCAGGGGAGCTTCGTGGTGGCCCGGGCCCTGTACCGACAGAGCCGTACGATCCTTCAGGACCTCGGGGAAAGGGTCCTCGCGGCATTCACGGCTTCCAACTCGGCGCGGGTGGAGATGCTGGCCGAGGACCCGGAGGCGGCCGAACAGGAGCTCCGGCGCGATTTCGAAGATCTCGACCGGATGGGCGAGAAGTATTTCCTGTCGACGATCGCCGGTCTCCTGGCCCACGCGGTCTACCTCCAGGGGCGGTACGAGGAGGCGGAGGAGCTGAGCCGGGTCAGCGAGGAGACGTCAGAAGACGACGTGGAATCTCAATCTCTCTGGCGACGAGCTCGATCGAAAGCTCTGGCTCGGCTGGGGCACTTCTCGGAGGCCGAGGCCTTGGCACATGAGGCGCTGGCACTCAGCAAGAAGTCGGATTCACCTGTGCTGCAGGCAAATACGCTTCTAGATCTCGGGGAGGTCGTCCGCCTGACCGGACAGCCTTCTGAGGCTGTTCCGTATGTTCGGGACGCTGTTCGGCTGTTCGATCAGAAGGGAAATGTCGTGTCTGCGGGCAGGGCCAGACAACTGCTGGACGAGCTTGGCCGGGATGATGACGTGGGTTCCGGCCCGGTCAGCGTCGGCGAGCGCGTCCAGCCCGTTTAGTCTTCGACGAGGTCTTCAGCCAGGAGGCCCATCACGATCACGTCGACGTAGCGCCCTCCCACGAACTGACCGCGTCGAAGACGGCCCTCCTCCTTGAACCCCACCTTTTCGTAGGCCCTGATCCCTCGGGGATTGGTGTCGTAGACGTGAAGGTGGAGACGCTGGAGGTTCATCTCGCGGAATCCGAACCGGCTGGCGATACGGACGGCGTCGGTGCCGTATCCCTGGTTCCAGTGAGCGCGGGCGATCCAGATGCCGAGCTCGGCCTGACGGTTCCTTGGGTCGATCCCATGCAGGCCGACGACGCCAACGAACTCGCCGGCTATCGTCTCGATCACAAGCAGCAGGTTGGAATCACTGGCCCGGATCGACTCCCAGAACTGTCGGGTCTGGGCGACGGCCTCCGGCCAGGCGATCGACATGTGCTCGGTGACCTCCGGATCCCAGATCCCCTCGTTGATCCTGGCGACGTCGTCCTCCTCGACGGCCCGCAGCCGGACCAGCGACCCCTCGAACGGAGAACTGATACGGTCGAAGTCGTCCCTTTCCTTGCCGGTCATGACCGGGAGCATAGCGCCGGCCAGGCGGCGCCCTGACCTCGGTTCACAACGAGTCCGAGCCTGATTGGCCGGTAGTACCCCTTCTAGCCCGTCCGCATTACGCCGCCTCCTCACGAAAAACGGCTTCGCAGCGATCAAGTACACCTCGATCGTCATCATCGTGCTGGCCATCCTGGCCTTCCTGGCCTGGGTGCTGGTCCGCTTTCTCGGTTAGCTCGAGAGTCGTCCGTAGCGGCGCATCACCTCGACGAGTCGCTCGGGGTCGAGGCGGTGCGCTGTGTGCCCGTCTCGACCGGTCATCGTCTGCGCTGAGAGAAGTGCGTTGACGATGGCCTCCTCGGTGGCTTCGATCACCGCGTAGAACAGCTCGGTCATGTACTCGTCCGCCAGAGCCTCGAGCTGCTCGACCCTGGGGGCTGGCGCGCCGGCCTCGCGGTCACCTCGATCGGCGTTGCCCGTCGAGAAAGCGAGGAACAGATCCCCGCTCGAGTGCTCCCCGGCTCCACCAACCCGAGCCACACCGAGCCCCGCGCGCTGCGCCAGGCGCTCGCACTGATGGGGGAGGATCGGGGCGTCCGTCGCTACGACGACGATGATCGAACCGGTCCCGGATCGTAGAGACGGACGAGGCAGCGGCACGTCCGAGGAGGGGATCTCGCGCCCCACCGGGACGCCGTTGACGGAGAGCCGGGAGCGGCGGCCGTGGTTCGCCTGGACCAGGACACCGACGGTGTAACCCCCGATCGCGGGCAGGGTGCGGGACGACGTCCCGATCCCTCCCTTGAATCCGTGGCAGATCATGCCCGTGCCCCCGCCGACGTTTCCCTCTTCGATGACCCCGTCCGAAGCGTCTTCCAAGGCCTGCCACACGTGCTCTGGTCTCACGTGCTGCCCGTCCACGTCGTTCAGCACGCCGTCCCAGGTCTCGCCCACCACCGGAAGGCTCCACCACGTCTCCTGCCGGGCCCTGGCTCTCACCTGATAGGCGATGAGTGCGTCCCGGACCACTCCGACGCTGTGGGTGTTGGTGATGGCCACCGGCGAGCTCAGCAGGCCGGACTCCCGAACCCACTCGAGGCCGGTCAGCTCGCCGTTGCCGTTCAGTCGGTGGGCGCCCGCGAACAGCCGGGCGGTCCCCACGCGTGCGTGAGGGACGATCACCGTGACGCCCGTACGCACGGGCCCTCTGCCCACCTCGAGCGGGCCTTCGCCCTGCACGAGGGTCGTGTGGCCGACTCGAACCCCCCGCACGTCGGTCATGGCGTTGTTCGGACCAGGCTCCATCTCACCGATGACGATCCCCACCCCTCGAGCTCGCACGTGTCACCCTCCTTGGGACATGGCCAACCGGGCGAAAGAACATAGCCCGTGTGTTGCGCGCGCGCCCGCGGCCGGTTGCCAATGGAGCGAGCTCGAACTGCTGTTCGCTCGGGTTGTTGACTCCCCCGGTGTGGCCTTGGTAGCTTCCGGCGGAACTTTGCCTCGGCCCCCGACCCGCGCAGGCCGGCGCCGGTCAGCGCGGAGGAGGACGGTTGACCGTACGCGGAGCGCATATCGTCACGAGCGTCGCCGCATCGATCCTTCTCGCAACCCTCGTCTCCCTTCCCGTCTTCGCGGACACGGCCACCGAGTTGAACGCCGCCCGCCAGAGACTGGCCTCGGTTCAGTCCCAGCTCGACCGTCTGGCGGAGCAGTACGCGGCGGCGCAGACCCGTTATGCGGAGACGCAGGATCGCATCGACCGGGTGAAGGCTCGGATCCAACGGGTCCGCACCCGCATGAGCAGGATCCAGGCGGCACTTGGAGCCCGTGCCAGAGACGCGTATGAGTCTGGGGGGATCAGCACGCTCGAGTTGCTGCTCTCCTCGAACTCCTTCTCGCAGTTCTCTGATCGCGTGGAGTATCTGGGCAGCCTTGCGAAGGGTGACTCGAACCTCCTGATCCAGGCGTCGGTCAGCAACGAACAGCTGCGTCGGGCCCAGAGCGATCTGAACGACCTTTCCAGGAAGCAGGCGGCCACCGTCGCATCCCTGTCGAGGCAGAAGGCCGAGATCGCCCGGAAGCTCGAAGAGGCCCGAGCGCTGGAGGCGAAGCTCGCGGACAGACTGGCCAGGGAGCGGGCCGCGGCCGCGGCGGCAGCCCGAGCGAGGGCTGAGGCGGCTCGCCGAGCCATTGGCGGCGCCGGACTCCAGGCGTGCCCGGTGGGGCAGCCCAGGGCCTATTCCGACGACTTCGGTGTTCCTCGTCCGGGCGGCCGGCGCCACCAGGGTATCGACATGTTTGCTCCGCTTGGAACGCCGATCTACGCGGCGCAGCCCGGTCGGTTCGAGGAGAACTACAACGACCTCGGAGGGACAAGCGCGCTCGTGTATGGCGACAGCGGCGACTACACCTACTACGCGCACATGTCGAGCTACGCGGGCGTTCCCAACGGGGCCCACGTCGCTGCGGGGACCGTGATCGGACACGTGGGCAATAGCGGAGACGCACAAGGTGGTCCCTACCACCTCCACTTCGAATATCACCCTGGTGGGGGCGCCGCGGTCGACCCGTACAGGCTGCTGAAGGCGGTCTGCGGCTGACCTTCGCTGCCGGAGCCTCCCCGGTTGGTGTAACGTCGGCGTATGGCTGAGACTGCCGGAGCCACCAGGTCGGGCCGCACGGCCGCCGTCCTCGACTCGGCATTCCTGGATGGCTTGGAGGACCTTTCGACTGAAGAGGTTCGTCGGAGGCGCGATCAGGCGTTCGCCGAGCGGGAGTTCCAGTCCTACCTGAGGCGGCTGGTCCAGGTCCGGCAGGACATCCTGACGGCCGAGCGGGACCGCAGGCGATCTGGTGGCGACTCTCAATCAGCTGTGGAGAGGGTCACCGCGGCGCTGTCGGGTGGGCCCAGGCCCAAGCAGAGCCGTGGAGAGGCCCTGCGAACTGGGTTGACCGCCGAGAACATGGAGGAGGCCGAACGCCAGGCCGATGCCGTGCTGGACCAGAGTGCAGCAAACAGTCCGGAGGAGCTCGGTGACGAGGAGCTCGAGCGATCACTCGCGGCCCTCACCGAGGGAGAACGAAGGATCTCCACCGACCGCTTGGCCGTCATGCGAGTGCACGACCGCCTTCAGGAGGAGCTGAAGCTCCGGTACCGCGAGGATCCCTCGCAGATCCCCCAGAACGTCTAGTCGACCGTCGCCTCGCGGAACGTCTCACGTCTCCAGGGCGACCCGATATGACGCCAGCACCACCACATTGGAAAGGAACAACCACACCGCCAGAAGTACCCTCGCTGCCAGGCCGCTTGTCGCGTAGTGCTCCTCGAAGTTCGCCCCAAGGCTCACGTACAAAGACCGGAGGGAGGATCAGGAAGAAGAGACCTCGTCCTCGAAGCCCCTCGAGCCGCTCGTCCCGCTTGGGCCCCAGTCGGTCGAACCGCCCGCTCCAGCCCTGAGCCGTACGCGGTGGCCGGCCACAGCGCCGTGATGGTGGCGACCACCCCCAACCGGCTCCGAGCCGAGCCACCCGCTCAACGATCCGATCCGCCCCGAGGTTCTTCGGCGCTACTCGGCCGATCTCAGTGGCAAGCTGCCGCACCCGATCGTCTCCGAGGACCACGCCCACCAGCCAGAGCACGAGGATGTTCAGTGACACCACGGAACGATGGCGTAGAAGGCCAGAGCCGCAGCGTACACGAACACATCGTTGGTGTGGGCTCGCCTCCGCGATGCTCCGCACTGGCGGGGGGAGCCATGTCTCCATCCGCTCCGTGGTCGACGTTGCCTTCTTGGTGGCTTTCGTCGTTCTGGCCATGCACGGGAAGTGTTCCACCGATAGGCTCAGTCGATGCCTCCCATGCGTCTCGGCAGGGTCATCCGCTCGGGGTTGGAGGAATCGGTCCATACGGGCGACGTGGCCGTGGTCGACGCAGACGGCGTCCTCCTGGCTGGTGCCGGCCACCCCGACCGCCTGGTCTTTGCCCGATCTTCCATGAAGCCGTTGCAGGCCGCGGTCTCCCTCTCCCGGGCGCCTTTCGATTTCACCGACCCGGAGATCGCCGTGATGTGCGCGTCCCACAACGCCGAGCCGGTGCACATCGAGGCTGTTCGGTCACTGCTCGATCGGGCCCACGTGGACGAGGAAGCTCTGCGGTGCCCGGCGATGCGTCCCTGGGACGATGAATCGCTGGCGGCCGACCCGGCACGACGGCGCATCAACTCCGACTGTTCGGGCAAGCACGGCGGCATGCTGGCCGCGTGCCGGGCTCAGGGCTGGCCCTTGGAGACGTACCGGGACACCGACCATCCACTGCAGCAGGAGATTCTGCGCGCCGTCCTTCTGGCATGCGGGGAGGAAAGTGTTCACGTCGGCGTGGACGGGTGCGGGGTTCCCGTTCATGGGATGCCGCTTCGGGCAATGGCCACGATCTACGCGCGCCTGGCTCGTCCCGAGCGCCTCGGGAAGCTCGAGAGTGATGCCCGACGAGCCGTCGGGGCCATGCGGGCCGAGCCATACATGGTGGCGGGCCGGAACCGGGCGGACACGGCCGTCATGCAGGAGGCCTCTCAGGTCATCGCCAAGGGTGGAGCGGAAGGCCTGATGTGTGCCACGGTGCTCGACCGGGGATTGGGGCTGGCGGTCAAGGTCCGGGACGGAGCATCGCGGGCCACCGGGCCCGCCCTCATCCTGGTCTTGCGTTCCCTCGGCGCGCTCGACGACGAGAGCCTCACCCGGCTGGCCGCCTTCGCCAGGCCCCCCGTCCTGGGCGGAGGCGAACCGGTTGGGGAGATCAGGGCCGGGTTCGAACTGATCTAAGGCCTGATCCTCAGCACCTCGTTCGTGTTTGCAGCTGTTATCCGGGGATTTGCAAGTGTTCAACAACCCTGGTAGGCTCACCCCTGTCATGAACGTTCGAGAAGTCGGAAGTTTCATCAGGAACCAGCGGCTGGGAGCCCGCTTGTCGCTCAAGAAGATGTCGGGCCTCGCGGGCGTATCGATCCCGTATCTGTCCCAGATCGAGCGCGGCCTGCGCAAACCGAGCGCGGACATCCTCCAGGCCATCGCCAAGGGTCTGCGTATCTCGGCCGAGACCCTGTACGTGCAGGCGGGGATCCTGGACGAGCGCGCCACGCCCGACGTGGCGGCTGCCATCATGGCAGACCCCACGATCACCGAACGCCAGAAGCAGGCCCTCATCCAGATCTACCAGGCGTTCCAGGAAGAAGCCGGCCGCATTCCACCCCTGGCGGCGGATCCAGGTCACGAGCGCGGAGCGGCCAGGACGCGGGCGATCAAGGGTGGGACCACCCGCAGGCGTGCCCAGAAGCGTGGCGGGAGGGTGGAGTCTCAGGCTGTTCGCAGCCCTCACCCGGCTCCGCTCCGCTCTCCCGCCACAAAGCCTCGAAAGGAGGTGTGATCCAGATGCCTACCCCCAAGTCGAAGTTCGGCACGAAGAAGGCGCTGCTCGACTACTACGTGTATGCGCCGCTGGGCGCCGGCCAGCTCGTGGTCGAGAAGACCAAGAAGCTGGCGGCCAAGGCCGCGGGCGCGGCCACCACCCAGCGTCGAGCGGTCGCCAAGGCGTACGTTGGGCTGGCCGGACGCGGCGAGAAGTTCGCGTCGAGCGTCCGCAGGTCCGCGTCCAGCAAGCGAGCTGCCGAGCAGATCAAGTCGACTCGCACCCAGGTGAAGGGTGCCGCGACGAGCGTCCGCAAGGCTGCGGGCAGTACGGCCACGGCCACAAAGGCCGCAGCCAAGAAGGCCAGCTAAACGAAGGAGATACGAGAGGGGGGCCTCCGGCTTTTGCCGGGGGCCCCTCTATTCGTGAATGGCGCCGACTGAACGGCCGGGACTCTTCATTGGCCGTTTGGACAGTGTGGTGGCGGGAACAGATGCTCCGGCTCTCTGGTTCAACTGTTTTAAGCAGTCGTGTCGTCTACGATGGAGTGACCCATGACCGAGCACAACGACCGTCCATTGGCGGTCGGACACTCTGATCCCACGTCTGGAGAAGAAGGATCGGAGGCACGCGCCGAAGCGGCAAGTCCCGAGGTTCCCGACGGTGTCGATCCGGCTCGTGTCGCGGTCATCAGCCTGCACACCTCGCCGCTGGATCAGCCCGGGATGGGCGACTCCGGCGGGATGAACGTCTACGTCCTGTCTGTTGCCGAGCGCCTGGCGGAGCAGGGAATTGCGGTCGACATCTATACCAGATGTCACGGCGAGAACGCTCCCCAAGTCGAACAGCTCGGCGCCGGTACCAGGCTCATCCACGTGCAAGCGGGCCCTTGCGCGCCTGTGCCCAAGGACAAGCTTCCGGGCATCCTTCCGCGATTCCTGGACGGCGTGCTCGAGCTTGCCGCGGCGGACGAAGGAGCCCGTCGGCATTCTCCCTACGAGGTGGTTCACAGCCATTACTGGCTCTCGGGATGGGTCGGAGGTCGGGCCAAGGAGATCTGGGGTGTGCCCCACGTCACCTCGTTCCACACGCTGGGCAAGGTGAAGAACTCCGCGCTCCCGGATGGCGACGATCCCGAGCCGCCGGTGCGCCTGGTGGGCGAGCGCAGGGTGATCGTGGGGGCGGATCGCATCCTGGCCCCCACCCCTGCTGAGGCGAATCTGCTGATCAGACTGTACGGCGCCGACCCCGGCCGGATACGGATCGTGCCGCCCGGCGTCGACCGGAGCGTGTTCTATCCTCGCCAAAAGGAGGAGGCCAAGGCTCGGCTGCATCTGGCGAATACGAGACTCGTGCTGTTCGTTGGCAGACTGCAGCCGTTCAAAGGCCCTGATGTGGCCATCCGGGCCATCTACGAGGCTGCTGCACGTGCCCCGGATCTCATGCGGGATGTCGTCCTGGCGGTGGTGGGAGGGTCCACGGTGCGAGATGTCGATCACGACGAAGTGACCCGCTTGATGGAGCTGGCTTCGGCTCTCGGGATGGCCGATCGCGTCGTGTTCTTCCCGCCCCAACCCCACGGACGTCTGGCCGACTTTTACTCTGCAGCCGACGCGGTCCTCGTCCCCTCGCGTTCGGAGTCGTTCGGACTGGTCGCCCTGGAGGCTCAGTCCTGTGGGGCGCCGGTGATCGGAGCGGCGGCGGGCGGCCTTCGATATGTCATCCGGGACGGAGAGAGTGGATTCCTCGTCGAGGGACATGATCCGGCCCAGTACGCGGACCGTATCATTCGACTGTTGGCCGATCCTGAACTCGCGGCAAGGCTCTCAGCAGGGGCGATCCGGCACGCCGGCATCTTCTCCTGGGACGCCACCGCGGCCGATATTCGCAGCGTCTATCGCGAAGTGCTGCATGGGGCGGAGCCATGATCCGGGGCCGCAAGGTCCAACTCAGGCCGGTCGAAGATAGTGACTACCCCCTCATCCATCGCTGGCTGTACCATCCCGAGGTCTGGCGGTACATGGATTACGAGACCCCCTACTCAATGGCCGACGTGAAGGAAGACATCGAGCGCAGCCGCAAGGAAGGACACCCGTTCACCATCCTCGTGGATGACCGTCCCATTGGTCGGATCGGGCTCAACCAGTTCCGCCGTCGAGACCGGATCTGTTCCTTGTACATGTTCATCGGGGAGCCGGACTACTGGGGACACGGCCACGCTCGGGACGCCACCATGACGCTCCTCGCGTATGCCTTCGATCGCTGGGACCTCAACCAGGTCGAGCTCTGGACGCTGGCCGATAACAATCGAGCTCTGGTCATGTACCGGCGGTGCGGGTTCGTCGACGAGGGGAAGCTGCGGGAGCGGTCGTTCAAGGAGGGGACGTGGGTCGACCACATCGTCATGAGTGTGAACCGGCAGGAGTTCAATCGCGCCCACGAGATCTGGGAATCAATGTGAATCAGGGGTGCTCCCGGTTTTGTCAGACAGGATTGTCGCCCCATTGACCTGCGCAAATGATCCACGAGCAGGGGTTTTGTCACCTTGACGCCCGGGAGCCTATCCGTAAGATACGCGTTGCTCCGAGCAGCCGGAGCGGCTGAGTCAGGGTACCGAATGGGACCCCCTGGGAAAGCCGTAAGGCCAACTGGGCGCACCTGCTTGTACGGTTGGGACAGCTAACTAGCTGTGCGGGTGGGGAGGCTCGGAAGGCCCCAAAGCCCAACGAAAGGGGTCATCATAAGGAGACCGAGACAGCTGCGGCAGGTTGCTCGGAGCACTAGGCCCGAGGGGCCAACGGTGGTCGCCGGCTTCGGCCGACGACGAGCCGGCGGTCCCTCGGGTCTTTAGTTTCCCTTCGCCGGCGCAAACGCCCCACCTGGCTCTCGCGGCCACTCCTATACTGCGGATCGTGGCGGCTTGGACGGGTTCGGGATGACTGGGCTGCTCAGAGGGCCCGCTCTGTGGGTCACCGAGCGGCGGTTGGTCAGGCGGCTCATCACCGAGCATCGGTTCGGGCGGCAGTTTGCGCTTCGGTTCGTGGCGGGAGACAACCTCGAAGCTGGTATGCGAGCTGCCCGTGCCCTCCACGAGCAGGGGATCCGATCGATGCTCGACCACCTGGGGGAGAACGTGGCGTCGCCAGAGCAGGCATCCAACGCGGCCGACGCATACATCCATGCACTCAAGGGCATCCGAGAGGTCCCCGAGGTCGACTGCGACATCTCAGTGAAGCTCACCCAGCTCGGGCTGGACATCTCCATGGATACGTGCGTGGAGAACATGGAGAGGGTGCTCGAGGCGGCGGGCGGAGTGGGCACCTCGATCCAGGTCATGATCGACATGGAGGCCCATGAGTACGTGGACCGGACGCTGGACGTCTACCTGGCTCTACGAGATCAGTACTCGAATATCGGCGTGTGCGTGCAGGCGTATCTGTACCGAACGGCCGCCGACGTCCTCCGCATCGCCGGTCCCCAGGCCATCATTCGCGTGGCCAAGGGCTCCTACCTCGAGGCGGCGGATGTCGCCATACGGTCGCGCAGTGACGTCCGGCGGAGCTTCGCCCGCCTCACCGCGACGCTGCTGGCATCCGGCTCCGTGGTGCACCTGGCCACACACGACGAGCGCCTCATCGAGGGAGCCCGCGGGTTCATCCGGGCCAGGAACATCCCGACGGGGCAATACGAGTTCCAGATGCTGTACGGCATCCGCCGGGATCTGCAGGCCGAGCTCGTCGGGGATGGAGAACCCGTTCGCGTATACATCCCGTACGGGACCCAGTGGTATCCCTACCTGACGAGAAGGATGGCCGAGCGCCCGGCCAACGTGTGGTTCTTCCTGTCCAATGCACTGAGGAGGAGGGGGGTCCAGGGGGGTAGCAGCAACGAGCGAAGCGAGGCAGATGCGGACCCCTTGGCTCTTCGGGGATCCGTCGAAGACGGGGCGCCGAGGAGGAGACAGAGGAGGAGACAAAGGAGGCAGCCATGAGCGATCGGAATGTGGCCTTCCTGGGGGGAGGCCGGATGGGAGAGGCCCTGGTGTCAGGGTTGATCCGCTCGGGCGGCCGAGACAAGGACGAGATCATGATCACGGCCCGACGCGAGGAGCGGGCCAGAGAGCTCGCCGAGCGACTGGGCGTCACGGCCACGCTCTCCAACCCCGAGGCCGTGAAGTGGTCGGCCACGCTGATCCTCACGGTCAAACCGCAGGATATGGAAGCCCTGCTCGAGCAGATCACCGAGGCGCTTACCCCGGACAAGCTGGTGATCACGTTCGCGGCCGGGATTCGGACCTCGTTCATCGAACGTTTCGCGCCAAAGGGGACGCCGGTCGTTCGAGTGATGTCGAACGTGCCGGTACTGGTGGACGAGGCCATGTCGGTGATCTCGCCGGGTACACATGCCGAGGACAAGCATCTGAGCATGGCGGAGGGACTGCTCGGCTCGGTAGGGAGGGTGATCCGGCTGCCGGAGAAGCACCAGGACGCTGTCACGGCGACGAGCGGCTCGGGGCCCGCCTATTTCTTCCTCCTGGCCGAGGCCATGATCGAGGCCTGCATCCTCCTGGGGCTGTCCCGTGACGTGGCCACCGAGCTCATCATCCAGACGATGGTGGGCTCGGCGAAGATGCTGAGAGACACGGGGAAGCACCCTGTCGAGTTGCGGGAGATGGTGACTTCGCCGGGGGGAACCACCATCATGGCCATCAGGCACCTCGAGCAGGCCGGGGTCCGAGCTGCGTTCCTGAACGCCATCGACGCCGCCTGCAAGCGAAGCGCCGAGCTGGCTATCGGCCACGAACCTGATGAGGAGTAGGCGGGGGTCCAGGGGGGCAGCAGCCCCGCGAGCCGAAACGAGCGGATCAGGCTGCTGAAGTCCCCCTGGTTCTCCGGGAGCCACCGAAGGGTGGATCGCGGAGGAGGAAGAGGAGGATAAGAGATGGGAAGAGGAGATCGACACAAGGTCAGGTGGGCGCACGAGCGCTCGCGGAAGAAGAAGCAGCGCGACAAGCGTCAAGTGGCCGAGCGATCCGCTGGTAAGAGGAAGGCATAGAGCCACCGAAGGTGGATCACGGGGGAGGAAGAGGAGATGTTCCCACTTTCGAAGGGCAAGGTCACGAAGCAGGCGCACGTAGGTCTGCCCGAGGGGACGTTCGAGGAGGAGCACGGCAGAGAGGCCTTCGATGGCCGGGCTTCGCACCTGTACCGAAAGCATCCACCAACCGCGTGGATCAGGATCGAGGGCCCACTCCAGCCGAGGGCGTACGACCTGAACGGGCTCAAGCCCGCGGACATGTCCGAAGCGACGGGCGACTGGCTGCGGATCCTGCACAACGAGGACGTCTCGATCTATGTCTCGCGTCGGGTGGAGGCGATGCCCTACTTCCTGCGGGACTCCGACGGCGACGTCTGCTACTTCGTCCACGAGGGTGACGGGCTTCTGGAGACGGACTACGGCCCCCTGCGCTATCAGGAAGGGGACTTCCTGGTGCTCCCCAAGGGAACCGCCCACCGGATCGTCCCGGACGAAGGCGAGACGTTCATGTACGTCGTGGAGAGTCGCGGCGAATACCGTCTACCGAACAAGGGTGTGCTCGGCCGCCACGCCCTGTTCGATCCCGGTGTGCTGGAGACCCCGGATCCCGAGCCCCATGACGAGAAGGGCGAGTTCGAAGTGCGGGTGAAGCGGGACGAGGAATACACCACGCTGGTGTATCCCTTCCATCCGCTGGATGTGGTCGGGTGGCAAGGAGATCTCTGTCCGGTCCGCCTGAACAAGAGGGACTTCCGGCCCGTGGTGAGTCCTCGGTACCACCTACCGCCGTCGGTGCATGCCGTGTGGAAGTCCGACGGATTCGAGATCGGGCTGTTCGCTCCCCGGCCGACCGAGACGGGTGACCCCACGGCCCTTCGAGTCCCGTTCTTCCATTCGAACATCGACAAGGACGAGGTGCTCTTCTACCACGAGGGGCAGTTCTTCTCTCGGGCGGGGATCGGCGAGGCCTTCATCACTCACCACCCGCAGGGGCTGCAGCACGGGCCGCAAGCCGCGGCCATCGAGGCGTCCAAGACGAAGGAGTTCGCCGACGAGTACGCCGTGATGGTCGAGTCAGACAAGCCCTTCGAGCGGGACGAGGCGCTCGCCGCGGTGGAGGTGGACGGATACGCGACCTCCTGGGCCAAGGGGTTGGGCCTCATCGACTGATTGGTAAGCCCACGTGACCATTCCCGGGTTCGACCTGGGGACGTGGGAACAGTCCGTGGTCTTCGGGGTCGATCGGGTCCACGACCTCGGAGCCGAGTTGGAGCGCCTGGGCCGTAAGCGACCGTTGGTCCTGTGTTCATGGCGCCGTCGCCGGAGCGAAGAGTTCCGGCACGTGGCCGGCGGGCTTGGCATGACGCCGAACGTCTTCCAGGGGGCCGAGGAGCACCTCCCGAGGCCGGTGATCGACGCGGCTTGGCGCGCCGTTCGCGAACACCACGCCGATGCGCTCGTCTCGTTCGGGGGCGGCTCGACCATCGACCTGGGGAAGGCGGTCGGGTTCGTCGCCGAGCACGGAGAAGGGGCGCTCAGGAACCCGATCACCCCAACCGGTCGGCCCGCAAAGGGGCCCCCGCCAGCAGGATCTCAGGAACTCGTCCACGTAGCGGTGCCGACCACGTACTCGGGGGCCGAGGCAACCGGATGCTTCTTCATCAGTGAACGGCAGGAGAAACGCCGCGTGGCCGGCCCCCGGGTGCGGCCCGACCTGGTCGTGGCCGACCCCTCGCTCACGCTCAGCCTTCCCTGGAAGCCGACCGGCAGCACAGGCATGACGGCTCTGGCCCACTGCGTCGAAGGTCTGTACTCGCCGTCTCGGGCGGAGTGGAGCGACTCGCTGGCAACTTCAGCGGCTCGATCCATCTTCAGGCTGCTCCCTGTGGTCTCGAGAGGCCCGAAGCGAGTGAGGGAACGAGGGGAGCTGCTCTGCGCCGCCTATGTCGCCGGCGTGATCTCGGAGGTGGCGAAGATGTCGTTGCACCACGCTCTGTGCGATGGCCTCGGTGCGCGGACGGGCATCCCCCACGGCCTGGCCAACGCCATCCTGCTGCCGCACGTCATGCGGTTCAACCTGGAGGCGGCCCAGGTTGGCCTCGCCCGGCTTGCCGAGGCGATCGGCGCGGGGGGATCGGCGGAGGCCGCGGACGCGATCGAGGCTCTGGTCGCGGATCTCGGGCTTCCCAAGAAGCTCCGGGAAGTCGGGGTGTTCGAGCAGGATCTGGAGTCGGTAGCCACCTGGGCGGCCGAACGGAGACCCGAGGCGCTGTACAGTCCGAAGCCTGTGTCGGTGACCGAGGCGCTGGCGGTGCTCCGGGCCGCGTGGTGAGGCGCACGATGGCAGTGGAGTGATCGAGGGCAACGGACATCGGCCGCTCGCCTCCGAGGCGGCCTCGCCCGCCACCGGCCCTGTCCGCACGCCCTCGAGGCGACGGAGGTACGCCATCATCGCGGTTCTCCTGCTGGGCGTGGTTGCCGCCCTGGTGGTCGGCTACATCCGCGACCGCGGGTGGGTCCGGGTCAGCAGCGTCGAGACGCTCGACGCGCACGAGGTCGTTTACCTCCCGACCCACGGAATCTTCGTCGTCGCCAATCGAAACTCCCCGGTGGCTCTCCTCGCCGTCAGCCCGCACGCTGGGGAGCGTGTCCTGTTCTGCCGGCGGGCGGGGACGTTCCAGGACGAACACGGCGACGCTTTCGACTCGTTCGGTCGCTATCTGGCGGGCCCGTCCCCTCGAGGGATGGACAGGGTTGCCGTGCGGATCAAGGGTGACGACGTGAACGTGAAGCCAGCGCGGGTCGATCCGGGCCCGGCTCGGTCGATCCGTGCCTCGAGGCCCAGAGGGGGGTTCTGCGATCCAGATGGCGTGGAGGGTGCACCGGGATTCTTTGCCGAGGGTGGGTAGGGGGCCGAGGATCCAGGCCTGGTTGCCGTTAGCTCTCCGCCGCAGCTGGCCGGAGGCTCTCCTCGGGATGGCCGACACGATTGCGTAGCGCCCCGATCCCTTTGGCCTCCAGCTCGACCGTCGCACCCGGACGCAGGCTCAGGCCGAGGTCCATCGCGCAGCCGCCCGGGAAGGTGCCGGATCCGAGGACATCGCCTGGGTACATGTCCTGCTGGGCCGAGAACTGGACCAGCAGCTGGGGAAACGTGCCCTGGGCAGACCCCAGATCGCCCTCGGACCACACTTCGCCGTCTACCCGGGCGACGAGCCGCCCTCGGGCGGGGTCGAACTCGTCGGTGGTGACGACGCAGGGTCCGAGCGAGGTGGCGAATCGGTCGACTCGAGGGCGGCGATCGCGTCCGCGCGTTGGAACCTGCCGGGTCCGGGCAGCCCAGTCGTTCATCAGTGTGTACCCGAAGATGAGGTCGGGAGCCCGGTCCAAGGTGATGTCTCGACAGAACTGTCCGACGATGCAGGCTACCTCCACCTGGTAATCGACCTCGTCCGCTCCCGGGGGCCAGGGCAGGCGATCATCCGGGCCCAGGATCCACCGGCTTTCGAGCAGGGAGATGGGGACGACGGGAGGAAGGAGGCGGACGCCCGGCACGCGAAACTCCTTGACGTTCGCTGGATGGGACAGCGCCTCGCGGGCGGCGTCGAGCGTGGTGCCGCCGTGCAGGGCGATCAGGGCTTCCATGGTGGTGGGGAAGGCAGGGTGGCCCACCGCGTCCGGCAGGTCGACCACAATTCCGCCCACCCACGCACCGAGGCGCCGCGCGCCCCCTCGGTCGTAGGTAACGAGCCGCATGACAGGGAGCCGGATGATACAGCCGGGAGGGGCGGTTTCCTCGCAAGGTCCGTGGGGAATCTGCTTCGATCTCGACAGAATCTGCGATGCTCCACGACGACGTGCCGACAGCGACCCATCGATCCAGCACGCCAGCCTGAAGATGGCTCGGCCTGTCCCCCCGCGGCCCGACGTTCCACTCGACGGGCCCGCCGAGTCACTTCCAGGAGCCACCTGGCGGCCCGTCGAGGCCGTGCCGCTGTTCATCATCGCGCTGGTCATGGCGGCGCTGCTCAGCGCGCCGATCTCACTCATGGGGTCCTGCAGCGCTCAGTACGATCTGGCCGTCCTGGCGGGCGAGGTTGCGCTCGGAGCCACGGTCTTGTGGTGGGTGGCGGTCGTCCGCAAGACTCCGGTTCGCGCCCTCGGGATTCCCCGGCGACCGCTGGGCGACCTGGGAACGGGCTTGGCCGTGGGGCTGTTGCTGGTGGTCGTGGCTGCGGTCGTCCTGGCGATCGTCCAGGCGATTGCCACGAATGTCCTGGGCCACAGCCCGAAGGAGCCGCAGCAGGTCGTGGCTTGCGTCCGTGGGGTCGGGCTGGCCTTCCTCGCGCCGATCGTCATCGTGGC
>WNGB01004480.1_pt1 | contig 21286 bp, 19 predicted proteins | sample 5400681 | NCBI WGS metagenome assembly WNGB01 (sample SAMN13153367, study PRJNA577476) | soil metagenome | isolation source: 115 cm soil or saprolite under grassland replicate 2 | place: USA:California | collected 2016-06-15
ATAGCGCCGCCGCGTGTGAACCTCACGATCGTGACGGCGAAGCAGACACTGGTAGGCCGGCAAACGCAGCAACAGCCGCCCGCCCGGCCGCAACACGCGCCGCGCCTCGCACAGCGCCGCGCGCTCGTCGGGCACGGCCCGGTGGTACAGCACGTCGAACGATGTCACAAGATCGAAGCTGGCATCCGCGAAAGGGATCGCCAGCACCGATGCCCGCGCCAGCTCATGTGGCAAGCTGTTCCGACCCAGCGCCAGCGCCTCGGCGGCCAGATCGATCCCGATAGCGCTGCCGTAGCGCCGCAGGAACCGTAGGTTGCCGCCGCTCCCGCACCCGGCATCCAAAATATGCAGATCGCGCCGGCCGGCATATGCTATGTCGAGCATACTCGCCGTGATCGCGCGCATGCCGCCATACCACCAGTGGTGCCCCTCGACAGCCGCCATCACCAAATATTCGGCTCGTTCCATGATTGCTTATTTGCAGCGCTCTTTGTGGCAGCGTCTCACCGACCAAGCACCGCAGTGTACCAGAAGGGGCCTTGTTCCGCAAATGGCTGCGCCGCCGCGACTCGTACGCTATTCCGCGTTCAAATCGCTCACGCTGTGCCATTGACGAAGTGACGGTTGGAGCATACACTGTATTGCGTGGAATTGAGGAGGCGAATCGATGAAACTTTCACCTGATAAGATCGAACAGCTGTCGGCTGCGCTGGTCGACCAACTCGCCGAGATCGACGGCGTGCTCTTCCGCAGCGACGATAGCCAGCTACGCCTGGCAGCCCAGCAGATCATCACCACTGAGCTACTGGTCGAAGAGCAGCTCGATGCTGAGATTCATAAGATGCTCCAGGCCTATAAGTATGAGATCACGATGGGCCGCATGAGCTACGATGAGCTGTTCAAGAAGACCAAGCAGCGCCTGGTGAAGGATCGCAGGATGGTACTTTAGTAGCCAAACTATGCATGATCAGCGCCGAACCAAAGCCCAGCTGTGCGCGGAGCTGGCGGCATTACGAGCCCACGTCGCCGAGATCGAGCAGGCGCGGGTCGATCCGCCGTGCGCCGGCGAACAGATCGACCAGCGGCTGCCTGACAGGCATGATGCGCGGGCACGGCAGCGCGTAGAGCATATGCTTGAGTGCCAGCGGCGCTTTTTCGAGCAGCTGGCTACCGGCGCGCCGCTCAGCGATCTGCTCGATATTCTGACGCGAACAGTCGAAAGCCAGATCGACGGCGGGCTCTGCTCAATTATGCTATTGGACGAGGAGGGCCGGCATTTGCGCAATGGTGCCGCGCCTTCGCTGCCCCAAGCATATGTGCGCGCAATCGATGGCAGCGCGATCGGCCCGAACGCCGGCTCCTGCGGCGCGGCAGCCTTTCGGGGCGAGCTGGTGATCGTCGCCGATATCGCCTGCGATCCGCTCTGGGTGGATTACCGCGCGCTGGCGCTGCCACACGGCCTGCACGCCTGCTGGTCGGCCCCGTTTTGCGATAGCCGCGGGCGTGTGCTGGGCACGCTCGCAGTCTACTATCGCACAACGCGCTCGCCGATAGCCGCGGAGATCGAGGAGGTCAAGCAGGCGGCCTACCTTGCGTCGGTCGCAGTCGAGCGCACGCGCGCCGAAATGGCGCTGCGCACCAGCGAGCAGCGCTACCGGCTGGTCTCACGTGCAACCAACGATGTGATCTGGGATTGGGATATCGTCAATCAGCGCCTTGAGTGGAATGAGTGCGCTCAGACGCTATTCGGCTACACCGCGGATGATGTCGGCTCCTACCCGCTCTGGTGGGATGAACATCTCCACCCGGATGATCGCGAGCGCGCTTCCGCTGGCGTGCTGGCCGTGATCGAAAGCGGCGGCCAGTTTTGGTCGGGCGAGTACCGTTTCCGCCGCGCCGACCAGACCTACGCCCATGTACTGGATCGTGGATATATCGTGCGCGACGAGGCCGGCCGGCCCGTGCGGATGATTGGTGCGATGCAGGATATCACCGCGCGCAAGCGCGCGGAGGAGGCACTGCAAGCCAGCGAGGAGGCGGCCCGCTGTTTTCAGGAGCAGCTGAAGGAGCTGCATGCGCTCAGCATCGAGCTTTCCGCCGCAAGCTCGTTCGACGATCTTTGCCGCATGGCGATCGAGCTTGGGCGCAGCCGCCTGGGGTTCGATCGACTCGGGCTCTGGTTTATCGACGAGCACGCGGATTATATGCTGGGAGCATTCGGGACCGACGAGCATGGCCAGATTCGTGATGAGCGCAGGCGCCGCATCCCCGTGGCTCCCAGCCCTCAATATGTCGATTTCTTCGCCGGCAAAACACCGCTGAACTTTGGCGAGAGCGCCGCGCTGTACAACGACAACAACCAGGTAGTCGGCCGCGGATGGAGCGCCATGGCCGCGCTGTGGGACGGCGATCGGGTGATCGGCCAACTCAGCACCGACAACCTGCTGAAACGGCGGCCGATCACACAATATCAGCTGGAGCTGCTGGGGCTCTACAGCTCCACCTTAGGGCATCTCTGCGCGCGCAAGCGCGCGGAGGAGGCGCTACGGGAACGCGAAGAGTCGGCGCGCGATTTTCAAGAGCTGCTGAAGACATTGCACATGCTCAGCAGCGAGCTATCATCCGCGGCTTCGTTCGATGACCTGTGCCACATGGCGGTCGAGCTGGGTCACAGCCGGCTAGGGTTCGATCGACTGGGGCTCTGGTTTCTCGACGACGATCAACTCTACATGCGCGGCTCTTTCGGTATGAATGAGTATGGGCAGATCCGTGATGAGCGTGGGAATCGGTACCCGGTCGCAGAGAGCGGCCTGCTGCATGATCTTTTGAACGGCAACCAGCGCCTGAGCGTTAGTGCTCACGGCAAGCTCTTTAATCACCGGCGCGAGGTAGTTGGGCAGGGATGGCGGGCGATGGCGGCGCTCTGGGATGGGGCGCGCGCGATTGGCTACATCAGCACAGATAATCTGGTTGATCATCGGCCGATCTCGGCGTACCATCTGGACCTGCTGGCATTGTATGGCGCAACGCTCGGCCACCTGTGTATGCGCAAGCAGGCCGAGATCGCGCTTGAGCAGCGGGTGGCCGAGCGCACGGTTCAGCTAGCGGCCGCTAATAAGGAGCTGGAGGCGTTCAGCTACTCGGTTTCGCATGATCTGCGGGCGCCGCTACGGCATATCGATGGCTTCGCGCGGCTGCTGGCCCAGCGCGAGGGCGATCGGCTGGACGATACCTCGGCGCGCTACCTGCGCGTGATCGGCGAGGCGGCCCGCAAGATGGGTCAGCTGATCGATGATCTGCTGGCCTTCTCGCGCATGAGTCGCACCGAGATGCAGACGCGACCGGTGGATCTTCGGCAGGTGGTCGCGGATATTCAGCATGATCTCGTGCCGGCGATGGAGGGCCGCGCGATCGAGTGGCGCATCGGGCCATTGCCGGTGATCCGCGGCGATCCGGCCCTGATCAACGTGGTATTCAGCAACTTGCTTTCCAATGCGGTGAAATATACGGCGCCGCGCGCCCACGCGCAGATCGTTGTTGACGCGATGGCGGGGGAAGGCGACGAGATAGTTATTGGGGTCGGAGATAATGGGGTCGGTTTTGATATGGCTTATGCACACAAATTGTTCGGCGTATTCCAGCGGCTCCATCGCGATGAGGAATTCGAGGGCACCGGCATTGGATTGGCGACCGTACAGCGGATCATCAACCGTCATGGCGGGCGGGCCTGGGCGACCGGCGCGCTGGATAGCGGCGCAACGTTCTATATAACCCTGCAACGGCATAAGAGCGAGGATGCGGATGAAAAAAATCCTGCTGGCTGAAGATAATCCATTCGATCTCGAGCTGGCGCTCGCGGGCCTGGCTGAGTATCGCTTGACCAATGAAGTCGTGGTCGCACGCGATGGCGCCGAGACGCTGGATTATCTTAAGCGCCGCGGGCAGTTCGCGGATCGGCCGGTCGGCGGCCCCATGGTCATCCTGCTCGATCTGAAGATGCCGAAGGTCGATGGGCTGGATGTGCTGCGCCAGATCAAGAGCGACCCGGCGCTGCGCACCATTCCGATCGTCGTGCTCACCTCATCTCGCGAGGAGCAGGATGTCGTCGAAAGCTACAATCTGGGCGTGAATGCGTATGTGGTCAAGCCGGTGGCCTTCGATAAGTTTGTCGAAGTTGTAAAACAGATTGGCTTGTTCTGGGTTCTGACAAATGAGGTGCCTACGCGGACTTAAGATGTGTTTGTACACATTGGGGCGAAGCCCAAACCCCTGCTGTGTGTCGTTTTTCGGCGGCTTCGCCGCCGAAAAACGACACACTCGGGATTTTCTGCGGGGGCCTGAGGCCCCGCAGCCCCTGCGAACGGAGTTTACAAACACCCGTATGCTACACAAGGTAAAATGTATCTTCGCGCCTTTTTACCATTCACCTTTTGTCTTACTGAGGGGTCTATGCCGGCGAAGCTGCACATTCTGGTGCTCGAAGATAACATGCTCGATGCGGAGCTTGCAATACAGGCACTCGATCAAGCCGGGTATACCTGCCATTGGGATTGCGTCGACACGCGCGAAGCATTTTTAGCCCGCCTGGACGGGCATATCTACGATCTGGTGATCTCCGACTATAACCTGCCTATGTTCGATGGGCTGACCGCAGTGCAGCTGCTGCGCCAGCGCGACCCCGATCTGCCATTCATCCTGGTCTCCGGCACGCTGGGCGAGGAGACTGCGATCGAAAGCCTCAAGGCCGGCGCGACCGATTACGTGATCAAATCGCACCTGGCGCGCCTGCCGCCGGTGGTGTCACGCGCGCTGCGCGAGCGCGACGAGCAGCGCCAGCGCCGTGAGGCCGAGGCGCGCTATCGCGACCTGTTCGAGAACGCCACCGATATGATCTACACCCGCGACCTGGCGGGCTTTTTCACTTCGATGAACGGCATGGGCGAGCGTATGACCGGCTATACGCGGGCTGAACTGCTGGCGCTAAGAGTCGGGCAGCTGCTGGCGCCGGAGTACCCAGCGGAGACGATCGAGACGATTGAGCAAGCCGAGGGGCATAGCATCACCTCCGAGGTGGAGATCATCCGCAAAGATGGGTCGCGGGCGTGGGTGGAGATCAGCGTGCGGCCGATCTACGAGAACGGCCGGGCGGTTGCCGTGCAAGGGATCGCGCGTGACACCAGCGAGCGAAAGCGCGCCGAGGAGCAGCGCAAACTGCTGGAAGATCAGCTGCTCCAAGCGCAAAAGATGGAGTCGATCGGCACGCTGGCCGGCGGGGTCGCACATGATTTCAACAATATGCTGACGGCCATCATCGGCAATATCCAGCTGGTGCTCGAAAGCACGCCATCCGAATCGCTCGACTACCCAATGCTGACCGAGATCGAGAAGGCCGCCACGCGCGCGACGGCGCTCACCCGCCAGCTGCTGACCTTCAGCCGGCGCCAGCCGATCGAGCGCCGCACAATCGATCTGAACGCGACGATCAACGAGCTTTCCCAGATGCTGCGGCGGCTGATCGGCGAGCATGTCGATATCGCCATTCGCCTGGCCGATCAGCTATCGTCGATCTTCGCCGACCCAGCCCAGATCCAGCAGGTGCTGATGAACCTGGCAGTGAATGCGCGCGATGCAATGCCCGGCGGCGGGCGCCTGTTGATCGCTACTCGAGAGGTGGAACTGGACGAGCAGGCCTGCCGCAATCAGCCCTGGGCGCGTCCGGGCCGCTATGCGCAGCTGATCGTAGGCGATACCGGTACCGGGATGGACGCCGAGCTGCAGCAGCGGATCTTTGAGCCATTTTTTACAACCAAAGAGCGCGGCAAGGGCACTGGGCTGGGGCTGTCGGTGGTCTATGGCATTATCAAGCAGCATGAAGGCTTTGTGCAAGTCGACAGCGCGCCTCAGCGCGGGACGACCTTTACGATCTTCCTACCTGTGCCAGCGATTGCGCTCGGTGTGGTGGTGCCCGATCTATCGCCGCTGGTGCGGGGTGGCAAGGAGACCATTTTGGTCGCCGAGGATGAGGCGTCGCTGCGTTACCTGGCATCTACTGTGCTGGAGCGGCTCGGCTATACAGTCATTTTGGCCGAGGATGGACTAGAGGCGGTGAATCTCTTTCGTGCCAACCAATCGCGCATCGACCTCGTGATCCTCGATCTGGTAATGCCGCGCTTTAGCGGCCGTGACGCGCTGGAACTGATGCGCGCTATGCGCCCGGATCTGCGCGCGCTGTTCGTGACTGGCTACGACGACGCCGCCGCCCATGTGCCTGGTGTGGATGCACTGATATCCGGCACCAATCTGCTGCAGAAGCCGTATCGCGTCGACATGCTCGGCTTGCGCGTACGTGAGCTGCTTGATTAGTACATCAATAGGACTTACACATCCCTCGGATTTTTCTTTTGTAGGTTCTTTTTTCACCCGGCGGGGTGAAAAAAGAACCTACAATATCAATGACGCCACATGAACAAAATCAGCATATGGTCGCGCCAGAATAGCATCCAGCGCACCGCGAAATAGATCAGCCGGTAGAAGCGGCCACGCCGGACGATATCATAATCCACCAGCACGATTCGTCGCTCGGGCGCAGGTGTCAGCAGCAGATTGTGCGCCCGTAACAAATTGCGCTCGACCAGGAAGCTCCACAGCCGCTGCGGCAGCATCCAGGGTTTGTTCAGGCGCACCCGCTTGGCCGCGCTGGTGCTTGTGCGACCATACAGATCGGGCATGCTGGCCGTGGCGCGGTAGAAGCTGAGCGAGCGGCGGATGATTTCGCGCAGCTGTGACGCGATCAGTATGCGCTCATCGCGGCTGAGCGCACGATAGTCGATATCGAATAATTGCTGCGCGCCCGCAAGGTACGGCTGGATCACCAGCGTCTGAGCCCGGCCGGAGCTATCGCGCGCGACCACATAGTAGCTCGTGATGGTGCGCTCGGGGCCGAGGCAGGCGATGAAGCGCTCGGCGGCGGCGCGATCGGCTAGGGCGCACGCTAGCGCGACATCGGCTGTGCCGCCATGATCGCTCTTCAGCTTGACGACGTAGCGCTGGTCGTCGGTGCGGTACACCTCGGTCTCGTTGCCGCCGGCGATCCGTTCCAGTTCGAGATCGCGATCCAGTGGCGCAAAGACCTGATCGGCGTAAATGATCATCGTTTCTTCTCTGCCCGATTTCGCCTGCCCTTCGACCCTTCGACACGCCCTTCGACCCTTCGACGCGCTCAGGGCTGGCAGGCTCAGGATGCACAGCGGCCGCGTAATACCTACTCTTTAGACGAGCTACCAAACGCCCAGGTTGCGCGCACCGGCTGGCCTAGCGCCGAATCAAGCGCTTGTACAGCTGCTCGTGCTGCGCCGCAATCGTGTCCCAGCCAAACTGAGCAGCCAGCGCCCGCCCGCCGGCTGCTAGTTGCTCGCGCAGCTTGGTGTCACGCGCTAGCCGCTCGATCGCCGCGACCAGCGCCAGCGCATCGCCCGGCGGCGTCAGCAGGACGTTCTCGCCATCCACGAAGGGACGCAAGGCAAATGCAAACGACACTCGATCGTCGGTCGTCGGTCGCCTGCCCTGCCCTTCGACACGCTCAGGAACCGCGGCGTCGAAGGGTCGGTCGTCGGCCAGGTCGTCACCACCGGCAGCCCATGCGCCAGCGCCGCCAGCAAGCTGCCACGCCGAAACGACGCGCCATCGGCGAAGGGCAGCGCGGCGATGTCGGCGGCCAGCAGGTGCGCCGATACGTCCGCCTCAGCACAGTGGCCGGTGATCGTCACGCGTTGATCCAGGGCCAGCCGCACAATCTGCTGGCGAATAGAATCGGCATAAGCGCGATCCTCCGGTGCCGTCGCCGCCCCGCCGATCACCACCAGCCGGAAGTGTGCCGGCAGCCGCGCCAGCGCATCGAGCACCGTATCCAGGCCTTTGCTGACCGAGATCAGCCCAAAGTAGGCCAGCAGCGTCTCATCGGCGCCGATCGCCAGGCGCGCTCGCCACGCCGCCCGATCATAATGTTCTGGCGGCGCGACCGCGATGTTGCTGCCGATCGGGATCAGCGCGGGGGATAGGGGATAGGGGATGGAGGATGGGGGTTGGAGGGCAGTACGTGACCCCCATCCCCCAACTCGCTCGTAATCATCCTGATTTGTCACTACCACCGCGTCGGCATCGGCCAGCAGGCGGCGCGTGACCCACTGGCGCAGCGGGCCGGCCTTTGGAAACAGGTATGGCGGCAGCAGATCGTGCGCGGTGACGACGACTGCCAGCTGGTGCTGTGTGCGACGCAGCCGCCATGGCAGGAAATTGATCGCCGGATGCATCCCATAGGCGCCGGTCTGGTACTGGATGTGCAGAATGTCAGGCCGCATCGGCTGCAGAGCCGCGCGGACATCGCGAGCGATTCGCCAGCCCCAGTTGGATTTTAGATTTACGATTTTGGATTTTGGATTGACGATGGGGGATTGACGGCTAGCATCTTGTTGCTGTAAATCGTAAATCGTAAACTGCGAATCGTCAATGGTTAATACAAAGACATGCTGCCCGCGCTCCACCAACGATTGCCCTAGCCTGCGCGTATAATCGCCGATGCCACCGGGCCGCGGCGGATATTCGGCGCTGAGCATTGCTACGATCATGAATCTAGTTCTGCCGCCCAACCAGCCGCTCGGCTAGGGCGCGCAGCTCGGCCAGGGCGGCGGTATTGCCGTGCGCAGCGTCCAGCGCGGCCAGCGCCTGCTGATGGTAGGACGCCGCCATGCCTTCGGTGTAGGAGCGCGCGCCGGCCTCAGCCAGAATCTCCAGCAGCTGCGCGGCATCACTGTCGCTGATCTCGGTCTGGCTGTAGAGCCGCGCCAGCGTATCGCTCTGCGCTGCGGTGCGGAGCGCGTGGATGACAGGCAGGCTGAGCTTACGACGGTAGAGGTCGGCCGCTGCCGGCTTGCCGGTCACGGCTGGATCGCCCCAGATGCCGAGCACATCATCCTGAACCTGAAAGGCCAGACCGAGGTTCTGGCCGAAATCAAACAGCGCTCGGGCAGTCGCCGCATCAGCGCCGCCGACGATCGCGCCCAGCCCGGCCGATGCAGCGGCCAGCGCGGCGGTCTTCCGGCTGATCATCGCCAGGTAGTCCGCCTCGCTGATCCGCAGATCACCCTCGAAGCTCAGATCTAGAAATTGCCCCTCACAGATCGTTAGGATGGTCTCATCGAAGCGCCGCAACACCTCCAGCGCAACCTCGGCCTGCACGCCGACCGCGCTCAGCCGGTGCAGCGCCAGATGCGCGACAACCAACATGCCATCGCCGGCATTGATGCCCTGCGCCACTCCCCATAGCTTCCAGACGGTCGGCCGGCCACGGCGCATGTCGCTGTTGTCCTCGATATCATCGTGAATCAGCGAGAAATCGTGGATGAGCTGCAGGCCGGCAGCCAGCGGTAGCGCTTGGCGCGGGTCGCCGCCGGCCGCGCGGCAGGCCAGCAGCGTCAGCTGGGGACGCAGCAGCTTGCCGGGAGCGACATCGGCCGGCTCCAGCTGCTCATCGCGCCAGCCGAGCTGATAGTGCTGCATAGCATAGAAGCGCTCAACCCGCGCCTCGGCGGCTGGGAAGGCAGCCTGCATTGCCATTTGAATCGATATGCGAGTTTCGGTTTGATGCATCGTTTATCCCATTAGTACGATAGTACGATAGATGATCGGAGAGAGCAACGCCTGCCCTTCGACCGGCTCAGGATGGACGGCAGCATGGTACTTTTCTTCTTTTGTAGGTTCTTTTTTCGCTCTGCAGAGCGAAAAAAGAACCTACAAGGAGTAAGAATCCGTGGTTTGCGTAAGCCCCCATGCCTATTTCCGATAATGTTTACTTACTAAAAATGAGATTACGTAGCAATGTAGTAAGTAAATAATTTGTAACCTCGTACGCGCCCAATAGTATGACAAAACGTTGTAATGTTCCAGTAATCTTATGTAACCCGCTAGTAATCAAAAACTATTGTAGATAGCGATACGAACTAGTACACTGCATACGCGGACCGTAATAACGCAACGAATGCTACCGACCAGCACAGATGCGACTTTCATTGACACAGACGGCAGGTATCATTCGAACATCCGGAGAGTCAGCCAAGCAACAGCATCAAGGAATCGGTCGATACGCCATTTGAAAGGAGCTCTGTCCCATGCCACTCAACATGCGATTCCGGTTCAGCCCCACCAAGGATGGCTTGGTCAAAGTGCTGGGTCCGCTGGAAACCGAGATCATGCAGACCATCTGGCAAGATGAGCGCAGCACCGTGAAAAAGGTTCATCGCAAGCTCTCGCAGCAGCGCGATATCGCTTATACCACCGTGATGACGACCATGAGCCGGCTGGCCGAGAAGGGTGTGCTGAACCGCCACCGCGAAGGGCTAGCCTACGTCTACAGCCCGGCGATCACCGAGGATGATTTCGTAACCATGGTGGTGCAACAGGTACTCGACGGACTGCTGGACGACTACAGTGAGACTGCGGTCGACTACATGGTCGATTACCTGGCCCGCCGCAACCCCAGCGAGCTACGCCGGCTCCAGAAAGCGTTGCAGGCCCGCGTCGCCGCTTGAAGAGACCCGGGCGATACGTAGAACCAAGAACCGGGTGCCCTCTGGGCGAACCAAGAACCGCCGCCCTCATAGATTCTCGGTTCTCGGTTCTCGGTTCTTGGTTCTCAGGCCAGTTCGCCCCACAAATCGTACTCGAGCGCTTGCGTCACGCGCACGTTCACGAAGCTGCCCGGCTGCGCGACACCCCAGGCGAACACCTGCCCATCGACCTCCGGCGCGTCGCGGAACGAACGCCCGACGACCAGCGGCGCGCCATCATCGGATGTCCCTTGCCCTTCCACCAGCATCCTGATCGTTCGGCCATCCCAGCGCTGGTTGCGCGCGAGCGACACGCGCTGCTGAAGCTGCATCACCTCATTCCAGCGCCGCTCGATCACGCGGGCTGGTACCTGGCTGGGCAGTGTGGCAGCAGGCGTACCGGGTTCCTGCGAGTAGCGGAACACGCCGACCCGATCGAGTTGGACTTCTTCCAGGAAAGACTGGAGCGCGGTAAACTCTTCGCGCGTCTCGCCAGGGAAGCCGACGATGAAGGTCGAGCGTAGCGCGATATCGGGCATAGCCGCGCGCAGATCGCGGATGATGCCTTTGGTGCGATCGGTATCCGGCGGCCGGCGCATACGCCGCAACGTCTCGGGATGCGCGTGCTGGAGCGGCATGTCGAGGTAGGCGCAGATCTGCGGGTGGCGCGCCATGGTTGCGATTAGCTGATCGCTAATGCCATGCGGGTAGGCGTACATCAGCCGCAGCCAGGTATCATCCGGCAGCACAGCGCATAGCTCCTCCAGCAGCGTTGCCAGACCATCCTTGATCTTCAGATCGCGGCCATAGTCGGTCAGGTGCTGGGCCACCAGCACGATCTCCTTCACACCCTGCGCGGCCAACTCCTGGGCCTCGCCTAGAATCCCACCCATGGCTTTGGAGCGCATATCACCTTTGAACGAGGGGATGGTGCAAAAGGCGCAGCGCAGATTGCAGCCATCCGAGATCTTCAGGTAGGCCGATGGGCCACCGGCGTGGCGGCGGATCGGCGCGGTGCGCCAGTCGGCGTAGTCGCCCGGCACTGCCAAGTCCGGGGATGGGGGATGGGGGATGGGGGATGGGGGATGGGGTGCTGTGGCAAGACTTAGCGGAATCACTTCCCTCCGTTCCGCGGCATTCCTATCCCCTATCCCCTGTCCCCTGTCCCCTGCCATCAGCAGATCGCCGATCTTCATCCATTCACGCGTGCTCAGGATAGCATCGACGCCGGGCACAGCTCCGACGAGCGAGCCGTGGCTTTCGGCCATGCAGCCGGCGGCCACCAGCGTTTGGCCAGGTGTTTTGCCATCGGCCATCGCGCGCAGCACGCCCAGCGTCTCATCGCGCGCGGCGGCGATGAAGGAGCAGGTATTGACGATCACGACATCGGCGTCGCCGGGCTGTGTGACCGATGTATGGCCCTGGGCGGCCAGGATGCCGCCCATACCCTCGCTATCGACGATGTTCTTGGGGCAGCCTAGGGTTACGATATGGTATTTCATGTTTCCAGTATTCAGAATATAGGTCTTACGCGGTCGGCGCTTCCAGGGAGGTTTGGAGGGACGCAGTCCCTCCAAATAACCCTTCTTTTCGCCCTGGTCGGCGGCGGAGCTGCCGACCAGGGCGAAAAAGGGGTATTCGGGGAAGCTTCGCTTCCCCAAACCCCACCGCTGGTTATCGATAATTCGTAAATTGCAGCGGCACCGTAAAGTCATCCTGCCGCTCTTTGACGAGCTTGATCACGGCTTGCAGATCATCGCGGCTCTTGCTGCCGATCCGCAGCGCATCGCCCTGAATGCGCGGCTGGATCTTGGGAAACTGGTCGCGAATCAGCTTCTGGAGCTTCTTGGCCACATCATCGGGGATGCCCTGCTGGAGCGCGGCGACCTGGCGCACACGCATCCCGCCGATCTCCTCGACCGTGCCCCACTTAAAGATCTTCAGCGACAGGTTGCGGCGCAGCGCCTTGGTCTCGAATATGTCGCGCACCGCCGCCAGGTGCAGTTCGGCGTCGGAAATAATCGTCAGCTCCTTCTCGCCTAGAGCCAGCTCGGTGTTGCTGTCCTTCAAGTCGTAGCGCGTGCGAACGTCGCGCTGGGTCTGATCGACAGCGTTGACCAGCTCCTGCCGATCGAACTCCGAGACGATATCGAATGTGCTTTCAGCGGGCATTGTTCACCTCTCGACATGTACGCCCTAGCGCGCTAGTATAACACAAAACCGGGCATCCCTAGCTCGCGTGGTAGATTCGCAGCGCCTCGGCCAGCCATTCCAGTGATTCGGGCGTGGCTGGCTCCAGCGAGCAGATCACATGCGCGACACCCTGCGCGGCATAGGCACGCAGCCCGGCCGCGACATCTTCGGCTGAGCCGAAGAGCGCCTTATCCGGCTCGGGCGGTTTTTCCAGTGGCTGGCCCGGCCCAGCGTAATGCACCGAGACGCCGACCGTGACCGCCAGCGTGGCCGGGTCGCGGCCTTCTTCGGCGCAGGCAGCCTCCAGCGAAGCACGGCGCTCGGCCAGCTTGGTTGGCAGGCCCAGCCAGGCGGTGTTCCAGCTATCGGCGTAGCGGGCGGTGAGCTTCAGCATGCGCGGCTTGAACGATGCGACCATGATCTCGGGGCCGCCGGGGCGCGGGCCGCGCGGGCGCAGCTCGCAGTTGGGCGCGCTATAGTATTTGCCCATGAAATCCACATTGCCCTCGCGCAGCAGCGGCGCGATGATCTGGAGCGCCTCCTCGAAGCGATCGACCTTGTGATCGAACGGGATGCCAAAGGCGTCGAACTCCGGCTGGTGCCAGCCCGCGCCCAGCCCCAGGATCAGCCGGCCGGCGCTGATCTCCTCCAGGGTGTCGGCCATTTTCGCCAGCACGGCTGGGTTGCGAAACGGCACACACAGCACGATCGTGCCCAGTTCGACCCGCTCGGTGGCCTCGGCCAGCGCCACCAGCAGCGTCCAAGCCTCCCAGATGCCGCGGGTGGGCTGCTCGGGGAAGCGGTACAGCAGGTGATCATAGACCCAGATCGAGTCGAAGCCGGCCGCCTCGGCCTGCCGGGCCAGCGCGCGAATCTCGGCGTAGTTGGACGCGCTACTCGTCGCATCGCCCTCGGCGATCGGCATAACCACGCCAACGCGCATGGCTTTAGGGGGTGGGGTGGACATCAACATTCTCCTTTATAAACTTTCGCTCACAGCGCTTTAGCCTGCCCCCTTTGGCAAGCTCAGCACGTAGCTTCGACGAGCTCAGGACGAACGGCAGCATAGTACCTTCTATCTTTATTGTCGTGAGTCATCCCGAATTTTACATGGTGACTGCGGTGGCGCTGGAACGCGCTTTGGCGCGTTCCAGCGCCACCGCAGCCAGCGCATACAGGGGCGTGTGGGGCGGTGTGGCGAACGCCACACCGCCCCACACGCCCCGCCGAATCTGATCCAGCGGATGCTGCCGCGCGTCGGCGAGCGCAGCACAATGCCAAACAGCAGGACTGTTAGATATGGGCTGAGTCATGACACAAGGAAGCGAATGCTGTCTTCTACGGATGCCCTAGACTCATACCGCGCGTGCCATTCTACCAGACCCTACCAGCGCTGGAAAGATGTAGTAGAATAAAGACCACTCGCAGCCTTTCAGCAGGATCACTGAGTATGCAGCAGGACAGCAGCGCCGACAAGCGCACGACTATGCGCGATGCGATCGCCGCGCACGTGCGCGACGGCATGGCGGTGGCGATCGAGGGCTTCACCAGCTTCATCTGCTTCGCCGCCGGGCACGAGATCATCCGCCAGAAGCGGCGCGACCTGACGCTCATCCGCATGACGCCCGACCTGATCTACGACCAGATGGTCGCGGCGGAGGTGGCAAGCAAGCTTGTCTTCAGCTACCTGGGCAACCCCGGCGTCGGCCCGCTGTACTGCCTGCGCCGCGCGGTCGAGCAGGGCATCCCGGCGCCGCTGGAGCTGGAGGAGTATTCGCACTACGGCATGGTCGGGCGCTACCTGGCCGGCGCGTCGCGGCTGCCGTTTTTTCCGCTGCGCAGCTACCTCGGCTCGGACCTGCCGAGCGTGAATGAGCGGATCAAGCTGGTCGAAAGCCCCTACGGCGATGGACTGATCGCGGTAGTGCCGCCGATCAACCCGGATGTGGCGATCATCCACGCCCAGCGCGCCGATATGGCCGGAAACACCCAGCTGTGGGGGCTGCTTGGCGTGCAGAAGGAGGCCGCCTTCGCCGCGAAAACCGTGATCGTCGTCGTCGAAGAGATCGTCGACGAGGCGGTGATTCGCGCCGACCCCAATCGCACCCTGATCCCCGGCCTGATCGTGAGCGCGGTGGTACACGAGCCATACGCCGCACACCCATCCTACGCCCAGGGCTACTACGACCGCGACAACAGCTTCTACCTAGCATGGGAGGCGATCTCGCAGGATCAAGCCAAAACCGAGGCATGGCTGGACGAGTGGGTCTACCGCGTGCCCGACCGGGCCGCCTACATCCGCAAGCTCGGCGCCGCCACGCTGGCGCGGCTCCGGCCTGAGCCGGCGCTGGCGGGGCCGGTGGATTACGGAGCGTATGGGTGAAGAAAGGGCCGGCAAGCCGGCGCAATGGCTTCTCAGGGCTGCGCGGTCGCGCTGTGGGCGATCCGCTCGGCCAGCTGTAGCAGCTCTGCGCGCAGCTCGGGTGGGCTATGTACCACGAACGGGAGGTTGCGGCTCACGAGAAAGCGCGCCACCTCGGCCAGATCGCCATATTGGGCCTGGAACAAAGCACCGGTCGGCGTTTCCGTGAGCGTGCCATAGCCAGTGGCGATTTTCTGCTGCACCGTGTACAGCGGGGCGTGAAATTCGACCGCGATCGGCCAGGGCGACGACTGCTTGGTCAGCTGCTCGCGCGTATACGTTTGGACATCGAAATCCGCTACGCGCGTGAACGTTTCCGCTAGCACCTGCATGTTTAGCACGCGATCCAGCCGAAACAGCCGGTAGCCCCGGCGCAGGCAGCAGTATCCAACCAGATACCAGTGGTTCCACCATCCCGCCAGACCATACGGCTCAACCGTGCGGTGGGTCACCTGATCGTGATGCGAGCGGTAATCGAGCGCGACCCGCCGGCGCAGATGGATGGCCTCGCTAAGATCGAGCAGCAGCGTGGCTTCGGGTCGCCCTTCGCGCTCGTTTGGCGACACAACCAGATGCGCGGACATCGCGCTCAGGCGCTCGCGCGCCCGTAGCGGCAACACCCGCAGCACCTTCGCCAGCGCGCCCTCGACCGCCACCGATGACTGATCGATCTCGATCCACGCGGTGCTCAGCAACCCCAACACGATCGCGGTCGCTTCTTCCTCGGAGAACAGCAGCGGTGGCAGCTTGAAGCCAGGACGCAGCTGGTAGCCCCCACCCGGCCCGCGCACCGCTTCGATCGGCATCCCCATATCCTGTAGCATGGTGATGTAGCGGCGCACACTGCGCGGCTCGACCTCCAGCCGGCGCGCTAATGCTGCGCCACTCAGCGATACGTGGGCTTGCAGCAGCTCCAGAATCGTCAGCAGCCGCGTGGTTGGATGGTACATACACGTCCCCCCGGTGTTTGAAATGCGAAATAATAGCGGATCAATTGTAACCGCTACTTCCAGTATAATGCAAGTGTATGGCCAAGGAGACAGGAGCATACATGATCGGTGAAGATATTGCCCGCCAGCGGCTGGTGAACCAGCAGATCGCCTGCTCGACGCTCGCTACGCCCGGCGACGTGGTGCAGTGGCTGGGCGCGGTGCAAGCCCAGGATTACCTCGGCGCGCTGTGGGCGCTGGGCCTGCGGCTGCCGAACGCGACCGAACAGGCGATCGAGCAGGCGATCGCCGAGCGAACGATCGTGCGCACCTGGCCGATGCGCGGCACCATCCACTTCGTCGCACCGGCCGACGTACGCTGGATGCTTGAGCTGTTGACGCCGCGGGTGGTGCAAAGCAGCCAGAGCCGGCTCAGGCAGCTTGGCCTTGATGCGCAGATCATCGCTGCGAGCGCCGATGTGGTTGCCAGGGCATTGGAAGGCGGCCAGCAGCTCACGCGCAATGCGTTGTATGCCGTGCTGGAACAAGCAAATATCGCGGCGAGCGACCAGCGCGGCCTGCATATTCTCGGGCAGCTTGCGCACCAGCGGCTGATTTGCTTTGGCGCGCGCGCGGGCAAGCAGCCCACCTTTGCGCTGCTCGACGAGTGGGCGCCGGGCGCGAGATCGCTGCCGCGCGACGAAGCGCTGGCGACGCTGGCCCTGCGCTACTTCACCGGCCATGGGCCGGCGACCCTGCAAGACCTCATGTGGTGGGCCGGGCTGACCACCGCCGACGCGCGCGCAGGGCTAGGCGCAGTGGCCGGGCAGCTCGGGCGCGCGCTTGTCGATGGGCAAGCATATTACTTCGCCCACGATCAAGCAGAAGCGACCGCTGCGCCGCTCACGGCCTTTCTGCTGCCGCCGTTCGATGAATTCCTGGTCGCATACCGTGATCGCAGCGCATCGCTCGACCCCCAGTACAATCCGCTGATCGTTCCCGGCGGCAACGGGATCTTCAACCCGATCGTGGTGATCGATGGGCGCGTGCTGGGAACATGGAAGCGTGCGTTCAAAAAAGACACCGTTCTGATGACCTTCAGCCCGTTTACATCGTTCAGCGCTGCGCAGGCCGGCGCGATTACGGCCGCCGCTGAGCGCTATGGCAGCTTTCTGGGCAAGACGGCGGTGGTGGCGCTGTGAATGAGCATTTGGATGAAAACATCGCACAAAGGAGGATCGATCCTGTCCGCTTCCTGGGATATACTTTATATGAGCGACAGATCAAGTGAAATGAAAGGGTACGCCACGATGACCATCGCATCCATGACCGCAGAGGCACACAGCTTGCCTGATTCTCGGGCTGACCTGGGGCGGCGAGCAGATCAGCGCCTGGTCTTCAGCGCCTGTGCTCGGGATACTGGGGGCCGGCATCGTGCTGCTGATCCTGTTTCTGTTTGCCGAGCGCAACGCCGGCGCGCCGATCCTGCCGCTCGATCTGTTCCGCAACCCGATCTTCAGCGTCGGCGCGTCGCTCACATTGCTCCAGAGCATGGTGCTGCTGGGCCTGGCGCTGTACTTGCCGCTGTTCTTTCAGGGCGTGCTGGGCATCTCGCCCACCAGCGCCGGGTTGGTGATGACGCCGTTCTCGATCAGTATGGTGGTTGGAGCGATTGTGAGTGGCATGGCGATTGATCGGCTCAAGCGCTACCGCATCGTTGCGAATGTCGCGGCGCTGCTCATGTGTATGGGCGCCTTCCTGATCACCCGCATGACCGCAACATCGGCTATTCCGCTCGCGATCGGGTTCATGGCGCTGACGGGCGTGGGCATTGGCGCCTTCTTCTCGCTGCCGATGGTGGCGGTACAGAATGCGCTGCCCGCTGGACAGCTTGGGGTCGGCACTGCGGCGCTGCGCTACCTGGGCCAGTTGGGGGCCACGCTCGGCATTGCGATTGTGGGCGCCGCCGTCGCAAGCGCAGCCTCCAGCGACCTGATGAGCCATCTGCCGACGAATGCGGCCGACAAGCTCGCGTTGACGAGCGCGCTCCAGCACGGATTTCTGGCCGTGCTCGTGTTTGCGTTGATCGCGTTCACGGCCACCTTCTTCCTGAAAGATGGGTTGATCATGGCGACACAGCCGGATACGGATTTCGACCACGAGCTGGTTGGTGCAGCCCTTGGCGAGCCTTGAACAAACGGTCGTGTTGCTGGCGTAACTGTTGAACAGGAGATCGATCATGATCTTGGTAACTGCCGCAACCGCCCCAGTGGGCCGGTCGATCGTCGAGCAGCTTGTGGCCGCCGGACGCGACGTGCGCGCGCTCACGCGCGACCCGGCCAAGGCCGGCCTGCCGACCGGCGCCGAGGTTGTCGCTGGCGACCTGGCGGATGCACAGAGCCTGTCGGCCGCGTTCAAGGATGTCGCGGCGGTGTTCCTGCTGGCCGCAGTGCCCGGCTTCGCGCCCACGTTCCTCAAAGCGGCCAAGGCGGCAGGTGTCGGCCGGATCGTATTCCAGTCCTCGGGCGCGGTGGATGATGCCGCCGACGAGCAGCCCAACCCCATCGCCGCCTTCCACCACGAGATCGAGCGCGCGATCCAGCAATCGGGACTGGAATGGACGTTCCTGCGGCTGGAGGTCGCCTCGGCCGATGCCTTGCAATGGGCGTTCGACGTGCCTGGGCAGCTCAAGGCCGGGGATGTTGTGCGCGGCCCGTACGGCCAGGCGGCCGGCTCGCCGATCCATCCGGCCGATTTCGCCGCCGTGGCGATCGCCGCGCTCACCGGGGACGAGCACGCCGGGAAGACCTACCGCCTGACCGGCCCGACATCTCTGACTCACATCGAACAGGTGCGGCTGATCGGCGAGGCGCTCGGCCGGCCGCTGCGCTACGAGGAGCTGGAGCTGGAAGCGGCGCGTCAAGCGATCAGCCCCTACGCCCCAGCCGACCTGCTGTTCGAGACATGGGCGAAGCACATCGGCACGCCTGCTCCAGTAACCGACACGGTAGAGCGGCTCACCGGGAAGCCACCTCGCTCCGCCGCCCAGTGGGCCGCCGACTACCCCGCTGATCGCCGGTAGATTGCCGCGCGGCGCGGGCCACCCTGAGGGCGATCCGCGCCGCGCACATTTGCATGACACTACTTTGTCGATTCTTTTTCCCGCGCCGGGGAAAAGTATCGACAAAAATGTAAAGTAGCAAAATGAACGATGACTCCTTCGCCCCCCAGATCGAATCGATCCCCGAGGAGGTGCGGCAGGGCGTCGTGCAGGCGCTGGGCGTGCCGGCGCCGGCGTTCAGGCGCTTGCACGGCGGCACGACCGACCGAACCTTTCTGGTGACGAATGCGGGCCAACAGTGGGTGTTGCGGGTAGAAACCATGCCGGCCGCGCAGCTCCCGCGCGCAGTTGCGGCACAGCGCCTGGCGCAATCCGCAGGTGTCGCGGTTCCCGATATCATCGCCTTCGAAGTGCCGCGCGCGGGAACCGGCTACTGCTGGAGCTTGGAGCAGTTCCTCGCTGGTGCGGCGTTCGATCATGCCGGATTTCACACTCAGGCGACCCAGGATGCCGCCCGCGATCTGGGCAGACAGCTGCGCCGCCTGCATACGATTGCGATCGATGGCCGGGGCCTGATCCCGCACCAGCAGCTGTATGCGCACCGGGTGGAACGCGCCTTGGAAATCGCCAATATGCCACCCGCAGATCGCGTGACGATCGAGCGGGCGTATGCCTTCATCAAAGCCGGCTGGCCCATGGCTGCCAGGCTGTGCAAGAACGATTGCGCTGGCGCGAATATCCTGGTACAGTACGGCAAGGTGGCTGGGATCATCGATTGGGAATGGGCCTGGGGCGGCGATCCGGCGTGGGATATTGCGTACTGGCAGCACCACAATGCCGATTCGGCTGGGCTGGATTTCCTGATTGCGGGGTACGAGCCGGATGACCCGCCGGAGCTGCGTCGGCGGGTGGCAGCCCAGCAGGTGGCATGCGCGATCGAGCTGATCAGTGTCTTCTCAGAAAATGTGCAGATCTTCGATCAGCCGGCGCGCAACGCAGGCATACGGATGCAACAAACACGGCTGGATGAGTATATTCGCCGGCAGGGGTGGGAGCTGTAAGAGGGAGGTTTGGAGGGATGAAGTCCCTCCAAAAATCTATCCTTATAGGCCACTCACGGCGGCAAAGCCGCCGTGAGTGGCCTATAAAAAGAGATTGGGGAGCGGCTTCGCCGCCCCCAAACCCCCACGGCGGTAGGATGAATAGGGCTTTCCTCATGGATCGCGAGGACAAAAGATGGACATCAACGCAATCACCAAAATGATCGATATCAAGGGCGAGCAGTTTCCGGTAGCCGATTTCGGAACTGGCCCGGCTGTGCTGCTCTTGCACGGCTTTCCCGATTCGCGCTTCCTTTGGCGCTACCAGCTGCCGGCCCTGGCTGCGGCAGGCTTTCGCGTGATCGCGCCCGATCTGCGCGGCTTCGGCGATGCGCCCAGGCCAACCGCAGTCCGGCCCTATCGGCGGCCATTGCTCGTTGCGGATGTTCTCGGCATCCTGGAAGCGCTTGAGGTAGAGCGCACGCATCTCGTCGGGCATGATTGGGGAGCGGCCATGACATGGCGGCTAGCGGGTTCATATCCCGAACGATGTGATCGCGTCGTCATCTTATCAGTCGGAGCGCCCGGCAATCCCGGCTGGGATACGATCGCGCAGCGTGAGAAATCGTGGTACTTCGATTTCTTCCTGAAGGTAGGCATCGCCGAAGCGGCGCTGATGGCCGATAACTGGAAGCTCTTTCGTGAATGGAGCCGCGGCCAAGGCGATCACGAGCGCCATTTGCGCGACCTGGCACGGCCAGAGGCGCTCACGGCGGCGCTGAACTGGTATCGCGCCGCATTCACCCCTCCGCCGCCCGACGAAGCGCCGCTACCGCGACTGCCATCCTGGGATCGCATCCGCATTCCAGTGCTGGGCGTGTGGAGCGACGAAGATCCATTCTTGCTCGAACCGCAGATGGCGCTGTCGGCTGGGGTGGTTGAAGCGCCCTGGCGTTATGAGCGGATCAGTGGGGCGGGCCATTGGATGATGCTCGACAAGCCCGAAGAGCTCAATCGGCTGTTGATTGAGTTCTTATACG
>WNGB01016002.1_pt1 | contig 21280 bp, 16 predicted proteins | sample 5400681 | NCBI WGS metagenome assembly WNGB01 (sample SAMN13153367, study PRJNA577476) | soil metagenome | isolation source: 115 cm soil or saprolite under grassland replicate 2 | place: USA:California | collected 2016-06-15
CGCGGATGCAGCCGATCGGTAATATCTGGAATAAGTTCCCCCGGTTAGTCCGCGATCTGGCGGCGGCCTGCAACAAGCGCGTGCGCATCGAGATGGGCGGGCGCGATACGGAACTGGACCGGACCATTGTCGAGGCCATCCGTGATCCGCTGACGCACCTGATTCGCAACGCCGTCGATCACGGCATCGAGCCGCCCCAGGAGCGCGTGGCCTGCGGCAAGTCCTCGGAGGGCCGCCTCTCGCTCTATGCCTCGCATGAGGGCGGCAAGGTCATCATTGAGATCACCGACGATGGCGCCGGCATCGATCCGGAGCGCGTCCGCGAGAAGGCCATTCAGAACAAGGTGATCACGTCGGAGCAGGCCGAGCACCTCACTGACCACGAACTGATCAACCTGGTGTTCCTGCCGGGCTTCTCGACGGCGGAGCGGGTGACGCAGTTCTCGGGGCGCGGGGTCGGCATGGACATCGTGCGCGCCAACGTCGAGAAGATTGGCGGCCTGGTGGACATCGATAGCCGGCGCGGGCGCGGCACCACGGTCAAGATGAAGATCCCGCTGACCCTGGCGATCATCCCGGCGCTGACGATCACCAGCGGTGGCGACCGTTATGCCCTGCCCCAGGTCAACCTCCTGGAGTTGGTTCGCCTGGAGGGCGAGGCGGTGCAGCGCGGCGTCGAGTTGATCCAGGGTACGCCGGTGTACCGGCTGCGCGGAAACCTGCTGCCGTTGGTGTACCTCAATCGCGAACTTGGAGTGGACAGCGGTCAGTGGTTAGTGGCTCGTGAAGAAGCCCACGGGCCGCGGCCCGTGGGCTTGAACCCTGCTTCACCATCCACCATCCACCATCCACCATCCACCACGGAGGAGATCAACATCGTCGTCCTGCAAGCGGACGACCGCCAGTTTGGTCTGGTGGTCGATGCGATCCACGACACCGAGGAGATCGTCGTCAAGCCGTTGCAGAAACAGCTCAAGGGCATCGAGGTGTTCGCCGGCGCAACCATCATGGGCGACGGCAGGGTGGCCCTGATCCTCGATGTGCTGGGACTGGCGCAGCGCGCGCAGGTCGTTTCCGCGGCCCGCGAACGTGGTCTGAGCGAGAAGCCGCCCAGCGAAGCCAGCGCGGCCGCCGACCGTCAGTCTCTCCTCGTGTTCACGACGCGCGACGGCAGCCGCATGGCGATTCCGCTGTCGCTCGTCGCCCGCCTGGAGGAGTTCCCGCGCGCCGCCTTGGAACGGGTCGGACCGATCGACGTGGTGCAGTATCGCGGCGAGATCCTACCGCTGATCGACGTTTCGCGGGCCCTGCGCCAGCACCGCCGGCGGTCACGCAACGGCCGCCACCAGGACGGAAGGGCGAGGCGTCTGTCGGCTCGCGAAGCTGACGTGTCCCCAGGGACGGAAAGCGAGACGGTCCAGGTGGTCGTCTACGCCGGCAAGGAGCAGCGCGTCGGCCTGATGGTGGATAGCATCCTCGACATTGTCGAGGAAACGGTGGTGGCGCGCGCCCCCGCCAGCCGCCCGGGAGTGTTATTTACGGCAGTGGTCCAGGGGCGCGTCACGGAGTTCCTCGACGTGGAGGGGTTCATTCGCTCGGCCGACCCGGACTTCTTCGGCGAGCCGGCGGGTGGCCCGCCCCGTGTGGCGCCGTCCCAGGCGGTGCCCGTGGAGGCCTGAGCCATGCCGGACGTACGCCAGTATTGCACGTTCTACGTGAACGGCCATTACTTCGGCCTGGACGTCCTGGTGGTGCAGGAGATCATCCGCTGCCAGCAGATGACGCGGGTGCCGCTCGCCCCTCCGGTGGTGCGTGGCCTGATCAACTTGCGCGGGCAGATCGTGACCGCCATCGATCTCCGCCGTCGCCTGGAGTTTCCCGACCGCCGCCCGGACGAGTTGCCCGTGAACATCGTCGTGCGGACCGATGACGGCGCGGTCAGTTTGCTGGTTGATGAAATCGGCGATGTTCTGGAAGTATCGGGACAACTCTTCGAGCGTCCGCCGGAGACGCTTCGCGGCATCGCCCGCGAGTTGATCCGCGGTGTCTACAAGTTGAACGACCGGCTGCTGTTGATCCTCGACACCGAGCGGACTGTCGATTGCACGGGTGGGTGAGTGGTGAGTGGTGAGTAGTGAGTGAAGACAAGAACGGGTACTTTCTTCACTCACCACTCACCACTCACCACTCACCACTCACCACAAGGGAATTGCTGTGACGCCAACGAGCGATGCTGCCAAGGAACAGAGCCTCTACGACCGTCTCGGCGGCAAGGCAGCGATCATCGCCGTCGTGGAGCATTTCGATGAGCGTCTCTTCGCCGATGCGGAGCTTGGCCCTTTCTTCGCGCGCACCAACCGCGACTGGTTGCGCAAGCGCCATACCCAGTTCTTCACGGCGATGCTGGGCGGCCCGGCCGCGTCCAGGGGCCGCAACATGAAAACCATCCACGAGCACCTGGCCATCACCCAGCCCCTCTTCGATCGCTTCGTGGGGCACCTGGCCGCGGCGCTGCTCGCCCAGAACGTGTCGCAAGCGTTGGTCGATGAAGCGACCACCCTGGTCACCACTTTGCAAGCAGACATCGTCAACACCCCAGCCACTCCCTTCGCGCTGGGAGGTAACGGAGCACTGCCCATGAGCACTCCTCCTGAAAGTCGCCACCCCCCCGCCCCGGCGCAGAATAACGGCCAACTCGATTCCCTCGATTTCGTGCGCGCCGGGCTGGCCAGCCTGCAGGCCAACGTGTTCCTCGCCGACAGTACATCGACGATCGTTTATATCAACGATCGGGCCCAGGACACCTTGCGCGCGCTCGAAGACGAGATTCGCAAGGCTTTCGGCATCGATGTCGAGGACATCGTCGGTTCCTCGCTCTCCCGTTTCCACAAGGACAAGCGGCGCATCGAGCGCATCCTGCGCAACCCTGCAGCCTTGCCGCACGAGGTCGAGTTCACGCTCGGCAGCGTCACGATGCTGGCCAGGATCAACGGCATTTTCGGCCCCACGCACGACCTGCTGGGCTACGTCGTCACCTGGGATGACGTGACGGAGTGGCGGCGGCTCGAAGAGGAGCAATCCCGTTTCGCCGCGCTGAGCGAGCGCGAACGCCAGCAGGGGGATGAGTTGCGGGTCAAGATGGAAAGCATCCTGGAGGGCGTCAACGCGGCGAGCCGCGGCGACCTGACACGCGAGATCTCCGTGAAGGGCGCTGACGCGCTTGGGCAGATGGGCGAGGGACTCGGGAAGTTTCTCGCGAACCTGCGCGGCAACGTCGCCAACATTGCCCAGACGGCGCAGGCGCTGGCGAATTCGAGCCGGCAAATCACCGCGGTCAGTCAGCAGATGGCGGCCAACGCCGAGGAAACCGCCATGCAGGCGAACGTCGCCTCCGCCGCCGCCGAGGAGGTGAGCAAGAACGTGACGATGGTCTCGACGTCCGCCGAGCAGATGGGGGCCAGCATCAAGGAAATTGCCAAGAGCGCCAACGAGGCCGCCAAGGTCGCGACCTCCGCTGTGAAGGTTACCTTGCGGACCAACGCCACCGTGGCCAAGTTGGGCGAGAGCAGCGCCGAGATCGGCAACGTGATCAAGGTCATTACGAGCATCGCCCAGCAAACAAACCTGCTGGCCCTCAATGCCACCATCGAGGCTGCCCGCGCCGGCGAGGCGGGCAAGGGCTTCGCGGTGGTCGCCAACGAAGTCAAGGAACTGGCCAAGCAGACTGCCAAGGCTACCGAGGACATCAGCCGCAAAATCGAGGCGATTCAGGCGGACACCAAGGGGGCAGTCGAGGCCATCGCCCAGATCAGCACGATTATCAACCAGATTAACGACATCCAGAACACAATCGCCAGCGCCGTCGAGGAGCAGACGGCGACGACCGGCGAGATCAGCCGGAACGTCAGCGAGGCGGCGCGCGGCAGCAACGAGATCGCCCAGAACATCACCGGGGTGGCGCAGGCGGCGCGGAGCACGACCGAGGGAGCCAGCAACACCAAGGCATCCGCCGACGAACTATCCCGGATCGCGCTGGACCTGCAGAAGCTCGTATCGCAGTTCAAGTATTAGCCTTCGGCAGTGGTGAGTGGTGAGTGGTGAGTGGTGAGTGGTGAGTGGTGAGTGAAGACAATGACTTTCTTCACTCACCACTCACCACTCACCACTCACCACTAAGGAGAGACGAATATGCGTGCGCTGGTCATCGACGATTCCCGCGCCGTCCGCCTGATCATTGGGACCATCCTGCGTGAAATGGGCATGGAGGTCATCGAGGCCGGCACGGGCCTGGAAGCGCTGGCACAAATCGAACGGAACCCGGATGTGGAACTGGTACTGGTGGACTGGAACATGCCGGAGATGAACGGGCTCGACTTCATCAAGACCATCCGTGCGCAGCGTGCCTATGATGGCGTGCGCATCTTGATGGTGACGACCGAGACCGAGAGGTCGCAAGTGACACGCGCGCTCGACGCCGGGGCCGACGAGTATCTCATGAAGCCATTCAACCGAGACATCCTGGTGGCGAAGCTCAACTTGCTCGACGTCTTCGAGGAGTAGCGCGTGCCGAAGATTCGCATCCTTGTCGTGGACGACGCCGTCGTCGTTCGCCGCCTTGTGGCCGGCGAACTCGGCAAGGATCCGACCCTGGAGGTGGTCGCGACGGCGGCCAACGGCCGCATCGCCCTGGCCAAGCTGGCTCAACTGAAGCCGGACCTGATCATCCTCGACGTCGAAATGCCGGAGATGGACGGTCTGGCAACGCTGCGGGAGCTGCGCCGCACGTATCCACGTCTGCCCGTGATCATGTTCAGCGCCCTGACGGAGCGTGGGGCGGAAGCCACGCTCGATGCCCTGGCCCTTGGCGCGACCGACTATTTCACCAAGCCCGCAAGCGCTGGCGGCCTGGCCGCGTCCTTGCAGGTGATCCGCGAGGAATTGATTCCAACCATCAAGACGCTGTGTGCGGCGAAAGCGGGGGGCAGGGAAATCGGGCAACCGGGAAAGCAGAAGGCCGATTCGGTTGGCTCGCTTGCCATCCCAATCTCCCCCGACGCGCTCAGGCGCGTACGCCTGCACGGCCTGCCCGGTTCGGGCTCCATTCCCGATCTCCCAATCTCCCTGGCCCCTGCACTTCCCCAGGTGGTGGCCATCGGCACCTCCACGGGTGGGCCGAACGCTCTGGCGGAGGTCTTTCGCCGGCTGCCGGCCGATTTTCCCGTCCCGCTCGTCGTGGTGCAGCACATGCCGCCGATGTTCACGCGGTTGCTGGCGGAACGGTTGACTGCTCACAGTCCGCTGCGGGTCCAGGAAGCCAGTTCGGGCAGTCTGCTGCCCGCGGCGAACGCCTGGATCGCGCCCGGGGACCATCACCTGATGGTGTTGCGCGACGGCGCCCAGGTACGGCTGCTGGTCCATCAGGATCCGCCGGAAAACTCCTGCCGGCCTTCGGTCGATGTGCTCCTCCGTTCGGTGGCTCAGACCTTTGGCCCGCGGGCGCTGGCTGTTATCCTGACGGGGATGGGACAAGACGGTCTGCGTGGGTGCGAGGCGATCCGCGAGGCCGGCGGCCAAATTATCGCCCAGGACGAGGCTACGAGTGTGGTTTGGGGGATGCCTGGCTACGTCGCGCGTGCGGGACTGGCCGACCGGGTCTTACCGCTCCCCCTGATCGCCGAGGAGATCGTCCGCAGAGTTCATAGTGACAAGGTGACAAGGTGACAGGGTGACAAGGTGACAAGAAACCGCTCTGTCACCTTGTCACCCTGTCACCTTGTCACCTTGTCACCGGTAGAAGAGGTGCCTTCGATGACCGATCAGGACTTCGCCTTCATTTGTAAGTTGGTGCAGCAGCGTAGCGCGATCGTCCTGGAGGATGGTAAGCAATACCTGGTCGAGAGTCGCCTGACGCCGATCGTGCGCGGCATGAACCTGGGCTCGATCAAGGAACTCGTCGAAAGGTTGCGCGCCGATCCCTCGAACGGCCTGCATACCCAGATCGTCGAGGCAATGACGACGAATGAGACCTCATTTTTCCGCGATCACCAGCCGTTCGAGGCACTGCGCATGGCTGTGTTGCCGGATCTGATCCGCCGCCGCAGCGAGGAGCGCCGCCTGAACATCTGGTGCGCCGCCTGCTCCAGTGGCCAGGAACCGTACAGTATCGCTCTCCAGGTGCGCACGTATTTTCCCGAACTGGCGAGCTGGAAGATTTCGCTGCTGGGCAGTGATTTGTCGCGCGATGTGCTGGCGCGGGCACGCGAAGGGCGGTACAATCAAATCGAGGTGAACCGCGGGTTGCCGGCGGCACTGCTGGTGAAGCACTTCCGGCAATACGGCACGGACTGGCAGCTTGAGTCGAATATCCGGCGCCTGGTCGAGTTTCAGGAGATCAACCTGTCTCAGCCCTGGCCGCCGTTGCCGCGCATGGACCTGGTCTTGCTGCGCAACGTGCTGATCTATTTCGATGTGGCCACCAAGAAAACCATCCTCGGCAAACTGGCGCGGCTGCTGCGGCCGGACGGTTACTTACTGTTGGGTGGGGCGGAGACGACGTTCAATCTCGAAGATTCCTTTCGCCGCGTCGAACATCTCAAATCCGGGTTTTATCAACTGCTTGAGTGAACAGAGACCAAGGAGGCAGCGCTCAACATGGCTACGTCGGACGGACAGCTGCCCAGGGAGGATGCGCGCGCGATCCCCGAGGATCTCCTCGACCAGTTCCTCGAACCGTTTATTGCGGCGGCGTGCGTGGCCCTGCGCGAATGGACGAACACGGACGTGGTCGTCCGCGACGTTCACTTTCAGATCCCCGACGAGGCGCTGGGCGAGGTGGCCGCCGGACTCAGTCTCATCTCGACGATGGAAGGGGAGTTGATCCTGAGCTGTTCGGAGCAGACGGCGGCGTCGCTTGCCGGGCGCATCCTCGACGGCGTCCAGCAGAATCCGGAGGAGTGGTTGATCCGCGATTGCCTCGGGGAAGTGGCGAACGTGATCGCCGGCCAGGCCAAGGCATTGCTGGCGGACACGCCTTATAGCTTCGCCTTCTCGACGCCGACGGTGGTCTCCGGGGGCGGCGAGGAGATCCGCCCGCAAACGGACGTGGATTGCGTGATCGTTGCGTTTCGCAGCGACGTGGGCGACCTCGCCTTGCAACTGTTCCTGAACCGTTAGCAGTGGTTTGACAACCCGGGAGCGCCGTCGTCTCGACCGCATTGAAGTCTTTGAAACCACGCGATAGCCGTTGCAGGAGGATCGAGATGAGCGCAGTCAAAGCCACCTGGAAGAACGGCCAGATCGTCCCGGATGGCGCCGTGAACTGGCCTGAAGGGTGCCGGCTAGTAATCCACGAGGAACCAGCTGCCGAACTGGACTTCATGACGGAAGAGGAGCAAGGCGACGATCCGGAAGCGATTCAGTCCTGGATTGATGAAGTCCGTGCAATTCCACCTTTGCCAATGACACCGTTGCAAGAGGCAGAGCTGCGCGCCTGGCAGCAACGAGTCAAGGAGTTCAACCGCGAAGCGGTGCGGCGGCAGATGGAGGAAGGTATCCCGTGACGCAACGCTATCTGCTCGATACGGGGCCGGCGTTCGACTTCTTGTTCCGCCGCAAGGGCGTTGACGTTCGCGTCGAAGATGCACGCCGTCGCGGAGCCAAAGTGGGCATTTGTTTTCCGGTGCTGGGCGAAATCATTGGCGGACTGGAAGCCAGCGACAGTAAAGAAACCTCGTGGGAGATCGCCCACCACACTCTCAGGAAACTCGTCTGCTGGCCCTTCGACAAAGCGGCCGCTTACGAGTACGGCCGCATTTTTGCCGAACTCAAACGCCGCGGTCGGCCCATGCAACAAATCGACATCCAGATTGCTGCCATCGCCCTCAGTCTTGGCAACTGCATCGTGGTGAGCGCAGACAGCGATTTGAGTGATGTGCCGGGACTCACGGTCGAGAACTGGGCTTCCTGAGGAGCGAAGCCCACCTTCCCTATTACTCGCCGCCCGCACATCCGGCACACTCCGGCCGTTCGCATCAATCCGCACGCCTGTCAGCGCAGCTACTTGCTTGGCGCGGCCGTCGGCGCCTGCTATCTTTGGCGAAGGTGTCTTTGACGCCGCTGACGGATCTCCAGGGGAAACTCACTGATGACGTCACCCGCTCCCGCCGTTCCCGTCGCTCTGGCTCGCTGGCGCAACAACCTCATCGACCTGACCCGGCGCAATCCGCTGCTCGCGTTGCGACCGACGAAAAGCTCGTTCCTGACGATCTCGCGGCCGAACCTGCAGGCCGTTTTCGATCGCCTCGTCCAGGCAGGCAAGACCTGGACGTTCTGGCTGCCCCCCGTCGATGAGGGAGGGCGGCGAGCCCTTCCGCTCGCCGCTGGTGCTGGTGCCCGCCGAGTTGGTGCGTACGTCGATCCGCGAGCCGTTCACGCTCGGTCCGGTCGATGAAGATCCCATCGTCAATCCGGCGCTGGAGGCGCGGCTGTTGCAGGACTTCGGTCTGCGCCTGCCGGCCGCCCCGGAGGACTGGAGCGAGAAATCGCTGACCGCTTACCTGAGCGAAGTGGAGACGGCCATCGCCGGCCTCCCCGGCTGGCGTGTCGAGAACACCGCCGTCCTGACCCTGTTTTCGTTTTTCAAGGGGGTCATGTATCAGGATCTGGAAGAGAACGCCGAGCGCATCGCGACGCATCCGCTCGTCCGCGCTCTCGCTGGGGAAGCGGTCGGCGACGCTCTTGCGGGAACGGCTCTCCCCGATGAGCATGAACTCGACGCCGTCCAACCTCCTGAAAAGACCTTTCATATCCTCGATGCCGACGGTAGCCAACGGCTCTGCCTTGAAGCCGCCCAACGCGGGCACAGTTTCGTGCTGCACGGGCCGCCTGGCACTGGCAAGAGCCAGACGATTGCGAACCTGATCGCCGATTGCCTCGCCAATGGCAAGAAGGTGCTGTTCGTCAGCGAAAAGATGGCCGCTCTCGAAGTGGTCTACAAGCGCCTGCGCGCCGTCGGTCTGGGTGATTTCTGCCTGGAATTGCACAGCCACAAGGCGAGCAAACGTGAAGTGGTCGCCGAGTTGCGGCGCTCGCTGGAAGAACGCCGCCAGGCGCCGGCGGACGGCGGCGCTGCCGATTACGAGAAGTTGAAGCAGCGTCGCGATCAGCTCAATCGGTACGTCGAGGCGCTGCACGAACCGCGTGATCCGCTGCGCCAGAGCGCGGCGTGGGCCCTGGGTGAGCTGGCCCGCTGTGCCCACGTGCCGGGCCTGCCGCTCGGTGAGGTCAATCCCGCGGAGATCACCGCTGTCTGGCTGGAGGAGGCGCGCCAGGCCGTCCAGCGCCTCGGGCAGCTTTGGCACATCCAGGAGCAGGGCCAGGATTTCGCCTGGTGGGGCTTCAAAATTGGCGAGCGCTATACTCTCAAATTGCGCGACGAGGTGAAGGGCCTGATCGACCGCGCCAGCGGCCGGCTCGATCGCCTGGCGGAGGCGGCCGACAAGTTCGCCAAGAAGATCGGTGCGTCGGGTACGGTTCCGTGGTTGCTGCGCGTCGGCGACTTGCTCGACGCCTGCCCGCGGCCGCCGGCGCACTGGCTGACGGCGACTGATCTACCACAATTGACCGCCGACCTGGAACGCTGCGCTGACGAGTATCAGAAACGCGCCAAGGGCCGCGAGCCGCTGACGGCTCGCTACGGCCAGGGGATTTGGCGGCTTGTCGAGGGCACAGCGGCGAAGGTCGATCAGGTGTGGCATGCGGCGGCCCCGCTGCTGGCGCCGGGCGATGAGAAAGGCGCCGGCCTGCTGACGCGGCAGCAGCAACTTCGCGGCTGGGCAGCCGACACGCAACGGCGCTCGCCCGGCTGGCTGGGCGACGCTCGCGTACTGGAAAAATGGCTGACAATCACGCTCCCGCTTGGGGCCGGTGGCCAGGGCAAGGACGACCCATCGCCGCTGGTGCTGCGCCGGCTCCTGCGCCTCGCCAACCTGTGCATGACCGACACGCCGCCCGAGCGCGAATGGGTGACCAATCCTGACGCCTTGGAGAAGGCCAGGGTACTGATCGCCGCCAACCGCCCGGTCTTCGCCGACTACCACCAGCGCCGCGCGAAGTTACTGCAGATCTACACCGAGCAGTTCTTCACCGACCTCAACATCGACTACCTGGCCGAGCAGTTCCGCGGCCCGTACGCGCGCTGGACACGCTTCTTCAGCCTGCAATTCCGGCGTGACCGCCGCGCCATCGCCCGCCGCAGCCGCGGTCACCTGATGCCGGATAGCATCTGGCAGGACATCTTCGAGGCGCAGACGGTCGAGCACGAGCGCATCCGGCTCGAAGGCGAATCGGCGGCGCGTAAGGCGGCACTCGGGCGCTACGAGAAGGGGCTGCAAACCGACTTCGAGGCGGCGGACCGGGGCACGCGCGTCGCCGCCGAGGCCGTCGAGGTAGCTCGCGACCTCGACTGCGAGGAACTGCCCCAGAAACTAATGGAGGCGCTGAGCGGCGGCAACCCCGCGACGGAGAAGATCCGCGCCGCTGCCAAGCGCCTGCACGATTCGCTGGGGCCATGTCTGCACACCACCGAGGAACTCGCCGCGACCCTGCCGTCGGAGTCGCTGCCCGGCACTGGTCAGCCCCTGGAAGAGAGTGCGCTGTCGGCCCTCAACCAGTATGCGAAGGATCTGCAGGCGACGCTGAACCAGTTCGGCAGCCTGACCGATCCGATCCTGTCGCAGGCGACGACGGCACCGCCGGACGCGGTGACCCTGCTCGCCGACCTCAAGGACGCCGAGCAACTGCGGGCGCTGGAGGCCACGCAGGAGACCGAGAACGAGAAGTGGGCGGCGCGTTTCGGCCCCGGCTTCCAGGGAGTCGCGACCGACTGGACGGCGTTGCGCAAGGCGCTCAACTGGACGGTGCGCGTGCGCGAATTGTTCTCGGGTGATTCGGCGAGCGGGGGGCGTAAGCCCCCTGATGCTCCGGAGCATCAGGGGGCTTACGCCCCCCGCTCGCCGGACGGAGGGCTGCCGGAGGAGTTCGTCAAGCTGTCCTGCAGTGGTCCCATGCCGACGGGCCTCGCGAACGATCTCCGCCAGGTCCGCGAACAACTCGAGCACGCCCTGCACAGTTTTGAGATTCGCTTCGAGCCGCCCGCCCCGCAGTTCGGCGGTAAGAAACTGGCGGAGTTGCCGCTCGACACCTTGCGCCAGCGCCTCGCCGCCCTCAAGGAGCGCGTCGGCGAGTTGGCCGACTGGATCGACTGGCGCACGCTCACCGATCGCTTTGCCCATCTCGGGCTGGCCACCCTCGCGAGCGAGCTTCAGAAGACACGGCCGCCGCGCGAACAACTCCTCGACATCCTGATGAAGGCGGTGCTCAGCGCCTGGGTCGAGCACGTCTTTCAGCAAGAGCCGGCGCTGGGCCAGTTCCGCCGCCAGGAGCACGAGCGCATCCTCGCGGAGTTCAAGGAGCTGGATCGGGGGCTGATCCGTCATGCCGCCCAGCGCGTCGCTCAACTCGCCGACGAACGCAAACCGCAGACGCCGCTGGCCGTCCCTGGCTCGGAGATCGCGGTGCTGATGCGCGAGGCCCATAAGAAGACAAAACACCTCCCCATTCGCCGGATTTTCGAGGAAATCCCCGAACTGTTGCTCAAGCTCAAGCCGTGTCTGCTGATGAGTCCGCTCTCGGTCAGCCAGTTTTTGCATCCCGAAAAGGTTCAATTTGACCTGGTCGTCTTCGACGAGGCGTCGCAGATTCTGCCGGAGGACGCCATCGGCGCCATCTATCGCGGCAAGCAGGTCATCATCACCGGCGACGACAAGCAACTCCCACCGACCTCCTTCTTCCAGCAGGGTGAGGCCGACGACGGTAGCGAGGATGGCGACGAGGCGCCGCCGGTATTCGAGAGTGTTCTGGACGCCTGCCTGGGCGCCGGGCTGCGGCCGCACATGCTGCGCTGGCACTATCGCAGCCGCCACGAATCGCTGATCGCCTACTCGAACGCCCGTTTCTACGACAATCGCCTGGTGACGTTCCCCACCGCCCGCGACAGCGAGCCGACGCTTGGGGTGAAGTTCCACCATGTCGCCGACGGCGTCTACGATCGCGGCGGAAGGCGGGACAACCGGCGCGAGGCCGAGGTGGTCGCCGACCTCGTCTTCGAGCATGTGCGCGAACACGGTAACCGCAAGACGCTGGGCGTGATCGCCTTTAGCCAGGCACAGATGATCGCCATCGAGGACGAGATCGACCGCCGCCTGGAGCAGAACCCCGACCTGGAGCCGTTCTTCAAAGCGGATCGTTTGGAGGGCTTTTTTGTCAAAAATCTGGAGACGGTGCAGGGCGACGAGCGCGACGTGATCCTCTTCAGCGTCGGCTACGGTCGCGACGCGCAGGGACGGCTGACGATGAACTTCGGACCGATCAACCGCGAGGGTGGCCAGCGGCGCCTGAACGTGGCCGTCACGCGCGCCCGTGAGCGACTGGTCGTGGTCAGCTCGATCCGCGCCGCCGACCTCGACCTCGGCGCCACCAAGGCCGAGGGTGTGCTGCACCTGTACCAGTATCTCGACTACGCGGAGCGCGGCCTGGTGGCCCTCGAACTGACGAAGCCCAAAGGGGCCGGCGAGCCGGAGTCGCCGCTGGAAAAGGACGTGATCGCCGAGGTGCGGAAGCTGGGCTACCTGGCGACGCCGCAGATCGGTTGCAGCGGATATCGTCTCGATGTCGGCGTCGCCGCCAAGGGGGCACCGGGGCGCTTCCTGCTGGGGATCGAGACCGACGGCGCGAACTATCACGCCGCCGCGACGGCGCGCGATCGTGACCGGCTGCGGCAAGAGGTGCTGGAGCAACTCGGCTGGCGGATTCACCGCATCTGGTCGCCGGACTGGATCTACCGCCGCGATGAAGAAATCGCCCGGTTGGGCCAGGCGCTTAGCGAAGCGGTGAGCGCTCCCGTAGCCACAAGCGGCTCGCTTGTGAGCCCGGCGGGGTTCGCAAGCGAGCCGCTTGTGGCCACGGCAATGCGCAAGGTGGAGGTGAGCGCTCCTAGTAGTGGCACAATCCCCGGTACGACACCCTACCGGGTCTGCCCGCTGAAGGTGGACAAGAAGGCGGCTCGGGCCGATCTGCACTCAGCCAGCGTTCGCAAGGAGGTATCGCGGTTGCTGGGGCAACTGGTGAACGCGGAAGGGCCGATCCATCTCGACGTGGCGATTCGGCGGTTGCGGCAGGCGTGGGGCGTGGACCGCGCCGGCGACCGCATTCGTCGGGCGGTGGAAGAGGCGACGACCGAATGCGAGCGCAAGGGGCAACTGCGCCGCCAGGGCGAGTTCCTCTGGCCGAAGGCCACGAAGGAGGTGCCGGTACGCGTGCCGGACCCGAAGACCCCCGAAACGGAACGCGACGTCGAGCACATCGCACCGGAAGAGTTGCAGGCCGGTATGCGGTTGCTGCTGCGTGAGGGCGGCGCCATCGGCGAGGAGGCGCTGCTGTCGCAGACGGCCCGGTTGTTCGGCTTCGGGAAACTCGGCGAGTCAATCAAGCAACGACTTAGTGAGGAGCTGGAGGCACTGCAGAAGCAGGGCGTGTGCGTCAGCCGGAGTGGAGCGATCGCGCTGACGACGTGATGAGTGAAGTTGCTCCGAGAAGGTGTTGGCCGATCCCGAGGAACTGTCGCTGGCCACGCGGGCGCAGGCACGGAAACAGGTTGGTGATGGCCTGCCCATCCTCGTTTGCTGGCTTGGCGAACGAGCGGGCGCAGGGGCTCAGGGTGGTGACGGGTGGGTAGCTTCCCTTCGGAGTCGATGATTGGTACGATACCATGTTGTGTTTTGGTCCCACAACAGGAAATTATCGGCCATGAAACTTGAACACATCGAAATCCGGGATTTCCGCGCGGTCGAGCGCCTATCGCTCTCATTTAAAGATGACTTGGGCCTGATCCGCGACTGTATCCCGATCGTCGGCCCGAATACGAGCGGCAAAACGACGATTCTCGATGCCGTTGCTCTCTGCCTAATGCCGGCGACGGAACTGTATCAACTCCGGGAAGGATTGCGCCTAACACCCTCGTCGCTCGTCCGCCGTGGTGGGATTCGAGCATCGGTCACCTGCATAGTTTGGTTCAGTGACGCCGAGGTTGAGGCGACCAGGGAAGTGCTCGAACGGGCAGGCAACCCTTACAATCGGCCGGTGCCCCAAGAAAACCACGTCGAGGTCAATTGGACGTTCCCTGACCCTCAAGGGCGTTACCGAACGGGCTACTACCGCTGCAAGCCTTACGATGGTTGGATGCTGTTCCGCGGTCGGAAGGTGCTCCTCAACAATCTGCACGTTCCCGGTCTGAGTTCGCGAGACTTTCGCCGCCTCGGCCACATCCTGATGTTCGACCAGCAGCGAACGGGCCTCGCGAAAAAGCTCACGTCTTACGAGCTGGCCTTGTTGGGGGAATTGCTCGATCCTGACCTGTCGGAAGGTATGGGAGAAACCGAGCCGGACGATCCGGTCGGAGTCGGTGGTCCGCGTCGCAATGGGTTTGGCCCAGTTGAACGGACGACCGATCCCCGCTTGATCTTGACCAGCCTTGCGATGCGCGCCCAGGTAGCCCAGGATCCGGAGGCGACGGAGAAGGAACAGTTTGCCCGGCTATGTGCTCTTTACGAACGGGTCTGCCACCCTCACAAAATCGTTGGGCTGTACAATACGGACCACGGCCTGGATATGGAATTCAGCGGTGAGCGCGGCGTGTACTCTTACGATGGTTTGAGCAGTGGTCAGCAAATGATCCTGCTCTTGCTTCTGCAGTTTGCAACACGGCGCATCCATCACTCCATCGTCCTGATCGACGAACTGGAACTCCACCTGCACCCTCTCTGGCAGGACCGCCTGTATAACGCGCTGACCGATCTGGGGGACGACAACCAATTCCTCTTCACGACGCACTCGACACATCTGCGTGACACGATCCGCGACGAGTTCCACCACTGCACGGGAGAGTTCGATACTTCGACAGTAACCCAATGAAAGAGCCTCATGGAAGAACTCTGGCTGGTGTGCGAAGGGGGGCCGGGCAGTGTCGATGCGGCCGTCCTCAAGCCAATCTTCACGCACGTCCTGGTCGCCGGGATCACGGTTGTCTCGGCAGGGGGGAGTAGCCCTGGTGTGGCGGCTGCGTTTCTCCAGAGCCACCGCGGCGGGAAAGCGGCGTACGTCGTCGATCGTGACTATCGACGCTGGGAGCAGGCCGAGGCGTCCTTCCACGACGGCACCAATGGGTTCATGTGGCGGCGGCATTCCATTGAGAACTACCTGCTGCCGGCGACCGTGATTGTCCGGGCCTTTCAGCGCCTTCGGCAGCGCGCCGAGCATCAGTTCGCAGGACATCTTCCGGCCTGGGCAATCGCGTTGCCGACGGATCCAGAGCAGGTCACGGATGCCTTGCGTGGGTGTGCCCGGCGGCGCGCGCCGGAAGAGGCCTGCCGGCTTGCCATCCAGAGCCTCTGGGAAGACTTGTCCGAAACGGCGGGGCGAGTCCAGAGACGTGTGCCTCCCCTGCCGCCCGGGAGCGAGGGGCAAGAACTCGTTGGCTGGCGTGAAGCCCTGTGCCAGGAAACGCAACGACTGCGCGACGCAGTGGCCCAGACGATGGGATCCCCTCACCTGGAAGGAACCGCCATCGTCCGCCGGTTCGACGAGATTTACACGCGCGTGACAGCAAACGAATACATCGCCAACCTTCAGTTCCTGAGCGATTTTCACGGCCGGGACTTGTTGGGGGAGTTCCGAAGGTGGCTCGGACACATTGGCGTTCACCTCAAGTACGAGAAACTGGTGGGAGAACTCATTGACGCGGCGGGCGAGGTTTACGCCGCAACCCGCGCAGTCTATACTCCCGACGATTTCCTTGATCTTGCCAACGGGGTGCGGGCCTTGGCGGGCTTGCCGCCGCTGAGTTGAACTGCGGTTCTTGCGATAGTGGAGACTGACCGTGCTGAGGAAAGCCGCCGGTCAACTCATCCCTTCATGACTTGCTCCCACTCGGACAGGAGCCGCATCAGCCCGGGATTAGGCTGCACCTGCCGCCGTTTGGATTGGACAAATGCCAGCGCCCGGTCGCGGCCCCAGTTGTGCTCGAACATCAAATACGCCGTCACCACCATGCCGCTGCGGTTCATGCCGACCCCGCAATGAACGTAGAGCGTCCGACCGGCACGGCGCTGCGTCGCCATGAACTCGACCACGCGCCGCAGCCACGCCACGTCCGGATCCTCACCGCCTTCGAGGATCGGCTCCCACAGGTAAGCCTCGACCGGGTAAGCGTCTTTGTGACCGCAGAGATTCACGACCGCCTTTGTCCGCGACGGCGGCTCTGGCACAGCGCTGCCGATGTAAAGGCCATCCTCCACCAGCGAATAAGGCTCCTCGCGGTAGGAGCGTTCCAGCCACAGCAGCCCGAGCCAGGCACCCACACAGCCCAGCAGTATCGCGACCAGCAACCAGCGACGAAGCCTTTTCATGGTTGCTCCTGATTGTATCCGGCAGGAGCGCCGCTTGACTCGCCAGGTAGGTTTCGCCACAAAGACAGAGAACCCCTGTCTGGCCGCGAGCCCGCCGGTTCGGCCCCGCGACCGGACATACGCCCGTAGAGAAGAGGCCATGTCCGCGGCAAGTCCCGCTGTCCCTGACGTTCACGGCCGTTTCGGTCCCTACGGCGGCCGCTACGTCCCCGAAACCCTGATGTTTGCGCTCCGCCAACTCACCGAACAGTACGAGCATGCGCAGAGCGATCCCGAGTTCGCCCGGCAATTCGCCTACTACCTCAAGCAGTATGTCGGCCGCCCATCGCCGCTGTACTTCGCCGAGCGGCTCACTCACGAGGCGGGCGGCGCACGCATCTTTCTCAAGCGCGAGGATCTCAACCACACCGGCGCCCACAAGATCAATAACTGTATCGGCCAGGCCCTGCTCACGCGCCGCATGGGCAAGCCGCGCATCATCGCCGAGACCGGCGCCGGTCAGCACGGCGTCGCCAGCGCCACCGCCGCCGCCCTCTTCGGCCTGAAGTGCCAGGTCTACATGGGCGAGGAGGACGTACGCCGCCAGCGCCTCAACGTCTTCAAGATGAAAGCACTCGGCGCCGAGGTCGTCACCGTCACCAGCGGCAGCCGCACCCTGCGCGACGCCATCAACGAGGCCATGCGCGACTGGATGGCCACCGTCAACCACACCCATTACATCATCGGCAGCGTCGTTGGGCCGCACCCGTTCCCGGCGATGGTGCGCGACTTCCAGTCGGTGATCGGCCGCGAGGCACGGCAACAATGTCTGGAAGACATCGGCCGGCTGCCCGATGTCGTGGTCGCCTGCGTCGGCGGCGGCAGCAACGCTGCCGGCATGTTTCACCCCTTCATCGCCGACGCTGGTGTGCAACTCATCGGCGTTGAGGCGGGCGGGCGCGGCGGCGGCACCGGCGAGCACGCGGCGACACTGGGCCACGGTCAGCCGGGCGTGCTGCACGGCACTTTCAGTTACGTGCTGCAGGACGAGGAAGGACAGACGGCCCCGGTTCACTCCGTCTCGGCGGGCCTCGATTACCCCGGCGTTGGCCCGGAACATAGTTACTGGAAGGACACCCAGCGCGTCGTCTACACCAATGTCCGCGATACCGACGCCCTGCGCGGCTTCCATCTGTGCTCGCGCCTGGAGGGCATCCTGCCGGCCCTGGAAACGGCCCACGCCGTCGTCGAGGGAATGCGTCAGGCGGCGGAGCGGGCGAAAGAGGACGTGGTCGTGATCTGCTTCTCAGGCCGCGGCGACAAGGACTGCTTCGAGGTGGCGCGCCTCGAAGGCGAGGAGATCTAAGAGATGAACCACAGAGACACAGAGACACCGAGATCGGTGTCTCTGTGTCTCTGTGGTTCAATTCTGCTTATGAATGCCATCGACGCACTCTTTCAGCGCTGCCGCCGGGAAGGCCGCAAGGTCTTCATCCCCTTCGTGACCGCCGGCGACCCCGACCTCGACGCCACCGCCCAGGTCGTCGAGGAACTCGCCCGCCGCGGCGCTGGTCTGATCGAACTCGGCTTCCCCTACAGCGACCCGATCGCCGACGGCAGCGTTATCCAGGCATCCTACACCCGTGCCCTGCATCGTGGCCTGCGCCAGCGCGACATCTTCGCGTTGGCTCGCCAGTTGGTGGATAAGGTGCTGGCGCCGCGCGGCGTTCCCCTGGTCGGCATGGTCTCGTTCAGCCTCGTCCATCATCGCGGCCCGGAGCGCTTCGTCGCCGAGGCGCAGACCGCCGGTTTCAGTGGTGCCATCGTCCCCGACCTGCCCGTCGAGGAATCCGACGACCTCGCCCGTCTCGCCGCCGACCGCGACTTCAAGTTGATCCAACTCGTCACGCCGACGACACCACCCGACCGCGAAGCCCGCATTGCCCGCGCCTCGACCGGCTTCGTCTATTGCGTCAGCGTTACCGGCATCACCGGCGAGCGCGACCGGTTGCCCGCCGAACTGCTCGACCAACTCCGCCGATTACGCAAGCAGACCGACCTACCGCTGTGTGTCGGCTTCGGTGTCAGCCGGCCGGAGCACGTGACCATGTTGCGCGACGACGTCGATGGCGTCATCGTCGGCAGCGCTCTCGTGCGCCGGCTGGAACAGGCCGGGACGCGGCCGCTGCCTGAGATTGTCAAGGAGATTGGCGATCTTGTTGAGTCGTTAGCCGGCGCCCTGAACCCACCGCGCTAAGCCCACGGGTCGCAACCCGTGGGCTTGAAGGAGGTCCACCATGCGTTACGTCGCGGCCGCTCTCCCCTTCTGCTTGCTCACCTTGTGCTGGGCCGGCGCCGGTGGGGCCAGTGACATCAAGGTGTCCGAGACCGACGAATACGTCCAGATCGACACCGATGCCCTGCAAGCCAAGATCCGCAAGAAGGGCTACGTCAGCGGTGTCGCCGCCGGCAGCCTGCTCGACAAAAAGACCGGCGCCCGTGACGCCGGCTTCGGCCTGCACATCATGGACTTCCTGATGGCTCCCGGCTGGCGGGATGACGGCTACGCGCGCGACCCGAAACTCCACGGCAACCTGCCCAAACACTACGTCGAAGGGCCGCAGATCTGCACGCAGGCGAAGCGCCTGGACCCGGAGGTGATCCGCGGCAAGGGCTTCGTCGCGGTTCGTCTGCGTTACCGCTTCACCCAACCGGCGAAGGGCTTCAAGGCCGGCTCGCTCTGGGAGCAGACGCTTGTCTTCCAGCCCGGCGTCCGCTACGTCCTCAGCAGCGAACGCATCACCAGCGTCAACGACGTGGACAACCTGTTTTATCGCATCGACATGCCGGGGCACATTCGGCACAAGAGCGGCGACACTTTCTCTCGCGTTTATCTCAGCTATCACGGCCTGATCCCGGCGGCCGAGTTCGCAAAGGACTTCGCCCCAGACGCTCGTTTCCTCTACCAGCGGCAGGCGGACAAGATCCCGCAGCGAATGATCCGCGCTTACGAGGTGACGGTAAACGGCAAGCCCGGGCCGTGGCTGGCGGGGATGACGCTCGATGCGGCGGCGGTGTCCGAGGCGTGGTGCCATCAGCGCGGTTACGTCTGCTTCATTGAGGAGTTGCACGGCAAACGAGTCAAGGCCGGCGAGAGTTTTGGCGCTGCCTACGTGGTCGGCTACTTCGACGACATCGCGGCGATGGAAGGGACGTACGACCGCTACCGCGGTGTCCGCGAGATCACCATTGCGGATGGGAAATTGGTGCTGAAGTGAGGGTCGCGTGAGACCCCTCCCCCCAACCCCCTCCCCGCAACGGAGAGGGGGAGCAAGACAAAGGAGCCTTCTGCTCTCCCCCTCTCCGTTGCGGGGAGGGGGTGGGGGGGAGGGGTCTCCGCCGGCTCAATGGAGCATCGAGATGACCCGGCTGACCAGGTAGACGGCGCCCCCGACAACGGCGACCACGGCAGCGACGCGCCAGCCAATCCCCAGCCAGTAGCCGGTGACCGTCGTTTCCGCCGCCTCCCGCTCGGCCTCCGCGCGCTGCCGGTCTTGCTCCTCGATCTGCTTGTAAATCTTCCCGCGCTGGCTCAGGGAGCGGTGGGCCTGCCGGTCGGCAATGTTCTTGCTGACACGGGCCAGGGCGGCACCCTCGAACTCGCGAAAGGTCGCCAGCGCGCGGAAACCGTCCTTGGGGTCGCGGGTCGCCTTCGCCAGCGGGTCGAACGACTCGTTCTCCAGCAGTTCCAGCACTTGCGACGTGCTCAACTTGCGCACCACCGGCTGTCCCTCCGGCGACCGGTAGCGCACGTACCAGACGTCGGCGGGTCGCTTCAGTGGCGGCGGCAGCGGGGTTTCGCCAGGTGGGCTCGGTTCCGCCTTCGGTGCGGGCGGCGTTTCCGAACGCGGCGCCAGGAAACCGAGCGCCTCACCCGCCAGGTTCAGGCCCTCCAGATCTTTCAAAACCTCGGCGCACGTCTGGTAACGATGCCGCACTTGCTTGGCGGTCATCTTGGCGATGATGATATCCAGCCGCCCCGGAACTTCTGGATTGGACTTTCGCGCCTCCGGAAAGGTGCCGATTTCCTTGGCCTGGATCACGTCAACCAGGGTGCCTCCACTGAACGGCGGCCGGCCGGTGAGCAGCGCGTAGAGCACGCACCCCAGGGCGTAGATATCGCAACGACCATCGGCGTCCTTGGAGTTCTTCGCCTGCTCCAAGGGCATGTACCAGGGGGTGCCGACCGCGTGGCCGGTCTGCGTCAGCGACAGATCCTCGTCGAGCTGCTTGACCATGCCGAGGTCGGCGAGTTTGACTTCTCCCTTGCGCGTGATGAGCAGGTTGTCGGGTTTGACGTCGCGGTGGACCAACCCCTCTTCGTGAGCGTATCGCAGACCGCGGGCAGCGCGGATAACGATGTAGAGCGCATCGCCGACCGTGAGCTTGCCGAGCGCATCCAGCACCCGTTGCAGGCTCTTGCCGGCTTGAAGAGAATCTTGAGGGCAACATCGCGATTGAAGCCGAGCTGATGGGCCTTGTAGACCTTGCCCATCGCGCCTTCGCCGATCTTCTTGATGATGCGGAAGTCGCCGAAGGTGTCCGTCGGTTTGTCGCCCTGGACGGCTCGGCGGATCTCGGAGACGGGGCCTGACCCCTGACCTGGGGTAGCGCCGACGATGTCGCTGGAGTCATCATCGACAATGCGGGTCGAACCGAGGGCCGACCATTCCTCATCCGGGGTCTCGGCGGGGCGGGCGGTGCGTTCGCGCGGAATCCCT
>WNGB01004482.1_pt1 | contig 21277 bp, 18 predicted proteins | sample 5400681 | NCBI WGS metagenome assembly WNGB01 (sample SAMN13153367, study PRJNA577476) | soil metagenome | isolation source: 115 cm soil or saprolite under grassland replicate 2 | place: USA:California | collected 2016-06-15
TCCAAGGGGTCGGTGTGCTGGGCCAACAGGAGCGCTTGCCGGGCTGGCCGGCTTGACGGGCTGGCTGGCTTGACGGGCTGGTCGGCTTGACGGGCTGGATGGCTGCGGGCTGCCCGGCCGGGGGGGACGCCGCTCAGCCCGGTGATCGTCGCCGAGGTGTGGCGGTCCTGACCGTGCGAAACAGGCGACGATCACCGTCGGGGGTGACGGCTAGCCGGTCCGGTCCGGATTGTGATCGTCGCGGAGTTGTGGCGGTTGGGACCGGGGTTTCTCGGCGACGATCAACGACGCCCGCTGGCCGGACGACCGGGACCAGTCCGAGGCGGCGCAGTCCAGGGCGGCGCAGTCCAGGGCGGCGCAGTCCAAGGCGGCGCAGTCCAAGGCGGCGCAGTCCAAGGCGGCGCAGTCGAGGTCGGCGCCCACTACAGCGATGGTCGCGAGTCCGCGGCGGAGGAGGGCGGTCAGGTCGGGAACGGCTCGGGGGCCGGCACCGAGCCGAGCAGTCGGTGGGTGGTGTCCAGGCCCCAGGTGTCCAGGTCGGCGATGCGGTCGGAGGACGCGCGGAGCCCGCCGTACCGCTCGACGGTCTCGGCCCACCGCTCCCGCTCGGCCACGGCCGGCCGGACGATCAGGCAGTCCGGGTCGTTCACCCAGAACCGGCCGTGCTGCCAGGCGCGGCCAACCGTGGACAGCGTGGCCGCGCGCTGCGACGGGCGGGACAGGTCGCCGTCGGCCGGCTCCACCGCCGGGTCGATGTCGGGCGAGACCCGCATCGCGTCCACCAGCCCGACGCTGGGCAGTATCGGCGCGCCGCTGCCGAGCAGGAACGCCTCCGGCCCGATCGCGTTCCGGATCAGCGCCAGCCCCTGCCGGTACGCCGCCAGCGGGGGCAGGCCGTCGGCCCGCTCGAGCGCACCGGCGTAGCAGAAGTCGATCTTGAAGTAGTCGATGCCGTCGCCGCGCAGCGCCTGGAAGACATCCCGCAGGTACGCCGTCGCGCCGGGGTGGGTGACGTCGAGGGCGTACAGGTCCTGGTCCCAGTTGTGGCCGGCGTCCGCGCCCGGCAGCAGCCAGTCCGGGTGCTCCGTGGCCAGCCTGCTGCGGGCGCCGGCCAGGAACGGAGCGATCCATATCCCGGCCCGCCGCCCGGCGCCCCGGATCCGGGCCACCAGGCCGGCGAGCGACTCGAAGCGGGCGGACAGCTCCAGCCAGTCCCCGATCCCGGCCTGCCAGCCGTCGTCGATCTGCACCACGTCCACCGGCAGGTCCTGCGCCCCGATGGCGTCCAGGTTCTCCAGCATGTCGGCCTCGGTGACGCGGGTGTAGTACTGGTACCACGAGCACCACACCGTCGGCGCCGGCCGCAGCGGGCCGACCTCGGCGTGGCCGGCGAACCCGTCCGCCCAGCCGGCCAGCGCCCTCTCGACGGGACCGTCCACTGTGGACTCCACGACGGCGGCCGGGTCGTCGGCGCACACGACCAGTTGCCCGCCGGCCAGCGCGGCCCGGATCGACGGCGCGTCGGCCCGCCCGTCCCGGGCGGCGAACAGGCGCACCGGCCCGCCGGGGCCCGGGCTGACCGCCAGCAGGCCCTCGCCCTGGAAGCCGCGGTCCGGTGCCGGGCGGCCGGGCCGGTAGCACATCGTCAGCAGCTCCGGCCGGGCCGGCCGGTGCCCGGTGCCGGTGACCGGGTAGCTGGTGGTCGGGCTCCAACTCTGCCAGCCGTGCGCGTACACCCGGCCGCGCTCAGGGTCGACCGGGACGGCGGCGATCTGCTGGAACCCGGTCATCTCCGGCGTCATCCCTTGACCGCCCCTCCGGTCAGCCCCTTCACGAAGTGCTTCTGCAACGCCAGGTAGAAGACCAGCACCGGCAGCGTGGCCAGGAACATCAGCGCGAACATGGCGCCGAAGTTCGCCTGGTACTGCCCGATGGAGCGGTAGATGCCGGTGGTGACCGTGGTGCCGCGGCCCGGCCCGAGGATGATCAGCGGGTCCAGGAAGTCGTTCCAGATCCACACCCCGAGGAAGATCAGCACGCTCGCGGTGGCCGGGCGCAGCAGCGGGAACACGATCCGCCAGAACACCTGGAACCGGCTGGCCCCGTCGATGGTGGCCGACTCCTCCAGTTCCAGCGGGATGGTGCGGACGAAGCCGGTGAACACGAACACCCCGAAGGGGACGTAGTAGCCGACGTTGAACAGCACCAGCCCCTGGATGGTGGTCATCAGGTGGGTGAGCCGGAGCACCTGCACGACCGGCATCAGGATCACCTGCGGCGGGATCATCAGGCCGCACAGCAGCAGCAGGGTGAGCCACCGGGTCCAGCGGCTGCGGCTGCGGGCCAGGTAGTGGCCCAGCATCGCGGACAGCACCGTGAGCACCAGGATCGAGACGACGGTGACCACGATGCTGTTGGTCAGGCTGGCCCAGAAGAGCTGGTCGGGACGGGTGAGCACCGCCTTGAGGTTGTCCAGCGTCGGCGGGATCGGCAGCGCCGCGGGCCGCCGCGAGATCTCGTCGCCCTGCTTGATCACGTTCACGCAGACGACGTACAGCGGGACGAAGAACAGCATCGAGACCGCGGTCGCAACCAGTGGCCGCAGCCACGGCACCGCCGACCGGCCCACCCCGACCTGGCTGTGTGCCGCGCCAGCGCCCTTCGCGTACCTACTCACCGTGACACGCCCCGGGGCGGCTCACCTGCGCCAGGTGGCTCATGTGGCGTTCTGGACTCAGCCGGGCGGCGGGCGCGCGGAGCGCCGCCCGCGTACCCATCACAGCTCCACCTCCCGCCGCTGCAACAGCTTGAGCGCAATGCCGGACACCACCGCGATGATCACCAGCATGAGGACCGCCATCGCCGAGGCGTAGCCGCGGCGGTTGGCCACGAAGCCGGTCTGCAGCACGTTGAACGCGATGGTGGCCGTGGTTCCCGTTCCGGGGCCGCCGTGGGTGATCACCTGGATGTGGTCGAACACCTTGAAGCCGGAGATCAGCAGCACCACGGTGTTGATGGTCAGCGCGGGCGCCAGCAGCGGCCAGGTGACCATCCGGAACCGCAGGATCGGGCCGGCCCCGTCGATCGCGGCGGCCTCGTGCAACTCCGCCGGGACGCCCTGCAGGCCGGCCAGGTAGACCACCACGCACAGCCCGAGCATCTGCCAGGACAGGATCGCGCCCACCGAGTACAGCGCGTACTTCGGATCCGACAGCCAGCCGGGCGGGTTGTCCACCCCGAGGCCGCGCAGCGTCTGGTTGAGCAGCCCGTCGTTGTCCAGCAGCCGGGTCCAGATCACGCTGACCACGACCGAGCTGAGCACCACCGGGATGAAGAACACGCTGCGCAGCGCGTTGTAGAGCCAGCCGCGCCGATCCAGCATCAGCGCGATCCCGAGGCCGAGCACGTTCGGCACGATCACCACGATCAGGGTCAGGATCGTGGTGACCCGCAGCGACGTGAGGAACTCGGTGTCGGTGAACAGCAGCCGGTAGTTGCGCAGCCCGACGTACTTCGTCGGCGGGTTGAAGGGGTTGTAGTTGGTCAGGCTGTAGCCGACGCTGACCACGATCGGCGCCAGCACGAAGCAGACGTACACCAGCACGCCGGGCCCGGCGAAACCGGCGAAGTGGGTCAGCCGCGGCCACAGCCTGCGCCGCCGCCGCCGCGCCGGGGGGTGGCGCAGCGGCGGCGGCCTGGTGGGTGCCGCGAGGTCGGCTGTCATCAGGGTCCGCTGGCTAGGAGGCCTTGTCCCACTCGGTGTCCAGCGACCGGCACACCTGAGCGACCGGCTTGCCGGTGATCAGGTCCGCGGCGGCGGAGACCCACTTCTCGACCACGCCCGGCAGCATGCCGTCGTCGCCGGCCTCGAACCCGAACGCGGGCACCACGGCGTGCGCCGCCACCGCCTGGTGGAACAGCTCGTAGCCGGCCTTGAACGCGGCGCCGGTGTCGGCCGGCGGGGTGTAGCCCTTGATCGCCGGGAACAGGCCGTCGGACTTCGTCGAGTTGTCCAGGTTGCCCTTGTCGAGCTGGAAGGCCAGCGCGAACTTCTTCGCCGCGTCCAGGTTCTTGGCGGTGGCGCTCACCAGCAGGCCGCCGCCGGTGAACGCGGGCACCACCATCGAGCCGTCGTCGGCGGGCCAGTTGAACTGGCCGATGTCGAACTTGGGCTTGGTCTGCGGGCTGTCGGCCGCGGCCGCGAACCAGTTGCCCATCGCGTACATCGCGCCCTTGCCGTCCAGGAACGCCTGCTGGGTGGCGGCGTAGTCGCGGGACAGGTCGCGCTTGTTGATGTAGCCCTTGGCGGCCAGGTCGGCCAGCTTGCCGGCGGCCTTCTGGAAGTCCGGGTCGGCGAACTTGACCTTGCCGTCGCGCCGGTCGTGCATCCAGTTCGGGTTCTTCGCGTACACGTCGGTGGCGAGGATGCCGGCGAACGTCGGGCCGAGCGCGTCGTGGCCGCCGCCGACCACGAACGGGGTGATGTTCCTGGCCTTCAGCTTGGCCGCGTCGTCCAACAGCTCGGCGTAGGTCTTCGGCGGGCCGGACAGGCTGGCCTGGCTGAACAGGCTCTTGTTGTAGTACACGACCGGGATGGTCTGGGTGTTGGCCGGGAGCTGGTAGACCTTGCCCTTGATCGCACCGTTGCTCGGGAACTCGAAGTCGGTCAGCTCGGCGGGACTCCAGGCGTACAGGTTGCCGGCCTCGGCGAACCCGGCCGGCGACACGGCGATCATCACGTCCGGGAACTGGCCGGAGGTGAGAAGCTGCTTGGCGTAGGTGGTGCGGTCCTGGTCCGGTGAGACCAGCTTCTTCACCTTGATGTCGGGGTACTTGTCGGTCACCCGCTTGATGGCGGCGTCCCAGTACTGTGGCGTGAGGTTGGGAGTCTCGAAGGTGAGGAACGTGATCTCCTTCGCACCACTACCCTGGCTCGTGTCTTTCGTCGAGCACGCGGTGAGCCCGGTAGCGGCCGCCAGCGCCACCGCCCCGAGCGCCAAGATCCTGTTCACGGTCCCAACTCTTTCGTCATCGTCGGCAAGACCGCCCCTGACGGCCATTAGATCGGATGTATACTCCTAGTTCGACGCAGTGGCTAGGCCCGTCTCGCCTACTGACACTTGATTCATGGGATGTATGTCGGCCTGCCCGTCGGTGACGCATACTGGATCATCCATCGGATGTCTTGGGGAGGGATCCGTGGCCGTCACCGACGAGGCGATCGTGCGCATCAAGGAGATGATCGTCTCAGGCGAGCTGAAGCCCGGCGACCGGCTGCCGCGCGAGGCTGACCTGGCCGACCGGCTGGGCCTGTCACGCAACTCGCTGCGCGAGGCGGTCAAGGCGCTGTCCCTGATCCGGGTGCTGGACGTCCGGCAGGGCGACGGGACGTACGTGACCGGGCTGCGGGCCGGCGACCTGCTGGAGGCGCTGTCGTTCGTGGTCGACTTCCACCACGACGACACCGTGCTCGAGGTGCTGGAGGTGCGGCGCATCCTGGAGCCGGCCGCCACCGCGATGGCCGCCACCCGCATCTCCGAGGAGGAGATCGCCGCGCTGTCGGCGCTGTGCGACCTGGCCGCCGAGTCGCAGGACATCGAGGAGCTGGTCAGCACCGACATGGAGTTCCACGGTCGGATCGCCAGGGCGTCCGGCAACCTCTACCTGGCCAACCTGCTGGCCAGCCTGTCCGGGCCGACCGCGCGGGCCCGCATCTGGCGCGGCATCACCGAGCAGAAGGCCGCGTCCCGGACGGTGGCCGAGCACCGGTCCATCGTGGACGCACTGGCCAGCCGGCAGCCGGACGTCGCCCGCGCCTGGGCGACCGTGCACGTCGCCGGCGTGGAGCAGTGGCTGCATCAGATCGTCTGACTGCTCGCGAGGCGGTAGACCCGCCGGGCGGTGCCGCCGAAGACCGCGGCCTGCTCGGCGGCGGACAGGCCGGCGGTGAGCTGCTCGGCGGCGGCAACCACCTCGGCGTACCCGGCGGCGAGCAGGCAGACCGGCCAGTCCGACCCGAAGGCCAGCCGGTCCGGACCGAACGCGGCCAGCACGACGTCGACGTACGGCGCCAGGTCCGAGACGGTCCAGGACGCCCAGTCCGCCTCGGTGACCAGTCCGGACAGCTTGCACACCACGTTGTCGTGCCGGGCCAGCCGCCGCAACCGGGTGGCCCACGGCTCGAGCTCCCCGGAGGCGACCGGCGGCTTGGAGCAGTGGTCCAGCACGAACCGGACGTCGGGCATCGCTGCAACGGTGTCCACCGCCGCCGGCAACTGGTGCGGCAGCGTGAGCAGCTCGTACACCAGGCCGGCGGCGCCGACGGCGGACAGCCCGCGGCGCACCTCCGGCCGGCACAGCCACCGCGGGTCCGGCTCGCCCTGCACCTGGTGCCGGATCCCGCGCAGCCACCGGCCGCCCGGCCCGCCGGCCAGCGCGGCCAGGTCCTCCCGCACCGACGGCCCGGCCAGGTCCACCCAGCCGACCACGGCACCGACCAGGTCGTGCGCCTCGGCCAGGGCCAGCAGCTCGGGCGTCTCGGCGGCGACGGTCACGGTCTGTACCACAACGGTCGCGTCGATGCCGGCCGCGGCGGCCTCCGGGGCGAGGTCGGGCACCCCGAAGCTGCGGCGGATCGGCGCCATCGCCTCGCCGGTGATCCACTCCTGGTCGCGGACGGCCAGGTCCCACACGTGGTGGTGCGCGTCGACCCTGATGGCGCTCACCCGCCTCCCTCGCCGCCTATGGGGCCGGCGCTCCGGCGACCAGCAGCCCCTCGGCGCGCAGCTCGTCCCACAGCTCGGCCGGCGGCGGGGGCGCGGCGAGCGCGGCGAGATGCTGGTTCATCTCCGCCGCGGACCGCACCCCCACCAGAACGGACACCACGGCCGGGTGCCCGAGCGGGAACCGCAGCGCGGCGGCCGGCAGCGGCACCCCGTGCCGGGCGCACACCGCGGCGATCCGGCCGGCCCGGTCCCGTACCTGCGGCGTCGCGGGCACGTAGTTGTAGGTGGTCCCCGGCGCGGCGGTGGCGAGCAGTCCGGAGTTGAACACCCCGGCGGCCACCACCGAGACGCCCCGCCGCGCACAGGCGGGCAGCAGATCCTCCACCGCCGACTGCTCCAGCAGCGTGTACCGGCCGGCCACAAGCACCAGGTCCAGGTCGGTCTCCTGGACGAACCGGGTCAGCATCGCGCTCTGGTTCATCCCGACCCCGATCGCGCCGACCACCCCGCAGGCCCGCAGCTCGGCCAGCGCCGGGTAGCCCTCGGACACCGCCTGCTCCCAGTGCTCGTCCGGGTCGTGCAGCAGCAGCACGTCCACCCGGTCCAGCTTGAGCCGCTCCAGCGAGGACGCCAGCGACCGCAGCACGCCGTCCCGGCTGAAGTCCCACACGCGGCGGTGGCTAGCCGGCACCGCGAACCCGTCCGCCAGGTTGTCCCCCGGCGCGTCCGGGGACGGCGCCAGCAGCCGGCCGACCTTGGTGGCCAGCGCGTACGACTCGCGCGGCCGGTCCCGCAGCGCGTCGCCCAGCCGGCCTTCGGACAGCCCAAGGCCGTAGTGCGGCGCGGTGTCGAAGTACCGCACGCCGCCGTCCCAGGCCGCCTGCACCGCGGCCGCGGCGTCCTCGTCGGACACCGCCGTGAACAGGTTGCCGATCGGGGCGCCGCCGAAGCCGAGCGGGCTGACCCGCACCGCGGACCTGCCAAGCGCCGGGCTCATTGCTCGACTCCGGCTCGCTCCGCTCCTCGCTCGTTCCTCGCTGCGATGCTCACTCGCACGTCGTCTTCGGGGGCTCATCGCACCCGGAGCCCGTGCATGCCGCCGTCGACCGCCAGCACCGTCCCGGTGGTCGAGCCGGACAGCGGGCTGGCCAGGTAGGCGATCGCGTTGGCCACCTCGTCGGCGGCCACCAGCCGGCCCATCGGCTGCCGGGCCTGCAGCGCCGCCAGCTCCGCCCCGGGGTCGGCGGCCTGGGCGAGCAGCCGGGCGATCCACGGGGTGTCCGCGGTGCCGGGGTTCACGCAGTTGACCCGGATGCCGTCCGCGATGTGGTCGGCGGCCATCGCCAGGGTGAGCGACAGGACCGCCCCCTTGGTGGCCGAGTACAGCGCGCGCCGCGGCAGCCCGGCGGTGGCCGCGATCGAGCAGGTGTTCACCACCGCGGCGGCCGGGGCGGCGCGCAGGTGCGGCAGCGAGGCCCGGGCGACCCGCACCATGCCGACCACGTTCACGTCGAACACCCGGTGCCACTCGTCGTCGTCGTTCGCCGCGACATCGCCCTGCGCGCCGATGCCGGCGTTGTTGACCAGCACGTCCAGCCGGCCGAACCGGTCGACCACCTCGGCCACCGCGGCCCGTACCGACCCGTCGTCGGCCACGTCGCACTTGACCGCGAGCGCGAGGCCGTCCGCGCCGCCGTCCGGTGCGGCCACCAGGTCCAGGCCGGCCACCTGCGCGCCGCGCCGCGCCAGCAGCCGCGCGGTGGCCAGGCCGATGCCCGAGGAGGCGCCGGTGACGACGGCGACCAGCCCGGCGAAGTCCCGCGGGTCGTCCGCGCGCTCGGTCAACTGCCGCCTCCTGCCCACTCCGGGCCGTCCGGGTACCGGTACCGCCGCACCGACTCCGGCCACATCCGGGTGGAGAAGCCGGGCGCGGTCGAGGCGACGTACCGGCCGTTGCGGACCACCGCGGGGTCCTCGAAGTGCTCGTGCAGGTGGTCCACCCACTCGATGGTCCGCCGGTCGCAGGTACCCGACACGGCCAGGTAGTCGAACATCGCAAGGTGCCGCACCATCTCACACAGGCCGACCCCGCCGGCGTGCGGGCAGACCGGCACCCCGAACTTCGCGGCCAGCAGCAGGATCGCGACGTTCTCGTTCACGCCGCCGACCCGGCAGGCGTCGAGTTGCACCACCGAGATCCCACCTGCCTGCAGCAGTTGCTTGAACACCACCCGGTTGTGCACGTGCTCCCCGGCGGCCACCGCGATCGGCGCCACCGCCCGGGCAATCTCCGCGTGCGCCAGCACGTCGTCCGGGCTGGTCGGCTCCTCGACCCAGTACGGCTGGTACGGCGCCATCGCCCTGGTCCAGGCCACCGCCGCGCCGAGGTCCCAGCGCTGGTTGGCGTCCACCGCGATCCGCACCCCGTACCCGATGTTGTCGCGGACCACCTGCAGCCGGCGCAGGTCGTCCTCCAGGTTGAGCCCGACCTTGAGCTTGATCATGTCGAAGCCGGCGTCCAGCGCCTGCTTGGCCAGCAGCACCACCCGCTCGTCGGAGTACCCGATCCAGCCGGGTGAGCTGGAGTAGCCCGGGTAACCCTGGGCGAGCAGCGCCGCGGTCCGGGCCGCCCGACCCGGCTCGGCCACGCGCAGGATGGCCAGCGCCTGCTCCGGCGTCAGTGTGTCGGTCAGGTAGCGGAAGTCCACCAGCCCGACGATCTCCTCCGGCGTCATCCCGGCCAGGAACCGCCACACCGGCAGGCCGGCCCGCCGGGCGGCGAGATCCCACCCGGCGTTCACCACGGCACCGATCGCCATGTGCATGACGCCCTTCTCCGGACCGAGCCAGCGGAGCTGGGAGTCGCCGACCAGATCGGCCGAGAGCGCCGCGAGCGCGGCCGCGTCCTCGGGCACCTGGCGGCCGACCACGCCGGGCGCCAGCGCGTGGATCGCCGCCACCTGCACGTCGTTGCCGCGGCCGATGGTGAACACCAGGCCGTGCCCGTCCGGACCGTCGTCGGTCCGCAGCACGGCGTAGGCGGCCGAGTAGTCCGGGTCCGGGTTCATGGCGTCGGAGCCGTCCAGTTCACGCGAGGTGGGAAAACGAACGTCGACCACGTCCAACGCCACGATCCGCGCCACCTCATACCACCCGTTCCCTCGACAGACATCCGATGTATAGCGTCCGGTGCGGAGGCCTGTCCAGCGCTTCGGCGGGTATCACTCGCATGCGACACGGTACGCCTGCGGGCAGTGATGGGATGATCGCCCGTGCAGCGCAGCCTGGCAGGAACCGGGCGGCGCAGTCGCGAGGATCTATCGTTCAGTGGTGGAGAACGGGCCGTCGGTCGCGCAGGAGGCGGTGTTCCGCCCGGTGCGTTCCGGCAACGCGTTCGAGGAGGCGGTCGAGCGCATCCTGCAGGCGATCAAGCTCGGCGTGGTCACCTACGGCGAGCGGCTGCCGGCCGAGCGGGACCTGGCGCTGCGGCTGTCGGTCAGCCGGGTGACGCTGCGGGAGGCGATCAGGTCGCTGCAGCAGGCCGGGTACGTGGAGTCGCGGCGGGGCCGTGCCGGTGGCACGTTCATCACCTACCGGCCGGGCCAGGCGGCGGGCGGCGGCGCCGAGGCGTTGCGCCGACTGGTCGCGGACATGGGGCCGACGCTGGGCGACGTGCTGACCGTGCGGGAGGTGCTGGAGGTGGGCGCCGCCGAGATGGCGGCCCGGCGGTCGCTGACCGAGCCCGAGCGGGCCCTGCTGCAGCAGCGGCTGGCCGACTCCGAGCGGGCGGGGCTGGCCGAGTTCCGGCAGATGGACTCGCGGCTGCACCTGGCCATCGCAGAGCTGTCCGGTTCCACCTCGCTGGCCTCGATGGTGGCCGACGTGCGGATGCGCATCAACTCGCTGCTGGACGCGATCCCGCTGTTGCAGCCCAACCTGGATCATTCCACCGAGCAGCACCGCGCGGTGGTGGCCGCGATCCTGGCCGGCGACGCCGAGCGCACCCGGCGGGTCGCCCGCGAGCACCTGGACGGCACGGCAGCGCTGCTGCGCGGGTTCCTGGCCTGAGCGCCGGTCCGGGTCCGGGCGCCGGTCCGGGTCTGAGCGCCGGCCCGGGTCCGGGCGCCGGTCCGGGTCCGGGCGCCGGTCGGGTCCGGGCGCCGGTCCGGGGGTGAGCGCCGGTCCGGGACAACCGGGGGATTGACCGGCTCTTGACACTCCCCGGCCGCCCGTGGCCCACTTTGGCAAATGGACTGTCCTTAGCCCAATTAGGTCGGGAGGCGTTCGTGACGATCGACAAGCCGCTGGCCGAAGGCACCCCACCCGCCCCGCTGACGCACGACGAGAAGCGCCTGCACGAGATGGGCTACGCCCAGGAGCTGTCCCGCAGCATGTCGGGTTTCTCCAACTTCGCCGTGTCGTTCACGATCATCTCGATCCTGTCCGGCTGCCTGACGCTGTACGCCTTCGGGATGAACACCGGCGGCCCGGCAGTCATCGTCTGGGGCTGGCCGTTCGTCGGCCTGATGACGTTGCTGGTCGGCCTGGCCATGGCGGAGGTCTGCTCCAGCTTCCCCACCGCGGGCGGCCTGTACTACTGGGCGGCCAAGCTGGCGCCGTCCAACGGCGCGGCCTGGTCCTGGTTCACCGGCTGGTTCAACTTCCTCGGCCAGGTGGCGGTGACCGCCGGCATCGACTTCGGCGCCGCGTTCTTCCTCAACGCCTTCCTGGACCTGCAGTTCGGGTTCTCGGCCACCCGGCCGCACACCATCCTGCTGTTCGGCATCATCCTGGTGCTGCACGGCCTGCTGAACACCTTCGGGGTCAGGCTGGTTGCGCTGCTCAACGACATCAGCGTGTGGTGGCACGTGCTCGGCGTGGCGATCATCGTCGCCGCGCTGGCGTTCCTGCCCGACCACCACCAGTCGGCGTCGTTCGTCTTCGGCCACTTCGTGAACAACACCGGCTGGACGTCCGGGCTGTACGTGGCGCTGCTCGGCCTGCTGCTCGCGCAGTACACCTTCACCGGGTACGACGCCAGCGCGCACATGACCGAGGAGACGCACGACGCCGCCCGCACCGGCCCGCGCGGCATCGTGATGTCCATCCTCGTCTCGCTGGTCGCCGGCTGGGCGCTGCTCATCGGCGTGACGTTCGCGATCCAGAGCTACGAGGGCGCGCTCGGCTCGGCCACCGGTGTCCCGCCGGCGCAGATCTTCATCGACGCGATCGGCTCCACCGGCGGCAAGCTGCTGCTGCTGATCGTGATCGGCGCGCAGTTCTTCTGCGGCATGTCCTCGGTGACCGCCAACTCCCGGATGATCTACGCGTTCTCCCGGGACGGCGCGCTGCCGTTCTCCTCGTTCTGGCACCGGGTGAACAAGCGCACCCGCACGCCCACCAACGCCGTCTGGCTGGGTGCGGCCGGCGCGTTCGTGCTCGGCCTGCCGTACCTGTGGAACACCGCCGCCTACGCCGCGGTGACCTCGATCGCGGTGATCGGGCTGTACATCGCCTACGTGCTGCCGACGTTCCTGCGGCTGCGCCAGGGTGAGCGGTTCCGCCGCGGGCCGTGGCACCTGGGCCGGTGGAGCCGGCCGATCGGCATCGCCGCGGTGGCCTGGGTGTGCTTCATCACCGTGCTGTTCATGCTGCCGCAGGCCAGCCCGGTGAGCCGGACCAACTTCAACTACACGCCCATCGCGGTGCTGGTCGTGCTCGGCTTCGCCGGCGTGTGGTGGCTGGTCTCGGCCCACCGCTGGTTCATCGGGCCGAAGGTGCAGGGCAGTCCGGAGGAGCTGGCCGCCATCGAGCGTGAGCTTGGGGCGGTGTGATGCTGTCGCTGGACGACCTTCGCGTGATCTTCGAGCGCGGCGAGATCGACACGGTGCTCGTCGCGCTGACCGACATGCAGGGCCGGCTGCAGGGCAAGCGCTGCTCGGCCCGGTACTTCCTGGAGGAGGTGGTGCCGCACGGCGCCGAGGCATGCAACTACCTGCTCGCCGTGGATGTGGAGATGTCCACAGTGGACGGGTACCGGATGTCGTCCTGGGAGCAGGGGTACGGCGACTTCGGGCTCCGGCCGGACCTGACGACGCTGCGCCGGATCCCGTGGCAGCCGGGCACCGCGCTGGTGCTGTGCGACCTGGTCTGGGAGGGCGGCGAGCCGGTGGTCGCCTCGCCCCGGCAGGTGCTGCGCCGCCAGCTCGACCGGCTGGCCGAGCGCGGCCTGCGGGCGTACGTCGGCACGGAGCTGGAGTTCATGGTGTTCCGCGACGCCTACGAGCAGGCGTGGCGCAGGGGGTACCGCGACCTGGAGCCGGCCAACCAGTACAACGTGGACTACTCGCTGCTCGGCACCGCGCGGATCGAGCCGCTGCTGCGCCGGATCCGGGCCGATATGACCGGCGCCGGCCTGTACGTCGAGTCGGCCAAGGGGGAGTGCAACCTCGGTCAGCACGAGATCGCCTTCCGGTACGCCGAGGCACTGTCCACCTGCGACAACCACGTGGTCTACAAGACCGGGGCGAAGGAGATCGCCGCCGAGCTTGGCATGAGCCTGACGTTCATGGCCAAGTACGACCAGCGCGAGGGCAACTCCTGCCACGTTCACCTCAGCGTGCGCTCCGAGGCCGGCGAGCCGGTGCTCGCGGGCGGCGGCGAGCACGGCTTCTCCCCGCTGATGGAGCACTTCCTGGCCGGCCAGCTCGCCTGCCTGCGGGAGCTGACCCTGCTGTTCGCGCCGAACATCAACTCCTACAAGCGGTTCGTGGCCGGCAGTTTCGCGCCGACCGCGGTGGCGTGGGGGCGGGACAACCGAACCTGCGCGCTGCGGGTGGTCGGGCACGGCGAGTCGCTGCGGGTGGAGAACCGTGTCCCCGGCGGCGACGTCAACCCGTACCTGGCGGTGGCGGCGATGGTGGCCGCCGGGCTGCACGGCGTCGAGCAGGAGCTTGCCCTGGAGCCGGCGCTGACCGGGAACGCCTACGCCACCGACAAGCCGAGGGTGCCGCACACCCTGCGGGACGCGGCGGCGCTGCTCGCGGACAGCAAGGTGGCCGAGGCGGCGTTCGGGGTCGAGGTGGTCGAGCACTACCTGAACGCGGCCCGGGTGGAGGTCGAGGCGTACGACGCCGCGGTGACCGACTGGGAGCGGTACCGCGGGTTCGAGCGGCTGTGATAGGTACGCGGGCGGCGCTGCGCGCCAGCCCGCCGCGGGGTCGGGTCCAGAACGGCCGCCTGGCGGCGGCGATCGCTTCGCGAGGGCGGCCCGCCGCGGGGTCGGGTCCAGAACTGCCGCCTGGCGGGCGGCGATCGCTTCGCGAGGGCCCGCCGCGGGGGCGGGTCCGGTACGGCGCTGCGCGCCAGCGACGAGGTGGCTGAGTGAACGGTGCATGCCCGGTTGTCGGGGTGACCACGTACCTCGAGCCGGCCCGCTGGATGGTCTGGGAACGGCCGGCCGCCGTGCTGCCTCGGTCCTATGTGGACAGTGTTGCCGCGGCGGGCGGGGTGCCGGTGCTGCTTCCCCCGGTGCCGGCCGGCGCGGTGGAGGCGGTGAGCGCGCTGGACGCGCTGGTGCTGGCCGGCGGCGCGGATGTCGAGCCGCACCGCTACGGCGAGGACCCGCACGCCAGCACGGTCAGCCGGCAGGACCGGGACGCCTGGGAGCTGGCCCTGCTGCGGGCCGCGCTGGACCGCGACCTGCCGGTGCTGGCCATCTGCCGCGGCATGCAACTGCTCAACGTCGCCTGCGGCGGAACGCTGCGCCAGCACCTGCCTGAGGTGGTCGGCGACCACGGGCACCAGCCGGCGCCGGGGGTGTTCGGGTCGAGCCGGGTGCGGATCCGGCCGGCCAGCAGGCTGGCCGGGATACTTGGCACCGAGATGACCGTGGCCTGCTACCACCACCAGGCGGTGCGCCGGCTCGGCGCCGGCCTGCTGCCGGCCGCGTGGGCGGAGGACGGGACCGTGGAGGCGATCGAGCACCAGGGTCACCGGCTGGTGCTGGGCGTGCAGTGGCACCCGGAGGAGGCCGCGTACCCCGACGGCGCGCCGGACGGCCGGCTGTTCGGCGTCCTGGTCGGCGTGGCCGGCGGGACGCCCGCCCAGGCGGCGCAGGGTCCGGCGGGGCAGGGTCCGGCGGCGCAGGGCCCGACGGCGCAGGGCCCGACGGCGCAGGGCCCGACGGCGCAGGGCCCGACGGCGAAGGAGATGCGGTGAGGCACGACGTGGTCAACCCGGCCACCGGGCAGGTCGTCGACAGCGTTCCGCTGGCCGGCGCCGAGGAGGCCGACCGGGCGGTCGCACGGGCCGCGGCAGCATACCCGGCCTGGCGCGCGGTCAGCCCCGCCGACCGGGGTCGGCTGCTGCGGCGCTTCGCCGACCTCGTCGATGCGCACGTGGAGGAGTTGGCCCGGCTGGAGGTGGTCAACGCCGGGCACACCATCGGCAGCGCCCGCTGGGAGGCCGGCAACGTCCGGGACGTGCTGCACTACTACGCCGCCGCGCCGGAACGCCTGTGCGGGCGGCAGATCCCGGTGGCCGGGGGGCTGGACGTCACGTTCCGGGAGCCGCTGGGCGTGGTCGCGGTGATCGTGCCGTGGAACTTCCCGATGCCCATCGCCGGCTGGGGTTTCGCCCCGGCGCTGGCCGCCGGCAACACCGTGGTGCTCAAGCCGGCCGAGCTGACCCCGCTGACCGCGGTCCGGCTCGGCGAGCTGGCCCTGCAGGCGGGCATCCCGGAGGGCGTGTTCACGGTCGTCGCCGGGCGGGGCTCGGTGGTGGGGGAGCGGTTCGTGGGACACCCCGACGTGCGCAAGATCTGCTTCACCGGCTCCACCGAGGTGGGCACCCGGATCATGGCCGCCGCGGCGGCGCAGGTGAAGCGGCTGACCCTGGAGCTGGGCGGGAAGAGCGCGAACATCATCTTCGCCGACGCTGACCTGGAACTTGCCGCCGCGCAGGCGCCGTACGGGGTGTTCGACAACGCCGGCCAGGACTGCTGCGCGCGGTCCCGGATCCTGGTGCAGCGCAGCGCGTACGAGAGGTTCCTGGAGCTGCTCGAGCCCGCCGTGCGGGCGTTCCGGGTCCAGGACCCGGCGCTGGAGACCGCCGAGATGGGTCCGCTCATCTCGGCCGGGCAGCGCGAGCGGGTCGCGTCCTATGTGGACGGTGACCGGGTGGCGTTCCGGGGGTCGTGCCCGGACGGCGCCGGGTTCTGGTACCCGCCGACCGTGCTGCTCGCCGAGACCGGCGGCGAGCGGTCCTGGCGGGAGGAGATCTTCGGGCCGGTGGTCTCGGTGCTGGCCTTCGAGGAGGAGGCGGACGCGATCCGGCTGGCCAACGACACCGAGTACGGGCTGTCCGGCTCGATCTGGACCCGGAACGCCGGCCGGGCGCTGCGGGTGGCCCGCGCCGTGGAGTCCGGCAACCTCTCGGTGAACTCGAACTCCTCCGTCCGGTACTCCACGCCGTTCGGTGGGTTCAAGCGGTCCGGGCTCGGCCGCGAGCTGGGGCCGGACGCGCTCGAGTCGTTCACCGAGGTCAAGAACGTTTTCATCGCCAGTGCAGAATGAGATGCGGGAGAGTGATCATGTCGAACCGACTCGCCGGCCGGGTTGCGGTCGTCACCGGAGCCGGCAGCGGCATCGGGCTGGCCAGCGTCCGGCGGCTGGCGGAGGAGGGCGCCGCCGTGGTCTGTGCCGACATCGACGAGGCATCCGCCAAGGCCGCCGCCGCGGAGGTGGACGGCCTCGCGGTCCACGCCGACGTGACCCGCGAGGACGACGTGCGCGGCATGTACGGGACGGCGCACGACCGGTACGGCCGGATCGATGTCGCGTTCCACAACGCGGGCATCTCCCCGCCCGACGACGACTCGATCCTGACCACCGGCATAGACGCCTGGCGCCGGGTGCAGGAGGTCAACCTGACCTCGGTGTACCTGTGCTGCAAGCACGTCATCCCGTACATGCAGCGGCAGGGCAAGGGCTCGATCATCAACACCGCCTCCTTCGTCGCCGTGCTCGGGGCGGCCACGTCGCAGATCTCGTACACCGCCTCCAAGGGCGCGGTGCTGGCCATGTCGCGGGAGCTCGGGGTGCAGTTCGCGCGGGAGGGGATCCGGGTGAACGCGCTGTGCCCCGGCCCGGTCAACACCCCGCTGCTCAGGGAGTTGTTCGCCAGCGACCCGGAGCGGGCCGCCCGCCGGTTGGTGCACGTGCCCACCGGTCGGTTCGCCGAGCCGGAGGAGATCGCCGCCGCGGTGGCCTTCCTGGCCAGCGACGACGCGTCGTTCATCACCGCGTCCACGTTCCTCGTGGACGGTGGCATCTCCGGCGCCTACGTCACCCCGCTGTAGCCCTCTGCCATGTCGCCGCCACGTCGCCGACCTGGCGGCGCGGTCAGCCGGCTGCGGGCGACCTCCTGGCGGGTACGTACGGCGTGGTGGTGGTGAGCCGGGTGAAGCCGAGCCGCTCCAGGATGGGCCGGCTGGCCGGCAGCGCGTCGACCTGGAGGTACCGGAAGCCGCGGCCGGCGGCCAGCGCGGCCCGGTAGGCGACCAGCGCCCGGAAGATGCCGCGGCCGCGCCACTGCGGGACGGTGCCGCCGCCCCAGAGGCTGGCGAAGTCGGTGCCGCGGTGGAACTCCACCCGCGCGGCGCACACCGGCCGGTCGCCGGCCATCGCGACCACCGCGGCCAGCGTGTCCGGTGCGCCGGCCAGCCGGGTCCGCAGCGCCCGGCCGAACCCGGTGTGATCGCGGCCGAAGACCTCCTCATGGACCCGCACCAGCAGGTCGACGCCGGCCGGGTCGGTCACCGGCAGGAGCCGGATGCCGCGCGGTGGTGTGCAGTCGAGCGCCAGGTCGGTGATCTCGGCGACCAGCAGCGCCTCCGCCGGCTCGGCAACCAGCCCGGCCGCGGCCAGCCGCAGGGGCAGGTCGGCCGGCCGGTCGTACCCGTAGTACTTCCACTCCCAGTGGGGCAGGCCGGCGGCCAGGGCCACCTCGCCCCCGATCGCGGCGTCCGCGCAGGCTGCGTCCAGGTCCGACCACACCACCCCGGACCAGCCATCCGGGTTGACGACTCGCACCACGCGGTCGTACCGCTCCACCCGGGCACCCGGGTCGTCCGCCGCCGCGTTGCGCCGCACCTGCTCGGTGAACGCGGCCAGCGCCGCCTCGCGATCCACCGGCCCAGTGTGCGTGACCCGCGGTCGGCCAGGCACCATCGAAGGCACCATGACGCTCACCGACCGGCTGCCGGCGACCCCCGACCCCGACCTGCTGTTCGACACGTTCTCCGGCTGGGCCGAGGAGCGGGGGTTCAGCCTGTACCCCACCCAGGTGGAGGCGCTCATCGAGGTGGTGTCCGGGTCGAACCTCATCCTGGCCACGCCGACCGGGTCGGGGAAGAGCCTGGTCGCCACCGGGGCGCACTTCACCGCGCTGGCGCAGGGCCGGCGCACCTTCTACACCGCGCCGATCAAGGCCCTGGTGTCGGAGAAGTTCTTCGCGCTGTGCTCGATCTTCGGGGCCGACCGGGTCGGCATGATGACCGGTGACGCCGCCGTCAACGAGACCGCGCCGATCATCTGCTGCACCGCTGAGATCCTGGCCAACCTGGCGTTGCGGCAGGGCGCCGCGACCGACGTCGGCCAGGTGGTGATGGATGAGTTCCACTTCTACGCCGAGCCGGACCGAGGCTGGGCCTGGCAGGTGCCGCTGCTGGAGTTGCCGGACGTGCAGTTCATCCTCATGTCGGCCACGCTCGGCGACGTGCGCCGGTTCGAGGAGGACCTGACCCGGCGCACCGGCCGGCCGACCGCGGTGGTGTCCAGTGTGGACAGACCGGTGCCGCTGGAGTTCCGGTACGCCGAGACGCCCCTGCACGAGACGCTGGCCGAGCTGCTGGCCACCGACCGGGCGCCGATCTACGTCGTGCACTTCACCCAGGTCGAGGCGCTGGAACGCGCGCAGGCGCTGATGAGCATCAACGTGTGCAGCCGCGCGGAGAAGGACGCGATCGCCGAGCTGATCGGCAACTTCCGGTTCTCCGCCGGCTTTGGCCGGACGCTGTCCCGGCTGGTGCGGCACGGCATCGGGGTGCACCACGCGGGCATGCTGCCCAAGTACCGCCGGCTGGTGGAGCTGCTGGCGCAGGCAGGGCTGCTGAAGGTGATCTGCGGGACGGACACCCTCGGGGTCGGCATCAACGTGCCGATCCGTACGGTGCTGTTCACCGCGCTGTCCAAGTACGACGGGACGAAGACCCGGACCCTGAAGGCGCGCGAGTTCCACCAGATCGCCGGGCGGGCCGGGCGCGCCGGGTTCGACACCGCGGGGACCGTGGTGGCGCAGGCGCCGGAGCACGTCATCGAGAACGAGCGGGCTCTGATCCGGGCCGGCGACCCGAAGAAGCGCCGCAAGGTGGTCCGGAAGGTGCCGCCGAAGGGGTTCGTGTCCTGGGGGCGGCCCACGTTCGAGCGGCTGGTGGCGGCCGAGCCGGAGCCGCTGACCTCCAGCTTCGCGGTCAGCCACGCGATGCTGCTGAACGTGGTGGAGCGTCCGGGCGACGCGTTCGTTGCGATGCGGCGCCTGCTCACCGACAACCACGAGGACCGGCCTGCGCAGATCCGGCACATCCGCAGGGCGATCGCGATCTACCGGGCGCTGCTCGCGGCCGGGGTGGTGGAGCGGCTGGCGGAGCCGGACGAGCAGGGGCGGACCGTCCGGCTCACCGTCGACCTGCAACTGGACTTCGCGCTGAACCAGCCGCTGTCGCCGTTCGCGCTGGCCGCGGTCGAGCTGCTGGACCGGGCGTCGCCGACGTACGCGCTGGACGTGCTGTCGGTGATCGAGTCCACCCTGGACAACCCGCGGCAGGTGCTGTCCGCGCAGCAGTTCAAGGCCCGCGGCGAGGCGGTGCAGCAGATGAAGGCTGACGGGATCGAGTACGAGGAGCGGATGGCGCTGCTCGAGTCGGTGACGTACCCGCAGCCGCTGGCCGAGCTGCTCGAGCACGCGTACGAGATCTACCGGCAGGGGCACCCGTGGGTGGCCGACTACGAGCTGGCACCGAAGTCGGTGGCCCGGGACCTGTTCGAGCGGTCGATGACGTTCACCGAGTACGTCGCGTACTACGGGCTGGCACGCTCGGAGGGGCTGGTGCTGAGGTACCTGGCCGATGCGTACAAGGCACTGCGGCAGACGGTGCCGGAGGAGGCCCGCACCGAGGAGCTCACCGACCTGATCGAGTGGCTGGGTGAGCTGGTCCGCCAGGTGGACTCCAGCCTGCTGGACGAGTGGGAGCGGCTGCGCGACCCGGACGCGGCGCCGGTGCCTACCGGGCGCCTCGACGAGGCTCCGCCGCCGGTGACCGCGAACGCGCGGGCGTTCGGCGTGCTGGTGCGCAACGCGCTGTTCCGCCGGGTGGAGCTGGCCGCGCGGCAGCGGTGGTGGGAGCTCGGCGACCTCGACGGCGCGGACGGGTGGGACGCCGAGGCGTGGGCCAAGGCGCTGGAACCGTACTTCGGGGAGCACGCCGAGATCGGCACGGGGGCGAACGCGCGGGGGCCGGACCTGCTGGTGGTGGACCGGCAGCCGGACCGTTGGCGGGTGCGGCAAATCATCGACGACCCGGCCGGCGACCACGACTGGGGCATCAGCGCGGAGGTGGACCTCGCGGCGTCCGACGAGGCCGGCACCGCCGTGCTCAAGGTCACCGCGGTGGGCCAGCTCTGACCGCCGGGGTTTGACCGCGGCGAACGGCTCCGGAGCCGGATCGGCCCGGTGCGGCCGGCGCCAGGTGGCATCGGCGGCCAGCGTTCACCCGGCACGCCGCCGAGTTGTGCGACCGCCACGGCGTCCACTCCGGCCCGGTGATCGCCACGGACGCCGGCCTCGCAAGCGGAGCCCACTCGTGCCAGGCACCGGCGACCGGACTGCTCGGTTCGTGGCGCGCGAACACAACGGCTCGAATGCCGCGGAGCCGTCCAATTGAGCATCAGCGCGTATCCGCCAAGATACGGGTGGGCCACGTGGAATCCACCCTCACAATCGCACATCGAATAACGGCGCACACACCGAATAACGGCGAGGGTTACCGTCCGCGCACCTCAGAATGGTGGTGGTTCGTCGGTGGGGTCGTACCGTTGTGGTTGTGGTTGTGGTTGTGGTTGTGGTTGTGGTTCGGGTTCGGGTTCGGGTTGGGGTTTGGGTGGTGGTTGTGGTTCGGCAATGGGTTCCGGTTCGCGTATGTATTGCAGGCCGTCGGGGGTGGTCCAGATGTGTCGGCCGTTGCGGTGTTCCACAGTCCATCCGCCCTCGTGCTTGAGCCGGTGGTGGTGCCGACATAGGCAGCCGAGGTTCTCCGCGCTGGTGGCGCCGTGGGGGTAGGGCTTGCGGTGGTCGATGTCGCAGGCGTCGGCGCGGTGTAGGCAGCCGGGGAAGACGCAGTGGTGGTCGCGGGCGCGGATGAAGTCGGCCAGCGCGGCCGGTGGCCGGTAGGTGGTGCGGCCGTAGTCGAGCAGGTGCCCGGTGGCGGGGTCGGT
>WNGB01004483.1_pt1 | contig 21275 bp, 13 predicted proteins | sample 5400681 | NCBI WGS metagenome assembly WNGB01 (sample SAMN13153367, study PRJNA577476) | soil metagenome | isolation source: 115 cm soil or saprolite under grassland replicate 2 | place: USA:California | collected 2016-06-15
GCTGTAGATTTCGAGCAGGCCGATCGCGACGGGCTCGCCGCTGAAGTCCAGCCGCGGCGCGAAGCTGCCGTTAGCCTGCGTGCCGAGCACCAGCGCGCTCAGTTTCAACGGATCGGCGCGTGGGACTTCGGCTTTGACTTCGTAATCAGTCGTCCCGGCGCGGCCGGACGCGTCTACCGCGGCTACGCGCATGCGGTACGTGCCAGGCGGTGCGGTCAGCGCCGCCATCACCGGACGCTTCGCCAGATCGGCGGCCTGCGCGGTCCATTGCTTCTTCAGCGTGTTCTTTTCGTCGAACAGTCCCACGCTCGCGGACGAAAGGCTCGCCGTTGCTTCCGTCCCTTCGAACAGCGCCAGGACCTTGACTTCCTCGGAGCCCGGACTGCGCGACGTATAGGCCGTGGCGCGCAACGGGAGATCGTGATGCTCCCCGGCAACGCGGAGCATGTCTTTCGGTGACGCGGCCGCACGCGCGATGTCTTTCGGAATCTCGACGGCGGGGCGCGACCGCAGCTTGATCTTGTCACGCGTCGAACGTAGATCCACGCGGAGCGTCTGGCCGTTGCGCTCGCCGGGCTCAGGCTCGAACGTCGCCACGTAGTACGCGCCGGTCTCGCGCAGCATCCGTGACACAGGCCCTTGCGGACTCGCCACGAGCCGCACGAACTCCGCGCCGGTGACGCCCGCAAGGCTTTCGAATCCGGCATCCTGCGATGTCGAACGCGTGACCATGCCTTCGACGACGTGGAACAGGTAGAGATCGGCGTGCGCCGTGCCCGCGAGGATGCCGAGGTTCTCGAAATCCTCAGGCCGCACTGGACAGGCGTCGTTCGCCGCGGCCGCCGCCGTCGCCGCCGTCGGCGCCGCGCGCCGTGTCATGTCGATGATCTTCTGGGAGGGAGGCGTGAGCCCTCCCGCGAAAACGACGATCGTCGTCGGCGCGCCACCGGTCATCGCCAGCATCGTGCCGAGGGCCGCGAGCACACGCGTCGTGCGGCACTGGGCGTCTCCCTCGGTCTCGGAGGCGCTCGCGCGTCCCGCGAGCCCGTCCACCGCAAGGCGCACCTTCGTCGGGTCCGCGCCCGGGCGCATGCTGATTTGTCCCTGCGACGTCAGCACGCCAATCCGATCGCCGGGCGCCATCTCGGAGGTGATGAGACGCACGGCTTCCCTGATCTGCCCTTCGCGGCCGGGTGCGATCGAATCGTCGTCGATCAGGATGTGAATCACCCGACCGTTCATCCCGACGGCGTTCGTCGCATAAGGCGCGGGCAGCTGCGACGAGGGCAGGGCGAAGTCACTCGTCGTTCGGAAGAGACTGAGCGACTTGATCTGTCTCGGCTTGCCGTTCACTTTCAGCGAAATGTCTTCCGCCTTGAGGTCGCTGACCTGCGCGCCCTCTTCCGTCAGCGCGCGGAAGTCGATGCGTACCGGCACGGCACCCTTGGATTGCGCGTGCGTAACCGGAGCGGTGCCGGCGACGAGGCCGAGTGCGAGCGCCGGCGCGAGCGCGCGCTTGATCCTCTTCATCGCTGCTCCTGCAGTGATGTGGATGTCGTCCCGTTCTTCTTCTTGAAGAGCGGTGCGACGTCGCGCTTGCCGCGTTCCTGGTAGGGAACGCCCTTGTCCATCCATTCCGGGCGGGGCTTTCCGAGCAGGTAATGGTCGAAGAACTCGTCCATGTACACGGTCCAGTACTTCATGTTGTCGCGATTGCGGAGGCCGTGCTTTTCGCCGTTGAACGTGAACATGTACGCCTCCTTGCCCAGACGGCGCATCGCGCTGATCCACTCGATGCCCTGCTGCCACGGAACCGCATCGTCTTCGTCGTTGTGGATCGTGAGATACGGGGTCTGCACCTTCTTCACCCAGAAGATGGGGGAGTTCTCGATGAACTGCAGCGGCGCGTCCCACGGCGGCGCGCCGATGCGCGACTGCGTCTTCTCGTACTGGAACGCGCGCGACATGCCGGTGCCCCAGCGGATGCCGCCGTACGCGCTCACCATGTTCGAGACCGACGCCCCGGCTTCGACGGCGGCGAACATGTTCGTGCGCGTAACCAGGTACGTGATCTGGTAGCCGCCCCACGAGTGCCCCTGGATGCCGATCCGCTTCGGATCGATGAACCCCATAGCCAGCACGGCATTCACCGCAGGGATCACGCACTTCTCGGCGCTCTGTCCCGGATAGCCCGTTTCATAGACGATGTCGGGCCGCAGGACGACATAGCCGTTGCCGACGTAACGGGGGATGTTGATGCTGGTGCCGACGTTCGGCGCCGTGTAGCTGTGCAACCCCTGCGTCAGCTCCTCGTAGATGTAGACCATCAACGGATATTTCTTGTTCGGATCGAAGTTCTCGGGCTTCGTCAGCATCGCGCGGAGCGTTTTGCCGTCCGCGTTCACGTACTCGATGAGCTCCGACTTGCCCATGATGTAGTCCGCCTGCTGCGGATTCGCGTTAGACACCTTCTTCATGTCTTTGAACGTGGCGTCGCTGATCCACAAATCCGGGAATTCTTCGGTGCGCGACAGGGTGAAGGCTACGGTGTCGGCGTGCTTCGCCTTGGTCACGGGTCCGAACGCCTTGTCCAGCATGACGACTTTCTCTGGTGCCGCCGTTGCCGCGAGGCTCGCGACGCGGTAGAAACCGGTCGCGCGCGTGCGGTCGTTCGTGGTCGAGAGCAGCAGCGGTTTGTTCGCCGGCACGAACTGCTCCTCGGGATCGCGCGAACGGTAACGGAAAACGAGGTCCTGCCTGCGTCCCTCGCCGCTGGTGATCATCCGCGCACCCGTACCGTCAGGTTTTACTTCCCAGATGTCGTACTTGTCGTAGAGAAGGACCGACTTGTCGTCGGCCGTCCATCCGCCGGTGCCGTACGGCCCCGGCAGATCCGGCGTGTTGTTTTCCTGCTGGAACTTGGCCGGGATCTTTTCAGTGAGGTTGACGCGCGCGCCGTCAGAGACGCGGTAGGTCAGCCAGTGTCCCGTCCGCTCGTCGAAGTGCAGCACGTACTTACCGGCGGCGGACATCGTCGCGGCATTGCCCCAGTGCTCGAGCACTTTCTTTGGCTTGCCGGTTTTCAGATCGAGCAGGTAGACGTCGGTGTAGGTCTGGTCCCAGGAGATCTCCTGGCGATACGGCATCTCCGACGTGCCGAGCAGCTGCGTCGCGTCGTCGCCCGCATTGACGTTCGGCAAATCCTGCGTGGCGAGCTGTACGAAGCGCTTGTCGGCGAGATGGACGACGGCGCGGTAGCTTCGCTCGCGCTCCTGCTGATCGCGGACCTTCTGCATCGGCTGAATGAGGGGATCCTTGTAGCTCCAGAGATCGACCTTCACAGGCTGCGGCGTCTTGTCGTCCGGATCAGGTGTGGCCGCCGGGGGAGGGCCTGTGCCGAGGTACAGGCGCGCGCCGTCTTTGGAGAAGCGTGGCGCGGCGAACTCGCTGACAACCATTCCCTTCGGGATGCCCGCCGTCGATACCGACACGAGTTCCGCCGCCGGCGCGTCGCTCGGCGCTTTCCAGTAGTAAAGTCGATAGGGAGAAACCTTTTGCGCGTACTCCGCTTCGTCGCTCAGGAACGCGAGCTGCGTGCCGGACTCGTCGAACGTGAGGCTCTTGTAGTGGCCGCGTCCCGTGTGCAGCGGTTTGACGGAACCGTCTGCGATCTTGCGAGCGTAGGCGCCATCTTTCGCCGCATCTGTTGACGACACGGCATAGGCGATCCAGTCGCCGGCCGTGTTCCACTCGTATTCGTTGACCTCGGGGACCTTGACCTCGTCACCGGTTGCAAGATTGTGGATGATCAGGTCGGCGCCGGGATCCTTGCGCTTCTCGCGGTTCGCGCCGTTCTGGCGTCCGCCGCCGGTTTCCGACGCCACCGGTGTTGTGCCGCGGCCGGCTGGTGCCGCGCCACCGCGTCCGCCCGCGCCACCACGTCCCCCGCCCGCGCCGCCGAGTCCCTTGTGATACGCGAGCCACGTTGACGATTTCTCAGGAAGGCTGAAGCTGCCGACTTTCTCGAACGTCTTCACCTGTCCATCGGGGAGCGTCATGATCCCCATGCCGGTGCGCGGCTCGCGGGGTCGCGCGTTGCCCCTGCCGCCGCGTGCCGCTCCCGGTTCGGCTGCCGGCGTTTCGCCGGCCGCTGACGCCGCGGCCTCGCGTTCCTCTTCTGCTTTCGGCTGCGCGATCGTGAACACGACAAACTTGCCGTCCGGTGTGAAGGCCGGCGACGTGCCGCGCGCGTGCTTGAATTCCTGTCCGCTGCGCAGGTTGCGGACCACGAGCTCGCCGTCGTCTCCTTGCGCCGTCGTCGCATAGGCCAGCCACTGACCGTCGTCCGACAGGCGCGTCCCCTGGATCGATTTCCAGGAGTCCATCACGTCGTAGGTGATGGGACGCTTGGCCGAGGAAGACGGCGTCTGCGCCGTGAGGGACCACTGGAGCGCCAGCAGCGCGCCGACGAGGGTGAAAACGGTCCGGACGTGCAGGCGCAAACGCATGAGAGACCTCCTGAAGACCGCCATTCTACGTCAGGGCGTTCCGCGCCCGAATTTCCTGAGCAGCGTTTTCAGCGGGTCGATCGGGATCGCCGAGATCGTGCGCCCGTTCGATGTAACGTCCGTCGCTTTGAGCAGGGAATTGTCGACGGCTTCTTCCGTTGCGTCGAGCACTGCCTCGAACAGACCGGACACGCTGTCGGTTGGCAGGACCGTCCGCTGCTGTGCGCCGGTAGCATTCGTCACGCGCAACGAGGGATGGGTGGAAAACGCGATCGCAAAGTCGCCGCTGCCGTTCGAGTAGGTAGATCCGGTGCGTGCCAGCGCGAAGATCGCGCGCGCGGCGAGCCGCTGGAGGTTCTTCGCGTCCAGCGGTGCGTTGGTCGCGACGACGATCATGCACGACCCGTCCCCCTCGGCTGAAGCTACGCGGGACAAGTCAGTGGAACCTGTGTAGCTTCCGCCTTTAGGCGGAAGATCTGCGGCAGCCGTACGTCCGCGCTGCGGCGTCAGCTCTTTCCATACCGGTACGCCGTCGATCACGAGCTTGCCGCCGTAGTTCGTCTGCACGAGGACGCCGACCGTCCATACGTCCGTTGCGTTCTCGTTCGCGCCCGAGCGCACGGTGCGCGACGACGTGCCGATCCCGCCTTTCCAGCCGAACGCGATCGTCCCGGTGCCTGCGCCTACCGCGCCTTCTTCGACGGCACCCGTCCGTGCACCGCTGATGGCGGCGATCACGTGCGCGCGCGTGACGTGCTGCCCGCGGATGTCGTTGAGCGTGCCGTCGTTCGTCTCGCCGACGAGCGCATTCACCGAGCGGACACTCTCGTTGCCGGGCTGAGCGGTCGTCCAGTGGACGACGGCGTCCACTGCGGTGCCGACGGACAGCGTGTTGGTGAGAACGATCGGCGTCTCGATCGTGCCGAGCTCCTGGACTTGCGTGGAGCCGGCAAGCTTGCCGAAGGCATTGCCGACGAACACGGCGCCGGCGACCTTCTGCTGGAACAGATTTCCGCCGTGGGGAAGGATCGCCGTCACGCCGGTGCGGATGGCGTCACCTTCTTTAATAGTGACGTGCCCGACGCGGACGCCGTCCACGTCGGTGATCGCGTTGAGCGGCCCCGGCGTCAGCGCGCCCGGCGCGATCCCCAAGTCCCGCGCCCGCGGGCGGCTGCCGGCTTGTTGGAAGTACACCGATGCGGCGATGAGCGATCCGAGTACGAGCCAGCGCATCGGCGCATTCTAAACGCGAAGGAGTCGAAGGATGCGAAGAAGGTCGAAGGGGCCCGTGGATTCTCCAAGGATTCGAAGGTCGAAGGGGCCTGTCGATTCTCGAGGGATTCGAAGGTCGAAAAGAACTGTGGAATCTAAACAGACTGAATCTCGATATCAGGAGGCTGCTCCTTCGACCTTCGAGTCCTTCGACACGAGTGGCGTCCCTTCGACCGTTTTCGCCTCCTTCGACCCCTTCGAGTAAAGCTCGCCTGGGGTGAAGAACACTCAGTCCGCGCGGAGGGCGGTCAGCGGCGTGACGCGAGTCGCGCGGCGGGCGGGGAGCCAGGTCGCGACGAGCGCGGCGACGGCGAGCGACGCGGGCGCGGCGACGAAGACGACGGGATCCAGCGGCTTGATGCCGTACAGCATGCTGCTGACGGCGAACCCGAGCGCGGCCGCGAGCGGCAGGCCTAAGGCGACGCCGACCGCCGACAGCATCGCTCCCTCCTTCAGCACCATGCTCATCACGTCAGCAGGCCGCGCGCCGAGCGCCATCCGGATGCCGATCTCCCGCGTGCGCTGCGAGACAAGATAGGACTTCACTCCGTAGAGACCAACGACGGCGAGCAGGAGCGCGAGAAGTCCGAAGAGCAGGAACATGCGTCCGCCGGCGCGCACCGCCCACAGCTCGAGGCTGCGATCGTGGAACGCCTGCATCGTCGTGGCCTGAACCAGCGGCAGCCTCGGATCGTAGGCGCGAATCTCGCGCCGGATCGCCTGGAGCAGATCCTTTTCCGTGCCCCCCTGCGCGGCGCGCGCGTGCACGAACATGTTGCCGCGATAGTTGCGGCCCCACGGCTCGTAAATCGCCGGCCCCGCTTCACGATCGAACAGGTCGTCGCGGATCGGCGCGGCGATGCCGACGATTTCCATCGGCTGCCCGTCGTTCTTCGTCATCTCGCCGGGACGCTCCGTGTAGCGGATCATCTGTCCGAGCGGATCGTCCGACCCGAACAGTTTCCGCGCGAGACGCTCGTCGATAATCGCGACGCGCGGCGCTGTCGGCGACAGTTCCTCCGCCTCAGTGAATTCGCGGCCGCGGATCATCGGCAGGTTCAATGCCTTGAAATAGTCCGCGCCGATGACGCGGTACGCCGCGTTCGCGCGCGCCGCGACGTCGGGGCGTGCCGGTCCGCCGACACGCTCCATCGAATGCCCTTCGTGGAAGTCGCCGAACGGCACCGACGCTGCCAGGGCAGCGGCCGCAACTCCCGGCAAGGCGCGTACGCGCGTGAGCACCTCGCGGGTCGCCGCACGACCCCGCCCCTCGTCGTACTGGACAAGCGTCGGATCGATCCCGACGAGCAGCTGACGGTCGTAGCTGAATCCCGGATTCGCGGCGGCCGCCTTCAGCGCGCCGCGCGCGAACAGCCCGCCGGCGGACAACAGCATCAGCGACAGCGCGACCTGGCCGACAACCATCACGTTGCGCGCCGAGAAACGCCGTCCCAGCACGGGCGATCCATCCGCAGTGAGCGCCTTCAGATCCGACACGAGATCGGTCTTCGACAGCTTCAGGGCCGGGCCGAGTCCCGACACCACCGTCGCGATCACCGCGAACGCCGTCGTCACCGTCACGACCATCAGATCCGGCTTCGGCTGGAACGCAATCCCCAGCGGCATCACGCCTGCGAGCGACTGCGCGAGCGCGCCGGTCGCCCAGGACGCCAGCAACAGGCCTCCACCCGCGCCGGCGAGCGCGAGCAGCAGGCCTTCGGTCAGCAACTGGCGCACGATACGCCCGCGCGCGCCCCCGACGGCGAGCCGGATCGCGATCTCCTTGCGGCGCGACGCGCCGCGCGCGAGCAGCATGTTCGCGATGTTGAGACACGCGATCAGCAGCACGACGCCAGACAGCGCCATCAGCAGGGCGCCAGCGGCCGCCGGACCCGTGTCAGATGACGGTGACGTGCTCGTCCCGAGACGCGGCAGCGGATTCACCGTCAGCAGCTGCTCCTTGTTCTCGGCTGGATACGCGTGCTCGAGCTGGCGCGACAAGGCGTCGAGCCGCGCGCCGACGTTGTCCACGGTGAGTCCCGGCTTCAGCCGGCCGGCGAGGACGAGCGTCTGGTTCCTGCGATCCGCAAACGCGAGGCGATTGTTCTTGAAAATGTCGTTGACCACCACGTCGAACATACCGAGCGGCAGCCACATCTCGGGCGAGAACAGCGCCATGGTGCCCGTGAAATCTCGCGGCGCCACGCCGACGACGGTGAAGTCCATCGAATTGATCTTGACGGTTTTACCGAGGAGATCCCGGTGCTGGTGATTGACGATCGCGACCGGGATGCGGGCGTTGGGGCGCTCCTCGTCGAGGGTGAACGTGCGTCCGGCTTCGAGCCGCACCCCAAGCGTGTCGAAGTAATTTGACGAGACGACTTCGATGAACGTCTGGCGCGTGGCATCGCCGGCGGGGACGCCAACCATCGAGAACGTGTGCGCCATGAGCGAATCGAACACGTCATTCGCGTTTCTGATGTCGACATAGTTCGCGTACGCGAAGGCGCGATAGGTTCCGACCTTCGTCCGGTCGTGGCTGTACAGGCCGACGAGCTCGTCCGCCTTGCCGGCGAGCGGCTTCAGCAGCAGCGCGTTGAGGAGCGTGAACATGGCGCTGTTCGCGCCGATGCCGATGGCGAGCACGAGGATCGCGACGACCGTAAACCCGGGGGTCTTGGCGAGCGTGCGCGTGCCGAACCGCAGATCCTGCAGAAACTGGCGCATATGGGCGTCCTTGACGGGTTGGGGTGCCGCGAAGTTCCGGCAGGTAAACGTTTTTGGGGTTAGAGTCGTTCTGGTACGCAGCCATCTTTCTAGCTGTCCGCATGTCACGTCACTTGCCCAAATTCGTCGTTTTCAGCCTGATCTGCCTCTCTTTCGTGTCCTGTTCGGGTCAGCGCGACGCCGACCCCGCCAGCCAGCCTAACGGGCAGGCCAATGGACGCGGTGGGGGAGGACGCGCAGGCGGCAGCAGCGGCCGGCGAGGTGGCGGCGCACCCGTTCCGGTCGTTACCGCGCGGGTGCAGACCAAGTCCGTTCCGGTGACCATTCCCGCCGTTGGAACGGCGGAAGCGCTGTCCACGGTGCAGATTCGCGCGCAGATCACCGGCCAGCTGAGCACCGTCCACTTCGGCGAAGGGCAGGACGTGAAGAAGGGGCAGCTGCTCTTCTCGCTCGATCAGCGTCCGTTCCAGGCGGCACTGCAGCAGGCGGAGGCCGTGCTCGCGCGCGACACCGCGACCGCGAAGAACGCCGAGCAGCAGCACGCGCGATACGAGGATCTCTACAAGCGCGGCCTCATCCCGCGCGATCAGTACGAAACCCAGAACGCGAGCAACGAGTCGCTCCAGGCGACGCTGCAGGCGGATCGCGCCGCGGTTGAAAACGCGAAACTGAATCTGAACTACACGCGGATCGTCGCGCCGATGTCCGGCCGGACCGGCGCGCTCGGCGTGCACACGGGCGACCTCATTCGCGCGAATGACGCCACGCCGCTCGTGGTGATCAATCAGGTGTCGCCGATCTACGTGACGTTCGCGGTGCCGGGCCGGTATCTGGGGCAGATTCGGCAGTACCAGGCGAAGAAGCCGTTGGCCGTCCAGGCGCGCGGCCAGGCGCCGGTTGCGCCGGGCGCGCAGGCGCCGGCGCCGGCAACGCCGCAGCCGGGGCTCGCACAGCAGGTCGCCCCGGGGCAGGGCGCCACCATGCCGTCTCGACCCGGACTCGTCGAGACCGGACGCGTGACGTTCATCGATAACGCTGTCGATTCGACGACCGGCACGATCAAGCTGAAAGGGACATTTCAGAACGCGGACCAGGGGCTGTGGCCGGGGCTGTTCGTGCAGGTCACGCTCAACCTGACCGACGAGCCGGGATCAATCGTGGTGCCGGCGACTGCGGTGCAGCCGTCCGCGTCGGGTCAGTTCGTCTACGTCGTGAAAAGCGATCGGACCGCCGAAGTTCGGCCGGTCACCGTCTCGCGCCAATTCGGCGAAGAGATGATCATTGCCAACGGACTGGTCGATGGTGAAGAGGTGGTGACGGACGGACAGCTGCGGCTCACACCGGGGGCGCAGGTTTCAACGGCGGGGCCGCGCGGAGGCGGCGCCGGTGAAGGTGGCGGCCAGGGTGGCCGCGGCGGGCGCGGACGTGGCGCGTCGGCAGGCGCGGGGCGGGGCGATTTACCATGAATTTCGCAGAAACGTTCATCAAGCGGCCCGTCGCGACGACGCTGCTCGTCCTGACGATTCTCATTTTCGGCGTGATGGGCTATACGCGGCTTCCGGTCGCGGACCTGCCCACCGTCGATTACCCGGTCATCCAGGTGAATGCGAACCTGCCGGGCGCGAATCCCGACACGATGGCGTCCTCGGTCGCGACGCCGCTCGAGAAGCAGTTCTCGACGATCTCCGGCATCACCTCGATCAGCTCGCGCAGCAGCCAGGGCGGCACCAATATCTCGCTCACGTTCGATCTCGATCGCGACATCGACGCCGCCGCGCAGGACGTGCAGACGATGATCGCGCGCAGCTCGCGCAGCCTGCCGCCGGGCATGCCGTCGCCGCCGTCGTACAACAAGAGCAACCCGACCGACATGCCGGTGCTGTTCCTGACGCTGACGTCGGAGACGCTACCGCTCGCCCAGGTCGATCGCTACGCCGAGACGGTCCTCGCGCAGCGCCTGTCGATGGTCACCGGCGTCGCGCAGGTCAACGTGTTCGGCGCGCAGAAGTACGCCGTCCGCGTCGATCTCGATCCGTCACAGCTCGCGGCGCGGCAGATCGGCATCGACGAGGTGTCGCGGGCGATCAATGGGTCGAACGTGAATCGTCCGACCGGCACGCTGTACGGGCCGAACCGCAATTTCGTCGTGCAGGCGAGCGGGCAGTTGATGTCCGCCGATCAGTACCGCCCGATCGTCGTCGCCTATCGCAACGGCAATCCCGTCCGCCTGGAAGAAGTGGCGCGCGTCTACGACGGTGTCGAGAACCCGCGCAATGCGAGCTGGTACAACGGCAAGCCCGCGCTCTATCTCGGCGTGCAGCGGCAGCCCGGCACCAACACGGTTGAAGTCGTCGATCGTGTCAAGGCGCTCCTGCCCGAGCTGCAGGCGCAGCTGCCCGGCGCGATTCAGTTGTTCATCCGCAGCGACCGCTCGGTCTCGATCCGCGAATCCGTTCACGACGTGAAATTCACGCTCGTGCTCACCGTCATCCTGGTCGTGCTCGTCATCTTCGTCTTCCTCAGGAACCTGTCGGCCACGATCATCCCCAGCCTCGCGCTGCCGTTCTCGATCGTCGGCACGTTCGCGGCGATGTGGGCGCTCAACTACAGCCTGGACAACCTCTCGCTGATGGCGCTGACGCTGTCGGTCGGCTTCGTCGTCGACGACGCGATCGTCATGCTCGAGAACATCGTCCGCCACATGGAGATGGGAAAGCCGCGGATGCAGGCCGCGCTGGACGGCTCGAAGGAGATCGCGTTCACGATCATCTCGATGACCGTCTCGTTGGCCGCCGTCTTCATCCCGATCCTGTTCATGGGCGGCATCGTCGGCCGGCTGATGCACGAATTCGCCGTGACGATTGGCGCGGCGATTCTCGTCTCGGGGCTCGTCTCGCTCACGCTGACGCCGATGCTGTGCAGCCGCTTCCTCAAGCCGCTGCACTCGATGCGGCACGGATGGATGTACAACGCCATCGAGCGATTGTTCGAGGCCTGGCTCAAGGGTTACGCCTGGACGCTCCGGCAGACGATTCGGTTCAGGGCCGCGACGATGGCGGTGTCGGCGCTGCTGCTCGCCGGCACCATCTACCTGTTCGGCATCGTGCCGAAAGGCTTCATTCCGAGCGTCGATACGGGGCAGATCAACGGCGGCGTGGAGTTCGCGCAGGGCACCGGCTACGAGACGCAGGTCGCACGCATGAGCGAGATCATGCAGATCCTCAGGACCGACCCTAACGTCCTGGCGTTCACGGGGGATTCCGGCGGCGGCCGCCTGAACATCGATCTCAAGCCGCGCGCCCAGCGAACCAAGACAGCCGACCAGATCATCGAGGAGCTGCGCCCGAAGCTGAATCGCGTGCCGGGCGTGCGCGCGACGCTCTCGAATCCACCCGCGATCAGGATCGGCGGCGGACCGGGTGGCGGCCGCGGTGGCGGCGGCAGCTACCAGATTGCATTGCAGGATCCGGACACCGAGGAGCTGTATCGCGTCGCCCCGGACTTCGAGGCGGGTCTTCGCGAGATCCCTGGGCTACAGGATGTGCAGTCGGACCTGCAGCTCCGCACGCCTCAGCTCAGCGTCGATCTCGATCGTGAGCAGATCGCGTCACTCGGTCTCACCGTCGACCAGGTGCAATCGGCGCTGTCGTCCGCCTACAGCTCGCGCCAGATCTCGCAGATCTACGCGCCCGACGACGAATACCAGGTCATGATGCAGGTGGCGCCGGAGTTCCAGCAGAATCCCGCGGCGCTGTCGATGCTCTACGTCCAGGGCTCCGGCAACAGCCTGATCCCGCTGTCCGCGGTCGTCACGACGCGGCAGACCGTTGGTCCGCAGTCGATCAATCACATCGGCCAGCTGCCGTCGGTCACGATGTCGTTCAACCTGGTGCCGGGGGTGGCCCTCGGCGACGCGCTCGCGCGCGTGCAGGAGATGGCGCGGCAGACCCTGCCCGCAACGGTCACCGCGACACCGCAGGGCACCGCGCAGGCGTTCGAGGAATCGATGCGCGGCCTTGGCTGGATTCTCGCGCTCGCGATCTTCGTCATCTACGTCGTCCTCGGCATCCTGTACGAGAGCTTCATCCACCCGATCACGATTCTCTCGGGGCTGCCGTCGGCGGGCTTCGGCGCGCTGCTGACGCTGCTGATCTTCAAGCAGGACCTCGACATCTACGCGTTCGTCGGCATCATCATGCTCGTCGGCCTCGTGAAGAAGAACGGCATCATGATGATCGACTTCGCGATCGAGTCGCGGAAGGCCGGCGCGGTCTCGCCGGCGGATGCGATCTACGAGGCGTGCCTGGTGCGCTTCCGCCCGATCATGATGACCACGATGGCGGCGTTGATGGGCACGCTCCCGATCGCGCTGGGCTGGGGCGCTGGCGGCGAAGCCCGCCGTCCGCTCGGCCTCGCCGTCGTCGGCGGCCTGCTCGTGTCGCAGACGCTGACGCTCTATGTGACGCCAGTGTTCTACGTCTACATGGAAAGCATGCAGGACTGGCTGAAGCGCCGCAAGACCGTCAAGGAGCCGGTGCTTCAGGGAGTCGCGACGGCGAAATAAGAGACGAAACCCGGGAGACCAGATCTTCGGGGTTTTCGTATTTCAGGATCTCGCAACGCGGATGCGCGTTGCCGACAATGAGGCGCGAGATCGCGTTCTGGCGATCGCCGCGGTAGAGCAGAAGCACACGCTGCTTAGTCCCGTCCGATCTGCCCAGCACGTAACCCACTTCGAACCCCACGCCAAAACTCGACCCTGATGCATCGGCGATCAGGATGTCGCACGCCTCGAGCCATTCGATGTCACGGTCGTAAACGGCACGCTCGGTGAGTGTCGACTCGGCCCCTTCGACGTCGTCGTCAAGCAGGTGTTTCGTGAGCACGGTGTGGCCGGCGGACTCGAGGGACTGCACGAGCCCGCGCAGCGCGCCGACGGCTCCGCGATCGCCGCGAACGGTGCACGCGAGATAGATGTTCAACCCGTCGCTCCGAAGCCGCCCCTGGAGCCGTCCCGTAGATCGCCGCCTTCCTCCAGCCATGCGGCACGCGCCACCGGGATGAACAGTCCCTGCGCGATCCGATCGCCGCGTTTGATCTCGACCGGATTTGCCGTGAAGTTGAGGACCTGGATCTTGATCTCGTCGTGCGTGCCGCAGTAGTCGGAGTCGATGACGCCGACGCCGTTCGCGACCATGAGTCCCTTTTTTAGCGGCGTGCTGCTGCGCGCGAAGATGCCGAGGTAATAGCCGGAAGGGACCTCGATCACGAGCCCGGTCGGAATCAGCGCGATCGCGGCGGGCTGCACGGTGACATCTGCGTTCGCGGCGATGTCGAAGCCGGCGGACCCCGATGTCTGGTACTGAGGAAGAGGAACATCGGGGTCGAGACGGCGAATCCGCACGGATAACATCACGTCACTCTACTACTCGCTAGCGTTTGAGGCGGTACAGACGGATTCCGTCGGGGCCGATTCCCATCAACTCGAAGTCAGGACGCTTCTCGATCGCCGGAAGGACGGCCTGGTGATCCTTGTGGAACGCCGCGGGATGGACCATCACGTGAGTGACGCCCGCCTCCTTCATCGCGTCGATCGCCCAGTCTTGCGGGAAGTACCAGAACGCGTCCGCGTACTTCTGATAGCTGTCCGGCGTATAGCCGCTGTATCCGTTCATCAACGGACGCCAATGCGCGGTGGAAGCGAGCACGTATGGGCCGTTCTGAAAAATCGCCCATCGCGGAAAGAACGGCTGCTCCGCTAGGACAACAGGACCAGGCTCCGCCGCGAGCAGTGAATAGACCTCGGGAATGCCCGTGAACGCTGTGTAGGTAAACGGCGCGCGGAGGGCTTCGGCATTGACGAGCAGAAGCATCAGCGCTGCGATTGCGCCGCGCGGTTTCCATGCCGCGAGACCGATCCCCGCGAGGAGCGCGAGCGCCAGCAGGAAAAGGTTCCCGAAGCGCGCCGCCGCACGCAGTCCCTGCATCGGTGGAAATACGCGGAACAGCCAGCCGTAAATCGGCGTTGCCGTCCCGAGCGACAGAACGAACCCCGCCAGGGCGATCGCAGCCAGCATGACGACTCTTCGGCGCCCCAGCGACGATCCTCTCCGCCACGTGAGAATGATCCCGACGATCGATAACACAGCAATCGTGAATCCGGGAAAGAAGCTGTCGACCGGATCTTTGAAGAAGCGCGCGCTCCACGTCGCCACGTGCAGCCGCCCCGCGCTCGCGAGATACCCGGCTGGCGTCGCGGAGTAGTCCTTGACGATGTCGAGGGAGCGGAGCATGTGCTGCTCGTTCGCCGCCCGGCGGTACGGGAGATACACCGGCGCGATCGCAGCCGCGGCGATCGCGGCTGACAACGCGAGCCGCGGCAGTACGACGCGTGCCGCCTGCAGGCATTCCTTCGCGCGCGTCAGCAGCACGAGGCCGATCATCACGGTCGCGAAGACCACCAGGTACCCGGACGTGTACGCGAGCAGCGCCAGGTAGGCCGCGAGGCCAATCGCGGCGCGGGTCGACCCGCGCTGAACGATCCGTTCGATCGCGAGCAGCGCCAGCGGAAGGCCATAGATATGGATGCCCTGGATGTGTGCGAGCCGCGTCAGCGTATGCGTATTGAACGCGAACGCCGAGCCTGCAACCAGAGCCGCGATCAGGCTGCCGGTCCAGCTTTCCACCACGAGCGCGGTTGCAAACGCGGTGAGTGCGAAACCGAGAATGAGGACGAGGTTGTAAACGAGGACGGGAGACGCCCCCGCCCACGCGAGCGGCCCACCCATGATCGCCGGCACGATCAGCGGCTCAGAAAACGCGAGCGCATCGTGCGCCGGGTAAAAGATGTTGGCTTCGAACAGGTGTGCCGGATCGCGGGGCAGCTGGTGCTCGACCCACGCGAGGATCCATTCGTTGAGCTCCGTGTCGGCGTTGTCGTTGCGCGAGTAGCGCCCGGGGTGCAGGGCGAGCGGCCACGTGTGCAGCACCGCCAGGAGAACGCAGATCCCGAAGGCGCCGCAGCGCCGCGCATTGAGCATCGACTGCGCAGATTATGCCCCAGGTGGTGCTGCGACGATCTTTGCAGTAGTGACCAGCCTGGAGGTCCTGCACATGCGCAGCTTGTTCGTAGCCGCTATCGCTGCGGCTGTTTTCGCGGCAGTTCCCGCCGCACAATCCAACATGGCGAAGCCGGAGAAACTTACGGCTTTCGCCGTCGACATCAGCAATACGGCCCCTCGCGCCAACGCGACGGCGGTCGACATCACCATCAATCGGTGGTCGACGGACGCCGAGCGCGACCGGCTGCTGTCCATTTTTCGTGACAAGGGGCAGGACGCTCTGCTCGCCGAGCTGCAGAACCTGCCCGTCGTCGGCGGCATCAACACACCGGGTTCGCTGAAGTACGACATCCATTTCGCGCGGCAACGGCCGCAGGCCGAAGGCGGGCGGATGGTCTTCCTGATGACGGACCGGTACATCAGCGCCTGGGAAGCGATGAATCGCCCGCGCACGATCGACTACCCGTTCACGCTCATCCAGTTACAGCTGGACAAGAACTCGAAGGGTGTCGGCAAGGCGTCGATCGCCACGAAAATCACGGAGGCGGCGGACGGCACCATCGAGCTGGAGAATTTTTCGAATCAGCCGGTGATGCTGAACGATGTGCGGCCTGTGAAATAGCTAACGCGGCTCGCTTGTCAGGCCGCGAATGAGTCGCAGCAGCATGTCAATCGCAACCGCATTGTGTCCGCCCTGCGGAATGATGATGTCGGCGTAGCGTTTGCTCGGCTCGACGAACTCGAGGTGCATCGGTTTCACCGTGCCGAGGTACTGCTCGATGACCGATTGCACGGAGCGTCCACGCTCCGCGATGTCGCGTTGCAGCCGGCGGATGAACCTGGTGTCGTCGTCCGTATCCACGAACACCTTGACGTCCATCAACTTGCGTAGGGCGGCATCGGTGTAGATCAGGATTCCTTCGACGATGATCGCGCGTCCGGGAGTAATGGTCTCTGTCGCGTCCTTGCGTGCATGGCGCGCGAAATCGTAAACAGGCGCCTCGACAGGGCGCCCCGCGCGGAGCTCGTTGAGGTGATCGACCAGCAGTTCCGTCTCGAGTGAGTCCGGATGGTCGTAATTCAGCACCGCCCGCTCTTCGAGCCGTAGATCGTTGCGATCGCGATAGTACCGGTCGTGTTCGAGTACCGGAATACGCGTATCTCCGAGGGCTTCGAAGATCCGTCGAACGACCGTGGTCTTTCCCGACCCGGAGCCGCCGGCTACCCCGATAACGAGAGGAGTCACGCCGCGATCTTATCGCGCCTCGCAGCTCGCGCCTCGCGCTCTCGAACTACTCCGCCCTGAGCGCAATCATCGGATCGATGGCGGCGGCCCGGCGCGCGGGAAGGTAGCCGGCGAGCAGCGCCGCGGTCATGAGCACGGCGGCAAACGCGGCGAAGACACTCGCGTCGCTCGTCGCAATGCCGAGCAGCGCCGCCTCCATGACGCGCGCCAGCGCGACCGACAGCACGAGGCCGATCGCCGTGCCCATGAGCGTGAGCCTGAACGCCTGGCCAACTGTCAGCCGAATCACGTCCCCGGCTGACGCCCCGAGCGCGATCCGCAGGCCGATCTCATGCCGCCGCTGCGCGACGAGATAGGCGATCACCGCGTACAGGCCAACAGCGGCGAGGACCAGCGCGAGCACCGCGAACGTCGTCATGATTGCCGCGAGATACTGCAGGCCAATCGTCCGCTCGTGCAGCTGCCGCCTCATGGTCATCATCTCGAACACCGGCTGGTTGGGATCGACGCGCAGCAGCGCCTGCCGGACCGGGCCGGCCACCGCCGATGGATCGCCAGCCGTGCGGACGACAATCCCGAAATAATCGGTCGGCGTCTGGAGGAGTGGGCGATACATCGATGGATTGTTCCGCCGCAGGAACCAGTCGTGGATGATGTCGCCGCACACACCCACGACCGTGATCCACGAACTGGTGTCGATCCTTAGCCGACGTCCGACCGGATCCTCGCCGGGCCAGTACTTCTTCGCCATCGACTCGCTGACGATGACCACCGGCGTCGAGCCTTCACGGTCCGCCGATGTGAACGCGCGGCCACGCAGAATGGGAATACGCATTACGGTGAAGTAATCGGCGGTCGCAAGGCGATTGTCGACGGCCGGCGGATTCTTCGGATCCGGCCAGGGATGGCCGTCGATCTCGATCGCTCGCACGGACGAGTTGCCTCCCGAAGCCGGCGGATTGTTGATCAGGGCGGCGCGCTCCACCCCGGGGACAGCGCCCACCTCCTCGATCGCGCGCGCGATGAATTGTCGCTGCGCGGCTTCAGCGTGATAGACGCGGTTCGGCAGCACCAGCTTCATCGTGAGGACGCCGTCCGGGTCGTAGCCCTGGGGACCGTTGAGAAAGCGATTGGTGCCGATCACGCCGAGACCGGCGGCGACGAGCAGCGGCAGAGCGATGGCGATCTCGCCCATGACGATGCCGCGGCGGAGGAGCTGGCGTCCCGTGGACGTGCGGCCGCCTTCCTTGAGTCCCTCGGAAACGCCCGATCGCGACGCCTGCACGGCGGGCACCAGACCGAAAATGCAGGCGGTGAGGACGGCGAGGCCGACTGTAAACATCAACAGGCGTGGATCCGGACCGAGCGCTTCAAATCCGGGCACGAACCGCATGATGTTCGCCGGCATGCTCACGCGGATCGCGTGCAGGCTCAGCCAGGCGACGCCGAGCGCCGGCGGCACCGCGACCAGCGCGAGCAACAGGCTCTCGGTGAGCAGTTCGCGGACGATGCGTGCCCGCGCCGCCCCCAGCGCCAGCCGCACCGCAATCTCGCGGCGCCGTTCGGCGGCGCGCGCGAGCATCAGGTTGGCGATGTTGGCGCACGCGATCAGCAGTACGACAAACGCGGACGCCTGCCATAGCGACAGCAGCGGACCGGTACCCTCGTCGATCATCCCCTGCGTCAGCGTATAGACGCGCACCCCGTGATCGCGGTTGGCATCGGGATAGTCCCGCGCCAGCCGATCGGCGAGGACGGCCATCTGCGCCTGGGCGTCTTCGAGCGATGCGCCGTCCTTCAAGCGTCCGATGACGGTGAGAAACCGTGCGTCGCGCCGCGGCGGCTGCTTCGGATCGTAGGAAATGGGCGCCCAGATCTGGGAGCCGTCGGGAAAGACGAAACGCGGCGGCGCGACGCCGACGATCTGGTGCGGCTCGCCATCGACAATGATGCTGCGGCCCACGATGGCCGGGTCGCCATTGAAGCGCCGTTTCCACAGCGCGTCGCTGATCACAACCACGTGATGGCGTCCGAAGGTTTCATCGTCACGTACGAATCCGCGGCCGAGCGCGGGGCGTACGCCGATCGCGTCGAAGAAGTCCGCTGACACCATGAACCCGCCCAGCCGTTCGGGGTCGCCGCGATCCACCAGGTTCGCATCCCACCACTGGATCGCCGCAAGGTGCGTGATCGTGTCGGCGCGCGCCCGCCAGTCGAGAAAGTTCGCCGGCGATACCGCCTCGCGCCGGAACTCGAGTCGCGGTCCGGTCTCGGCGAGCAGCACTGCCCGATCGGGATCGACGAGCGGATAGGGTCTGAGGACCATACGATCGACGAGGTTGAAGATGGCGGCGTTGGCGCCCAGGCCGAGCGCCAGGGTCCCGCCCACAACGAGGGTGAGGAGCGGCCGCTTGTGCAAACCCCGCCACGCGTAGCGGACGTCCTTGAACCAGGTCTTCATGAAGAAGTCTCCGGAGGTCTGCGTGTGATCGAGGATGCCGGTATGCCGCGCGGCCGCGTGCGCCGCGATGGCCATGGCTTCGCGCCAGCACCACGCGGTCCCGTGGTGGGATGCCTGCTCGTGCAGGTCACCCAGAATCATCTCGCGCTCGTCGGCGTTCCGCAGCGCGAGGCCGAGGAGCCATTCGGCGAACCTCACCGGATCGACTCCAGGCCATTCCAGAGCCGCATCAGCGCGACGCGCGAGGCCTTCAACGCGCGAATCGCCGCGGGTGTGACGGTGAAGTAGCGCCGCGCGCGGCCGCCGCGTTCGGGCAGCGGCTCGCCGACCCGCGATCGCAGGCACCCTTTTGTTTCGAGTCGATCCAGTGCGGTATATAGCGCGCCGCGCGCCACCTTGCGTCCGGTCTGCTCCGCGATCTGGTCCAGGATCGGCACCGCATAAGCCTGCTCCCCGAGCCGAAGCACGGCCAGCAGGACAATCTGTTCGAGTTCCCCCAGGTAGATCTCAGCCATTTGACTTCATTGTAGGCTAAATACGCGCGGTCCGATGTCCGGGTTCCGCCGCCCGATGTCCGATCTCCGATAAGTGCTGTTACCAGCGTTCGGCTGGAACTTCGCACGTCACACCGGGCACATCGGTCATCGGCCATCGGTCATCGAGCTACTTGGCCAGTTGCAGCAATGCCTGTGCGCATGGCTCATCCGTCGCCTCCGGTTCCGCATCATAAGCCATGAGACAATTCCCGAATGCCGCGGTACGTCCTGCGGGTCAACGGCGTGAATCGGGAGATTGAGGCCGAGCCCGGCGACAGCCTGTTGTCGGTGCTGCGATACGACTTCGGCCTGACGGGCAGCCGTTATGGTTGCGGCGAAGGACAGTGCGGCGCGTGCACGGTGCTCCTCGACGGCGCCGGCGCGCGTGCGTGCGTCACGCGTGTGGCGAGCGTCGGCGCGAAGAGCATCACGACGATCGAGGCGCTCGCCACCGGCGAGCGTCTTCACCCCGTCCAGCAGGCGTTTCTCGAGACCGAAGCGTTCCAGTGCGGCTACTGCACGTCCGGCATGATCATGGCGGCCGTCGGATTGCTGAAGACCAATCCGAATCCTTCCGAACAGGACATCGCGCGGCTGATGGATCGGAGCGTCTGCCGCTGCGGCACTTACCCGCGCATCGTCAAAGCCGTGCGTCTCGCGGCCGAACGGATGCGCGGCTCCTCGACGGCGAGCGGGGAACGATGATGGAGCCCGAACGCTACGAGCTGTCGGAGGCGCCGCGCTACACGTTCACGCTCGAGCGCCGCGAATTCATGCGCGTGTTCGGCGGCGGACTCGTCGTCATGGTGGCCGCGGCGGATCTCCTCGCGCAGGAATCGGGACGCGGGCGCGCGCAGGGACGAAGTGACACGCCGTCGCTGGCCGCGTGGCTGCACATCGACGAAGACGGCCACGTGCAGGTCTGCACCGGCAAAGTTGAAATCGGCCAGAACATCCGCACGTCGCTGTCGCAGACGGTGGCCGATGAGCTCCGCGTGCCGATCGCGGCGATCACGATGGTCATGGCGGACACGGACAGGACACCGTTCGACCAGGGCACGTTCGGATCGCTGACGACGCCGCGGATGGCGCCGCAGCTGGCGAGAGCGGCAGCGACGGCGCGCGAGATGCTGATCGACCAGGCGGCGGCGCGCTGGCAGGCAGACCGCGCAACGCTGTCGGCGAAGGATGGAAAGATCGTGGCGGCAGACGGACGCTCCTTCTCGTACGGCGAGCTCACGCGGGGACAAGCGCTGACCGGAACGGTCGCCGCGACCCCGTCGCTCGACGCGCCGGCGAAATGGCAGGCGCGCGGGACCGCTATCAAGAAGGTGGATGGCCGCGATTTCGTGACCGGCCGTCATGCCTACACGCCGGATGTCACGCGTCCGAATATGGTCTACGGACGCATCGTCCGTCCCGGGGGATACGGCGGCACGCTTACAGCGGTCGATGATACGCGCG
>WNGB01004484.1_pt1 | contig 21272 bp, 13 predicted proteins | sample 5400681 | NCBI WGS metagenome assembly WNGB01 (sample SAMN13153367, study PRJNA577476) | soil metagenome | isolation source: 115 cm soil or saprolite under grassland replicate 2 | place: USA:California | collected 2016-06-15
AACGTGACGGTATTGGGGCTGCCCGAAACGCGCGTCGTGTAGCCTTTCACCTCCGCGAGCGCAAGCGTGTTGCTCATGCCGTCGCGGAAATCTCGCGGCGCGAAGCCACGGTTCGGGCTGAAGGCACCATCCCCGCCCTGCAGCCCCGCCGCCGTTTTTCGCAAGACCGCCCAGGTCCCCAGGTTCACGGCGTAATTGAGGGTCCAGTTCTTGTTGCCGTAGGTGGGATCGCTGCCGCTGCCGACGTCGTTGACCTCACTGGGGCAGATGTAGGTAGCGACGCGCTTGGAGGTAATTGCGGGCTGGGCGCTGTAGGGGGTCGCGAAGTCAATACCGCGGAACAGGTTCTCCTGTTCGATGAATGGGAGAAGACGAGACAGGGCCGACCACGGCGACGTCTGCACCACTGCGGACCCGGTATAACCATAAATCCCATTCGGCGGCAGGGCCTTGTTCGCGTCCATGTAGCCGTGCATGGCCAGGCCGATCTGTTTGAGGTTGTTCTGGCAACTCGCCCGATTCGCCGCCTCGCGCACCTGTTGCACGGCAGGGACAAGCAGGCCAATCAAGATCGCAAGAATCGCGATCACGACCAGCAGTTCGATCAGGGTGAAGGCGGTCCGCGGGGTTCGCGCGCGCATCGCAACGCACTCCTTTCGTGGGAAGGACTGTGAGGTGCGTTGCGAACGGATGCGGGGCCAACGGTCGGCCCGCTGCGGCGGCGAAGCAGCCTCGGTGGGGAGAATCACGGCAGCAGTCATTGAGACATGATCTCAACAACCTGATCTCATGTTACCGTTGTGTCGCTGCGAGTCAAGCGAATTTCTCTGAACTCGAGCGGTTCCCAGTCGGGTGGCGCCCAGGGGAGCGCGCTCGCGGAGCGAGGGAGCTACTCTCGCGGGAGCCGCTCTCGGTGGGGCAGGCGGCCAACTCCCCGAGGGACGGTTGGCCAGTTGGCCGCGAACTCCTGAGACGACATAATGGCTTCCCCAGAAGTAAGTTGCGTCATCAGACCTCGCGGCCACCGTGGCCAAATCGGTGGCCGCGAGGGGCCCGCGTTCGCGCTGCGCGACGGCCCAGGTGGCCGCAGGGGGGGCGGACAGGATCGTCCCCGCGCTCCGCCAGGGGGCCACTCTCCCGTGAACCGCTCTAGCTGCGGTTTGCCGCAACTGTCGGAGAGCGGAACAGAGCCATCCTTGCCGATGGAGAAAAAACTAGCCGCTGCTTGTTGAAACGCCGTCTCAACAACATACCATGATTGCGGGCCGGAGACACTCCCCTTTCGGAGACAGGTCATGGTCGAAGCGAACGAACCCGCGGCACAGCGCGGCGAGCAGAGGCAGAGCGAGGCGATAGTCGTCCTTGATGCCCGCAAGCTCCTTCAAGGCAGAAAAGAGGTCTGGATTGAGCACGGTGGCGTGCGCTACCGGCTCCGCGTCACGCGCCGGAACAAGCTCATCCTGCAAAAATGAGCCGCGCGGTCGCCATGTACAGGCGCCCACACAGAGGATGGCGGGGTTCCGGAGATACAGCAAAATTCGGATGTGGAGCTTATTTCGGTGGTGGCGAGGGTGCCGTTTGTGAGTTATAGTTCATTTGCCCAACTCCCTTCACCCACTGAAGCGTGGGGGCCGTGGTCCTTCCGGTACAAGGAGCCGCGGGACCGAACGTGTTCTCTTGCAGGGGCCGGCCATGGCCAGCGACCACGCTCCTGATTCGGGGCACGAGGTCAGCCCTCGTGCAACCGACGAGCCGTCGGACCATTCCCTGCTGCGCCGTTTTCGCCGGGGCAGCCAGGATGCGGCCACCCAACTCTACCTCCGCTACGCCCACCGTCTGCGGGCCCTCGTCCGCGCCAACTGCTCCACCGAACTGACCCGCCGCGTTGAACCGGACGACATTGTCCAGTCGGTCTTCCGCCGCTTCTTTCGCCGCGTCCTCGTCGGCGATTATGACGTGCCGCCCGGCGAGGAATTGTGGGGCCTGTTGCTTGTCATTGCGCTGAACAAAATTCGCTCCGAGGAAAGTTTCCACCGGGCGGGCAAGCGCGACATCCGCCTGACGGTCGCCGGCGGTGATGCGGAGGGGCTGCTGGCCGCGCACTCCGGCAACAACGAGGCGGCTTTCGCCGTCCTGCAACTCACCATCGACGAGGCCCTCGACACCCTGCCGCAGCACCAACGGCACATGGCCGAGTTGCGTATCCAGGGCCACGAGATTGCCGAGATCGCGCAACAGACTGGCCGTTCGCGCCGGACGGTCGAACGACTGCTGCAAGAGGTGCGGAAAAAACTGAAGGGGGTCCTCGAACAGGAGGGAGCCTCCTCATGACCATCTCCACCAGCGTACAAACCAGCCGCGAACTGGATGGTTTGATCGCGGCCTTCGAGGCGGCCCGCAGGGTCGGCCGGCTGGCCGACCCTGCGGATTTCCTCCCCGCGCCCAGCCATCCGCTGTATCTCGAAGTGCTCCGCGAATTGGTGCGCGTTGACCTGGAACTCGGTTGGGACGAGGGGCGCCCGTGCCCCCTGGAACAATACCTGGCCCGCTTTCCCGACCTGCAGAGCGACGCGACAGCGCTGCAGGCGGTCGCCTTCGAGGAATATCGTCTGCGCCGGGCGGCGGGGCAGGATCCGGCCCCCGAGGAGTACGCCGAGCGTTATCGCGTGAGTGTCGCCGGTTGGCCGCGTCCCCAGGCGACGAGCCAGCTGCAAGACGCGGCCGCAGCCTACCGCGATTTCCGTCAGCGCCACCCGCACGCCGACCCCAGAGGCGATTCCTTCTCCACCTCGGAGTGCCTGGAGGCCGCCTCCCAGCAACTTTTTCAGGATCTGCATCGCCGCGACCCGAGTGCCGCCGAACGTCTGGCCGACGGGGTGCTGGCGTTGCCCGAGGTGGGCACAGAGTTCGCCGGCTTCCATTTGCTGGAGGAACTGGGCCGCGGCGCGTTTGGCCGCGTGTTCCTGGCACGCCAGGGGGAACTCGCCAGCCGCCTGGTCGCCCTCAAGATCAGCCCCGACGCCGGCGGCGAGTCGCAGACGCTGGCGCAACTGCAGCACACGCATATCGTCCCCATTCACTCGCTGCACACCAGCGATGCTCTCCAGGCGGTGTGCATGCCGTACTTCGGCCGGACGACCCTGGCTGATGTTCTCCGAGACCTGGCGGGCAGGCCAGCATTGCCGCGCTTGGGCTCGGACCTGCTCAGCGCCCTGCTCAAGTCCACGAGTCGATTGGACACAAGCCCGGAGCGCCAGCGACATGTTGTGGCACGGTCTCCTGAAGCTGTTGTGGCACGGTCTCCTGACCGTGCCACTACGCCGACCGGAGGTCTCCCGCTACTCCTGGAGACCTGCGGTCAAAAGCAGTGGCACGGTCAGGAGACCGTGCCACAACGGCGGAGACCCGGTCCGCAGGCTTCGCCGCCCTGCGGGGTGCATCTGGAGGGACGCACGTACGTCGAGGCCGTCCTGTGGCTGGGGCGCTGTTTGGCGGATGGGCTGGCGCACGCTCACGAGCGCGGCATCTTGCACCATGACCTCAAGCCCGCGAATGTTCTGCTGAGCGACGAGGGCCAGCCAATGCTGCTGGACTTCAATCTCGCCGAGGACACCAAGCGCCGCTCCAGCGCCTCGGCGGCCATGATCGGGGGCACCTTGCCGTACATGGCGCCGGAGCACCTGGAGGCGTTTCGCGATCGCGCTCCGGCGGTCGATGCCCGTAGCGATATTTTCGCTCTCGGAATTATCCTTTATGAACTGCTGACCGGGCACCCCCCGTTTCCCAATCGCTCCCGCCCGGCTCAGCCGCTGGCCGATCAGGCCCCGGATCACTGCCCGCCGGGTGACCAGCGCAGGCTGGACGGCATCCTCAGCGAGATGATTCGTGACCGCGAGCAGGGGCCGCCCTCTCCCCGCCGCTGGAACCGCGACGTCTCCCCCGCCGCCGACGCCATCGTCCGGCGCTGCCTGGAACCCGACCCCAACCGGCGTTATCAAACGGCACGCGCCTTGCAGGAAGACCTGCAACGGCAACTCGATCGCCTGCCGCTGGCTCACACCCGCGAGCCGTCGCTGCGCGAGCGCGCCCGCAAGTGGCTGCACCATCATCCGCGTCTGCTCGTCAAGGTGCTGGCCGTCAGTGCGGCTGTCCTCGTTGGGGTGGCGATCTGGCTGATCCTCCGCGCGGATCGCCTGGCGCGCGACCAGGAAGCGCTCCGGTCGCTGGAGACGTTTCGCGAGGAGGCACGCTCTGTGCGCGAACTCCTGGGTGCTCAAGGGGACGACGGGCTGCAACGAGAACGAGCCATCGACCGCGGCCGGCAAGCGCTGGCTCGCTACAGCATCCTCGACGACGCCCGTTGGCGCGACCGGCCCGAAGTGGTCGCTCTCGCTCCGCAAGACCGCGAGCGCCTCCGGCGTGAGGCCGGCGTCCTGTTGCTCGTGCTGGCGGGGGCGCAGGCGCGGCCGACCGCGGTTGCCCCGGGCGTCGTTCGCGACGATGCCCCCGTTCGCGCCGCCCTGAAACTGAATGAACAGGCCGAGACCTGCTACGCCGACGACCTGCCGCCCGCCCTGTGGCTGCAGCGTGCCAATCTGCTGCGCCGCCTCGGCGACGCTGTGGCCGCGAAACAGTACCGCGCCCGTGCTGACGGCATGCCGCCGCGCACCGCCCAGGACCATTACCTGCTGGCACGCGAGCAGGTCGCCGCCGGTCGTTCGCGCGAGGCGTTGCTGCTCCTGCGCACTGCGACACGCCTGGAGCCGCGGGATTTCTGGACGTGGTTCCTGCTCGGCAACTGTTATGACGATCTGCAGGAAGATCTGCAGGCGGTGATGTGTTACAACGTCTGCGCGGCCTTGTCCCCGAACGATCCCTGGCCCTACTTCAACCGCGGCCTGGCCCACCTGCGCCAGAAGGACTATGCCCAGGCCAACGCCGATTTCGACCGTCTGCTCTCCTTGAAGTCGGACATGACCGAGGGCTATATCAACCGTGCCCTGGCGCGCCAGGGGTTGAAGCGCTACCTTGAGGCCAAGGAGGATCTGACACACGCCCTGAACCGCGGCGCCTCACCCACGCGGGTCTACTTCATGCGGGCACGGGTCCGCGAGTATGCCGGCGACAAGGAAGGAGCAAGCAACGACCGCACCGAGGGACTCCGCCGGCAGCCCACGGACGAAACCAGCTGGGTCGCGCGCGGTTGGGCTCGCCTGGACGATGATGCCACGGGCGCCCTCGCCGATTTTGACGCGGCGTTGCGCCTCAACCCACGCTCACGGTCGGCGATGCAAAACAAGGCGCACGTCCTCGCCGAGAAGCTGGGCCGCACCGAGGAGGCCATTCGCGTCCTGGACCGCCTACTCGAACTGTACCCTGACTTTGTCCCGGCCCGCGCCGGCCGCGCTGTGCTGCGCGCCCGCCTGGGCCGCCGTGACGATGCCCTGGCCGACGCACGCGAAGCACTGGCCCGCGACGGCCGGCCAGCGACGCGCTATCAGGTAGCCTGTGTCTATGCCCTGACCTCGCGCGTGTCTGCCGCCGATGGCACCAAGGCGCTGCAATTGCTGGCGGAGGCTTTACGCCAGGGCTACGGCGCTGGCCTGCTCGCCCGTGATCCAGATCTCGATTCCTTGCGGGCGCTGCCGGAGTTCGCGCGCCTCGCAGCGGCGGCATCCACCCTTCAGGCCGCTGCCGCTGGACGACCATCTCGTTGACTCTTAATGTACCGGCGTCCCCGGCTGATAGTATTTCCCGTTCCACAGAGAGGAACCTACAGGCATGAAACGCACCCGGACGCTCTCTTTCGAGCAGCTCGAAAACCGCCTCACGCCGACGGTGTGGAACAATCCCTGGCCCGATGGCACCCACCTGACGCTCAGTTTTGTCCCCGACGGGACGCTGGTGGGCGGCCGCCCGAGTACCCTCTTCCAGATGCTCAACGCCCGCGGGCCGACTGCCCTCTGGCAACATCAGATCTTGCAAGCCGTGCAGACCTGGGCCGTGCAGACGAACCTGAACATCGGCGTGGTGGCCGACGACGGCTCGCCACTCGGCGCGCCCGGACAGCCGCAAAGCGACCCGCGCTTCGGCGATATCCGCGTGGCGGCGATCCCGATGGCGCCGGACGTGATGGCGATTACCACGCCCTTCGATCCGCTCGCCGGCACCTGGTCGGGCGACGTGCGCCTGAACAGCAACTACCTCTTCGACCTGCAAGGGACCGGGGGCGTGGACTTCCTCACCGCGATGGTTCACGAGGTCGGGCACAGCTTCGGCCTGCCCGATATCCTGGATCAGAGTTCCGTGGAGTACCGGTACTATCAGGGCGTGCGAACGACGTTGGGCGCGTCGGACGTGACGGCCATTCAGGCGCTGTACGGCGCTCGCCAGGGGGATGCCTTCGAGGGCACGGCGGGCAATGGCACCTTCACCAGCGCCCGCGCTCTCACGCTGCTCCAGAACAGCGACGGTTCGCTGGGCATCCAGGCCAACGCCGACGTCACGACCGCTCAGGACATCGACTATTACCGCTTCACGGCGCCGCTGAACGCCGGCAGTTTCACGGTGCGCCTGCAGACGAAGGGAGTGAGCCTGCTTGTCCCGTCCGTGACCGTCTACGACTCCAGCCAGCGCGTGGTCGGCTCGGCGGTCAGCACCGACCCGCTGGGCGGCGATCTGCTGGTAAATGTTCCCCAATACAACCCATTGGGGACCTACTATGTCAAGGTCCAGGCCGCCACGACCGATGTTTTCGGAGTCGGCGGCTACGGGCTGCAGGTCCGCGCCATCCCGCTGGTGAGCGGGCTGCTGGGCGCGGTCAATACCACGGTCAACACCGTCTCGACGGTGCTGGCCAACAATGACCTGCACACCAACGACACGATCCTGACGGCCAGTCTGCTGCCGCCGCTCTTTAGCCAGACGAACTCGCGTTTCACCGCAGCCTTCCGCGGCAGCATCAGCGATGGCTGGGACGTGGACTTCTACAAGGTGCAGGCACCGACGCCGCCCGCCGGCACGCCGAACGTGCTGACGGCGATGGTCTGGGGTACGCAGACCAACGGGCTCAGCCCGCACCTCGCTGTCTACGATGCGTACGGGCAGCAGGTGAACGCGGACGTGCTGGTGAACGAGAACGGAACCTACACGGTCCAGGTGGCCAATGCCGTGCCGGGTGCCGCGTACTACGTCAAGGTGGACGCCGCGGGCGCCGCTGCGGGCCACACCACGGGCAATTATTTTCTGGCGATTCAGTTTGGCCCGAACGCGCAGAACTTGCAGGCCCTCGGCAGCGGCACTCTCGGGGCGACCGTGCCCGAGACGAGCGGCACGCTGGCCGTCGGGACCACGATGCTATTCCACTTTGTGCTATCCGCAAATGCGTCAAATGCCCCGAGCGGCACAGGGGTGCGCCTGACGATCCTGGACAGCAACGGTCAGGTGGTCGGCAGCCTCCTGGCGGGCGTGGCACAGCCGGTGAGCCTGACGATGCTGCTGTCGGCGGGCACGTATCGGTTCATTTACGACGCGGTTGGGCCGAGCGGGCAACCGCTGCCGTCGGTGACTTACACGCTCGCTGGGGTCGGGGTCAGTGACCCGATCGGACCGCAGCCGGTCGATCCGACCATGGATCCGCAGAGCACGACGGCCCCGTCGGACGGCACGACGTCGGACAGTTCGACGTCGACCGACACCACCAAGCCACCACCAGACAGCACCAGCACGACGGACAAGCCGGCGGACAGCACCACCACGACCTCGACCGACACCACGACGACCTACGATTCGACATCTTCCTCGACGGACACGACGTCGGACCCGACATGGACCTATCAGGACGATAGCGGAGTGCAGAAGGCGGATCCGACGAGCCAGCCCGCCACGACGGCATGACGCACGCTCAACGAGGAGCCGATGATCGCGAATACTCCGCGACCGCCCTACTATGCCGTCCTCTTCACGTCCCTGCGCACCGCCGCGGACGCCGAAGGCTACGAGGCGATGGCCGAGCGCATGGTCGAGTTGGCGTCGGCTCAGCCCGGTTTCCTCGGTGTCGAGAGCACGCGCGGCTCCGATGGCCTGGGTATCACCATCTCCTACTGGGACAGCCTGGAAAGCGTTCACCGTTGGGGCGAGCACGTCGAACATCGGTTGGCGCAGCAACTGGGGCGGAAGCGCTGGTACGAGGTGTTTCGTCTGCGCATCTGTCGCGTCGAGGCCGACCGCTCGTTCGACGCGACAGGCTGAAAAAGTCGCCGTTCCGATGGGACTCGCGTAGGATGGCGGCGGTTGCAACTGCTGGCCGAACCGCGGAGTCCCTCATGCCTTTGACAGAAGCCGAAACGCGCCAGCTGGACGAGAACGGCTATCTCATCCTCGCTGCTTTCATGGGCGCGGATCTCCTGGCCCGGCTGCGCGAACGTGTGGAGCAGTTGTTCGCCGAGGAGGGCGACGCCGCGGGCGCAGAATTCAAACCGGAGCCTGGCTGCCGGCGCCTGGCGAACCTGGCCGACAAGGGCGACGTCTTTCGCGAAATCATTCTCTCACCGCATGTGCTGGAGTGCGTTCGCCACGTCCTGGGGCCGGAGATCAAGTTGTCGAGCCTCAACGCCCGCTCGGTGCCGCCGGACGGCGCCGGCGCGCAGCCACTGCACGCCGACATGGCCGCCATCGCCGACGAACGCGGCTACTGGGTGTGCAACAGCGTCTGGATGCTCGACGATTTTACTGCGGCCAATGGCGCTCTGCGGCTTTTGCCCGGCACGCACAAACGGCGACGGTTGCCGCAGGACGAACTCGCCGATCCGCGTGCCGACCATCCGGCGCAGATCCTGGTGACCGGACGCGCCGGGGATGTGGTGGTGCTCAACGCCCACGCCTGGCACGGCGGCACCGCCAACCGCACCGCCGCTCCGCGTACCGCCGTCCACGCCTTCTACTGCCGCCGCGACAGGCCGCAACAGCAGTATCAGAAGCGGTTGCTGCGCCCCGAGGTGCAGCAGGCCCTATCACCTCAGTTGCGCGACTTGCTGGCCCTCGACGATCCGCTCAACGACCAACTCAGCGCCGAGGTCGCCGTTCGGAGCGGCTTCCTGAGATGATGGTTTCGGCTCTTTTCGGTGCAGTGCGCCGCCCGTGCAAAGAAACCTGGTGGCACAATCAGAGCCACCAAAGCGCCCTCTCTTCGGCTGAACGCTCAAACTCACCTGCTGGGGCCGCAGGTGAGACATTGAACCCAGAAAACCCGAGATGCGGCCTCGGTCAGGTGCAGTGCCGGGTTTGGCGGGGAATGGCAGTTGGACTCAAACCGGCAACTCCCACAGCCGGATCGTTCTGTCCCAGCCGCAGGAAAGTGCCCACCGCCCGTTGGGAGATACGGCAACGCCGCTGACCCGACCCTTGTGCCCGCGTAAGCAGCACAACTCCCTCTGCCCTTCCAGATCCCAGTAACGCACCGTCTTGTCCTTGCTGCCTGACAAGGCCCGCCGTCCGTCCGGCGACACCGCGACGCACGTCACGCCGGAGGTGTGACCCTCCAGGCTGCCCAACTCCTGACCGGTGGCTACGTCCCACAGCCGTAAGGTCCGGTCGGTGCCGCCTGAGAGGATGTGCTGCCCGTCGGGCAGGAAGACGCTGCGGCAGCCCCGGACACGGTGGCCAGCGAAGCGCCGAACCTCCCGCCCGTCCTCGGCGTCGGCCAGGCGGGGCATCTTGTCCTCGCCGGCAGAGAGGATCATCCGGCCGTCCGGGGAGAAGGCGACGCTCTGCACCATCACGTGTTCCGACAGGCCATACACCGCGCATCCCGCTTGCAGATCCCACAGATATAAATTCGGCGGGAGTGAACCCCCTTGCGAGTAGCAGTACCCCCCTGTCAGTGCCCGCCGTCCGTCCGGCGCGAAGGCCACGCAGTTAATCTCACGGTTGTAGCCGTGGAAGCGTTTCCGCTCCTTGCCACTTCCCACCTCCCACAGTCTCACAGTGCGATCCTCATTCCCCGACAGGGCGAGTCGGCCGTCGGGCGCGAAGGCCACAGCGTAGACCGGGCCGGTGGGCTGCGCGGGATTCTCACGGTGGTAGCTGTCCGCCGCGCGCGTCTGCCCGACGCAGTCGGCCTCGTGCCGGTGCGGGTCGAAGCGGTGGACCTCTTTACCGCTTGCCACGTCCCACAGGCGCAGGGCGCAGTCAACCAGCCGGAAGTCACGGCCAAGACTGCCGCTACCCGAGAGCGCAGTGCGGCCGTCCGGCGAGAAGGTGATGCTGTGTACAACCCCCGTCAGGCCTTCAAAGCGCCTCAACTCCCGGTAGTTCATTCTTTCGCTGCGCCCCATAAGCACTCACCCGCGGCCGAACTACGGCTTGGACCTGCCAGGGGAGCGGACTTGCCCGGTCTGCAGCCTCCCCCAAATCCCTCCCCGCGCCAGCGGCATTCTACCCGCCTCTTCGTCCCCAAGGCAACGGTCGGATCGACAAATCGGGAACGACTTCTGTCACCCGTGACCACTCCTCCCCGTCGGTGTGAAGCCACCCCCCGGGATGGCAACCTAACGCCTGCCCTGCCGCGCCAGCGCCGTCAGGCGTAATACTGTGCGCGCTTCCGTTTCAGGAACTCGACCGACCGCCGCAATTCGTCCAGGCCGTTCATGCCGTCCTCGACCGAAATCCACCCCGCGAAGCCCACGCTGGCGAGCGTGCGGAAGATGAAATCGTAATCGTTGAGCCCCTTGCCTGTCTCGCCGTGACGCAGCTTGTCGGAGTAGCCGATTGTGCCATCGGCCTGTCGTAAATCGTCGAGCGTCGCCCCCGGCGCCAGGTAGCGGTCGGAGGCGTGCATCGTCACCACGCGGGCCTTGATCCTTTCCAGAAAACGCAACGGGTCGTAGCCGCCGACTGTGGCGTTGGAAGGATCGTATTGCACTCCTAAATAGGGCGATTCGATCCGGCCCAGGATTTCCAGGTAAAGGTCCTCGGGCTGGGCGAACTCGGGATACTGCCAGGTGCCGTCCTTGTAATGGTTCTCCAGGCACAGCACGACGCCGCGCGCCTCCGCGTACTCCAGCGACCGCTTGATCCCCTCAACAGTCCGCTCGATGCCTTCCTGCCGCGTCATGCCCGGATAACGCTGGCCGCTGAGCGTGCGGCAGTGACGGATCCCCAGCGTGACGCAGAGGTCGATGGCCGCCTTCTGCCGTTCGACCTGACGCCGTCGCTCGCTCGCATCGGGGTGCGTGAAGTCCGGCGAGAAGCAGAGCATCGACGAAACCTGCCCCGTCTCCGCGAGCGTTCGGCGAACCGGCTCGACGCCTGCGGCGTCCAGGCTCTTGAAAAAGCCGTCGTAGTGCTCGACACCCTCGGCCCCAAGTGTCGCGGCCTGCCGGAGCCAGTCGTGATAGTCCATCCGGCCACTGTAGAGGTCGTCGAAGTAGCATTTCGGAAAGACGCTAATGCGGGGGGCCATTCTCTCTTTACTCATGGTACGGGTTCCTCCGAAGCCACAGCAGCCGCGCCAACATCCCGCGCATTTCGCTTTCCGGCGGCGCTGGTGGCTATTATTATCAATTACATCGTTGTTCTCCCCTCTCCCCTTGCGGGAGAGGGGAGAACAATAGCCCCTGCGACCGCTGCCCGCCGTGATGAGACTGCAACCCCGACGTTTCTCCATGAGGATGCCATGAGCCGCGTGTCCCTGCCCTGTCGCTCCGCCGTTGTCCTGGCGCTACTGGCGCTCTGCTGTGTGGGTGAGAAGGGCTGGGCGCAAAAGCCGCCCCCTCCCGGCAAGCCCAATCCGCAGGCCCCTGTCCTGAACGCCCCCATGCCGCTCGGTGCGCAGCGCGGCACCACGCTGGAGATCACGCTCACCGGCACCAACCTCGCCGAACCGACCGGCGTCCTGCTCGGCTTTGCGGCGAAGGCCACCATCCCCACCGACAACAAGAACGGCCAGGATAACACCAAGTTGCGCGTCCGGCTCGAGATCCCCGCCGACGCCCCGCTCGGCGTCCACAGTTTCCGTCTGGCGACCACGCGCGGCATGTCGAACCTGCGTCTGTTCTGCGTGGACGAGTTGCCCCAAATTCTCAAGGTGGACACCAGCCGCAACAAGGCCACGCCGCAAGCGCTGACCGTCCCCTGCACCGTGGTCGGCCGTCTCGATGCCGAAGCGAGCGACTGGTACAAGATCACGGCCAAGGCGGGTCAGCGCCTCAGTTTCGACGTCCTGGGCCACCGCCTCGGCAGTCCCATCGACCCGGAATTGTCACTTTACAACGCGAAAACGGGGCAAAAGGTGGCCTACGAAAACGATTCGCCCGGCTGTCAGACCGACCCGCGCTTGACATGGACGTTCAAGGAGGCCGGCGATTACCTGGTCGAGATCAACGACACGCTGAACCGTGGCGGCGCCGACTACGGGTATCGGCTGCGCATCGGCGACTTCCCCTGCGCCACGGTGCCGATCCCGATGGCAGCCCGGCGCGGCAGCAAAGTGACGGTGAAGTTCGCCGGCCCGACGGTCGAGGGCGTTGCGCCGGTGGAGGTGCAGGTGCCCGCCGACCCGGCGGCCGGCACGGTCTGGGTGGCGCCGAAGGGCGCCAGCGGCCTGCACGGTTGGCCCGTCGCCCTGGCCGTCAGCGACCTCGATGAGCTGGTCGAGCAGGAGCCGAACAACGACCCGGCAAAAGCGAACCGTATCCCAGTCCCCGGCGGCATCACCGGCCGCTTCGAGCAGAGCGATGACGTCGATTACTACCTTTTCAACGCGAAAAAGGGCCAAAAGCTACTGATTGAGGCGCAAACCCTGGAGTTGTACTCGCCGACGCTGGTGTACATGGTCGTGCGGAACGCGCAGACGAAGGCCGAACTTGCCAAGACGAACCCGCAGGCGCTGCCGCCCCTGGACCAGCGCATCGACTTCACGGCGCCGGCCGACGGCGATTATTTGCTGGAAGTGCAGCACCTCAACTTCGTGGGCGGGCCGAGCGAAGCGTACCGCGTGACCGTGACGCCGAGCGTGCCCGGGTTCGACCTGTCGCTGGCGATCGAGCGCTACGACACGACGCCCGGCGGGGTGCTGTCGCTGCCACTGCTTGTGACGCGGCGCGGCTACACAGGGCCGATCGCCGTAAGCGTGAAGGGCCCACCGGGCTTCAGCGGCGAGGTGACCGTGCCGGCCGGCCAGCCCGCCAAGCCGGGGCAGCCCGGCGCAACGCTGGTGGTGAAGGTCGGACGCGAACTGCAGCCCGGCCCGTTCCTGATCAGCCTCGAGGGCAAGGCGACGGAGAAAGGCGTGCCGGCGGTGGAGTTGGCGAACCTGCGGACCATCGTCAGCGGTTCGCTGGGCGGACTCCCGTTCCCGCCGCGGCACCTGAACACCCAGATTGCCCTGGCGGTGAAGGAGCGGCCGCCGTTTGCCCTGACCGCGAAGTTCGATCCGCCGCAAGCGGTGCCCGGCTCGCCCGTGACCGTGACGATCAGCGTGACCCGCGACGCTGACTTTGCGGAGGAGATCGCGCTGTTGCCGCCGACCGGCCTGCCGCCGGGTGTCCCAGCGCCGGCACTGAAGCCGATCCCGAAAGGGCAAAATGAGGTCAAGCTGGCTCTGAACCTGACGCCGAAGACGCCGCTGGGCAAGTTCGACGTGACGTTTAACGGCAAGGGCAAACGCGGCACCAAGGAGTACGTCGTCAGCTCAGCGCCGGCGGTGCTGGTCGTCGGCGCACCCTTCGCGCTGACGGTCGAACCGGCGAAGGCGAGTTTGCCGGCCGGCGGCAAGGCGAAATTGAAGATTGTGGCGAACCGTCAAGGAGGTTATCAGGGGCCGATCGCGGTGGAGCTGCGCAACCTCCCCGCCGGAGTACTGGCGACCAAGGCAGTCATCGCGATGGGGCAGAACATGGTGGAGGTGGAGTTGACCGCTGCCGCCAACGCCGCGATTGCCAGCCGGCAGGACGTCAACGTGCTGGGGACAGCGACCGCGGCGGGGAACCTGCAAGGCGCATCGCCGAACTTCGCGGTGAGCGTGACGAAGAAGTAAGCGAACATTCTGGCACACGGCGAGCGGGGGCGTAAGCCCCCTGATGACTCCGGGGATTCCACCGAAGCATCAGGGGGCTTACGCCCCCCGCTCGCCTGATTTTCCCTCTCAAATCGCCCAATCGGCGGTGCCGTCGGCGGCACGGCGTTCCGGCGGATGGCCGACCATCACCGCGCACATCCCGCCGCGCAGCGCGACGTTGACGACCTGCTTTTGCGATGCCCGTCCGAGGATCGCCACCCCGTACTTGCTCGGAGCGAAGCCCATCACCGTGTAGAACGGCTCGACGTGGACCTTGCCATCGGGATCGACGACCGGGAACTCGTTGACGGGAATGCTCGCCAATTGCTGCACGACCCACCTTTCACGGTCGGCCAGCGCCGCGTCCAAGGCCGCCTCCCATTCCCGCGCCGTCAATCCGTGGCCGAGCACCACGCCTTGCCCGCCGTAGGCGCGGTTCGGCTTCAGCACGAGCGACTCATGTTCCCGCCGCGCGTAGGGCAGCAGGTCGCCCGTCTGCCCATCGGGGAGCAGCGTGCGCCGCTCCGATAACACGCGGGTCCACAGCACATGCCGGCGGAAGATCTGCCGCTCCTCGGAGCTGAAGTATTTCTGCGTGAACTGCGGGTCGGTCAGCACCTCCCAGCACGCCTTCTGATCCAGTTCCGCCGCGATCGACGAGACGATGCGATTCTGCCGGAACAGGCACCGCATCGGCGCGACGTCTTTCCCTTCACGCTCCAGGTCCACCAGGTCATAAACCGCATAATCGCGATACGCCACGTCGATCACGTCGTTGCCGTAATGCACTTCCTCGCCGTGCAGCGTCAGTTCGGCCGGATCGGCGTGGAGCACCTTGATGCCGTAGCGCTTATGAAAATAACCGGCGAGAGCTTGCTGTTCGTCGGGGCCGCTGCCGGCATATTTCGGCTCGACGAAGCAAAGCGTGCGTGCCGGCCGGCCGATGGCTTCCAGGTGATCGTGGACCTCTTGCATCAAGAGATCGCGAATATCCTGTCCAATCTCCAGGCGCAGGCTTCGGTCCTGTTCGCCAAGGACCGGCAGCACCAGGTCGGCAACGATCCGTTCGGCAGTCGGCACAAGATGCAGGCCGCCGATACCGCTCATGTTCGGCTCGACGAAGCGCAGCGAATCCTTCCACATCGGGCTGACGAAATCGACGACCGCATCGTAGCGGCCGAAAATGATGTTGTGTTCGCGGTGGCTCGGCCCCCAGCACTCCCACAGCCAGCGCTCCTCCTCGGGTGAGATGCGCAGCGCCTCGCGCACGGCGAAGTCTTGCAGGTACAGTTCCGGCAGCCGTTTGAGAGCGTTCTGCAGCGTCAACGTGACGAAGTGGATGTAGGACAGCTGATCGGGCAGGGCGGTCACCGGGCAGGGGAGGACGCGGACGGGTTCCAGTTGACCGTCGCGCAGGTAGATGAGATGACGGCGGAGCGACTCCTCGCGGATCCGGCCCATCAGTGCGGCCAGCGACGCCTCGGGAATCTTGTAGAAGGCGCGGCGGACCTGGCTGACGAGGCTCAAACCACTCAGCCCGAGTTCTTCGGCGGGGGTCAACATGGAGGCAATCCCTCCTGGCGAGCATTGTAGAATGAGGCGAGGGGAGAAAGAACTTCACCCAGGATAAGGCAAGAGGCGATGACACCGCAAGCCGCTTACGACGAACTGCTCCGCCGGGCGCGCGAGGCGACCTTGCTCGGCTCGTGCCTGGAACTCCTCGGCTGGGACGAACTGACGTACATGCCGCGCGGCGGCGTTCGCAACCGCGGCGAACAGACGGCGCTGCTCGCGGGCCTGTATCACGAGCGCGCTACCGACCCGCGCCTCGGCGAACTCCTGGACATCCTCGAATGCTCCGACCTCCTTGCCGACCGCGACGCGGCCACTGCGGTCAACGTCTGCGAGTTGCGCCGGACTTATGACAGGGAAACTCGGTTGCCGCGGGCGCTGGTCGAGGAGCAGGCGCGCGTCACCTCGACCGCCCAGCAAGAATGGGAAGCGGCGCGAGAGGATGCCGATTACGCTCGTTTCTGTCCGTGGCTGGAGCGCGTCTTGGCCCTGAAGCGCGAGGAAGCCGCAGCGCTCGGCGGCGGTGGCGATGCCTACGACGCCCTGCTTGAGGAGTATGAGCCCGGCGCCACAGGCGCTCGCCTGGCCGTGTTGTTCGAGGCACTGCGGCGCGAGTTGGTGCCACTCGCTGCGGCGATCGCAGGCGGGCCGCGACGGTCCGAACTGACGCTGCTCCACCGCGAATACCCCGTCGAGCGGCAGCGCTTCTTCGCCCAGACAGTGGCCGCCGCCCTGGGCTTTGACTTCCATCGCGGCCGGCTCGATGCGACCGCGCATCCCTTCTTCAGCAGCATTGGGCCGGGGGACTACCGCATCGCCACGCGCTACAGCCCGCGCAACTTCGGCGATGCCTTCTTCGGGATGCTGCACGAGGTCGGCCACGCCCTGTATGAGCAGGGTCTCGACCCGGCCCACCACGGCACGCCGATGGGCGAGGCAGTCTCGCTGGGCGTGCATGAGTCGCAGGCCCGTCTCTGGGAGAACACGGTCGGCCGCAGCCTGCCGTTCTGGCGCCACTTCTTCCCCCTGGCCCGGTCGGTCTTCCACGAGGCGCTGCACGACGTGACGCTGGACGCCTTCCACGCCGCGATCAACCACGTCGGGCCGTCGCTGATCCGCGTCTCGGCCGACGAGGTGACGTACAACCTGCACATCCTGATTCGCTTCGAGTTGGAGCGGGCTTTGCTGACAGGCGATCTGCCAGCGCCCGACCTGCCCGGCGCCTGGAACGACGCCTATCGGCGCCACCTCGGTGTGACGCCGGGCGATGACGCGGAGGGTTGTCTGCAAGACGGCCACTGGGGCGCCGGCCTGGTGGGCTATTTCCCCACATACACGCTCGGTAATATCTTTGCAGCGCAGCTATTCGCTCGCGCCGCTGCAGAACTGGGTGACCTGGACGGGGCGCTGGCGCGCGGCGAGTTCGACGGCCTGCTCGGCTGGCTGCGCGACAAGGTCCACCGCCACGGCAGCCGGTACTCGGCGGCGCGGCTCATTGAGAAAGCAACCGGCGCTCCACCCGACCACCGGCCTTTGGTGCAAGCGCTACGGCGGAAGTATGGCGAACTGTACGGCCTGTGATGTTGGGCCGATGCAGTGTGCCGTAGCCCGACTCTCTGAGTCGGGCAGGTGGCCAGCACCCGACTCAGAGAGTCGGGCTACGACTTGCTGCTGCTCGCCTTACTTGTCCTTGACCTGCCGCAGTTCCTTGCCGGTGGCGATGTCCCACTCGCGCAGGGTCTTGTCCGTCTCGCGCGTGGTCAGCGTTTTGCCGTCCTTCGAGAAACTGACGCGGTCGATCGCGCTGGGCGCCATGAACCGCCGCAGCTGCCGGCCTGTCGGGAGATCCCAGAGACCGACCGTCTTGTCCAGGCTGCCCGAGGCCAACAGTTTCCCATCCGGGGCGAAAGCCAGCGTGGTCACCTTCGCTGTATGCCCTTGCATGCGGATCAGCATCTTCTGGGTCGCGCTGTCGAGGATGTTGATGGCCTTGTCGTCGGCCAGAGCGACAAGCCGCTGATCGGGACTGGTGGCCGTCGCATTGGGCTGCGCCGGTTGTGAGCGGACTGAGCCGGCGAGTAGCGTGACCCCGACAACCAGCCCAAAGAAAGCCGGCAATCTGCATAAAATAGACATTGTTTCTCTCCTTAGCTGCTGAAACACACCCTTCTTCCCGCTAGACGAACAAGTGCCGTTGATCGTTTGTCCTGGCAGGCGCCGTCGTCGCTTTCGATAATACTGAATCTGAGGGGCTACGCTCAACCCCTCCCCCCAACCCCCTCCCCGCAACGGAGAGGGGGAGAAGAAGAGGATTGTGTTTTGCTCCCCCTCTCCGTTGCGGGGAGGGGGTTGGGGGGAGGGGTTCAGGACAGACACCGAGGTGAGACAGCTCTGACGAGAGAGCGGCAACCGACTTTCAGGAAGCAACCGGGGCATGGGTTACAGCAGTCTGCGCGAATGCGTCCTCGACCTGGAGCGAACCGGCCGGCTCGTGCGCCTCGACGTCGAGATCGACGCCTACCTGGAGGCCGCCGAGATCCAGCGGCGCGTCTACCAGGCGCAAGGCCCCGCCATTCTCTTCGCCCGCGTCAAGGGCTGCCGCTTTCCGATGGTATGCAACCTGTTCGGCACCCTCGAACGGACGCGCTACCTTTTCCGCGATACCCTCGATGCCGTGCGCCGCCTCGTCGAGTTGAAGGTCGATCCGTCGGCCTTCTGGCGGCGTCCGTGGCGCTATCGCGGCGTGCCCTGGACGCTCTGGAACCTGCGGCCGAAAACCGTCCGCTACGGTCCGATTCTGGCGAGCGAAGCGACCATTCACGAACTGCCGCAGCTGGTGTGCTGGCCGCGCGACGGCGGCGCCTTCATCACGCTGCCGCAGGTCTATACCGAGGACGCCGACCGCCCCGGCTGGCGTCACTCCAATCTCGGCATGTATCGCGTCCAGCTTTCGGGAGGCTCGTATCAGCCCGATCGTCAGGTGGGGCTGCACTATCAGATCCATCGCGGCATCGGCGTCCATCACGCGGCGGCCCTGTGGCGGGGAGTGCCGTTTCGCGTCAACATTTTCGTGGGCGGCCCGCCGACGATGACCCTCGCCGCGGTGATGCCGTTGCCGGAGGGCCTGCCCGAGTTGGCGTTCGCGGGAGCGCTGGGCGGCCGGCGCGTGCGCCTCATCTATCCCTCAGGGGTCAGGGGTCAGGGGGCAGGGGTCAGGGGAGACAAGGACCGCTCTCTTTCTTCCCTGACCCCTGACCCCTGGCCCCTGCCCCCTGGGCTGCCCCTCGCCGCCGACGCCGATTTCGTCATCGCTGGGACCGTCGATCCGACGTTGCAACTGCCGGAGGGACCGTTCGGCGACCACCTGGGCTATTACAGTCTGGCGCACCCGTTCCCGGTGCTGAACGTCGAGAAGGTCTATCATCGCGCTGACGCGATCTGGCCGTTCACCGTCGTCGGCAGGCCGCCGCAGGAAGACACCTCGTTCGGCCAGATCATCCACGAGTTGACCGGGCCGATTATCCCGACCGTCGTTCATGGCGTTCACGCGGTCCACGCCGTTGATGCCGCGGGCATCCATCCGCTGCTGCTGGCGATCGGCAGCGAGCGCTACGTTCCCTTCGCCGAACGGCGCAGGCCGCAGGAATTGCTCACCTGTGCCAGTGCCCTGCTCGGCCAGGGGCAGCTATCGCTGGCAAAATATCTCTTGATTGTCGCCCGTGAAGACGACCCGCACCTCAACATTCACGACATCCCCGTGTTCCTGCGCCATCTGCTGGAACGCGTCGATTGGCGCACGGACCTGCACTTCCACACGTCCACGACGATCGACACGCTCGACTACTCCGGCAGCGGGTTGAACGAGGGCTCGAAGCTGGTGATCGCTGCCGCGGGACCGCCGCGCCGCGAACTGCCGCGCGAACTGCCGGCGGGGTTCACACTGCCCGACGGGTTCGGTGAGCCGTACGTCTGTTTGCCGGGCGTGCTGGCGGTGCAGGCGCCGCGCTTCACGAAGGCCGACGCGGGCAATCGACTCTCAGGCGCTCCGGAACGCGAGCGGGCCGTCAAGCGATTCTGTCAGGCGATCAAGCCCGAGGAGCCACTCAACTCCTTTCCGCTGGTGGTGCTGGTGGACAATAGCGAGTTCACGGCGCGGACGCTGAGCAACTTCCTCTGGGTGACTTTCACTCGCTCGAACCCGGCGGCGGACGTTCACGGGATTGGGGCTTTTACCTGGCAAAAGCACTGGGGCTGCGAGGGGTCGCTCGTCATTGACGCCCGCATCAAGCCGCACCATGCGCCGCCGCTGGAACCCGATCCGGCGGTCAGCAAGCGGGTCGATGCGCTAGCAGCGCCGGGCGGGCCGCTGCACCGCATCATTTAATGGAATTGTCCGTAGTACCACCTGAAAGTGGCACTACGGACAATTGCGCTCTCTTTATTGAATTACGTCACGGTCCCTGTGGCGGCCAGGTCGCCCACCAGGAAACTCCCTGGTGGCGGCGATGGCCTGGAGGAACGCGGCTTCGTTCACGGACGTTCTCCACCGCTGCTGTGGCCGGTCACGTCCCAGACGAACACTGGGGCGTCGGAACTGGACGCCGCGAGCCGCCGACCGTCCGGCGCGAAGGCAACAGCGTGGATAATGTCCTCGTGGCCTTTGAACACCCCGCGCTGTTGGCCGCTCGCTACTTCCCACAGCCGCACAGTGCGATCATCTCCGCCGGTGGCCAGCATCCGGCCATCGGGGGAAAAGGCCACGCAGTCCACCCTCTCATGATGGGCGCGAAAGGCGTGCAACTGCCTTCCTGTGGTGAGATCCCAGATTTCCACCCTCCCCTCCCAGGTATCGCCGCTTTCCAAAACCCCGGCGACCGCCAGTCGCTTTCCGTCCTTGGAGAAGGCGAAGCACGGTGGATAGATCAAGCGGGTCGGGAAGCGACGCACCGCTTGCCCCTTCACCAGATCCCAAAGGGACAGGGTGAAATCGCAGCCGACAACGTAGGACGCAAGCCAGCGCCCGTCGGGCGAGACAGCGAAGCCGCCCACTCTGCCAGACTCTTCCCGGAGGCTGCGCACTCGGCGGCCAGCCGCCACTTCCCAGATCTGAATTGTGGTGTGATTATCGATCGAGTAGAGCGAGCGATTGTCGGAGGAAAAGCACAAGTGCCAGAGTGTATCCTCGGAGCCTTCGAGTGTCCGCACTAACTTGCCGGTGCTGGCCTTGCGAAGCAGGATCTTTCCCTTGTCGTCGTGGGAAGCAAGTAAGGTGCCGTCGGGGGAAAGGATAGCCCCACCAATGGCATTTCTGCCAAACAGGTTTGCGTTGGGGAGCCGCCGAACCTCGCGGCCTGTCGTTGCGTTCCAGATAATGAGATCATCAGCCCCTCCGAGCAGCTGGTTGTCTCCAACGAAACGCAGCTGAACTACACTACTGACCGGGTTGGCCGATATCGCCAGACGCTGGCCCGTCGCTCTGTGCCATAGGTGGATTGTCCCCTCATCCGCGGCGACCGCAAGGGTTTTCCCATTTGGCGTGAAGGCGGCAGCGGTCACCCCAAAACCGGAGCCGTAACGCCCAAGTACCTTCCCCGTTGTCACATCCCAGAGTTTCATCTCTGTCTTGTAATCAGGCGCGATTATC